>JAESGV010000141.1_pt1 | contig 87632 bp, 72 predicted proteins | sample 9269781 | NCBI WGS metagenome assembly JAESGV01 (sample SAMN15741586, study PRJNA653496) | algae metagenome | isolation source: Tildeniella torsiva UHER 1998/13D and co-occurring heterotrophs from... | place: Slovakia: Slovak Paradise National Park, Hrabusice, Kosice Region | collected 2000-01-01
TGTAGCTGAGCTCCATCTCGCCGGCGCCGGTCGCCGAGGCGAGCAGATCGAACGCCTGGTTTCCGCTCTCTGTGGTGTCGGCGTCGATCGCCGCGACGTCGATGCGGTCGAGCGCCGTCATGTCGAGGATGAGATCGGCGGCGTCTTCGGTGGAATCGGAGAGCTCCAGATAGGTGAAGATGTCGGTGCCGCCCCTGCCGTTCAGGCGGTCGGCGTCGCCGCCACCCCAGAAGCGGTTGCCGCCCTGGGTGCCCGACAGCTGGTCGGCGAAGTCCGAGCCGATGATGCTGCTGATGCTGATCAGCCGGTCGCTGCCGCCGCCGCCGGTGTCCTGCCAGTCCCTCATGATAGCCAGATCGACGTCGACGCCGCTTTGGGTGAAGGCGTAGCTGGCGACGTCGATGCCGGCGCCGCCGAAGATCACGTCGTCTCCGAGGCCGCCGTCGAGCCAGTCACTGCCGTCTCCGCCGACGAGAGTGTCGTCGCGGTTGCCTCCCGAGATGACGTCCCTCCCGGAGCCGCCTTCCAGCCAGTCGATACCATGCCCCCCCGACAGCATATCCTCGCCGTCGCCGCCGAGCAGCGTATCGTCGCCGTCCTCGCCGTAGAGGCTGTCGGCGCCGCGCCCACCCTCGAGCCGGTTGTCAACGTTGCTGCCGCGCAGCTGGTCGGCCGAGTCGGTGCCGACGACGTTCTCGATCGAGACGAGCGTGTCGTCCCCCGTCGCACTCGTCGCGATTCCCGACAGCAGGCTCACCCGCACAGCGGCGAGATTGTAGGTGAAGCTCGCTGTGTCGATTCCATCGCCGCCGTCGGTCCGGTCGTTTCCATCGTACTCCCAAATGAAATCGTCGCCACCGTTCCCCATTATGGAATCATTACCCTCGCCACCACTCAGTGTTTCGTTTCCTTGATTGCTTCCACCCAATGTATCGTTGCCGCCACCACCAGCGATCAAAATAGGAGTGCCAGGGGTTTTTTCTTCCGGCATTATAAAGATACTGTCATTGTTACCACCGTAGAACTTATAATCTTGGTGCCATCCGTTGTCGACATCAGAGTAACCAGAAAAAAACTCAATACCGGCGGCATTGGCGTCGAAGTTTTCGAAACTAATGGAATGATGTTCGTAGGCAATTGAAATTTGATCGTATCCATCCCCGCCCGTGATTGCGCCTGTATTCAATCTTATTGTGCTGAAATATGTCCCCAGATAGATTATGTCGTCGCCATCGCCGCCATGTACAGTCGGCGCAACTCTCCCACGGTAGTCTCCCGAGGCACCAAGCACATCATTGCCGTTTCCGCCGAGTAGCGTATCGTTTCCGTAGCCACCACCGATCCGATCATTTCCATCGCCACCATCGAGTATGTCGTCATCCCATCCGCCGCTCAGTGTATCGTTCCCGGCCCCTCCCGAAATGCTGTCCATCGCTGATGCGGTGGAAGTGTACTCGACGTTGTCTCCGTAGATCAGATCGTTTCCATCCCCCCCAAGTATGGTGTCGTCTCCGGCGCCGGAAGACCCAAGATCATAACTATTTATTTGGTCATCTCCGTCGCCTGCGTCGATAAAGTCATTTCCGTCGCCCTCTCGGATTCTATCGTTCCCGACTCCACCGCTAATATAATTATCTCCTAGGCCCCCGTTAATCGTATCGTTACCGGTGCTGCCGAATAGAGAGTCGTCTCCGTCTTGACCAGAAATTCCATCGTTGCCGGTGCCGCCGTCGATGTAATCGTCCCCGATGCCGCCAGTAAGAACATCGTTTCCGCTTTCACCGTCGATGGAATCATCCTCGCTTCCACCGCTCAGGGTGTCGTCGCCGCCGGCACCGAAAAGGGTGTCGTCGCCGCCGTCGCCGTCGTATGAGTTGCTGGTCTCATCGCCGTGGTATTCGTCGGCCCAGGGGTTGCCGCTGATCGTCACTATCGCGACCGCCGTCAGGCTCGCGATCTTCTCCGTGACGAAATCTTCCAGGCAATCCTGCTCGGCGAGCGATGCCGTCGCGGGATCACGGGGCGGCCCCGTGGTGGCATCAACTCCGGCACCCCACGCACCGGCGCAGACGTCGTCGACGCCGCTCACACCGTTCAGGGTCTCGTCGCCGCGCCAGCCGAGCAGCGTGTCGGTGCCGTCGCTCCCGTCGTAGAACGTGCCGGTGTCCCCGCCGTGGTGCGTGCTGCCCCACGGGATGCCGTCGAGAGCGACCGTCGCGACCGGCGGCAGGCCGTAGGCTTTCTTGGCGACAGGGTTGGCCATGGCCCTCTCCTCGACGTGCGGTCACTCGCCGGTCTCTCGCGCCGGCGCGGGTCGATACGGATACACTCCGGCATTCGACAAGGCCACGCCACTCAACTGTTCGTAGCAGAAAACCGCGACACCCGCGACGCCGAAGCCTCTTCGTCCCGGTTGGGCCGGGCCCCGGACCTCCGACAGGGATGGCGTGGCTGCGTCGCCGCATCGAGCAGATCAGAAAACGGCCAGAGGAGCGGCCGGCCGCCCGCTCGCCCTCAGAGCTTCCAGTTGGCGCCGAGGTCGGAGACGTCGCCGAGGAAGTGGATCTCGAGGTCGACGGTGCCGTCGTCGTCGACATGCGCCCGCAGCACGGTGCGGTCGGTGTTGGCGTTGTAGCTGAGCTCCATCTCGCCGGCGCCGGTCGCCGAGGCGAGCAGATCGAACGCCTGGTTTCCGCTCTCTGTGGTGTCGGCGTCGATCGCCGCGACGTCGATGCGGTCGAGCGCCGTCATGTCGACGATGAGATCGGCAGCGTCGGCGGTGGAATCGGAGAGCTCCAGATAGGTGAAGATGTCGGTGCCGCCCCTGCCGTTCAGGCGGTCGGCGTCGCCGCCACCCCAGAAGCGGTTGCCGCCCTGGGTGCCCGACAGCTGGTCGGCGAAGTCCGAGCCGAGAATGCCGCTGATGCTGATCAGCCGGTCGGTTCCGCCACCGCCGGTGTCCTGCCAGACGCTCATGCTCGCGAGATCGACCGCGACGCCGCTCCGGGCGAAGGCGTAGCTGACGACGTCGATGCCGGCGCCGCCGTCGATCAGGTCGTCGCCGAGGCCGCCGTCGAGCCGGTCGTCGCCGCTTCCACCGATGAGGGTGTCGTCGCGATTTCCCCCCGCGATGACGTCCTTCCCAGAGCCGCCCTCGATCCGGTCGATGCCATGCCCTCCCGACAGCATATCCTCGCCGCTGCCGCCGAGCAGCGTATCGTCTCCGTCCTCGCCATAGAGGCTGTCGGCGCCGGCTGCGCCTTCCAACTTGTTGGCACCGTCGCTGCCACGCAACTGATCGGCCCAGTCGCTGCCGACGACGTTCTCGATCGAGACGAGCGTGTCGTCCCCCGTCGCGCTCGTCGCGGTTCCCGACAGCAGGCTCACCCGGACCGCCACATGGTGGTCGCTGTAGCCTGCCGTATCGGTTCTGGCGCCGCCGTGGATATGATCGTCGCCGAGGCCGCCGTCGATCAGGTCGTCGCCGTCTCCACCAAAGATGATGTCTTTGCGATTGCCCCCCGCGATGACGTCGTTCCCGTAGCCGCCTTCCAGCCAGTCGTTGCCATGCCCCCCCGACAGCGTATCGTCTCCGTCCTCTGAAGTACGGACGCGGTCCTCGCCGCCGAGCAGCGTATCGTCTCCGTCCTCGCCATAGAGGCGGTCGTCGCCGTAGCCGCCCTCGAGCCAGTTGGTTTCGTTGCTGCCGCGCAACTGGTCGGCCCAGTCGGTGCCGACGGCATTCTCGATCGAGACGAGCGTGTCGTTGCCCGCCGCGCTCGTCGCGGCTCCCGACAGCAGGCTCACCCGGACCGCCACCGCGTGGTCGCTGTAGTTTGCCGTATCGGACCCGCCGCCGCCGTCGATCTGATCATCACCATTGTGCCCGAGCAGCGTATCGTTGCCATCCTCGCCATAGAGGCTGTCGTCGCCGAGGCCGCCCTCGAGCCGGTTGGCAACGTTGCTGCCGCGCAACTGGTCGGCCCAGTCGGTGCCGACGGCATTCTCGATCGAGACGAGCGTGTCGTTGCCCGCCGCGCTCGTCGCGGTTCCCGACAGCAGGCTCACCCGGACCGCCACCGCGTGGTCGCTGTAGTTTGCCGTATCGGCCCCTAGGCCGCCGTCGATCTGATCATCACCATGGCCCCCGAACAGGGGATCGTTGCCGCCATTCCCCATGAGAGAATCGTTCCCATCGCCGCCCATGAGACGCTCTTCATCGCCGTTGCTTCCTCCCAGCGTGTCGTTGCCGCCCAGACCTTCTATCGAAATCTCATCGAACGAATTTCTGAGCGGCAGAATGAATACATTGTCGCCATTGTCTCCGTAAAATGGAATATAGCGTGCACTCCATTCTCTCTCATTTATTCCAAAGTACTCAATACCAGCAGAAATGGCATCAAAATTATCAAAATAAACTTCGTCCGTAAATTGATCCAGGAAAAGACTATCTTCGCCGTCGCCACCTGTTACGGCGCCATTCGTCATGATGACTGTGACGTAACGGGAGGTCACAGTTATGCGATCGTTGCCAGCGCCGCCATGAGCGGTCAACTCGATCGTGCCGTGGTCCTCGCCATCGACAATTAGCGTATCAAAGCCACTCCCACCAAGAAGTGTATCCCTCCCGTAACCACTCCGGATGAAGTCATGACCATCGCCGCCATCGATGAAATCATCCCCATCGTTGCCGGATAGGCTGTCGTTTCCACCATCGCCGCGGATATCGTCGTTCTCGCTGCCACCATTCAAGGTGTCGTTGCCGCCACCGCCGGACAGAGTGTCTGAACCGCCGCCACCGTCGTAGGTGTTGCCGCCGTCGTCGCCGATGTATTCGTCGTCGCCGTCGGTGCCGCTGATCGGCGCCACCGCGACCGGCGGGAGGCTATGGATCATCCTGCTGACGACGGAAACGCCCACACCACCCGCCTCGGCGAGCGAGGCCGCAGCGGCATCGCCGGGCGACTCGGAGGGGAGCTCGGCAGGTGCACCGCCGGTGCGGCCGGTCTCCGTCGCACCGGCGGAGGCGTCGTCGATGCTGCTCCCGCCGTTCAGAAACTCGTCGCCGCGCCAGCCGAGCAGCGTGTCGGTGCCGGCGCTGCCGTCGTAGAACGTGCCGGTGTCCCCGCCGTGGTGCGTGCTGCCCCACGGAATGCCGTCGAGAGCGACCGTTGCGACCGGCGGCAGGCCGTAGGCTTTCTTGGCAACAGGGTTGGCCATGGCCCTCTCCTCGACGTGCGGTCACTCACCGGTCTCTCGCGCCGGCGCGGGTCGATACGGATACACTCCGGCATTCGACAAGGCCACGCCACTCAACTGTTCGTAGCGGAAAACCGCGACACCCGCGACGCCGAAGCCTCTTCGTCCCGGTTGGGCCGACGCCGTGTTGCCGCAAACTCCGACGATCGGCCGAGCAGGCCGAGGTCTGCGCGCTCGCGCCGGCAGACGCGGCGTCTCGGGATACGGATTGCACCATGGGCGGGAAGTGGGGTGACGCCCCTTGGTGGCCCGCGACCGCCGATCGGCCAGATCATCCCGGTGGCCGGCGACGCTTGCGATCCTTCATCCCCATCAGCCGCCGCTCGCCGCATTGACTCCCGTCCCCAGATGGATTTGGATAAGGAACAAATAGCGAACATGAAGGATCGAGCCGTGCCGGCGCCCCGGGTCTCGGACAGGGTGGCGTGGCTGCGTCGCCGCATCGAGGAGATCGAACGGACGGGAGAGCGGCCGGCCGCCGGGCCGGCGCGTGCGGCGCCGGCAGCCGGGCCAGCGGCGGTGGACGCGGCGCAGCCCGCCGGGAGCGACCGGCCGGCGAGGGCGGCGCGCGTCGCCGGCCGGTGGGCAGGGGAGGTGGCGGGCGGTGCCGTCGGGCTCGACGCGCCGCGGCGGCCGCCCCTGCCGACCGGCGCGGCGGCGGTGGATGCGGCACTCGGCGGCGGGCTCGCGCGCGCGGCGCTGCACGAGGTCGCCGCCGTGCGGCCGGGCGATCCGGCCGCCGCCATCGGCTTCGCCCTCGGCCTCGCCGCCCGCGCCGCCGCGGCCGGCGGGCGCGTGCTGTGGATCGTCGAGGCGGCGGCGGGAAGGGAGGCGGGCGGCCTCTACGGTCCCGGCCTCGACGGCTTCGGGCTGCCGGCGCGGCGGCTCGTGGTGCTCGCCGTGCGCCGGCCGGTCGACGCCTTGTGGGCGATGGAGGAGGGGCTGAAGACGGCCGGCCTCGCCGCCGTCGTCGCCGAGCTCCTCGACGGCGCGGCGGCCGACCTCACCGCCAGCCGGCGGCTGTCGCTGGCGGCGGGGGCGGGCGGCGGGCTCGGCCTCATCGTCGCCCACCGGGGCGGGCCGGGGCCGTCGGCGGCGGCGAGCCGCTGGCGGGCCGGCGCCGCCGCCGGACCGCCCGACCGCCACGGCGGCCTCGGCCCGCCCGCCGTGGCGCTCGCCTTGACACGCAACCGCCGCGGACCCTGCGGCGCCTTCACGATCGAGTGGGACAGCCATGCCGGACGCTTCGCCGATCTCGCCGCCGCTCGCCCCGCCCTGGCGGGAACCCCCGACGCCGGCGGCGCCGATGGCCGTGCCACCGCCGACCGCGGCGCGGCCCTCGGCACCGGCGGCGCGCACGCTGGCGGTGTGGCTGCCGCGGCTGGCGACCGACCGCCTCGCCCGCAGGCGGCGTGAGGCGGAGCCCGACGCGCGGTCCGCGGCGGGAGCTGCGGCCCGGCCCGGCGCGGCGTCCGGGGCGCGCTCCGGGGCCGCCGCCGCGCCGCTCGTCACCGTCGTGCGCGAGAAGGCGGCGCTGCGCCTCGCCGCGGTGAACGCCGCCGCCGCCGCGCTCGGCCTCGCGCCGGGCATGGCGCTCGCCGACGCTCGCGCCCGCCACCCGGATCTCGCCGTCGCCGAGGCGGACCCGGCAGCGGAGCGGGCGCTGCTTTCCGCCGTCGCCGACCTCTGCGACCGCTACACGCCCCTCGTCGCCCTCGATCCACCCGACGGCCTGCTGCTCGACGTCACCGGCTGCGCGCACCTGTTCGGCGGCGAGGCGGCGCTGTGTGCCGACCTTTCCGCCCGGCTTTCCCGTTTCGGCCTCGCCGCCCGCCTCGCCGTCGCGGCGACGCCGGGGGCGGCGTGGGCGGCGGCGCGCTGCGGTCTCGAGGACGGCCCGGCCAAGGGCTGGTGCGTGCTGGCCTCCGGCGAGGAGGCGACGGCGCTGGCGCCGCTGCCGGTCGCCGCACTCCGGCTGTTGCCGGCGACCATCAGTGCGCTCGCCCGCGCCGGACTGACATGCATCGGCGACCTCATGGGCCTGCCGCGCGCACCGCTCGCCGCCCGCTTCGGCGCCGGCCTCGTCACCCGCCTCGACCAGGCGCTCGGCCGCGCCGACGAGGCGCTGCTGTGGCGCCGGCCGCCGCCGGCGCACGCCGTCGAGCGGGTGTTCGCCGAGCCGATCGTCTCGGAGCGCGACGTGCTGCTCGCCGCCGAGCGCCTCGCCGCCCGCCTCGCCGAGACGCTGACGGCGCACGACCAGGGCGCGCGCGGTCTGGAGCTGACGCTGTTCCGCCTCGACGGGGCGGTGCAGCGGCTGACGGTCGGCACCAGCCGGCCGCTGCGCGACCCCGCCGTGGTGCGCCGGCTCATCGCCGAGAAGCTCGCCCGCCTCGTCGATCTCGACGCCGGCTACGGCTTCGACCGCGCCCGCCTCGCCGCGCTCGCGGTGGCGCCGCTGCCGCCGCAGCAGGCGGGCTTCGAGGCGGGGCTGGCGGACGGGCTCGCCGGCGGTGCCGATGCCGAGGAGGAACTCGCCCGCCTCGTCGACCGCCTCGCCGCCCGCCTCGGGGCGGAGCGGGTGATGCGGCTCGTCGCCGGCGACAGCCACCTGCCGGAGCGCGCCGGCGGCGCCGTGCCGGTGGTGGGTTTTTCCGAGCCGCCGGCTCCCGCTCCCGTGCCCGCCGTCCTCGACCCGTCGCCGCCCGCCGATCTGTTGCAACAGGACACCCGCCACCCGCGGCCGCCGCGGCTGTTCGTGCGGCCGGAGCCGGTGGAGGTGGTCGCCGAGGTGCCGGACGGGCCGCCGGCGCGCTTCCGCTGGCGCCGCGTCGAGCACCGCGTGCTGCGCGCCGAAGGACCGGAGCGGATCGCCGCCGAGTGGTGGCGCGACGGCCCGGCGGCGCCGACGCGCGACTATTTCCGCGTCGAGACCACCGAGGGTCGCCGCTTCTGGCTCTATCGCGAGGGCCTCTACGAGCGCGAGACGGTGCACCCGCGCTGGTACGTGCACGGGCTGTTCGCATGAACCGGCTCTTTACATGATCCGGCTGTTCGCATGAGAGAGCGCCCCCCGGACCGGGACGCCCCGCATGCCGTCCTGCGCGAGCCCACCCCGCCGCGCCCGCCGGCGCCGCCGCGGGTCGCCTCGCCCGCCTATGCGGAGCTCGCCACCACCAGCAACTTCACCTTCCTGACCGGCGGCTCGCACCCAGAGGACTATGTCGAGGCCGCCGCCGAGCTCGGGCTCGCCGGCATCGGGCTCGCCGACCGCAACACGCTGTCCGGCATCGTGCGCGCCCACACGGCGGCGAAGGAGAAGGGCGTGCGCTTCGCCGTCGGCTGCCGGCTCGGCTTCTCGGACGGCACGCCCGACGTGCTCGCCTACCCGGCCGACCGCGCCGCCTATGGCCGGCTCTGCCGGCTACTGACGGCCGCCAACCTCAAGGGCGAGAAGGGGTCGCCGGAGCTGCGCCTCGACGACCTCCTCGCCGTCCTCGCCGAGGAGGCGGCCGACGGTCTGTCGAGAGAGGAGCGTCCGGCTGGGGGCCTGCGGCTGATTGCGATGCCGCCGCCGCGGCCGGGTGCCGCCTTCCCGGCCGTGCTCGACGCCCTCGCCGCCGCAGCACCAGGGCGGGTGTGGGTAGGGCTGGCGATGAACCGGCGCGGCGACGACGCCCGCCGTGCCTCGCGGCTGGCCGCGCTTGCGGCGGCGAAGCGCCTGCCGCTTCTCGCCGTCGGCGACGTCGTCTACCACACCCCCGCCCGCCGGCCGCTGCAGGACGTCGTCGCCTGCATCCGCGCGGGCACGACGCTCGCCGCCGCCGGCCGAAGGCTGGAGGCCAACGCCGAGCGCCACCTGAAGGCGCCGGCCGAGACGGCGCGGCTGTTCCGCGCCTCCCCCGAGGCCGTCGCGGAAACGATGCGCTTCCTCGAGGGCCTCACCTTCTCGCTCGACGAGCTGCGCTACGAATATCCGGACGAACTGCGCGCCGGCCATGCGACGCCCCAGGCGGCGCTCGCGGCACGCACGGCGGAGGGGGCGCGGCAGCGCTACCCGGAGGGCGTGCCGGAGAAGGTGGCGACCGTGCTCGCCCACGAGCTCGCCGTCATCGCCGAGCTCTCCTACGCCCCCTACTTCCTCACCGTCGACGACATCGTCCGCTTCGCCCGCGGCCGCGGCATCCTCTGCCAGGGGCGTGGCTCGGCGGCGAACTCGGCGGTGTGCTTCTGCCTCGGCATCACCGAGGTCGATCCGGCCCGCAGCGACCTTTTGTTCGAGCGCTTCATCTCGGCCAACCGCAACGAGCCGCCCGACATCGACGTCGACTTCGAGCACGAGCGCCGCGAGGAGGTGCTCGCCTACGTCTACGAGCGCTACGGGCGGGCGCGTGCCGGCCTCGCCGCCACCACCATCACCTACCGCACGCGCAGCGCCGTGCGCGAGGTCGGCAAGGTGTTCGGCCTCTCCGAGGACACCGTCGCGGCACTCGCCGGCGCCGTGTCGGGCTGGTCCTCGTCGGGCGTGGCGGCGGCCGACGTGCGTCGCATCGGCCTCGACCCCGCCGACCGCCGGCTCGCCCTGGTGATGGCGCTGACGAAGGCGCTGATCGGTTTTCCGCGCCATCTCTCCCAGCATGTCGGCGGCATGATCGTCAGCCGCGGCCGGCTCGACGAGCTGGTCCCGCTGACCCGCTCCGGCATGGAGAGCCGGCCGATCATCGAGTGGAACAAGGACGATCTCGAGGAGCTCGGGCTTCTGAAGATCGACATCCTGGCGCTCGGCATGCTGACGGCGCTCAGGAAGTGCTTCGCGCTGCTGCGCGAGCGCTATGGCCTGCCGATCACCCGCATCTGCGACGTGCCGCCGGAGGACCCGGCCGTCTACCGCATGCTGCAGCGGGCCGATTCCGTCGGCGTCTTCCAGGTCGAGAGCCGGGCGCAGCAGTCGATGCTGCCGCGCCTCAGGCCGGAACGCTTCGAGGACCTCGTCATCGAGGTGGCGATCGTCCGCCCCGGCCCGATCCAGGGCGGCATGGTGCACCCTTACCTGAAGCGGCGCGAGGGGAGGGAGAAGGTGGTCTATCCCCTCCCCGAGCTCGAGCCGGTGCTGCGGTCGACCCTCGGCGTGCCGCTCTTCCAGGAGCAGGCGATGCAGATCGCCATGGTCGCCGCGAACTTCTCCGCCGCCGACGCCGATGGGCTGCGCCGGGCGATGGCGACCTTCCGCCACGTCGGCACCATCCATACCTTCCAGGCGAAGCTCTTCGCCGGCATGCGGGCCAAGGGCTATCCGGACAAGTTCATCGAGGACCTGTGGAAGCAGATCGAGGGCTTCGGCTCCTACGGCTTCCCGCGCTCGCACGCCGAGAGCTTCGCTCTCCTCGTCTACGCCTCGGCCTGGGTGAAGTGCCGCTACCCGGACGTCTTCGCCGCCGGCCTGATGAACGCCTGGCCGATGGGCTTCTACGCCCCCGCCCAGCTCGTCCGCGACGCGCAGGAGCACGGCGTCGAGATCCGTGCCGTGGACATCCTCCACTCCGACTGGGACCACACGCTGGAGCCCGGCGCGCCGGCGGCGCCGCAGCTGCACCGCCGTCACGCCGACATGGCCGGCGACATCGAGGCCGTGCACGCCGTGCGGCTCGGGCTGCGCCAGGTGGAGGGGCTCGGCGAGGCGCAGGGCCGCGCCCTGGTCGCCGCCCGCGGCACGGGCTTCGATTCCGTCCGCGACCTGTGGCTGCGCACCGGCCTTTCGCCGTCCGTGCTGGAGCGGCTCGCCGACGCCGACGCCTTCCGCTCGCTCGGGCTCGACCGCCGCGCCGCGCTGTGGGCGGTGCGCGGCCTCGGCCGGGCCGGCGACAAGGACGACCTGCCCCTGTTCCGGGCGGTGAAGATGGAGGCGCGCGAGGCCGAGGTGGCGCTACCGACGATGCCGCTCGGCACCCACGTCGTCGAGGACTACCGGCACCTCAAGCTCTCCCTGAAGCGCCATCCCGTCGCCTTCGTCCGCCGGGCGCTCGACGCGCGCGGCGTGACCCAGAACGCCCGGCTGCCGGAGACGGCGCCGGGGCGGCGGTTGACGATCGCCGGCCTCGTGCTGGTGCGGCAGCGACCAGGCACCGCAAGCGGCGTCGTCTTCATGACGATCGAGGACGAGACGGCGTGGGCGAACGTCATCGTCTGGCCGCGCGTCTTCGAGCGCTTCCGTGCCGAGGCGCTCGGCGCCCGGCTCGTCGCGGTGACGGGCAAGCTGCAGAACGAGCGCGGCGTCGTCCACCTCATTGCCGACCGGCTGGAGGACCTCAACGGCCTGATCGACGGCATCGCCGGCGCCGGCGTCGATGCCGTCATGCCGTCCGACGAGGTGAAGCGCCCGCAGGACGAGCGCCGCGGCCCGCCGCGACGGCCGTTCCGCGACGAAGCGGCGGCGGCGATGCCGAAGGGACGGAACTTCCATTGAGCGGCGGCAGATCGCCACGCCCGCCGACATCCGGCACCGGCCGAACCGGCGTGCAGCGGCCGTCCCCCGACCGTCAGGGCCGACCGCCGGTGGGCACGGGCCGGCGCAAACGTGGGCGGACGGCGAATCAACCGAGCTCACGCCTCGAAATCAACACATCCCTTGCCAACAGGGTGTGCGGCGGCCCCACTATGGCCAGCCACCTGCCTTCCCCGACGCAGTGAGTTCGTTCCATGTCCGTCGCCGGGTCCGAGCCCTCGGTCGCACAGTTCGCGATGCGCCTCAGCCAGCAGAAGCTGGTGGCGGAATTCGGCCTGTTCGCCATGCGCGAGGCGAACAGCCTGCACGACATCCTGCAGGAGGCGAGCCGCGTCGCCGCCGACGGGCTGCAGACCCGCTTCGCCAAGGTGCTGCAACACCAGCCCGGCGAGCACGACTTCCTCGTCTGTGCCGGCGTCGGTTGGGATGCGGGGGTCGTCGGCCACGCCCGCATCGGCGGCGACCTCGCGAGCCCGGCCGGATACGCCTTCCGCACCGAGCGGCCGGTGATCTCCAACCACCTCGCCGGCGAGGAGCGCTTCCGCACGCCGGAACTGCTCGTCCGCCACGGCATCCGCAGCGCCCTCAACGTGGTGATCCGTGGTGGCGATGCGCCGCCGTTCGGCGTGCTGGAGGGCGACAGCACCGACCGCCACGACTTCGGTGAACACGACTCCACCTTCCTGCAGTCGCTCGCCAACACGCTCGCCGCCGCGCTCGAGATGCAGGCCCGCCAGGACGCCCGCGACCGCCTGCTGCACGAGAAGGACCTTCTGATGAAGGAGGTCCACCACCGCGTCGAGAACAGCCTGCAACTGGTGCGCAGCATCCTGCAGCTGCAGGCGCGCGCCCAGACATCGTCCGAGATCCGCGTGCAGCTCGAGGAGGCGGCCTCGCGCATCTCCGCCATCTCGGCCGTCCACCATCGCCTGCACGCCGGCGGCTCGGTCGAGTGGACCGACGTGCCGAGCTATTTCGACGGGCTGATGCAGGACGTCCGGCTGCTGCTGCCGGGCGACGACACCGCCCGCCCGATCACCATCGACAGCCCGCCGATCGCCCTGCCGGTGAACGAGATCACGCCGCTCGGCCTGATCACCATGGAGCTCATCACCAACGCGCTGAAGTACGGCAGCGGCCCGGTGCACGTCTCGATCCGCGCCGTGGAGAACGCCATCGAGGTGGCGGTGGCCGACGACGGAAAGGGCTTCCCGGCCGGCTTCGACCCAGCGGAGAGCCGCGGCCTCGGCATGCGGCTGGTGCGGGCGCTGTGCAAGCCCGGGGGCGGCGTCGAGATCGACCGCTCGGTGCCGAACGCCCGCGTCGTCGCGCGGCTGGCGCTCGCCTGAACGGGCCGCAATCGGTGCGCCGGGACGCCGGATCGCATCGTCACCCGATGCCGCCTCCCGTAGGCCCTGTCAGGGCACGCGCACCTCGGCCGCCTCCGAGAGCCCACTCTCCTGGCCGGACCGCTGCACCGCCGTGACGGCGTAGCGCTGCGTCGTCCCGCCCGGGGCGCGGGGATCGCGGAACGCCGTCTCGACGGTCTCGCCGATCAGCACCGCCGAACCGCCTGCGCCGATCCGGTAGACACGGTAGCTCCCGACGGTCGGATCGTAGGCGCGCGTCGGCGCCACCGCCGGAGGCGGCGACCATGTCACCGTGGCGACGCCGGCGCGCATTTCGGCGCGCACAGCGACGGGCGCCGGCGGGAAGACGCGCTGGTACTCCTCGACGCTGATGCCGCCACCCGCCTGCGCCGCACCGCCTGAAGGCGTGGCACCGGCATGCGCCGACGTCGGCGACGTGGACGCCAGCGCGACGACGAGGACGACGATCCGCATGCGGTCTCCCGAAGCACGCCCCGGCCGGCTCGCCCGCCGGGGGCCCACCTCGACAACGGCCGGATGGGCGACGGCCTACGAAACGCCGACGGGCGCGGCGACCGAGGCCGCCGCGCCCGCCGAATTCGCCACGCCTCAGCGCTTGCGCTGCTTCGACGTCGACTTCACGTAGTCGTCCCAGCTGAGCTCCTTCAGGTCGTCGGAGCTCGTCATCAGGTTCTGCGCCTCAGCGGCCAGGCCGGCGCCGATGTCGCCGCCGTCGTAGATGATGTTGTCCCACTCCGGATAGTGCGCCCGCAGGATGCTCAGGCCGCCGCTGTCGTTGATGTCGACCGCCACCGGGTTGTCGGTGTTGATGATGTTGTTGTTCCAGTCGATCTTGGCGTTGGCGCCCTGCGGCTTCGACTTCGAGACGCCGGCCGAGAACCAGCGGTCGCCGTAAGGCTTGATCGGGGCATCGCCGCCGACGCGGGTGAGGCCGATCTTCTCATTCAGCGCCGTCTCGTCGAGGTCGGCGAGGTCGAACCGCTCGTAGTCGAGCTTCGCACCGTCCCTGTGCAGCAGCCAGTCGAGCTGATGGTGATAGCTCATGACCGAGAGGTGGTTCGGCTTGTAGTTCTCGTGGTCGACGCCGCCGTGGCGCAGGCCGAGGTTATGGCCGAGCTCGTGCATGATGGTGCCGGCGCGCTGCGTGAAGGTGCCGGGGTTGGACGGGAACAGCCCGAGCGACTCGATGAAGTCGCTCGCCGGGATGCCGCGCGACAGGCCGCTCGAGCCGGAGCCGTCATAGCCGTGGGCGGCGATCATGCGGTGGTAGATGCGCCGCTCGGCTTCCGAGACGAGCGGGTTCATGATCGCGTCGAATTCGGTCCAGGCCGGATTGAGGTCGGCGTCGTGCGGCACGGAGCCGAGGTCCTTGAAATGCAGCGCGATGCCCTTGCTGCCGTCCGGATTGGTCACTGGCGCCTTCTTGAAAGCCTTGACGACGGCTTTCAGGACGTCGTCGCCAGGCTCGTGGGAGGCCGCCTCGGTGTCGGACTTCAGCATCCAGGCGTAGGCGATGAAGATGTCCTTCCGCTTCGGATTGGCACCGAGCGTATGGATCGGCACGTCGACCGTGCCGTCGCCGTCGTGGTCGTAGCCGCTGGTCTCCCAGGAATCGAGCAGCCCGTCGCCGTCGGTGTCCTTGTTGACCTCTCCCTTCGCCGACATCTCGAACCAGGCGAAGAAGATATTGTCGTCGTTCGACGGGTTGCTGGTATCGACGAGAATTTTCTTGGTCTTCTTGTCGAGGAATTTCAGCAGGCTATACATCTCGTCGTCGGTGCGGGTATCCACCGGTTGCTGGTTCGGATCGACGGGGTTGGCCTTCGAATCGCCGATACCGCCGCCCGTGATCAGGGCGCCGTTGGCGAGCGATCCGTCGTCCTGGCCACCGGCGGACGTCGACAGCCGCTGGCCGTTGACGTTGACGATGCTGAACTGTCCGGTCGGCTGGGCGCCGAATGAGATGCCGAGGCCCATGTTGGCGAACGAACCGCGCACCTTCGGGTCGAGCGGTTCGGCGAGGGTGAGTTCGAAGCGGTCGCCGGCGAGCTGCTGGCCGCCGAACATCAGCACGATGGTGCGCTTCTCCTTGTCGCTCTTGACGCGGAACACCACGGCGAGCACCTCGCCGTCGATGTTCCCGGTGCCGCCCGGCTCCGCCAGCGTGAACTCGATGTCGCCGACGGCGGCGCCGTCCACCTTGTCCTTGACGATGTCGGTGACGTCGGCGAGCACGCTGTTGAAGAAGTTCGGCAAGGACGGGGGGATATCGTTGAAGACGCTGTCGATCCAGGTGACCGGCGTGCCGTCGAGTGTCACGCCGCCGTTGGCGATAGTCGCCTGGAAGTTCGAGGCGGCCATCAGGAACGCCTTCTCCACCTCCGCGTCGGCCGTCGGCTTATTGACGGTGATGCCGTGGGTCGCGTCGTTGCTGCCGGCCGCGTCGACCGAGAGCCGGAACTTGCCGAACTTGCGATAGAACACCCCGAGACCCGAGGCCGCGGTGATCGGATCGGGCGCCGTCAGCGTCGCGGCAGGCGCACCCCCCTTGGCGGGCGCGGTTCCCGGTGCCGTGTCGGCGATCGCCCCGGAGAAAGCGGAACCCACTGCCAGGGCTGTGCCCAGCAGCAGGGCGGAACTCAAACGTGACATGGTCATGACCTGCCTCCCTACCTGCGTTCGCGAGAAACTCCACGACGACACCGAATCGCGGCGTCGCACGCGTCTGCAGGGGTCATTTGTTGGTCCGTCGGCGGTGCCGAGTGGAACTTGCTGGGTCGATTTGTTTGCGACCCTTGTCTCCCCCGGCCTTCTTTGTACTTGATCGAATTCAAATGTCCAGTTGATGCGACAACTCAATATTGTGCACCGCAGAATACAACGTGTCGTATCTGCACACCATTGCTTCGCAACCCACTGAGGAGCGCGGCCCGCAAAGGACTATCGAAAATGGCAGCTGCGGACTCTTGAAATGGCAGCCAGCCTTGCAGCAATTCCGACGGCGTACACGCCAGCCGGTAGCCCGACCATCGGCAAATGGATGCAATCTCTTCACCAAGCCTGCCATCCCTCTCGTCGATGCTAACGGCACGAGACGAAGGAAGACTGGGCAGAGTGTACTACGCTGACAGACGCCACCCTGAATGGGTCATTCGGCGGCGGCGGAACACTAGGAGTGTCATCTGAAGCGGTCGACGATATGAGGCCGCAACATACGCCTTCTCAGTTTCACCATAATCCTCGAATCGGCCGGTGACCACGGCCGGATACTGATCTCCCGCGGCCCGCCGAACACGATTGCGGCACAAGCGCGTGAGCGGCGCCGCGACGGCGCGCCCGGGGGCACCGACCGTGACGCCGCGTCGGTGGGCCCGGCCCGGCCGCCGGCGCTTGACTTTGGCCGACGCAAATCGTACCTCCCGCCTCGCCTCGGCGCCGGCACGCGCGTCGACCGAGGGGGTGTAGCTCAGTTGGTTAGAGCGCCGGCCTGTCACGCCGGAGGTCGCGGGTTCGAGCCCCGTCACTCCCGCCACTTTCCAAGCACTTCGATGCCTTGAAGCAGTCCGCCGTGGTGCGGAGCGGCGGTCGCGTCGGCCGATCGGGCCCCGGTGCCGTCGACCTCGCGCGCGCAGCGGATCGATCATCGAACCCGCTTCGGATGATCAGCATTGGTGATTTCCCTCCGCGGCGCGCGAACCCTAGGGTCCGCGCGCCGGTCGTGACGCCGCTTCGTCGGGAGAGTGTTGTTGAGCGGACGCGTTCTCCTGGTGGTGACGACGGCGCTCGCCCCGGCGCTCTGGGGCAGCACGTACATCGTCTTCACGCAGCTGCTGCCGACCGACTATCCGCTGCTCGTCTCCGCCATCCGGGCGCTGCCGGCCGGGCTCATCCTGATGCTGCTCGGCGCCGGGCTGCCGCCGCGCTCCGCGGTGCTGCCGCTGGCGGCGGTCGGGCTGGCGAACATCGGGCTGTTCTTCGGCTTCCTGTTCGTCGGCGCGGCGCGGCTGCCGGCGGGTCTGGCGGCGACCCTCGGCGCGACGCAGCCGCTGATCGTCGCCTTCCTCGCCTGGTTCCTCCTGAAGCGGCCGCCCACGCCGCTGCAGGTCGCCGCGGCGGCGATCGGCGTCGGCGGCGTCGCGCTGCTCGTGATGATGCCGACCGGCAGCCTCGATCTCGTCGGCATCGGCGCGGCGCTCTGCGCCGCCCTGTCGATGGCGCTCGGCACCGTGCTGATCGCCAAGTGGGGGCGTCTCGGCACGCCGCTGCAGCTGGCCGCCTGGCAGCTGGCGCTGGGCGGTCTGTTGTTGGCGCCGGTCGCCGTGATTATCGAGGGCGCGCCGCCGGTGCCCACGCCGGAGAACCTCGCCGGCATGGCCTACCTCATCCTGGTCGGCACGGCGCTCGCCTACTGGGTGTGGGTGCGCGGCATCACCCGGCTCGGTGCGGTCGTCGCCTTCCTCGGGCTGCTGACGCCGGTCGTCGCGACGATCCTCGGGGCGCTGGTCGCCGGCGACCGCTTCTCGCCGTGGGAGTTCGCGGGGATGGGGATCGTGCTCGGTGCCACCGTCGCCGGCATCGCCGCGAGCCGGCCCGGCACCCGGGCCCCTGCATCGGCCGGCGTTGGTGAGCGAAGTGGCGAGGCGCCTCTCAGAACGCCCACGCGCTGATGGCGATGAACCCGTAGCTGGCGGCGATCAGGGTGACGGCGAGGGGATAGGGAAAGTCCATGACGCGTCCTCCGTCCTTTCCCGACAACGCCCAAGGCGTCGTGGTGTTCCTCCGCCAGTGCAATCGTATGCCGCAGGGGGCGCGACGGCGTGCACCGACGGGCCCACCGCGACTACGCCGCCGGCCGGTCCCCGCCGTCGACCCAAAGCCAGGCGGCCCGCTCCTCCGCGAGGGCGAAGGTCTTCTCCTCCACGGGCGTCAGCGGGGCGAACAGGTTGATCATCGCCGCCGCCCAGGCCGGTGCGCCGACGACGGCATAGCGGCGCACGTGCCGGGCCGCGCGCGCCTGCACGCCGAGGGCGTCGCCATCGAAGATCGCGCCGAGTTCGGCGCCGTCGTAGTTCGACATGATCAGCAGCATGTCGATCTCCTCGAAGCGGTCGAACGCGGCGCTTGTCTCGGCCGCCATCCACTCGATGTCGGGCTTGGTGATCTTGGCGCGGATCTCGAAGACGAGAAGGTCGGCGCGCGGGCTGTCGCGCCGGGCGATCGAGCGGTCGGGGGCGGCGGTGGGCATGGGTGGCAGCCTTTGGCGAGAGGAATACTCGCCGGACAACGCCATCCGTGCTCCAGCCGTTCCGGGCACCGAACTGGAGCCGCCAACACGCGCGTCGGCCGGGTGGCTGGTGGCCCGGTCGTTTGCGCAGTGCCCGCCTGTCACGCCGGACGTCGCGGGTTCGAGCCTCGTCACTTCCGCATTCCATTGTTTGACATTTTTGTGATTCTACGTCCGGCCCGGCGTGTGTTGAGACTTTAAGCTCGGCTCCCGCTGGTGATGCTCCTGCGGCAGTTCGAGCCAGCGCCGCACGGTGCCGCAACGCTTCGCGACTCTGGAGGCGGATCGGGTCGTGGGTCGGAGTGATCGCGATGGCCGCCGCCCGATCGGCAGCGATGTGGGCGAGCAGGACCCTCCTCCACTCGCATGGTGAGCCCCGCGTCTGGAGGCAAACCGGTCAACCGACGGCGACCGCGGAGGCCGTTGGTGCCGGTAGGTGGCCCCGCGCACATCCCTCCGCTCCACGCGACGGCGGCGCCAATCTCAGCCCGCGAGCGCCCTCAGGGGTCCGCGCCGCGGTCTCGCCTCCATTCGCCCCTTTGGACTTCGCAGCGACCGAGGCCCGTTGGTGATGCGCTGGCGGGCTGTAGTCGCTGCCGTGCTGCTCGCCCTGCTGGGCACCGTGGTCGTTCTCACGCCGACCCTCTACTTTTCGTGGCGCGTGGCGATCTCGCAGCGACAGGACGATCTCGATCGCGCCAGCGCCCGAACTCTCCGCCGCGCCGACGAAATCTACGCGGATGCGGCGAGCGTTCTGCGCTCGATCGCCGGCACAGACTTCGTTCCGTGCTCGCTCGGTCATGTCCGGCGAATGATGCAACTGACCCTCAGGTCGCTGACGGTCCACGCCGTCGCCTACGGCGCCAACGGTTTCGCCCTCTGCAACGGGGCGGGTCGGTTTTCCCGCCCGGTACCGCTCCAGAAGTTCAACAGCGAGCAACCGGACGGCATCGGTCTCGTCGTCAACTGGCGGGGTTGGACGTCAGGGCGCGAGCCCAACCTCATCATGGTTCTCGGCGAGCATCGGGTGCTGGTTGACCAGCGGCTGTTCTACGGCGAACCGTTCGCGCCCGTGGAGCCCTGGAGCGTGACCCTCCGCACCCACAACGGAGTGGTGCTGGAATCGGGTTTCGAGGACAAGCCGGCGGCTCCGCCCGACGGGCCGCCGATAACCAGCGAAGCCCAGTCGGCGAACTGGGTCGTGTCCGCCAGCGCGCCGGGCATCGGCTTCTTCCAGTACCTCACCTTTCTGGGGTCGAGGCTCGTGCTCCTCGCTTCGAGCATGGCGCTGACGCTCGGGGCGATCTCGATGTGGCTGCTGCTGCGCCCTCGCTCCCTGCGTTCGGAACTCACCCGGGCCGTGCGCAACCGCGAGTTCATCGTCCATTATCAGCCGATCATCGAACTCGCCACGGGCCGCTGTTTCGGGGCCGAGGCGCTCGTTCGCTGGCAGCGGCCGGACGGACGTCTCGTCCGGCCCGATCTGTTCATCCCTCTCGCGGAGGAAACGGGGCAGATCAGGGCGATCACTGATCAGGTCATCGCAACGGCCGTCCGCGATCTAGGCGACGTCATGGGGTCGGATCCGAGCGTGCACGTGTCGATCAACATCTGTGCGAAGGATTTTTCGTCCGGCCGCCTCGGCGGTGTCCTCGAAAAAGCGTTGCTGAACTCGCGAATCTCGGCCGGCCAGATTTGGCTGGAAGTGACGGAGCGCAGCCTGGTGGACGTCGCCGACGCCCGCGCCACACTCGCCGGGCTCCGGCAACGGGGCCACATCATCGCCATCGACGACTTCGGCACCGGCTATTCCAGTCTCAGCTATCTGAACCAGTTGTCGGCCCATATGCTCAAGATCGACAAGTCGTTCGTCGAAACTCTGGGCACCGAGGCCGCGACCAGCCAGGTCACGGCGTACATCATCTCGATGGCGCAGGAACTCGATCTGGGCCTCGTCGCCGAGGGCGTCGAGACCGAGGCGCAATGCGATTTCCTGAGGGAGAAGAGCGTCCAGTTCGCGCAAGGATGGCTGTTCGCGCCCGCCTTGCCGCTCGAGGGGTTCCTTGCCTTCCATCGCGGCAATCGGCGGCGCCTCGGGACGCCGGCCGCGGTGGTGCCGCTCGCCGGATAGGAGCGGAGGCGGGCATCGGTTGTACCTCCGCCGCAGACCCGGAAGCGAGCCGGTGCCTCTCGCGAGGCTCCGGCCGCCGTCCGTTCACGCCGCCAGATGGGCGGCCGCGACGAGCGCCTGTTCGAGCTTCGCCATGCCCTCGTCGAGCACGGCGTCGGAGGCCGTCAGCGGCACCAGGATGCGGATCGCGTTGGCGTTTACGCCGCAGGACAGCAGCACCAGCCCCTCCTGCAGCGCCGCGTTGGTGACGCGCTTCGTCGCCTCGGCGTCCGGCTCGTAGGCGCCGTGCGACTTGACGATGTCGAAGCCGATCATCGCGCCGGGGCCGCGGATCGCCGTGATCGGCACCACGTCGTTGCGCGAGGCGATCGTCTTCAGCTTCGCCTTGACGCGCGCCCCCAAGGCGTCGGCGCGCTCGAGCAGCTTCTCCTCGGCGATGACGTCGAGCACGGCGAGCGCCGCCGCGCAGGCGACCGGGTTGCCGCCATAGGTGCCGCCGAGGCCGCCGGGATCGGCGGCATCCATGATCGCCGCCTTGCCGATCACGCCGGCGAGCGGGAAGCCGCCGGCGAGCGACTTCGCCACCGCCACGAGGTCCGGCTCGACGCCGGAGTGCTCGATGCCGAACATCTTGCCGGTGCGCGCGAAGCCGGTCTGCACCTCGTCGGCGATCAAGAGGATGCCGTGCGTGTCGCAGATGCGCCTGAGCTCCACCAGGAGCTCCGTCGGGGCGGGGTAGAAGCCGCCCTCGCCCTGCACCGGCTCGATGATGATGGCGGCGACGCGCGCCGGCTCGACGTCGGCACGGAACAGTGTCTCGAGCGCCTTCAGGGCATCCGCCACGCTGGTGCCCTGGTCGGGGATCGGGAACGGCGCGTGGTAGACGTCGGCCGGCATCGGGCCGAACTTGTGCTTGTAGGGCTGCGTCTTGCCGGTCAGCGCCATGCCCATCATCGTCCGGCCGTGGAAGGCGCCGGCGAACGCGATGATGGCCGAGCGGCCGGTGGCGGCGCGGGCGAGCTTGACGCAGTTCTCGATCGCCTCGGCACCCGTCGTCACGAACATCGTCTTCGCCTGGCCCTTGAACGGCGCCAGCGCGTTCAGCCGTTCCGCGAGCGCGATGTAGGGCTCGTAGGGGACGACCTGGAAGCAGGTGTGGGTGAACAGCTTCAGCTGCGCCTCGACGGCCGCCATCACCTTCGGGTGGCGGTGGCCGACGTTCAGCACCGCGATGCCGCCGGCGAAGTCGACGTAGCGCTTGCCGTCGACGTCCCACAGCTCGGCGTTCTCGGCGCGCGCCGCATAGACCGGATAGGGGGTCGACACCCCGCGCGGCACCGCCTTGTGGCGGCGGTCGACGAGGTCGGCGTTCTGGCTCATCGAATGTCTCCTTGAAGGACGGTCTGCCGAGGGCCGCCGCTCCCCGGCGGTCCACCCTCGCAGTCGGCCACGCCGCCGCGTGCCTCTTGCGGCACGGGCGGGGGCCGGCTCGAACCGTCCTCCGGGAGCAGACCCGAAGTCAATGCAGCGTCCGGCCCGCCGTGCAACGAAGTCGCGGAGCCGCCCTCGAAGTCCCGCTCAGAGCGCCGCCTCGCGGCTGCGCATGGCGGCGTGGACGAGCTCCGGCAGCGTCGAGACGCCGAGCTTCGTCTTCAGCTGCGAGGCGGTGTTGGCGACCGTCTTGTAGCTGACGGCCAGTTCCTCGGCGATCAGCCCGTAGGACTTCCCGTCGGCGAGCAGCTCGAGAATCTCGGCCTCGCGCGGCGTCATGGCGGGACGCGGCGCGCGCCGCCGGCGGGCACCGTGCAGCACCACCTCGGTGGCGAGGCCGTGGCTGAGGTAGGGCCGCCCCTTCAGCACCGCATGGGCGGCGGCGACGAGCTCGTCGGGGGCGGTGTCCTTCAAGAGGTAGCCGTTGGCGCCCATCTCGAGCGCCCTCGTCACCACCGCCGGGTCGCGGTGCATGGTGAGCACCAGCACGGCGGCGTCGGGATTGCGCCGGCGGATGCGCTGCACGAGCCTCAGCCCGTCGAGGCCGCCGGCGCGCATCGACAGGTCGACGATCGACAGCCGCGGCTTCAGCCGGCAGAACAGCCGATAGCCGCGGGCGATCGTCGCCGCCTCGACGACCGGCCCGAGCCCGGCGTCCTCGAGCACGCGCCGGCATCCGGCGAGCACGATCGGATGATCGTCGACGACCAGGATCGGCCCGCTCAACGCACCCGCTCCCCGAACCCCATCGGCATTCCTCCCTTGGCCGCGCCGCCGGTCGCCGGATCGATGGCGTCCTCTCCGGCGAGCGGCAACTCGATCTCGAAGCGCGTTCCGCCGGCCGTGCCGGCCCCCCAGGCGAGGTGCCCACCGAGCGCCCGCGCGCGCTCCGCGATGCCCGTCAGCCCGTAGCCCGCCGGCGTGTCGCTGTCCATGCCGAAGCCGTCGTCCTCCACCTGGAGGTGCAGCCGCCGCTCGCTGCCGCCGGCGCCGCCCCGCTGCGCGAGCTCGATCATCACGATGCGCGGCTCGGCGTGCTTGACGGCGTTGGTCAGGCACTCCTGCAGGCAGCGATAGACCGTCAGGTCGACCGGCTCGCCGTAGCTGTCCTCGAGCTCGCCGAGGGCGAGGTCGAACACCACCGCCGGCGCCATCCGGCGGAACTCCTGGACGAGACCGCTCGCGACGTCGGCGAGCGGCACGTGGCCGAGCGACATTGGCCGGAGGCGGTGCAGCAGGCGGCGGTTCATCGTCTTGAGCCGGTCGGCAATGTCGGCGATCTCGCGCGCCCGGCCGCCAATGTCGGCCGCCTTGGCGGCGCGGCTCGCCTTCGCCATCGCCTCGATCGAGCGGGCGTTGGCGGTGATGCCGAACAGGCACGGGCCGACCTCGTCGTGCAGCTCGCCGGCGACGACGCGGCGCTCGTCGTCCTGCACGCTGACGAGCCGGAGGCTGAGGCGGCGGTTCTCCGCCCGCGTCAGCGCGAGCTGTTCGGCGAGCGCGTTGAAGTGGTCGGCGATGACGGCGAGCTCGTCGTCGGGCGGCCGCGGCAGCCGTGCGCGATAGTCGCCCTCCTCGAGGCGGGAGAGGCCGCGGGCGAGGGCGGCGAGCGGCGCGAGCGCGCGCCCGATCGCCAGCGACAGCACGAGCAGCACGGCGACGTTGACGACGAGCGCGATCAGCCCGAGCGCGCGGGCGTCCTGCCACACTTCTGCGATCTCGTCGGCGGGTTCGCCGGTCAGCACCACCGTCGCCACCGGCTGGCCGGCGACGACGACGGGAATGGTGAGGCTGTGCGCCTCGACGCCGATCACCTGCGCGAACCAGTCCGGCGCCGCTTCCTCGTGGTCGTCGTCGTCGATCGCATGGACGGGCGGGCCGGTCACCGGCCGGCCGTCGCGGTCGAACACGGCGAACCGCACGTGGCGCGCCGGCGTGCCGGCGGTGAGCGCGGCGTGCAGGGCCTCCGGCGTGACGTCGGCGCGCAGTTCGCTGACGGTCTCGCGCGTGAAGCGGGCGGCGGCGTCGAGGGAGGCATCGATCTCGACGCCGGTCGCGATGCGTGCGTTGAGCACGACGACGAGCCCGGCGGCGGCGATGGCGGCGAGGTTCAGCGCGGCGGCGGCGATCAGGATGCGCCGACGGATCGTCAGCCGCCGCCAGCGCCGCAGCGCCGCCTCGGCCAGCCGCCGCGCGGCGCCCAGGCCGTCCGTGTCATCGTCAGGTTCGCTCAACGCCCAAGCCTCGGCGGACCGCGCCCCTGCCGGCGGCCCGACGAAACCCTAGAGCGTGTCGGCGGGGTTGAACAGGGTTCGGCAGCCGGCGAAACGCCGCTCAGGCGTCGCTCAGCGTGCGGCGGACGGCGCGCGCCCAGCCGGCGAGCTTGCGCTCGCGCTGCTCGGCCGGCATCGCCGGCACGAAGCGGCGGTCGAGCTTCCAGCGCTCGGCGAACACCGAAGGCTCCGGGCAGACGCCGGTCTGCAGGCCGGCGAGATAGGCGGCACCCACCGCCGTCGTCTCCAGCACTTCCGGGCGGTCGACCGGGGCGTCGAGCACGTCGGCGAGGAACTGCAGCATCCAGTCGCTCGCCACCATGCCACCGTCGACCCTGAGCACCGTCGTCGCACCCGCGGCCCCCGGCCAGTCGCGGCGCATGGCGTCGAGCAGGTCGCGCGTCTGGTAGCCGACGCTTTCGAGCGCCGCGCGGGCGAGCTCGCGCGGCGTCGTGCCGCGCGACAGGCCGTAGAGCGCGCCGCGCGCGTCCGGGTCCCACCACGGCGCGCCGAGGCCGGTGAAGGCGGGCACCAGGTAGACGTCCTGGGTCGGGTCGGAGGCGGCGGCGAAGGCGGCCGTCTCGGCCGCAGTGCGGATGATTCCGAGCCCGTCGCGCAGCCACTGCACGGCAGCACCCGCGACGAAGATCGCCCCCTCCAGCGCATAGGTGCGCTTGCCGCCGAGCTGGTAGGCGATGGTCGTCAGCAGCCGGTTGTTCGAGGCGACCGGCGCGTCGCCGGTGTTGAGGAGTGCGAACGCGCCCGTCCCGTAGGTCGACTTCATCATGCCGGGCGTGAAGCACGCCTGGCCGACGGTCGCCGCCTGCTGGTCGCCGGCGACCCCGGCGATCTGGATCGGTCCGCCGAACAGCTCCGGCAGCGTCGTGCCGAAGTCGGCCGCGCTGTCGCGGATCTCCGGCAGCATCGAGGCCGGCACGCGGAAGAGCCGCATCAGCGCCTCGTCCCAGTCGCCGGTGCGGATGTCGCAAAGCAGCGTGCGGGCAGCGTTAGTGGCGTCGGTGGCGAAGGTCCTGCCCCCGGTCAACCGCCACATCAGGAACGTGTCGACGGTGCCGAAGGCGAGCTCGCCGCGCTCGGCGCGGGCGCGGGCCCCGTCGACGTGGTCGAGGATGTAGGCGAGCTTGGTCGCCGAGAAATAGGGGTCGAGGAGGAGGCCGGTCCTGGCCGTCACCATCGGCTCGGTGCCGTCGGCCTTCAGCTTGGCGCAGAACTCCGCGGTGCGGCGGTCCTGCCAGACGATGGCGTTGTGGACGGCGCGGCCGGTCGCCTTGTCCCAGACGACGGTGGTCTCGCGCTGGTTGGTGATGCCGATCGCGGCGACGTCGGCGGCGGAGAGGCCGGCCTTCGCCATCGCCTGGCGCACGGTGTCGACGGTGGTCGACCACAGGTCTTCCGGATCGTGCTCGACCCAGCCCGACAGCGGATAATGCTGCGGGAACTCGGCCTGCGCGACCGCGGCGACGGAGAGATCGGCCGCGAACACGATCGCCCGCGTCGAGGTGGTGCCCTGGTCGATGGCGATGAGGTGGGTGGGCATGGGAGAGGGGTTCCGGGACGGAGGCGTCCTCCCCCTGCCAGGGGGGAGGACAGCCGCGCCGCAGGCGCGGCAGGTGGGGGCCCGTCAATCCAAGGTTCTACGCTGGATTGACGGACCCCGCCCTGGCCGCTACGCGGCCTGTCCCTCCCCCTGGCAGGGGAGGGACAAACTGCGTCTACCTCACTTCGACTGGGCGTCGGCCCAGGTCTTGATCAGCGTGTCGTAGTCGACCGTCTGACCCTGCGGCTTCTCGTTGGCGAGCTTCACCTGGGGGGCGACGTTGCCCTCCTTCTTGGCGAGCTCGACCCAGTACTCGAGCGGATGCTCCTCGTTGAGCTTCGGCCCGATGTCGCCCTGCACGCCGGCGCGCTCGAGGCGCTCCAGCACGCGCTCCTGCTCGGCGCACAGCGAGTCCATCGCCTCCTGCGCCGTCTTGGCACCCGACGACGCGTCGCCGATCGCCTGCCACCACAGCTGCGCCAGCTTCGGATAGTCCGGCACGTTGGTGCCGGTCGGCGACCACTGCACGCGCGCCGGCGAGCGGTAGAACTCGATCAGCCCGCCGAGCTTCGGCGCGCGCTCGGTGAAGCTCTTGTCGCGGATCGTCGACTCGCGGATGAAGGTCAGGCCGACGTGGCTCTTCTTCACGTCCACCGTCTTCGAGGTGACGAACTGCGCGTAGAGCCAGGCGGCCTGGGCGCGGTCGACCGGGGTCGACTTCATCAGCGTCCACGAGCCGGCGTCCTGATAGCCGAGCTTCATGCCGTCGACCCAGTAGGAGCCCTTCGGCGAGGGCGCCATCCGCCACTTCGGCGTGCCGTCGGCGTTCACCACCGGCAGCCCGTCCTTCACCATGTCGGCGGTGAAGGCGGTGTACCAGAAGATCTGCTGGGCGATCTCGCCCTGCGCCGGCACCGGGCCGGACTCGCCGAAGGTCATGCCGGCGGCGTTCGGCGGCGCGTAGGCCTTCAGCCACTGCAGGTACTTCTCGATCGAGTAGACCGCAGGCGCACCGTTGGTGTCGCCGCCGCGGGCGACGCACGAGCCGACCGGACGCGAGTTCGCATCGACGCGGATGCCCCACTCGTCGACCGGCTTGCCGTTCGGGATGCCCTTGTCGCCGTTGCCGGCCATCGACAGCCAGGCGTCGGTGAACCGCCAGCCGAGCGACGGGTCCTTCTTGCCATAGTCCATATGGCCGTAGACCTTCTTGCCGTCCACGTCGCGGCCGGTGAAGAACTCGGCGATGTCCTCGTAGGCCGACCAGTTGACCGGCACGCCGAGGTCGTAGCCGTACTTCGCCTTGAAGTCGGCCTTGTTCTTGTCGTCGTTGAACCAGTCGTACCGGAACCAGTAGAGGTTGGCGAACTGCTGGTCGGGCAGCTGATAGAGCTTGCCGTCCGGGGCGGTGGTGAACGACTTGCCGATGAAGTCGTCGATGTCGAGGTTCGGGTTGGTGACCGCCTTGCCCTCGCCGGTCATCCAGTCGGTGAGGTCGCGCGCCTGCAGGTAGCGCCAGTGCGTGCCGATCAAGTCGGAATCGTTGATGTAGCCGTCGTAGATGTTCTCGCCGGACTGCATCTGCGTCTGCAGCTTCTCGACGACGTCACCCTCGCCGATCAGGTCGTGCGTCACCTTGATGCCGGTGATCGCCGTGAACGCCGGCGCCAGCACCTTCGATTCGTACTCGTGCGTGGTGATCGTCTCAGAGACGACCTTGATGTCCATGCCGGCGAGCGGCTTGGCGGCATCGATGAACCACTGCATCTCGGCTTCCTGGTCGGCGCGCGACAGCGTCGACAGGTCGCCGATCTCGGCGTCGAGGAACGACTTCGCCGCATCCATGTCGGCGAACGCCGGGCCCGCCGCCAGCACCAGTGCCAGCGCGCCGACCGAACTCATCAGATGATATCGCATCACGGTTCCTCCCAGGGTTATTGAGAACGCTCCGGACCCGCCGCCCCTTGAACGGCAGGCCCGCCTCTTGCTGCGCCGTCCGGCTCCCTGCCGGGACGCGGCGCATCAGATCCGTCCCGGCCGCCGAGCCCCGGCGACCGGTCAAAAGCCTCACACCCAGCGGAACACGCCGAGCGCCCAGACGACGCAGACGGCGAGCGCCCACCACAGGTCCGGCCCGACCAGGCCGAGCCAGGCCAGCGTGATAAAGGCGCTGCCGAGCAGCGTGATGAAGAAGCGGTCGCCGCGCGTCGTCTCGATGTGGAGGATGCCGTAGCGCGGGCTGCCGCCGGGCACCGCCCATTCCCACAGCGTCATGCCGACCAGCATCGCGGCGATCACCAGGAAGAACGTCGCCGTCGGCCACGTCCACGCCATCCACGAGAAGTCGAGGGAGAGGTTCATCCCGGCCTCCTCAAACGCGACCCAGGGCAAAGCCCTTGGCGATGTAGTTGCGGACGAACCAGATGACGATCGCGCCCGGGATGATGGTGAGCACGCCCGCCGCGGCGAGCACGCCCCAGTCCATGCCGGCCGCCGACACCGTCCGCGTCATGATCGCCGCGATCGGCTTTGCCGCCGTCGTCGTCAGCGTGCGGGCGAGCAAGAGCTCCACCCACGAGAACATGAAGCAGAAGAAGGCGGCTACGCCGATGCCCGAGGCGATCAGCGGCATGAAGATCTTCACGAAGAACTTCGGGAACGAGTAGCCGTCGATATACGCCGTCTCGTCGATCTCGCGCGGCACGCCCGACATGAAGCCCTCGAGGATCCACACCGCCAGCGGCACGTTGAACAGGCAGTGGGCGAGCGCCACGGCGAGGTGCGTGTCGATCAGCCCGAACGCCGAGTAGAGCTGGAAGAACGGCAGCGCGAACACCGCGGGCGGCGCCATCCGGTTCGACAAGAGCCAGAAGAACAGGTGCTTGTCGCCGAGGAAGCGGTAGCGCGAGAAGGCGTAAGCCGCCGGCAGCGCCACCGCGAGCGAGATCACCGTGTTCATCACCACGTAGGTGATCGAGTTGATGTAGCCGGAATACCAGCTCGCGTCGGTGAAGATCACCATGTAGTTGCGCAGTGTGAAAGTGTGCGGCCAGAGCGTCACGCCGGCGACGATCTCCGTGTTCGTCTTGAAGCTCATGTTGACGAGCCAGTAGATCGGCACCATGAGGAACAGGATGTAGAGCGTGGGGACGATCGCCCGCGTGCGCATCAGTGACCCTCCCCGTGCATCGGCGGGCGCTTGCCGGTCATCACCGTGTAGAAGATCCACGAGAACAGCAGGATGATGAGGAAGTAGACGATCGACATCGCCGCCGCCGGGCCGAGGTCGAACTGCCCCACCGCCATCTTGACGAGGTCGATCGACAGGAACGTCGTGGCGTTGCCGGGGCCGCCGCCGGTGACGACGAACGGCTCGGTATAGATCATGAACGAGTCCATGAACCGCAGCAGCACGGCGATGATCAGCACGTGCTTGATCTTCGGCAGCTGGATGAAGCGGAAGACCGACAGCCGCGAGGCGCCGTCGATGCGCGCCGCCTGGTAGAAGGCGTCGGGAATGGAGCGCAGCCCCGCATAGGCGAGCAGCACGACGAGGCTCGTCCAGTGCCAGACGTCCATGACGATGACCGTCACCCACGCCGAGACGACGTCCTGCGTATAGTTGAAGGGGATGCCGAGGTTGTTGACGGCGGCACCCAAGAGGCCGATGTCGCCGCGGCCAAACACCTGCCAGATGGTGCCGACGACGTTCCACGGAATGAGCAGCGGCAGCGCCATCAGCACGAGGCACACCGAGGCCCAGAAGCCGCTCCGCGGCATCGTGAGCGCGATCGCCACGCCGAGCGGGATCTCGATCGCCAGGATGATTGCCGAGAAGGCAATCTGGCGGATGAGGGCATCGTGGAAGCGCGAGGAGGCGAGCAGTTCCTCGTACCATTCGGTGCCGGCCCAGAAGAACTGGTTGTTGCCGAAGGTGTCCTGCACCGAATAGTTCACCACCGTCATCAGCGGGATGATCGCCGAGATCGCCACGATGAACAGCACGGGCAGGACGAGGAACCAGGCCTTCTGGTTGACGGGCTTGTCCATCAGGCGGCCTCCCCCGCGACGCGCCGGCCGTCGGCGTAGACGTGCACGCGGCCCGGATCGAACACGGCGTGCGCCGTCGTGCCGTCGATGTCGGCACCCTCCGGCAGCACCGCGGCGAGCGGGCGGCCGGCATAGCTGAGCTTGGCGATGCGCATGCGGCCGATGTCGTCGACGCGCACGACGCTGACCGGCAGCCCCTCGCCCTTCGCCGACAGCCGGACGTGCTCCGGCCGGACGCCGATCTCGACGCGGGCGCCGGATGGCAGCCCGCCATAGCGGGCACCGAGCGGCACCGTCGTCCCCTCGACGAGGGCGCTCAGGCCCTCGACTTTCGCCGGCAGCACGTTCATCCCCGGCGAGCCGATGAAGTAGCCGACGAAGGTGTGTTCTGGCTGGTCGAACAGCGCCTGCGGCGGGCCGATCTGAACCACCTCGCCGTCGTACATCACCACCACCGTGTCGGCGAAGGTCAGCGCCTCGGTCTGGTCGTGCGTCACGTAGATCATCGTGGCGCGGCTCTGGGTGTGCAGGCGCTTCAGCTGCGTGCGCAACTGCCACTTCAAATGCGGGTCGATGACGGTGAGCGGCTCGTCGAACAGGATCGCCGCGACGTCCTCGCGCACCAGCCCGCGGCCGAGCGAGATCTTCTGCTTGAGGTCGGCGGTGAGGCCGCTCGCGGCGCGGTTCATCAGCGGGCCGAGCTCGAGCATCTCGGCCATCTCGGCGACCCGCCGGGCGATCTTGTCGCGCGGCACGCCGCGGTTCTTCAGCGGGAAGGCGAGGTTCTCCGCCACCGTCATGGTGTCGTAGATGACCGGGAACTGGAACACCTGGGCGATGTTGCGCCGCTCGGTCGGCAGCTGCGTGACGTCCTTGCCGTCGAACAGCACCCGCCCGTGGCTCGGCGTCACCAGCCCGGAGATGATGTTGAGAAGCGTCGTCTTCCCGCAGCCGGACGGCCCGAGCAGCGCGTAGGCGCCGCCGTCGCGCCAGGCGAGGTCGAGCTTCTTCAGCGCGTAGTCGGCCGGCGTCTTCGGGTCCGCCCGGTAGGCGTGGGCGAGGTCGGAGAGGTCGATGCGGGCCATCGCTTTCCCTCCTCAGGCCGCGGCGACGCGCGTCGGCGCGGCGACGAGCCGTTCGCCGGCGCCGAACACGAACATGCGGTGCGGGTCGACGTAGACCTCCACCGGGGCGCCGGGGGCGAGCTCGTGGACGCCGTGCGCCAGCGCCACCCAGGCATGGTCGCCGTGGCGGACGTGCACGAAGCTCTCCGAGCCGGTGATCTCGACCACCTGCACGGTTGCTGGCAGTGCCACCGCCTCCGGGCCCGGCCGGCGCAGGAACAGGTGGTTGGGGCGGAAGCCGAGCGTCACCGCGCCTTCGCCGACGGCGGCGAGCGGCCCGATCGGCGGCAGCACGCTGCCGTCGGCGAGCACCACCGCACCGGCGCGGCCGGTGGCGGCGACGAAGTTCATCGGCGGGTCGGAGAACGTCTCCGCCGTCACCTTGTCGATCGGCCGACGGTAGACGTCGAGGGTCGGGCCGAACTGGGTGAGCCGGCCCTTCGACAGCGTCGCGGTCGAGCCGCCGAGCAGCAGCGCCTCGGTCGGCTCGGTCGTCGCATAGACGAAGATCGCGCCGGAGGCCGAGAAGATCTTCGGCAGTTCCTCGCGCAGTTCCTCGCGCAGCTTGTAGTCGAGGTTGGCGAGCGGCTCGTCGAGCAGCACCAGCCCCGCCTCCTTGACGAGGGCGCGGGCGATCGCCGTCCGCTGCTGCTGGCCGCCGGAAAGCTCGAGCGGCAAGCGCTGCAGGAGCGGCCCGAGGCGCAGCAGGTCGGCCGCCTCGTGCACGCGCTTGTCGATCTCCGCCTTCGGCCGGCCGGCGACGCGCAGCGGCGAGGCGATGTTCTCGTAGACGGTCAGCGAGGGGTAGTTGATGAACTGCTGGTAGACCATCGCGACGTTGCGCTTCTGCACGGGCACGCCGGCGACGTCCTTGCCGTCCACCAGCACGCGGCCGCTCGTCGGCTTGTCGAGGCCCGCCATCAGCCGCATCAGCGTCGTCTTGCCGGCGAGCGTCGGCCCGAGCAGCACGTTGAGCGAGCCGGCGGCGAGCCGCATCGACACGCCGGCGATGTGCGTCTCCTGACCCACCGACTTGCCGACGTCTTCGAGGATGAGTTCCATTCCCGTCCCCTCAGGCCGCCGGCAACGCGGCGGTGCCGCGCGCGGCCGTCATGTGGTCGTCGAGGGCGGCGGCCTCGTCGGCGGACAGCCGGAGGCCGAGCTTGGAGCGGCGCCACAGCACGTCGGCGGCGGTCGTCGCCCACTCGTTGCCCATCAGGTAGTCGACCTCCCGTTCCGTCAGGTCGGCGCCGAAGACACGGCCGAGATCGGCGGCGGACTTCGTCCCCTCGAGGATCAGGCGGGCGCGCGTGCCGTAGGCGCGCACCAGCCTGAGCGCATGCCCGGGCGTCAGGAACGGGTGCGCCTGGCGGAGCGTCCCGGCGAGCGCAGCGGCGCCGTCGTGCGGGAAGTCGCCACCGGGCAGCGCCGCGGTCGCCGTCCACGACGGCCCATGCGGCAGGTGGGTGCCGAGCTTGTCGAGCACCGATTCCGCCAGCCGCCGGTAGGTGGTGATCTTGCCGCCGAACACGCTGACGAGCGGCGCCTGACCTTCCGGCGCCTCGAGCTCCAGCACGTAGTCGCGCGTCGCCTCCTGCGCCTTCGAGGCACCGTCGTCGTAGAGCGGGCGCACGCCGGCATAGGTCCAGACGATCGCCTCCCGCGTCACCGGCGTGCGGAAGTATTCGCTGGCGGCGCTGACGAGATAGTCGACCTCCTCCGGCGAGATCGCCACCGCCGCCGGGTCGCCGTGATAGTCGCCGTCGGTGGTGCCGATCAGCGTGAAGTCGCGCTCGTAGGGGATGGCGAAGACGATGCGGCCGTCGGCGTTCTGGAAGATGTAGGCGCGGTCGTGGTCGTAGAGCTTGCGCACGACGATGTGGCTGCCCTTGACGAGGCGCACGTGCGCCGGCGTGTTCGCCCGGATGGTGCCGGACAGCACAGAGCCGACCCACGGCCCGGCGGCGTTGACGAGCGCGCGCGCCACGATCGTCTCGGTGCGGTCCGAGCCGTGCGGCCGGACCGTCATCCGCCACAGCCCGCCGTCGCGGTCGGCGCCGGTGCAGCGCGTGCGCGGTGCGATCGTCGCCCCGCGGGTGGCCGCATCCAGCGCGTTCAGCGCGACGAGGCGCGAGTCCTCCACCCAGCAGTCGGAATATTCGAAGGCGCGGCGGTAGCCGGGCTTCAGCGGTGCGCCCGTCGGGTCGCGCGTCAGGTCGAGCGTCCGCGTCGCGGGAAGGATCTTGCGGCCGCCGAGGTGGTCGTAGACGAACAGGCCGAGGCGCAGCAGCCACTGCGGGCGCAGCCCGTCATGGTGCGGCAGCACGAAGCGCAGCGGCCAGATGATGTGCGGCGCGAGCTTCAAGAGCACCTCGCGCTCGAGCAGCGCCTCGCGCACCAGCCGAAACTCGTAGTGCTCGAGATAGCGCAGGCCGCCGTGAATGAGCTTCGTCGAGGCCGAGGAGGTGGCGCCGCCGAGGTCGCCCTGCTCGCAGAGATAGACCTTCAAGCCACGGCCGGCGGCGTCGCGGGCGATCCCGCACCCGTTGATGCCGCCGCCGATGATGGCGAGGTCGTAGGCCGCAGCTGGCACGTCGCTTCCCCGTCGTCGCCCTTGTTCGAGGCCGCGTTCCGGCCGACGGGCGACTTGTTTGGTTCGTCGCAACGCTAAGCGAAAACAAAATCGCGCGCAATGGCGCATAAAGCGAAAGCCAATCGAAACTAATGCTGCACTGCGAGAAAATCTGTGGCGGTGCGAGAGGCCGCCGGCGAGGGCGCGCCGGCGCTAGGCGTCCGCTGCTGTGCCGGCGAGCGCCTCGATCACCTCGACGCCGTGCGTGCGGCAGATCTCGGCGAACGGCTGCGAGGTCAGTCGGTCGGTGACGAAGGCGTCGACCTCGGAGACGTGGGCGATGCGGATCGGCGCCGAGCGCTCGAACTTCAGCCGGTCGGCGCAGAGGATCACCTTGCGGGCGTTGTCGATGATCGCCCGCGACACCCGCACCTCGCGGTAGTCGAAGTCGAGCAGCACGCCGTCCTCCTCGATCGCCGAGGCGCCGATGACGGCGTGGTCGACCTTGAACTGGCGGATGAAGTCGACCGCCGCCGAGCCGATGACGCCACCGTCGGAGCGCCTGACCGGCCCACCGGCGACGATCACCTCGATCCGCGGGTTCCGGTACAACAGGTTGGCGACGTTGAGGTTGTTGGTGATGACGAGCAGCCCCTGGTGGCCCTGCAGCGCCCGCGCCACCTCTTCCGTGGTGGTGCCGATGTTGATGAACAGCGACGAGTTGTCGGGGATCAGGCGGGCCGCCGCCTCGCCGATCGCCCGCTTCTCCTCCGCCGCGATGAAGCGGCGGGCGTCGTAGCCGACGTTCTCGACGCCCGACGAGATCACCGCGCCGCCGTGCACCCGCGACAGGAGCCGCTGGTCGCAGAGCTCGTTCAGGTCCTTGCGGATCGTCTGCGGCGTGACGGAGAAGCGGCCGGCGAGTTCGTCGACGCCGACGCGGCCGTGCGCGCGGGCAAGCGCCAGGATGTCGCCCTGCCGCGGCGAAAGAGCGTTCATGCGGGCGTCCTCCCCTGCGGCGGTTCCCGCCGTCGTGCGGGTCTCACGTTAGGGGAGTTTCGCCCGTTCGCAAAGCGAACCGAACGAAAGCGATATGAAGCCGTCAGTCGAAGATCGCTATCGCCGGCCCGAGCTTCAGGTGCGCTCGAAGCCGCGCCACAGCTCCCAGTCGGTGACGCGGCGGTCGTACTCGAACTGCTCCCAGCGCGCCGTGTGCAGGTAGTGCTCGATGACGTCGTCGCCGAACGCCTCCCGCAGCATGTCGGACTTCTCGAGTTCGCCGATCGCCTCGCGCAGCGTCTTCGGGATCTCGCGCACGCCGGTCTTGCCGTAGTTGTCGCCCGACTGCATCGGCTCGAGCTCCATCTTCTTGTCTATGCCGTCGAGACCGGCGGCGAGCAACGCGGCGAACGTCAGATACGGATTGATGTCGCCGCCCGGCATCCGGCACTCGACGCGCAGCGCCTTGCCGTGGCCGCACAGCCGGAAGCCGGCGGTGCGGTTGTCGATGCTCCACACCGCCTTCGTCGGCGCGAAGGTGCCGACCTGGAAGCGCTTGTAGGAGTTGATGTAGGGGGCGAGGAAGTAGGTGAGGGCGCGCGCGTGGTGGAGCTGGCCGGCAAGGAACTGCCGGCACATCTGCGACATCCCGTGCTCGCCGTCCGGATCGTGGAACAGCGGCTTGCCGGACGCCTTGTCCCAGAGGCTCGCGTGCACGTGCGCCGAGTTGCCGGCGACGTTGTAGTCGTACTTCGCCATGAAGGTGATCGAGGCGCCGTGCTGATCGGCGATCTCCTTCATGGCGTTCTTCAGGATCGAGTGGCGGTCGGCCATCTCGACCGCCTCGCCGTAGCGCACGTTGATCTCGGACTGGCCCGGGCCCCACTCGCCCTTGGAGTTCTCCACCGGGATGCCGGCGCCCTCGAGGCCGTTGCGGAAGGCGCGTAAGAGCGGCTCCTCGCGGGTCGTCTGCAGGATCGCGTAGTCCTCGATGTAGTAGCCGGAGGTCTCGAGCTTCTTGTAGCCCTTCTTCGCAGCTTCCGCGTAGGTGTCCTTGAAGATGTAGAACTCGAGCTCGGAGGCCAGCGCCGCCGTCCAGCCGCGCTCGGCGAGCTTCGCCGTCTGCTTCTTCAGCATGGCGCGCGGCGAATAGGGGATCGGCTCGCCGTGGTGGTCGAGAACGTCGCACAGCACCAGCGCCGTCCCCGGCAGCCACGGCGTCAGGCAGAGCGTCGACATGTCGGGCTTCAGCACGAAGTCGCCATAGCCCGCCGCCCAGCTCGTGCCGGCGTAGCCCTGCACCATCTCGTTGTCGATGTCGGTGGCGAGCAGGTAGTTGCAGGCGTGCGTCTCTTCGTAGGCGCCCTGGATGAAGTAGCGGGCCGACATCCGCTTGCCGGCGAGGCGACCCTGCATGTCGACGAAGGCGGTGACGACGGTGTCGATCGTCTTCTCGTCGACGAGCTCGGAGAGGCGCTCGAAGGTCAGGTTACCGGCCATGCTGGTCCTCGTCGGAAATTTCCCCCGGCCGCTCGCGGGCCGCGGCGAGATGCGTAGCACGGCCGCCCCGCAGGCGGTCAATCGCGGCAAGCGCTGAGCCGGGAAAGACTGGAGCGGCAGGCACGGGTGGATGGCGAGCGTGCCGCAGGCGCCGCCGCATCGTCCCTTCTCCCACCGTGAGGTGGGAGAAGGTGCCCGAAGGGCGGATGAGGGCCGGCCGGCGAAGCCGGACGGAAGCCGCGGGTCGCAGCCTCGGCGCACTTCGTGCGCCGCCCTCATCCCCCTGCCGGGACCTTCTCCCGCTTCGCGGGAGAAGGGGAACTGCGGCGCCGTCTCGATCCCCCCAAAACCCCTTAGCCGGCTCGCGCCGTCACGCGGCCTTCACGCTGCCGCATCATGGTGCCGCGCGACAGCCGGCGGTGGCGCCGGCCGAGGCGGGGGCGTCCATGCAGCAACTCTCCGGGCACGACGGCCACGAGCACCCCGCCGGCAGGACCGTGCAGCACTATATCGACGAACGCCCGCTGTGGCCGGACGGCACCCCCGTCCCGGTGACGCCGATGACGGCGATGCAGTGGCGCATCTGGGGGCTCGCAGCGGCCGGCAAGTTCTTCGAGGGCCTCGTCGTCTTCATGACCGGCGTGGCACTGCCGCTGATCGCCAACGAGTTCGGCCTCGGCGCCGTCGAGCACGGCGTCGTCGGCGCGGCCTCGCTCGCCGGCATCCTCGTCGGCGCGCTGCTGCTCGGCGGCCTCGCGGACCAGTTCGGCCGCAAGCTGATGTTCATCGTCGAGATGGTCATCTTCATCCTGTTCCTGGTGCTGTTGTCGCTGGCGCCGAGCTACGCCTGGCTCGTGGTCTTCCTGTTCGGCATCGGCCTGGCGCTCGGCTGCGACTACCCGACGGCCCACCTGATCATCTCCGAGAGCATCCCGACCACCGCCCGCGGCCGCCTCGTGCTCGGCGCCTTCGCCTTCCAGGCGGTCGGCGCCCTCGTCGGCACCGCCGTCGGCTACGTCGTGCTCACCCTCGATCCCGACGTCACCGCCTGGCGGTGGATGTACGCCTCCGCCATCATCCCCGGCGCGATCGTGCTCGTCGGCCGCTTCTTCGTCACCGAGAGCGCCCCGTGGCTGTTCGCCCGCGGCCGCAAGCACGAGGCCGAGCGCGAGACCGCCCGCCTGCTCCAGCGCAAGCCCGCCTACCCGAAGAAGGTCGTGCTCGCCGCCGCCCATCCCCACGACGCCGCCGAGGCCGGAAGCAGCGGCTGGCTCAGCCTGTTCAAGTCGAAGAACCGCCGCGCCACCATCCTCGCCTCGGTGCCGTGGTTCCTGCAGGACCTCTCCACCTACGGCATCGGCATCTTCACGCCGACGATCCTCGCCGCCACCCTCGGCCACGACAGCGCCAACGCCCGCAACGTCGCCGAGATCATCCAGAACGACATCGCCGCCGCCGAGGGGGCCGCGATGATCGACGTGCTCTTGATCGTCGGCATCATCTTCGCCGTGCTTTTCGCCGACCGCGTCGGCCGCATCCCGCTGCAGATCCTCGGCTTTATCGGCTGCGCCGCCGGTCTGCTGATCGCCTCCTTCTCCGCCTACTGGGACGGGTCGATGAGCACGGCGCTGATCTTCATCGGCTTCATGCTGTTCAACTTCATGACCAACCTCGGCCCGAACGCCCAGACCTATCTGCTCGCCGGCGAGGTGTTCCCGACCGCCATCCGCGGCAAGGGCGCCGGCTTCGCCGCCGCCTTCGCCAAGATCGGCGCGGTGCTCACCGCCTTCGGCTTCCCGATCCTCTTGTCCGCCATCGGCCAGCAGGCGCTGCTCTACGGCCTCGTGGCGATGTCGCTGCTCGGCGCCGCCGTCACCTGGTGGTTCCGCATCGAGACCACCGGCATCAGCCTCGACGATGTCGGCAAGCACGGCCACCACGGGCACAAGGTGCCCGCCGTGCCGCCGACCGAGCGGGCGACGGTGGAGCTCTGACGGTTGCCGGGGCCCCGCCTCACGCCGCCGTCTTCGCCGCCCCGCCCGCCGCGTGCCAGAGCTCGGCGACGCGCGGGAACGCCTCGGTGCCGTGCCGGATGCGCTTTTCCTCGGTGACGTCGCCCCAGTCGACGATCGCCGTCTTGTAGGCCGGCCGTTCGGCGATCCGCCGGTACCAGCGGTCGAGATGCACGAGGTGCGACCACAAGGGCGCCATCATGAACGACTCGAGCCGCCGCACGTAGACGACGAGCGCCACGTCGGCCATCGAGTAGCCGTCGCCGGCGAGGTTTTCCGTCCTCGCCAGCGTCTCGTCCATCTCCTCGAACAGCTTGCGGAAGGTGGCGAGCGAGCCGGGTAACAACGGAGAATCCAGGCCCGAGTCGATGTTGACGAGGTCGTTCCCCTTGCGCACCCCATCCTTCATCTTGGCGTAGTACTCGGAGAGCTGCGACTCGTCCTTCTCCTTGTAGATGTACCGGTTGACGATGCAGACGCCGACCGTGCGGCTCGCGACATGCACGCTCTCGTCGATCTTGCGCATCCAGAGGCGCGCCCGCGCCCGCTCCACCGGCGAGGCCGGCCGGAGCGGCCGCTCCGGGAACACGTCCTCCAGGTACTCGAGGATGACGAGGGATTCCGGGATCGCCACGCCGTCGTGGATGATCGTCGGCACTAGGCCCTTCGGGTTCAGCGCATGGTAGTTCGGCGGCAGGTTGCCGACGTCGCCGCGCGCCGTGTCGACGATGACGCTCTCCCAGGCGATCTCTTTCTCGTCGAGGGCGAGCCGCACCCGCTGCGCGGCGGTGGAGCGGTCGTAGTGGAAGAGCGTCAGCATCGGCGTTTCCCTGTGGCGAAGTCTGGGGCGCGTACCGCCCTCGTGTCGGATTGGCTTGCGGGGCGGGCGTCAGACGTTGAGCAACAGGTACTCCCGCTCCCAGCTCGAGATGACGCGGTTGTAGAGCTGCCACTCGAAGCGCTTCACCTCGGTGAAGGCGTCGACGAAGCGGCCACCGAGGACGCGCCGGAGCGGCTCCGCCGCCTCGAACAGCGACAGCGCGTCGTGCAGGTGGCGCGGCAGCGCGAACGGCAATGTGTGCGCGTCGATCGTCACGATCGGCGCCGGCTGCAATGCCTCCTCGAGCCCGATCAGCCCGCAGGCGAGCGTCGCCGCGGTGGCGAGGTAGGGGTTGGCGTCGGCGCCGACGACGCGGTTCTCGATGCGGCGGGCCTCCGGCGGCGCGTCCGGCACGCGCAGGCCACAGGTGCGGTTGTCGCGGCCCCAGTGGACATTGATCGGCGCGTCGGATTCGAGCCGGATGCGGCGATAGGAGTTCACGTTCGGGCAGAACAGCGGCATCGCCGTCGGCACGTGGCGCTGCAGCCCCGAGACGTAGTGCAGCAGTGCTGCGGAGTCCGCCCCGTCCGGCTCGACGAAGATGTTGCCGCCGTCGGCCGTGCGCACCACCGACTGGTGGATGTGCATCGCCGAGCCCGGTTCGTTGACGTGCGGCTGCGCCATGAAGGTGGCGAACATGCCGTGCCGCATCGCCGCCTGCCGCGCCATTCGCTTGAACAGGAACGCCTGGTCGGCGAGCTCCATCGGGTCGCCGTGGCGGAAGTTCATCTCGAGCTGCGCCGGCCCGCTCTCGTGCGCCATCGTGCCGATCTCGATGCGTGAGGCCTCGGCGAACGAATAGATCGCCTCGACCACCGGATCGAACTCGTTCGCCGCCTCGATGCCGTAGGCCTGCCGGCCGCTCTCGGCGCGGCCCGACTGGCCGGGCGGGGCCGTCAGCGGCAGGTCGGGGTCGGTCGACTTGGCGACGAGATAGAACTCGATCTCGGGTGCCACGATCGGCTTGAGACCGCGCCCCGCATAGGCGTCGAGCACCGCGCGCAGCACCGAGCGCGGCGCATAGTCGACCGGCACGCCGTCGGTGAAGGCGCAGTCGCAGATCACCTGCGCGGTGGGTTCCGCGTACCAGGGCACCAGGCGGATGGTCCGCACGTCCGGCACGGCGCGGATGTCCTGGTCGGTCTCGGCGGCGACCTTCGTGTCGTAGACGGAATCGCCGGTGACGCCCTGGATCAGCACGTGCTCGGGCAGGCGCAGTCCGGTGTTCGAGAACGCGCGGATGAAATCCTCGCGCGGCACGATCTTGCCGCGCATCATGCCGTTCATGTCGGGCACGATGCACTCGACCTCGTCGATGTGCAGGCGGCGCAGCCAGTCGATGCATTCGGCGGGAGTGGTCGGCACGTCGGTCGGCATGGGGGGCTCCGGCGGAATCACGGTCGCCAGTGTGCGCCGGCCGCCCCCTCGGCGTCGAGGCGACGCCTCACTCCTTCGGGGTTGCGATGTAGAATGTGTCGTTCCAGTTGGTGCCCTCCAGGAAGACGATGACACCGTTGCTGATCGAGCGGTCGCCGACGTAGGGCAGGTAGTACTTGTCGCTGCTGGCGATCCGCACCGGCACGTCGCCGGGCTTCCGAATGAAGTAGACGCTTTGGTTGATGTTGCCGCCCTTCTCGTAGGTCGCGGTGAAGGCGAGACCGCTGTCGTCGTAGCCGAACCCAGTAAAGGTCAGGAATTTGTTCTTCGAGCCCGGCGCATTGGTTTTCGTCGAGACGAAGACCGTCGCCTCGTCCATGTTCTTGGCCTTGAACAGGCCGGCGTAGCCGGTGGTGGGTTCGTCGGCGTGGAACGCCGCCGCGCCCGAACCGACGGCGGCCGACATCACGCCGACGCGCACGTGCGCGTCGGGCGTGCCGTTCTCGAGATGTGTCAGGTTGTCGGCGATGTCGACGAAGCCGCCCTTGGCGCGGAAGATCGCGTTGGCGCCGCTGACCGGATCGAACAGACCGCTCGCGTAGAACTGGACGTAGGTCTTGCCGACGGTCGGCCGGGTGAACAGGCCGAAATAGCCTTCCACGGGGCCTTGCCGCGACCGTGCCGTCAGCGGCTCGGTGCTGTTGACGACCATCTCGAGGTTCTGGCCGTCGCCATCGGCGCGGTAGATGCCCTGGACGTAGCTCGGCGTGTTGCCCCAGAAGGCGACGGTCGTGCCGTTGAGCGCTCCGAAGCGCAGGTCGTTGAATTTCTCGCCGACACCGGGGGCCTTCACCTTCACCGAGGCGATGCGGCTGATCGCGCCGCCGCCGACCGGGACGGTGTAGATGCCGAGTGCGTTGTTCGCGTCCCGCCCGAAGAAGAGGACGCGGTTGCCACCGACCGTCGTCGGAAACTCCGACTCGGCCGAGCCGAAGACGGTGAACCGTCCCTTGCCGTCGGGCACCTTGGTCTCGAAGCCGGCGAGTTTCGTCAGCTTCTTCTTGGAGATGCGGTAGCTCCAGATGCCGTCGGCCGGGCCGACGCGGGAGGTGAAGACGACATAGTCGCCGGAGATGTTCGGCGGCCCGAACAGCGTGAACGGCGTACACGGTGGCAAGTCGGGACGGCACTCGCCCTTGAGCGGACCGACGATCGTATAGCCGGCCGAGAGGGCAACGCTCGGCACCGCCATGGTGATCGCGAAGCAGGTGGCGGCGAGAAGCGAACGACACGGACGCTCGGTCCGGCGGGCGGGTCGGAACGAAGACATGGCGAACGACGCCTCGGTTGTGACGCAGGGGCGGCGCCACCATGCCTTTCGGCTCGAGGATCGGCAACCCGACAATGCCGTGAGCGACGGTGGCGGCTCTCGCCCGGCGTGGACGGCTGCGCAGACGGCGGCTCTCAGACCGTCAGCCTCAGACCGTCAGCCTCATACCGTCACCTGCATGCCGATCTCGACCACGCGGTCGGTCGGGATCTGGAAATAGTCGGTCGCATCGCTGGCGTTGCGGGCCAGGATGATGAAGAGGCGGTCCTGCCAGAGCGGCATGCCCGACTTCGCCGCCGGCCGGATCGACCGCCGCGACAGGAAGAACGAGGTGTTGAGGATCTCGAACTTCCACCCGACCCGCCGGCAGATCTGCAGCGTGCGCGGCACGTTCGGCTCCTCGACGAAGCCGAACTGCATCGTCACCTTGCCGAAGTGATCCGACAGCTTCTCGATGGTGACGCGCTCGCTTTCCGGCACGCGCGGCGCGTCGGACGAGACGATCGTCAGGATGACGTTGTGCTCGTGCAGAACCTTGTTGTGCTTGAGGTTGTGCATCAGCGCCGTCGGCGCGAAGTCGGGGTCGCTGGTCAGGAACACCGCAGTGCCGGGAACGCGGTGGGTGCCGCGCTTCTCCAGGCTTCGGATCAGGTCGGCGAGCGGCACCTCGGCGCGCCGCGTCTTCTCGATCAGGAAGCGCGAGCCGCGCCGCCACGTCACCATCACGAGCACGATGAAGCCGGCGACGAGCAGCGGTACCCAGCCGCCGTGGTGGATCTTCAGGAGGTTGGCGGTGAGGAAGGCGACGTCGATCACCAGGAACGGCACGATCACGGCGATCGCCGCCGCGAGCGGCCACTTCCACACCTTCCACACCACCACGAAGGCCATCAGCACCGTCACCACCATCGTGCCGGTGACGGCGATGCCGTAAGCCGAGGCGAGCGCGCCGGAATTGCCAAACATCATGACGAGGAAGACGACGCCGAGGAACAGCATCATGTTCACCTGCGGCACGTAGATCTGGCCGGCGTGCGCCTCCGAGGTATGGCGCACCTCGAGGCGCGGCAGCAGCCCGAGCTGCACCGCCTGCCGGCTCAGCGAGAAAGCGCCGGTGATCACCGCCTGGCTGGCGATGACGGTGGCAAGCGTCGCGAGCAGCACCATCGGCACCAGCGCCCAGGGAGGCACCATCAGGAAGAAGGGGTTCTCGATCGTCTCCGGGTGCGATAGCACGAGTGCACCCTGGCCGAGATAGTTGAGCGCCAGCGCCGGCAGCACCAGCACGAACCAGGCGAGCCGGATCGGCCGCCGGCCGAAGTGGCCGAGATCGGCATAGAGCGCCTCGGCTCCGGTCACCGCCAGGAAGACGGCGCCGAGGGCGATCAGCCCGGCCTGCCCGTGCTCCACCAGGAAGAGGGCGGCGTACCAGGGATTGAGCGCGTTGAGGATGGCCGGATCGTCGAAGATGTGGACCGCGCCCGCCGCCCCCATCACGATGAACCACACCGCCGTGATCGGGCCGAAGAAGGCGGCGACGCGGCCGGTGCCGCGGTTCTGCACCAGGAACAGCGCCGCGATGATGGCGAGCGTGATCGGCAGCACGTAGGGCTCGAAGCCCGGCTCGACGAGCTTCAGCCCCTCGACGGCGGAGAGCACGGAGATCGCCGGCGTGATGATCGCGTCGCCATAGAACAGCGCCGCCCCGACGATGCCGAGCCCGATCGTCACCGCCGCGCCGCGGCTGAAGGCGGTGCGGGCGAGCGCCATCAGGGCGAGCGTGCCACCCTCGCCGCGGTTGTCCGCCCTGAGCAGGATCAGCACGTACTTCACTGTGACGATCAGCACGAGCGCCCACAGGATCAACGACAGCACGCCGTAGACCTCGAAGCGGGTGATCATGCCGTCCTGGTCGGCGGCGGCGAGCGCCTCGCGGAAGGCGTAGAGCGGGCTCGTGCCGATGTCGCCATAGACGACGCCGACGCTGCCGAGCGTCAGCCCCCACAGACTGCGGTGGCCGCCCTCGGTGCGCGAGGCTTCTGCCGGCTCGGAGAGGACCGGGCCGCTGGCGGCGCTGGACTTGACGGCACTCATGGGTTGTCTGGAGCCTCGCCGGCAATTGTGCAGCGCAACACGGCGCGACGCTACCCGTGCGGATGAGAACGTGCAAGCTCAGGCCGGCGTTCGCGCTCTGAGGCTCGATTCCACCTCCGAAAGCGGCATCGGACGGGCGAACAGGAACCCCTGCAGGAGGTCGCAGCCTTGCGCGGTGAGGAAGTCGGCCTGCGTCTTCGTCTCGACGCCCTCGGCGACGACGAGCTTCGACATCGTGTGGCCGAGCGCGATGATGACGCGGGCGAGCTCCTCGTCCTCGCGGTCGCTGCCGATGCCGTCGACGAACGACTTGTCGATCTTGATCGTGTTGATCGGAAACTGCCGCAGATAGGACAGCGAGGAGAAGCCGGTGCCGAAGTCGTCGAGGGCGAACCGGCAGCCGGAATTGCCGAGCCGACGGATGTTCTCCATCACCGTCGGCGAGGAGCGCAGCAGCACGCCCTCGGTGATCTCGAACTCGATGCGCTCCGGCGCGACACCGTGCGCGGCGAGCATGCCGGTCAGATCGTCGAACAGGTCCGTGTGCTCGAGGTCGATGGCGGAGAGGTTGATCGAGACGCCGATGTCGCCGCCGCCGGCGGCGTCGATCGCCACCACCGCCTCCAGCGCCCGTTGCACGACGAGGCGGGTGATCTCGTGGATCATGCCGGAGCGTTCGGCCGCAGGCACGAAGTGGTTCGGGCGCAGGATCGTGCCGTCCGCCGACCGCCAGCGCGCCAGCGCCTCGAAGCGACGCACCGTCCGCGTGCGCGCGTCGAGCTGCGGCTGGAAGAGCAGGAACAGCGCGTCCTCGGCCGATTCCTGGCGCAGGATCGTCTCGACGGCCAGCCGGTCGCGCGCCTGCCGTTCCAACTCCTCGTCGAAGAACGAGTAGCGGTTGCGCCCCCCGCGCTTCGCCTCGTAGAGGGCGAGGTCGGCCTCGCGCACGAGATCCTCCGTCGTCGCCGCTTCGCTCGACATCGAAAGCCCGATGCTGACGGTGGTGGTGAACTGGTCGGTGCCGACGGCAAGCGGCTGCCGGAGCCGCGTCACCAGCCGGTTGGCGATCTCCGCCAGCGCGTCGGCGTCGGCGATGTCCGGGCAGAGCACGGCAAACTCGTCGCCGCCGAGCCGCGCCACCTGGTCGCCGTCGCGCACCAGCGTCTTCACCTCGTCGGCGACGGCGGCGAGCAGCATGTCGCCCTTCTCGTGGCCGAGCGTGTCGTTGATGTCCTTGAAGTGGTCGAGGTCGAACATGAGCAGGCCGACGAGCCGCCCTTCGGCGCGGCAGCTCGCGAGCGTCCGGTCGATCGCGTCGAACAGTGCCCGGCGGTTGGCGAGGCCGGTCAGGACGTCGTGCAGGGCGTCGTGGCGAAGCTGCTCCTCGGCGCGCTTGCGCGCCGTGATGTCGGAGTGCGAGCCGGCCATGCGGTAGGGCACGCCGTGCTCGTCGCGCACGGCGAGGCCGCGCACCAGCATCCACAGATAGGTGCCGTCGGCGGCCAGCAGCCGGTGCTCGATCTCGAAGTGCGGCGAGCGGCCCGACAGGTGGTCCTCGACGGCGCCGAGCACGGCGGCCCGGTCGCTCGGGTGGATGCGGTCGAACCAGATCGACGGCGACTCGCGCACGTCCTCCTCGCGGAAGCCGAGCATCGTCTTCCAGCGCGGCGACAGGTACAGCCGGTTGGTCCTGAGGTCCCAGTCCCACAGCGAATCGTTGGCGCCGCGGATCGCCAGCGCATAGCGCTCCTCGCTGTCGCGCAGCGCCCGGTCGGAGCGCCGCCGCTCGTCGGCCGTCTGCACGAAGGTGTTGAACCAGCGCGACAGCTCGGCGATCTCGTCGCTGCCGTCGACCGGCACCGGCCTGAGCGCCGCCGGATCGCCCGCCTGGAAGCGCTGGAAGCGCTCGGTGATGCGCTTCAGTGGCGTCACCACCGTGCGCGACAGCGCGTAGCCGGTCGCCACGACGAAGGCGAGGCAGATCAGCAGCGCCACCGTCGTCGCCATGGCGATGCCCGACGTCTCGGCGGTGATCGTCTTCAGCGGGATTAGCGCCAGCACCCACCAGTCCGCCTGGTTGGAGCGCACCGCGGTGACGAGCGTCGGCACCCCGTCCAGCGTCATCTCCGTGGTCGCCGGCGCGTCGGTGAGGGCGGTCTCGAGCACCGGTGCCACCGACGTACCGATGCGGGCCGCGTCGGGGTGATAGACGATGCGCCGTTGGCCATCGACGACCATCAGGTGCGAGCCGACGCCCAGGCTCGACACGACGAACTGCCGGTAGAGCTGGTCGACGTCGAAATTGATCAGCACCGAGGCCACCGCCCGCCGCGTCACCGTTTCCCGGTCGGTGCGCCAGACGGCGCGCCCGGCGGTGATCACCAGCCGCTCCTTGGCGCGCGGGTTGAGATTCTCGATGATGCCGAACCAGTGCGTGCGGTCGCCGGCGGCCGCCACGGCCGCGAGGATCTCCGCTCGGCGCGCGAGGTTGGGTGGCGGCGAATCGAGCGTATTGCCGACGTGGTAGTAGGTGCCGTTCGCGGCGAGCAGGTCGATCGACACCAGCCCCTTGATGTACATGTAGTTGCTGAGGATGTAGCCGATCTTCGCCTGCGTCGCGAGGCGCGTGTAGCTGTCCGTCTCGACCTGTTCGGAGGACACCGCGTCGAGGATGTCGTCGACGCTGACGAGGCTCGCGATCAGCGATTCGACCTGCTCGAGCTGCAGGTCGAGATAGTCCCGCTCCGCCTCGAGCAGCGCCACCGAGTAGCGCCCCGCCAGCCGGTCGACCACCGATTGCGACACCTCGAACGAGGTGAGGCCCAGCACCAAGAGCGGCAGCACGCCGAGCACGGCGATGTAGGCGACGAACTTGACGAGGAGGCTCGCCCGCGGAACGCCGGGTCGCGCGCGCGTCCCGTCGACGGGCGGGCCGGAAAACGCGGACCTCGGCTCGTCGTTCATTGCACCCGGGCGGGCTCTTTCGCCGCGTTCACGGTGTTTTCGTCGATGATGACGACATCGATCATGGTGACAGGCGGCACCGTCTCGCCGCGGATGAGCCGCAAAGCATAGTCCACTCCGGTGTATCCCTGCACGTCCGCCTGCTGGTCGACCGTAGCACGGAGCTCGCCCGTGGCGACCGCCTGCAGCGCCTCGTCGAGCGCATCGAAGCCGGCGACGCGCACGTCGAAGCGGCCGGCGTCCCGCAGGTAGCGCGTCGCGCCGAGCGCCATCATGTCGTTCGCCGCGAAAACGAGCGTGATGCCCGGGTATCGGGTGATCACCCGCTTGGTGACGTCGTAGGCCTCGTCGATCTTCCAGTTCGCCGTCTCCGACGCGACGATCGTCACGCCTTGCTTCTCCTCGAAGGCGCGCACGGCGCCGCGCCGCCGCAGTTCGGCGTTGGCGGCGCCGCGGATGCCTTCCAGCACAAACGCCTCCGCGGGCGTGCGGGCGTCGGCGATCAGCGCCGTCGTGGCGAGGTAGGCGCCGGCCTCGTTGTCGACGCTGACGAACGGCACGTCGGCGATCGCCTCGCGGGCGAGAAAGTCGGGATCGAGGCGGTTGTCGATGTTGACGACGACGATGCCGGCCTCGCGTGCCCGCTTCACGGCGGGGATGAGACGCACGGAGTCGCCCGGCGCGAGGACGATCGCCGCGACGTTGTCCGAGATCAGTTCGTCGACGATGGCGATCTGCTGCTCGATCGACGTCTCCTGCGCGCCGGTGCGCACCACGAGGTCGGCGCCGAGCTCGTCGGCGGCCCGCCGGGCGCCCCGCTCCATGTTCAGGAAGAACGGGTTGGTCAGCGTCTTCATGACGAGTGCCACGCGCGGGGCGATCACCGTCGTCGCCGCCGCCTCGGCGGCCGGCGCTTCGGGCGCGGGGTCGTCGCACGCGCCGACGCACAGGACGAGGGCCGCGGCGGCGAGACCGCGCGCGATCGCTCGGGCGATCCCGCCCGCCGCCGCCGCCGTCCCGGTTCGAACCGGCATCGTCCACACCCCCGGCGAGCCGCGGCGAACCGGCGCACGGCACGCCCTCCGAAGCCGCCCGTGTGCGGTGCGCCGGCGTTCATCGCCGATGCACCGCCGCCGGGCGTCGAGCAATACCTTATCCGTCTTGCGACGGCCGCCAATGGGGATTCGCCGTGGGAGGCGTCCGCCGCGCGGGCGCTCGCGCCCCTGGCGAACGCCGCTTCCAGTTCGCTTCGGTTCAGGGCGCCGGTCGTCTCAGGTCACGCGGGCACGGGCGTCGAGCTCGGCCGGCGTCACCGCGGCGAGAGCATCGAGCAGCCGCACCGCGAAGCTGCCGGGGCCGCTCGCACCCTCTGCGGCGATCTCCCCGGCGACGCCGAGCAGCACCATGCCGGCCGTCGCCGCCTCGAACGGCAGCAGCCCGGCGCCGAGGAAGGCGCCGATCAGTGCCGTCGCCGCGCAGCCGGTGCCGGTGACGCCGGCGAGCATCGCCGTGCCGTTGGCGACGCGGACGAGCCGCGTGCCGTCGGCGACGACGTCGACCACCCCCGAGGCGACGACGACGGCGCTGGTGCGCACCGCGAGGCTTCGGCACGCCTCGACGGCAGCGTCTGCCCCGTCGGCCGCGTCGACGCCGCGGCCGGTCGCCGAACTGCCGGCGGCGGCGAGGATTTCCGAGGCGTTGCCGCGCACCACGGTGGGCCTCTCGAGCAGCAAGGTCGCCACTGCCTCGCGGCGGAACGCCGTCGCGCCGCCGCCGACCGGGTCGAGGATCCACGGCTTGCCCGCCGCGCTGGCCGCCGCGGCGGCCGACACCATGGCGCGGTACCACGGCGCCGAGATCGTGCCGATGTTGACGACGAGCGCGCTGGCGATCGCCGCGAACTCCGCCGCCTCCTCCTCGGCGTGGATCATCGCCGGCGCCGCGCCGGCGGCGAGCAGCACGTTGGCCGTCCAGCCCATCACCACGTAGTTGGTGATGTTGTGGACGAGCGGGCGGGCGGCACGCATCTCAGCCAGCGCGGCACCGGGCGAAACGGCAAGGGCGGTCATTCCTCGTCTCCTCCTCGCGTCCGGGGGGCGGGGAGGGCGGCCCTTGTCACCGGAGGGGCTCCGGCCGCGGCGCATCGCCGTTCCCTTCGCCGGTACGACCCGGATCAGGTTCGATGGGTGTGATCTCAGCCGCGTCGCGCGGCACCCCAAGGCGAGGCGGATGATACACGGGATCGCGGGGATGGGAACCGTGCGCGCCGGCGTTCGCCCGCCGGCGCCGGAGGCTATGATCGCAGTCGACGACCCGCCTGACGGAGAAGCCATGTCCACCGTCCTGCAGACAGCGCGTCTGACGCTCAGTCCTTGCTGCCCGGGCGACCGCGCCGATCTCGTCGCGCTGGAGCGCGATCCCGAGGTGATGCGCTTTCTCAATGGCGGACATGCCGTCGATCACGACCGCGTCGATCCGGACGCGACGACGTTCCTGATGCCGAGAGGAACCGAGCCCCACGTCTGGACGGCGCGCCGCACGAACACCGGCGCCTTCGTCGGCTGGTTCTGCCTGTGGCCGGAGACCGACACGCTTGCGGAGCTCGGCTATCGCCTGCGCCGGGCCGACTGGGGCCAGGGACTGGCGGCGGAGGGGGCGGCGGCTCTCGTCGGCTGGGGGTTGTCGAGTGCCGGCTACGACAGGATCGTCGCGACCACGATGGCGGTGAACCACGCCTCGCGCCGCGTCATGGAAAAGCTCGGCATGACCTATGCGCGGACGATCCCCTTCGACGGGCCGGATCGCATTGCCGGCAGCGAGCACGGCGACGTCTGGTACGAGGTGGTGCGTCCAGGACAAAGCGGCGTCGAAAATCCCTCTGGTCCCCGATGATCGTCCTGTGCTCGAAGCGTGCCCGCGGACGACGTCAGTGTTCCCCCGCCGCCCGGAACGCCGCCGGCGACATGCCGGCCCGCCGCGCGAAGAAGCGCGAGAAATACGCCGGGTCCGCAAACCCCAGCGAGTAGCCCACCTCGGCCACCGTCATCGAGGTGTAGACGAGGCTGCGCTTCGCCTCGAGCATGAGGCGGGCGTGCAGCACCTCCTGCGCCGAGCATCCGGCGACGCGCCGGCAGACGGCGTTGAGGCGGCCGTCGGTCAGCGCCAGCGTCGCGGCGAGCGCGCCGATGCGTGGCTGTTGCCGGAAGCGCTCCTCGACGAGATCGCGGAAGCGCGTGAACAGCGCCGCGTCGCCGCCCGCCGCTGCGGCGCCGTCCGCGACGGTCGCCCCGCGCACCACCGCGACGAGCGCCAGAGCCACCCGCGCCAGGATGGCGGCGCGGCGGCCGGCCTGCGGGAAGCGGTATTCCCGCTCGATGGCGGCGAAGGCGGCGATCGCCTCCGCGCCAGCCTCCGCCGGAAGCGGCACGAGCGCGGGCACACCCGCGGCGCCGGCGAGGCCCGGATCGCCGAAGGCGGCGAGCGTGGCGGCGAGCCCCTCCGCCGACAGCGTCACCACCCAGCCCTCGGTGCCCGGTTCGAAGGCGAAGCCGTGCACCACCACCGGCGGCGTCGAGATCAGCACCGGCGCCGCGAACGGCAGCCGCGTCCCCTCGAGATCCATGACGCCGCCGCCGGACGCCACCGCCATCACCTGGTGCAGGTCGCGGTGGCGATGCGGGCGGATCGTCCAGTCGTGGAGGGAGGCGCGTGCCCGGATCGTCTCGACGTGCAGGAACCCGAGTTCCCGCGTTTCGTCGGCCTCGCCGTAGAGGCGGTAGCGGGGGATGTCGGCGGCGGCGGGCATGGAGGGCATTGTAGGGGCGGCGGCCGGTGCGGCTCCAGAGCCGAGTGCATCCACCCCTTGCCAACAGGTTCTCTTCGCCCAAACGGAGTCATCCCAGGCCTTGTGCCTGGGATCCATCCCTCTCGGAGATTCGGCGCCGGAGGCGATCGTCGCAAGCGTTGCCTGGATCCCAGGCACAAGGCCCGGGATGACCGCGGAGAGGGTGGCGAGGGCTGTCTTTCATCAGGGCGACGAAGCGCCCGCCTGGCCCACCGCACCTTCACCGTCGCGGACGTAGATGCCCGTACCCCTACAGCCGGTACACCCGCTTTGCCGTGTCGTGCAGCATCGCCCGGCGGTCGGCCTCGGAATAGGACGCAAGCACCGCGCAATACGCCGCGATCAGCTCCGGATAGGTCGTCCACAGCTTCTCGATCGGGAAGTTCGAGCCGAACAGGCAGCGCTCGGCGCCGAACATCGCGTGCGTCTCGCCGACCACCTCCGCGATCAGGCCCTCGTCGAGCCGCTGCACGAAGGTGCCGAGCGCCGAGAGCTTGACGACGACATTCGGCTGCTGGGCGAGCCGCTTCATGCCCTCGCGCCACGCCGCGATGCCCCCGGGCGAGCGGTCCTCCGGCATGCCGCAGTGCTGCAGCACGAAAGGGACGCCGGGGAAGTCCGCGGCGAGCCGCGCCGCGCCGGCCATCTGCGAGGCGAACACCTGCAGGTCGAAGCTCCAGCCGTGGCCGGCGAGGCGGGCCATGTTCGCCCGCAGCACCGTGTCGTCGCAGAGGTCGGGCCGCGGGGCGAAGCGGTAGAGGCCCTTCTCGTGCCAGTGCAGCTGCATGCGCACGCCGCGCATCAGCGGGTATTTCGCCTGCGCGGCGAACACCTTGCCGGTCTCCGGGTCTAGCATGTCGGCGTAGCCGACGATGGCGTGCGGCCAGCCGGTGCGGTCGGCGGTCTCCTGCACCCAGGCGACCTCCTTCTCTGCCGTGCCGGGGTCCCAGTTCGTCTGAACGTAGACCGAGGCGACGACGCCGGTGCCGGCGAGGTCGGCGAGGTACTCCTCGATCGGGTAGTCGCGGCGGATCGGCGCGTAGGGACCGAAGATGCGCGGCACTTCCGGGCCCTTCAGCCACGGCAGGTCGTCGCGGCGCCAGATGTGGTGGTGGGCGTCGATGATCGGCTCGGCTGTCATGCGGATCGGTCCAGGCTGTGGGCGCGGAAGGCACGGCCGCGCGGTGCCCGTTCGAGGGCGGGAAGCGCCGCGGCGACGCGCGTGAAGGCGGTGATGGTGGTCGAATCGTCGAGCATATCCAAGCTCGAAGCGATGGCTCGCATCGCTCGCGTCGCGGGCCGGTAGTCCGGGTTGGCGGCGAGCGGCGTCAGCCAGACGAGCCGGTGGCCGAGGCGGGCGAGCCGGTCGACCGCGTGGCGCATCTCTTCGGGATCGCCGCGCTCCAGCCCGTCGGAGACCACCGCCACGACGGCGCCGCGGATCAGCGCCTGGTGGCGCGGGTCGGCCAGCAGCGCGGAGAGCGACGGCCCAATGCGCGTACCTCCGTCGGCGTCGCGGACGAGATCGGAGAGGGCGTGCAAGGACCTCTCGTCGCCGCGCCGGGAGAGCACCCGCGTGATGCGCGTCAGCCTTGTGGCGAAGGTGAACGCCTCCGTCCGCACGTCGGATCGAACGGCGGCGCGGGCGATGCGCAGCATGCGCGGTGTGTGCTCCTTCAGCGAGCCGGAGACGTCGACGAGCAGCAGCAACCGCCGTCGCCGCTGCGGCCTCGCCGACCAGAACAGCCGCATCGGCTCGCCGCCGGTGCGGCGGGCTTGGATGAGCGTCCTGCGCAGGTCGAGACGGTCGCCGCGCGCCGCCGGCCGGCGGCGGCGGTTGCGGACGCACGGGAACGCCGTTGCGAGGGTCGCGGAAAAGCGTGCGAGATCAGCGGCTTCGCTTGGGCTGGCGGCGGCGAACGACCGCTTTCCGAGGCCCTCGTCGAGGCTGGCCGACCGCCCACCGCCGCCGCCGTCGGCGAGAAGCGGGGGTGTTTTCGTGCCAACCGTCTGATCGCTCTCGGAAATCTCCTCGTCGTCGGGCGCGCTTCGCCGCCCGGCGGAAACCGCTCCGAGGAAGTGCGCGTCGAACACTGCGTCGAAAGCGGCGAAATCCTCCCGCCGGCGCACCAGCGCAAGCCGCGCCAGACGGCGGAAATCCTGGAGCGAGGCCGGTGGTAGCCGGTCGATCGCGGCGAGAAAGTCGACCGTCGCGGCGGCGTCGGCCGTCACCCCGGCGAGCCGCAATTCGTGAGGAAAATCAAGCAGGCGTCGGGTGGCCGCGGAAGCGGCGTGACGCGCACCGGCATCCGCCGGCGGTTCACCGCCGGCCGTTCCGCGCGGCACCGCCGCGCGGCCCTCATCCGCCCTGCGGGCACCTTCTCCCTCCCTTCGGGTGGGAGAAGGGGAGTCCCTCGCCGTCACGTGAGCGCCGCCAAGATGTCGGAGCGGGCCACCGTGGCGAGGTCCTCCTCGTCCTTGACGAGCAGCCCGAGCGCGCGCTTCAGCGCGTCGGGCCAGGCGACGCCGCGCGCCTCGAGCGCCGTCGCGCCGGCGGCCCAATCGATCGTCTCGGAGATGCCCGGCCGCTTGCCGAGCGGTAGCGTGCGCACCGCCCCCACCGCCTCGACCAGCCGCACCGCCGCGGATTCCGCCAGCCCCGGCTGCTTGAGGCGGACGATCGCGGCTTCCCGCGCGGCGTCGGGATAGTCGATGAAGTGGTAGAGGCAGCGCCGCCGCAGCGCGTCGTGCAGCTCGCGGGTGCGGTTGGAGGTGAGCACCACCGGCACCGAATGCGCGGCGGCGATGGTGCCGCGCTCGGGGATGGAGATCTGGAAGTCCGACAGGAACTCGAGCAGCAGCGCCTCGAAGGCGTCGTCGGCGCGGTCGATCTCGTCGACCAAGAGCACCACCCCGCCCGGATCGCGCACGGCCTCCAGCAGCGGGCGGGCGATCAGGAAGTCGTCGGTGTAGAGGTCGGCGGTGCCGTCCCGCGCGGCGATCAGCTGGCGGGCGTGGTTCCACTCGTAGAGCGCCTGGGCCGCGTCGATGCCCTCGTAGCACTGCAGCCGGATCGGCCGCCGTCCGAGCGTCGCGGCGAGCGCCCGCGCCACCTCCGTCTTGCCCACCCCCGGCGCGCCTTCGAGCAGCAGCGGCCGGCCGAGCTCGAAGGCGAGGAAGACGGCGGTCGCAAGGTCCTCGTCGGCGAGATAGGCGACGGCGGCGAGGCGCGCGGCGACGTCGTCGGGGGAGGCGAAGGGGGAGGGGTGGGTCATGAATGCAGGCGCTCGCGGGATGCGTCCTCCCCCTGCCAGGGGGGAGGACAGCCGCGCCGCAGGCGCGGCAGGTGGGGGCCCGTCAATCCGGCGTGGAGCCTGTGTTCGACGGGCCCCACCCTGACCGCTTCGCGGTCTGTCCCTCCCCCTGGCAGGGGAGGGACGAGGCGTCGGCGTCCGCTTCCTCCGCTCAGAAATGCACCTTCTCGATCGACGGCAGGTGGAAGCGGGTGGAGCAGTGGGCGGCGGCGTCGGCGCCCGACGCCTTGCCCTCCTCGCTCGCCATCGCCGCGGCGCGCGCCTCGGCGCTCTCGAACACGAGCTCGTTGACGCAGTCGTAGGGCAGATCGTCGTTCTGCTCGCGCAGCACGTTGACGGTGAAGTGCTGCAGCCCCGGCATCTTCCGCGCAAAAGCGACGTGCTCCTCGAGGATCCACTTGCGGAAATCCTCGAAGGCCATCCCTTCCTTGCGCTTCATCAGGGAGACGATCTTGTACATGGGGCTGGGATCCTCGTGTTCGGGCGTTTTTTTTGGAGAGTTCAGTGTTCTCTTGGGGTCATCCCAGGCCTTGTGCCTGGGATCCATGCGTCTCGTCGGTCGCGACGTCGAGAGTCACCTGAAGCGTTGCTTGGATCCTCGGCACAAGGCCGAGGATGACTACGGAAAGGGAGGCGCCAGGGTGAACAACGGCGGTCACCCCACCCGCCCCCGCACCGCATCCAGCCCCCGCAGCACCTTCTCCGGGGTGATCGGCATCTCGTCGACGCGGACGCCGCAGGCGTCGAAGATGGCGTTGGCGATCGCCGGGATCGGCGAGTTCGCCGTCATCTCGCCGATCCCCTTCGCCCCGTACGGCCCGTTCCTCGCCGGGCGCTCGATGATCGCCGAGCGCATCTCGGCGAGATCGCCGGGACCCGGCATCAGGTAGCCGGCGAAGTCGGAGGGGCCGTGCGAACGGTCGGGATAGTAGGGCTCGGTGGTCTCGTAGAGGGCGTGGCTGATGCCCATCCAGGCGCCGCCGACGATCTGCTGGTGGGCCATCGCCGGGTTCATGGCGCGGCCGATCTCGTAGACGTTGGTGAGCTTCAGAACGCTCACCTCGCCGGTCTCGTCGTCGACCTCCACCTCGGCGACGGTGCAGGCGTGCGCCTGCGCCGAATCCGGATCCATCCTGCCGGTCTCCGGATCGACGTCGCTCTTCGGCTTCATGTAGATGCCGCGGCCGGAGATCGTCTTGCCGTGCTTGAAGTGGGCGGCGAGCGCGAGCTCGACGAGGCCGATGCCCTTCTCCGGGGAGCCCTTGACGTGCACGCGACCTTCGCAGTCGCCGATCAGATCGTCCGGGTCGACCTCCAGCTCGTCGGCGGCGACCTGCATCATCACCTCGCGCGCCTCCCGCGCCGCCATGATGACGGCGTTGCCGACGCGGTGGGTGGCCCGGCTGGCGAACGTGCCCATGCAGTGCGGGCCGGTGTCGGTGTCGCCGGTGTCGACCATGACGTTGCCGTAGGGCACGCCGAGCGTCTCGGCGGCGATCTGCGCCATCACCGTCTTCAGGCCCTGGCCGAGGTCGACGCTCGACAGGCTGATGACGAAGCTGCCGGTGGTGGTGGCGTGGATCAGCGCCTGCGAGGGGTCGCCGCCGAGATTCATGCCGGTCGGGTAGTTGACCGAGGCCATGCCCCGGCCTTTGAGCCTAGCCATGCGCGGTCTCCCGGGTGAGCGACGACATTGCCGTGAAACGGGCGGGCAGCGTGCGGCCGGTGATCTTCGCCGCCTCCTGCACCACCTCGACGAGGGCGGCGCCCTCGACGATCTTGCGGTGGGCCTTGGTGTCGCCGTCGCGGTAGGCGTTGATCAGGCGGAACTCGAACGGGTCGATGTCGAGGAGCCGCGCCAGCCGGTCCATCTGCACCTCGAGCGCGAAGTCGCCGATCGTCACGCCGAAGCCGCGCATCGCCGAGGACGGCGTGCGGTTGGTGTAGACGCAGTGCGCGTCGACGTGGACGTTCGGGATCGAGTACGGCCCCGGCATGTGCGCCGCCGCCTTCGTCGTGCCGTAGGGGCTGTGGCGGGAATAGGCGCCGGCGTCGACATAGAGCGTCACCTTGCGGGCGACGATCCGGCCGTCGTTCATCACGCCGTCCTTGATGATGATGCGCTCGGCGGCGCGGGGGCTGGAGACCTGCATCTCCTCCCACCGGCTGTAGGCGTACTTCACCGGCTTGCCCGTCAGCATCGCCGCCAGCGTCGCGATCGGCTCGACGATGACGTCCACCTTGCCGCCGAAGCCGCCGCCGACCGTGCCGCCGACGAGGCGCAGCTTGCCGAACGGCAGGCCGAGGATCAGCGCCATGTTGTCGAGCGTGAAGAACAGCGCCTGGGTGTTGGAATAGACCGTGAAGCGGCCGGAGCCCTCCGGCTTGACGATGCAGCCGGTGGTCTCGGTCGGCGCGTGCTCGATCGGCGCCGACTGGTAGCGGTGCTCGACGACATGGTCGGCGGTGGCGAAGGCCGCCTCGACGTCGCCGAAGCGGATGCGCCGGCAGTGGTGGCCCTCGTAGACGAAGTGGTTCTTGCCGTGCGGCTTGATTGCCGGCGTCTCCGGCTTCAACGCCTCCTCGACGTCGAAGACGGCGGGCAGGTCCTCGTAGGAGACGACGACCTTCGAGGCGCCCTCCTCGGCGGCGGCCTGTGTCTCGGCCAGCACGGCGCAGATCTGCTCGCCGAGGAACAGCACGCGGTCCTCCGGCAGCACCGGCTCGTCGTTCGGCTCGACGCCGATCAACCGCAGGATCGTGTACCAGTTGTGCGGCACATCCTTGTGGGTCAGCACCCGCACGACGCCGGGCACGGCGATCGCGTCGCGGGCGTCGATGTGCTTGATCAGCGCGTGGTGGCGGGTCGAGCGCACCATCTTGAGGTGCAGCATCCCCGGGAACGAGACGTCCTCGTAGAACGTCGTGCGGCCGGTGACGTGGCCGCGCGCGTCGGAGCGCTCGGCCGACGTGCCGATCACCTTCAGCGGCTCGCCGCGCTCGTCGGCGAAATAGTGGGTGAGGATGTCTTCCATCGCCGCGCCCTCGCTCATGCCGCCTGGGAGGGACGGGCGGCGCGCAGGTCGGCGGCCGCCTCGAGGATGGCGTCGATGATCGCCTCGTAGCCGGTGCAGCGGCAGACGTTGCCGGAGATCGCGACGATGACGTCTTCCCGGCTCGGGCTCGGGTTGCGGGCGATCAGCGCCTTCGCCGCCATGATCATGCCGGCGGTGCAGAAGCCGCATTGCGTGGCGAAGCCGTCGATGAAGGCCTGCTGGATCGGGTGGAGTTCGTCCGGCCCGGTGGCGACGCCTTCGAGCGTCTCGACGCGGGCGCCGTCGAGCGGTTCGACGAGGCAGAGGCAACTCATCACCGGCTCGCCGTCGACGAGCACCGTGCAGGCGCCGCACGAGCCGGTCTCGCAGCCCTTGCGCGTCGCGGTGAGGCCGAGCGCGTCCCGGAGGGCCGCGAGCAGTGTCGTGCCGGGCTGGACCAGGAAGTCGCGGTGGCTGCCGTTCACCTCGATCGAGACGATGCTCGGTCGCATGGGGTGTCCTCCCAGGACTGTCGGCGTTGTCGCCGTTCTCGTCGTTGCAGACATATTTTTTTGCAGGCGTCTTCTGGTCCGGCGTCGGCCGCCGCCGCTCAGTCGCCGATCAGCGCGCGGCGCACGTGCACCGGCAGCACGCGGGCGCGGTACCAGGCGGAGGCGAATTCGTCGTCGAAGGGCTCGGCATCCGTGAGCGCCGCCACGCCGGCGGCCTCGGCGCTCGCGCGGTCGAGCGGGCGGCCGGTGAGCGCCGCTTCCGCGGCGGGCGATCGCTTCGGCCGGCGGGTCGCGCCGGACAGCGCGACGCGGGCGCTCGCCACCACGCCGTCCTTCACCACCACCACCGCCGCCACCGTGACGATCGAGGCGGAGTTGAGGGCGCGGCGCGCCGCCTTGCGGAAGTGCCAGCTGCCGGGCGGCGGCAGACGGAAGGCGAGCGACGTCAGGATGTGGCCCCGCGCGAGGCCGCCGGCGGCGAGCGCCTCGGCCGGCAGGATCGCCTCGCCGTCGGGGCTCATCGCCGTCGCCGTGGCGCCGAGCGCGATCAGCGCGCAGGCGACGTCGCCATAGGGCTCCGCGACGAAGAAATTGCCGCCGACGGTGGCGGTGTTGCGCAGCGTCGGCGAACCGACGGCGGCGAGCGCGGCGTGCAGAAAGGCGAGGCGCGGCTCGCGCTCGATGTCTGCGAGGGGGGTGAGGGCGCCGATCGTGACGGTGTCGCCGTCGATCTCGATGCCGCTGAGGGCGGTGCGCAACCGGCGCAGGCTGACGGCCTGCGTCCACGGCGTGCCGCGGTTGATCTCGGGCACCACCGTCGTACCGCCGCCGACGAGCAGCGCGTTCGGATCGGACGACAGCACGGAAATGGCGTCGGACAGCGTCTCCGGCGCGCGCACGGCCGTGAGCATCGGCTTCCTCCCCTGTTCCCCGCGCGCTTCGTGGCGGCAGGTGAATTATTCGAGTTCAATTATCGATAAAGTTTGCGGCGATTGTCAATGGCGTTGCCGGCAGGGTAATTTCCGCCCGTGCAGATGGCTGACGAACCAACGGGAATCACGCCGCGCCGCAAGCGGGGCGCGCGCAAGCGGCAGGCGCCGGCGACGCCGACCGCCGGCGCGCCGCTGCGCCACGTCATCAAGCACGCGCTGCTCACCGGCATCCTCGCCGGCCGCTATGCGCCGGGCCAGCGGCTGCTCGAGATGGGCATCGCGGCCGAGTTCGACACCAGCCAGGGGCCGGTGCGCGAGGCGTTCCGCGAGCTCGAGGCGACCGGCCTCGTCGTCAACGTGCCGCGCCGCGGCACCACCGTCGCCGCCGACGTCGCCGAGCGCATCCGCGAGATCTACGTCGTGCGCGGCTCGCTCGAGGAAGCGGCGACGCGGCTCGCCACCCGGCGGCGGGGCGGCGACGTCGCCGACCTGCAGCGCCACGTCGACGCGATGGTCGCCGCCGCCGGACGGGGCGACATCGCCGCGCTCACGGAGGAGAGCGTCGCCTTCCACCGCGCCATCCTCGCCTCCGCCGGCAACGAGCTGCTGCAGTCGATCTGGACGTCGCTCGCCATCGAGACGCGCACGACGATCACGCTGATGACCGAGGGCCTCGACCTGATGGAGGCGGCCGTCTGCCACCAGCCGATCGTCGACGCGATGGCGCGCGGCGACGCCGAGGAGGCGGCCCGCCTCGCCCGCCTGCACCAGGACTTCTTCGAGACGCTGCCGGTGCCGGTGGGTGACGTCTCCAAGGCGGCGGAATAGTGCCGGCCGGAGCGGTCGGTGCCGCCCCTGACGCCGCCGAACAGGCGCTCGCGCTGATCGAGGGCGATGCGCCGCTGGTGCTGGTGCACGGCGGCGCCGGCACCGGCAAGACCACCTTCCTGCAGGCCCTCCGGAAACGCGACGGCCGCAAACAGGTGTTCGTCGCGCCGACCGGCGTCGCGGCGCTGAACGTCGGCGGCCAGACCATCCACTCCTTCTTCGGCCTGCCGCCGCGGCTGGTGAACCGCGACGACATCAAGCCGCGGCCGAACGCCCGCCGGCTGATGCGCAAGCTCGAGCGGCTCGTCGTCGACGAGGTGTCGATGGCGCGCGCCGACCTCGTCGACGCGATGGACATGTCGCTCCGGATCGCCCGCGGCCGCAACGAGCCGTTCGGCGGCGTGCAGGTGGTGCTGGTCGGCGACTTCCTGCAGCTCGCCCCGGTCGTGCCGATGGCCGAACAGGAGATCCTCGCCGGCCTCGGCTACGAGGGGCCCTACGCCTTCCACGCCCGCGTGCTCGAAGGCGCGCCGGTCGCCGGCGTCGCCTTCACCACCGTGCACCGGCAGAGCGATCCGGCCTTCGTCGGCTGGCTCGACGAGCTCAGGCGCGGCCGCGACGTCGAGCGGGCGGTGGAGGCGATCAACGACGCCTGCGTCAGGCCGCACCGCGAGGGCCGCGAGCCGGTGCTGCTCGCCGGCACCAACGCCCGCGTCGACGCCTACAACGCCGAAGGCATGGCGCAGCTTGCGACGCGCGAGCGGGCGTTCCTCGGGACGAGCGCCGGCGAATTTGGCCTCGACGGCGACCGCCTGCCGGTGCCGGAACACCTGGTGCTGAAGGCCGGCGCGCGCGTCATGGCGGTGCGCAACGACATGGCGCGCCGCTTCGTCAACGGCTCGACGGGCACCGTGCTCTCGCTCTCGGAAGCGGGGGCGCGGGTGCGCTTCGACAGCGGCGTCGAGATGGAGGTCGAGCCGGAGACCTGGGAGCGCATCCGCTACGCCGTCGACGAGACGACCGACAAGATCGCCGCGAAGGTGGTCGGCAGCTACACGCAGCTGCCGCTGGTGGCGGCCTGGGCCGTGACCATCCACAAGGCGCAGGGGCTGACGCTGGAAGACGTGCGCATCGACCTCGGCGCCGGCGCCTTCGCGCCGGGGCAGACCTACGTGGCGCTGTCGCGCGCCCGCTCGCTCGCCGGCCTGTCGCTGGCGCGGCCGCTCAGGACGCGGGACATCCGCGTCGACCCGCGGGTGGTGGCCTTCGTCGAGGCGCTGGAGCGGGGGTGAGGCATCGCCTCGCGCCCGACGAGTCTTCCGGGATGATTGTCTGACAAGCGGGCGCGCTTCTTGCGCAGTGCAGCAAGAAATTCCGCCCAATCGCAAGCATTGGTTTCGATCCGCGCGCCGGCCTCCGCCACTTGTATTGCGCGGAGGCGCGCGTTTAACTGCGCGCGACCGCCGCATCGGTGCAGCGAAACGGCCTCGCCGTGTATCGCCTCGCGCCGCAGCAAGAGCAACGACGCCACGGGCGGCGATCCGAAGAATTGAGCCGGTCGATGAACGACCGGCCGGGAGCGAAACTCTAGGGGAGGACAACCATGAGCGAGGACAACACCGTCGCCGCCACCGGCCGCCAGCGCGGCATCGGGCGGCGCAAGTTCCTGGCCGGGGCGGCCGTCGCCGGCGCCGGCACGCTGGCGATGCCGGCCATTGCGCGCGCCCAGACGACGACCTGGCGCTTCCAGTCGACCTGGCCGGCGCGCGACATCTTCCACGAGTTCGCCGGCGACTATGTGAAGATGGTCAACGAGATGTCGGGTGGCCGGCTGAACCTCGAGCTCTTGCCCGCCGGCGCCGTCGTCGGCGCGCTGCAGATGCAGGACGCGGTGCTCGCCGGCGCGCTCGACGGCGGCCACGGCGTCACCGCCTACTGGTACGGCAAGCACAAGGCCTACTCGCTGTTCGGCACGCCGCCGGCGTTCGGCTGGGACGCCAACCAGTTCCTGTCGTGGTTCTACCACGGCGGCGGCGAGGCGCTCTACAAGGAGCTCGTCAACGACATCCTCAACCTGCCGCTCACCGGCTTCCTCACCGGCCCGATGCCGACCCAGCCGCTCGGCTGGTTCAAGCAGGAGGTGACCGACGCGAGCCAGCTGCAGAACCTCAAATACCGCACCGTCGGCCTCTCGGCCGACCTGTTCAACGACATGGGCGCGGCCGTCACCATCGTCGGCGGCCCGGACATCGTGCCGAGCATGGACCGCGGCCTGCTCGATGCGGCGGAGTTCAACAACCCCTCGTCCGACCGCACGCTCGGCTTCGCCGACGTCTCGAAGAACTACATGCTGCAGTCCTATCACCAGGACAGCGAATGCTTCGAGGTGATCTTCAACAAGGCGAAGTACGAGGCGCTGCCGCCGGACCTGCAGGCGATTCTGCGCTACGGCGCCTACGCCGCCTCCTCCGACATGTACTGGAAGGCGATGGCGCGCTATCCGCAGGACCTCGCCAAGCTGAAGGAGGCCGGCGTCTCGGTGAAGCGCACCCCGAAGAGCGTGCTCGACGCGCAGCTCGCCTCGTGGGACCGCGTCATCGCCAACGCCGGCAGCAACGAGCAGACCGGGCAGTTCTTCACCAAGGTGATCGACAGCCAGAAGGCGTTCGTGAAGGGCATGGGCTCCTACTTCTTCGACGCCAGCGCGCCGAAGGAGCCGGCCTACAAGCACTTCTTCGGTCAGGGCTGAGCGGCCGCCTTCGGGGACGGGACCGCCCGGTTCCGTCGCTCCGATCCTGCCAAGTCCCGCCACTGCCAAGTCCCGCGCCCGGTCCGCGTCGTCCCACCGACGCCGCGGCCGGGCGCACCGATCGACGGATGGGCCGCATGCAGCGCTTCCTGTTGCTGATCGACGAGCTCTCGGCCTTCGCCGGCAAGCTGTTCGCCTGGTGCATCGTGCTGTTGACCGGCGCCGTCACCTACGAGGTGGTGATGCGCTACGTCTTCCGGCACCCGTCCGGCTGGGCCTACGACGTCAGCTACATGCTCTACGGGGCGCTGTTCCTGATGGCCGGCGCCTACGCGCTGTCGCGCAACGCGCACGTGCGCGCCGACTTCATCTACCGGCATCTCGCACCGCGCACGCAGGCGTGGCTCGACCTCGTGATGTACTTCATCGCCTTCTTCCCGGGCGTGCTGGCGCTCAACTATGCCGGCTACAATTTCGCCAAGCTCGCCTACATGATGAACGAGCATTCGGCGTTCAGCCCCACCGGCCCGCCCGTCTATCCCTTCAAGATGCTCCTGCCGATCGCCGGCTTCCTGCTGCTGCTGCAGGGCATCGCCGAGGTGATCCGCTGCATCATCTGCATCCGCACCGGGCGCTGGCCCGACCGCCTCCACGACGTCGAGGAGCTCGAGAAGCAGCTCATCGAGCAGCGCAGCCAGTCGTGATCCGTCCCGCCCATCGGATGAAGTGAGGAGACACCATGTCCGATCCCATGGTCGGGATGATGATGCTGTTGGTGTTCATCGCCAGCATCATGATCGGCTTTCCCATCGCCTTCACGGTGATCGCGCTCGGCGTCGGCTTCGGCTACTACGCGATCGGCGACGCGATCTTCGCGCTGTTCGTGCAGCGCAGCTACGGCGTGATGTCGAGCGACGTGCTGATCGCCGTGCCGCTGTTCCTGTTCATGGGCTACATCATCGAGCGGGCGAACGTGCTCGACCGGCTGTTCGCCAGCCTTCAGATCTCGATGCGCAACATCCCGGGCTCGCTGGGCGTGGCGACGCTCGCCACCTGCGCGCTGTTCGCCACCGCCACCGGCATCGTCGGCGCCGTCGTCACTTTGATGGGGCTGCTCGCCTTCCCGCAGATGATGAAGGCCGGCTACGACAAGCGCCTCGCCGCCGGAATCATCTGCGCCGGCGGCACGCTCGGCATCCTCATCCCACCCTCGGTGATGCTGATCCTCTACGGCGCGATGGCGGGCGAATCGATCGTCCGCCTCTACGCCGCCGCGCTGTTCCCGGGCTTCATGCTGGCCGGGCTCTACATCCTGTTCGTCGTCGGCCTCGCCATCGCGCGGCCGAAGATGGCGCCGGCGCCGAAGGAGGCCGGCACGCACATCCCGTTCGCCGTGGTCGGCCGCGAGCTTCTGATCTCGTTCGTGCCGCTGGCGCTGCTCATCCTGTCGGTGCTCGGCGCCATCCTGTTCGGGCTCGCCACCCCGCACGAGGCGGCCGGCATCGGCGCGCTCGGCGCGGTGCTGCTCGGCCTCGCCTATGGCGGGCTCACCTGGAAGGGCTTCGTCGAGTCCGTCTATCTGACGGCGCGGGCGAGCGCGATGGTCGGCTGGCTGTTCATCGGCTCGTGGATCTTCGCCTCCGTCTTCGCCCTGCTCGGCGGCGACAAGGTCATCGTCGAGATCATGCAGGCGCTCAATCTGTCGCCGCTCGGCTTCCTCATCCTGACGCAGTTCCTGATCTTCCTGCTCGGCTGGCCGCTCGAGTGGACGGAGATCATCGTCATCTTCGTGCCGATCTTCCTGCCGCTCCTGGAAGTCTACAACATCGATCCGATCATGTTCGGCGTCCTCGTCGCCCTCAACATCCAGACGAGCTTCCTGACGCCACCGATGGCGATGTCGGCCTATTACCTCAAGGGCATCCAGCCGAAATCCGTCGAGCTGTGGGAGATCTTCCAGGGGATGATCCCGTTCCTGTTCCTGGTGATCGTCTCGATGGTGCTGTTCTATACCTTCCCGCAGATCGGCCTGTGGCTTCCGCAGCAGATCTACGGGCGGTGAGGGCGGTTCGCGCGGCGGCGTGCGCCGCCGCGGCGACAGGCTGGTGGTGCCATGCTGCCGCGCCGTCTGCTAAGACGGCCGCGACACCCGCTGCAGCCACGCGCCGGGTCCGCCTCGGGAGTTCATCATGTCGGTTGCCGGTTCGGACGGGATCATCCGCGGCGTCATCGCGCCCAACCTCACCCCGTTCGAGGATACGCTGGCGGTGGCGCCGGACCTCTACGTGGCGCACGCCAAGCGGCTGCTCGCCAACGGCTGCGCCGGCCTCGCCCCCTTCGGCACCACCGGCGAGGCGCTGTCGGTCGGCATCGACGAGCGCAAGCGGCTGCTCGAGGCGCTCGTCGAGGCGGGCGTCGACCCGAAGCGGCTGATCCCCGGCACCGGCCTCTGCTCGCTGCCGGACACCGCTGAGCTCACACGCCACGCCGTCGAGCTCGGCTGCGCCGGCGCGATGATCCTGCCGCCGTTCTACTTCAAGGGGGTGAGCGACGACGGGCTTTACGCCTACTTCGCCGCGTTGATCGCCGCGGTCGACCATCCGGCCTTGCGCATCTACCTCTACCACATCCCCCCGGTCTCCCACACGCCGCTGGCGCTCGACCTCGTCGGGCGGCTCGCCGCGGCGTACCCGGAGACGATCGTCGGCCTGAAGGATTCCTCCGGCGACGCCGACAACACGCGGGCGCTGCTCGCCCGCTTCCCGCAGCTCGCGATCTATCCGGGCTCCGAGATCGGCCTCGAGGGCATGCTGAAGCTCGGCGCGCCGGGCTGCATCACCGCGACGGCGAACCTCAATGCCCCGGCGGTCGCCGAGGTGGTGGCGAAGCACGGCGATGGCGGCGGCGAGGCCCGCCAGGCGAAGGTCGACGCCTTCCGCAAGACGGTGCAGCCCTACGCGCCGATCCCGGCGATGAAGGCGGTGCTGGCCGAGACCACCGGCGACCCCCGCTGGCGCACCGTCCGCCCCCCGCTCGTCGCCGCGCCGGAGGAGAAGGGTCGCGAACTGCTGAAGGCGCTCGAGGCGAGCTTCGGCTTCGGGGAGCGGGTGGGGGCGTAGGCGACGCGGGGCGGCGCTACGTTCCTTCTCCCGCACCGACCTCTCCGTGGTCATTCCAGGCCTTTTGCCTGGGACCCAAGCAACGGATGCCGCGATGACGACGCCTGATCGTGATGTCGAGATTGTCGAGAGGAATGGGTCCCAGGGACAAGCCCTGGGATGACTACAGAACTGGACTGTCGAATGCTCGGGGCGCGGCATTTGGGATAGGAGCGCAGACCGAACGGCACTCGTCCTTCCGCAAATCCCTCCGTGGTCATCCCAGGCCTTGTGCCTGGGACCCAAGCAGCAGTTGCTAAAGTGACGGCGCCTGCTTGTGACGCGGAGATCGCCGAGAGCGATGGGTCCCAGGGACAAGCCCTGGGATGACCAGAACTTGAACGATCAAATGCTCGAAAGCCCAACGTCCCTGCACACCTCACCGATTTAAGTCAAAGTACAAGTCCCGCCACTCCGGGTTCATCGCGACGATCGTGTTGATCTTCCAGGCTCGCGGCCAGCGCTTGATCGACTTCTCGCGCTGGATGGCAGCTGATGGATCTTCGTGGCTCTCGTACCAGACGAGACGGTCGACGCCGTAGCGGGTGGTGAAGCCCGGCGTCTGTTTCGTCTTGTGCTGATGGACGCGCTCGGCGAGGTCCCCGGTGACGCCCGTGTAGAGCGTGCCGTTCTTCTTGCTGGCGAGGATGTAGACGAAGAAGGGCATCGCGCGCGCCTACAGCCGTAATTGCGGGCGAGCATAACAGAATGCAACCAGAGAGGGAATATGCCGCCCTCTCCCAGGTCTTGTGCCTCGGACCCAAGCAACGCTTGCTACAGTGACGACGCTCTGTTTGGACCTGGAGGTTGTCGAGAGGAATGGGTCCTAGGCACAAGGCCTAGGATGACCAAAATCTAGATTGTTGAATGCTCGGCTGCTGAAAAACCGCTTCCGGGCCTCACCCATTCAACTCCACATACAACTGACGATGCGCCCCCCGCCCCCCCTCACGTCCCCATGAAATAGCGCTGCCACTCGAAGTCGCTGATGTGGCTCGCCCGCCAGGCCTCAAAGGCGTCGAGCTCGAACTGCCGGCTCAGCCCGTAGTGGTGGCGCAGCTCCGGGCCGAAGACGCGCAGGATGAAGTCCGAGGCGCCGAACGCTGCCATCGAGGCCTCCAGCGAGCGCGGTAGGCCCACGTGCGTCTCCATCGCCGGCACGCCGGGGCTGATGGCGATCGGCTCGATGGTCTCCTCGATGCCGTCGAGGCCGGCGGCGAGCATCGCGGCGATGCAGAGATAGGGGTTCACGTCGGCCCCCGGCACGCGGTGCTCGAAGCGCGCCGCCCCCGCCGAGGGCGTGGTGATGGCGCGGATCGCCGCGGCGCGGTTCTCGAAGCCCCAGGAGACGTTCTCCGGCGACCAGGCGAGCCGCTCCATGCGGCGGTAGGTGTTGAGCGTCGGGCGGAACAACAGGTGGCTGTCGACCATGCGGGCGAGCAGGCCGCCGAGATAGAGCCGGCCGACGTCGGTCAACTTGTTCGCACCGCCGGCGAAGGCGTTGCGGCCGTCCTGCCAAAGGCTCTGGTGGTGATGGGCGCCGCAGGCGCTCTCGCGGCCGGGCGGCTGGAAGCGCGTCATGAAGGTGGCGACCAGGCCGCGCTCGGCGCAGAGCTCCTTGAGGTGGAGCTTCGCCCGGACCGCGTCGTCGGCCGCCTCCAGCGCGGTCTTCGGCCCGAGCGCGATCTCGTACATGCCGTGGCCGTATTCGGTGACGACCGACGACACCGTGATGCCGATCGAGGCCATGCGCGAGACGTAGGAGGCGAAGAAGTCCTGGTAGGTGCCGGAGCGCGTCAGGTCGTAGTTGATGTAGGAGTTGCCCCAGGGCTTGAGCTCGCGGAAGCGGCCCTCGCGCATCAGGTCCTCGTCGGCGTGGAAGATGCCGAATTCGTACTCGACGGCGAAGCGCGGCTCGTAGCCGAGCGCCTCGGCGCGCTCCTGCTGGCGGCGCACCGCCCAGCGCGGGTCGATCGGGCACGGGCTGCCGTCGAGCCAGAACGCGTCGGTAATAACGGAGGCGAAGCGCTTGTCCCAGCCGTGATGGCGGACGCTCAAAGGATCGGCGAGCGCCATGATGTTCGGAAAGCCGTTGTCGGTGTTGGAGATCGGCCCGGCGAACACCGGGTCGCCGACCGGCGCGCCGTCGGCATGGCCGACGCAGAACAGGATGCCGTTCAAGGCGTCGCCGTCATAGGAGAGCTTCAGCGGCGTCGTCTTGGTGCGGAAGACGCCGTTCATCTCGGCGGTGTGCACGTGCATGAGCTCGGCGCCGGCGTCGGCGAGCTCGAGCTTCAGGGCCTTCAGCGCGTCGCGGCGGGCGGCGGCATACGTCTCGAACGACATCGTCTTCAACCTTGCGGCGTTGCGCGTTTGGAGAGGGTGAGGGTCAGGAGCGCCTGAGCCGGCGCAGCCAGCCGGCGGCGAGCTCGTCGAGCTCGAGGCGGCCCATGATGCCGTTCGGCCGGAACGCCATGCCGAGCACGATGACGGCGCCGAGCGACAGGCCGGAGAGGCCGAGCATCTCCGGCAGCTTGACGCCCATCACGGTGGCGCCGCTCTCGAGGCTGCGGATCGCCTCCAGCCCGATCGACAGGATGGCGCAGCCGACGACGGCGCCCGAGACGGTGCGCATGCCACCGAGGATCAGCATGGCGAGCGTCAGGAACACCTGCTGGAAGAAGAAGGCGCGGGCGATCACTGCCCCCATGAAGTAGGCGTAGAGGATGCCGGCGACGCCGCAGACGAGCGCGCTCAAGACCCACGCCTTGAAGCGCAGCTTGACGACGTCGACGCCGAAGCTGCGCGCCGCCAGCACGTCGTCGGCGCTGGCGCGCAGCTGCACGCCGTCGCGGCTGTCGCGGAACATTCGCGCGATGACGATCGCCACGACCGCGACGGCAATCGCCGTCGGCAGGCCGACCACCACCGGGATGCCGAAGAACGCCTGCGCGCCCTTGAACAGGTCGGTGTAGTTGATGAACACGCCGTGCGAGATGATCAAGAGCGACAGCGTGACGATCGAGGCGGCGATGCCCGACAGCCGGGAGATGATGAAGCCGGTGGCGAGCGCCAGCACGCCGACCACGGCGAGCGACGCGGCGGCGGCGACGATCGGCTCGAGCACCACCTGGGAGAGGCCGAACGGCGCGTTCGGGATGGCGAGCTTCTTCGCCGCCATCGGCGTCGCCAGGATGGCGACGAAATAGGCGCCGACGCCGACGAAGGCGCTGTGGCCGAAGTTGCCGATGTTGGCGTTGCCCATGAAGATCTGCAGGCCGACGACGATGACGAGATTGACGTAGCCGGCGAACGCGATGCGTACCTGGTAAGGCGGCGCGAGCCAGAGGATCAGCACGCCGATCACCACGACCGGGATCGCCACGACCAGCCCGCCGAGGAGCGAGCGCACGGCCGGCGGCAGGCCGGCGCGTCCGGGGGCGACGAGGGCCGGCGTGTCGGTGGCTGGCGTGTCGGTGGCGGCCACCGTCAGATCTCCTTGTCGCCGAGCTCGACCGAGCGACCGAGCAGGCCCTGCGGCCGCCAGAACAGCACGACGCCGACGAGGAAGTAGGTGAGCGCGTCGCGCAGGCCGCCGAGCTTCTGCGGCAGCGCCACCAGGATGGCGACGTCGAGGAAGCCCAGCACCATGCCGCCGACGGCCGCCCCCGCGAGCGAGCCGAAGCCGCCGAGCACGCAGGCGACGAACGCCTTGATCACCGGCGCCGAGCCGAAGTCCGGCTCGACGCTGCCGCGGCGGGCGAGGATGAAGACGGTGACGAGGCCGGCGAGGAAGCCCGACAGCGCGAAGCCGGTGGCGATGACGCGGTTCGCCTTCACCCCCATCAGCCGCACGGTCGAGAAGTCGCGCGCCGCGGCGCGGATGGCGAGGCCGAGCAGGCTGCGGTTGAGGAACATGACCAGCGCGACGATGCCGACGACCGTGACGGCGAGTTCCAAGAGCTGCAGCGACGACACGGTGTAGGGGCCGATGAAGATCGTCTGGTTGAGCGGCCCGAGCACCGAGACGGCGCGCGCCTTCGGCGAGACGAACAGCGTCAGCATCGCCTGCACGACGATCGACACGCCGAAGGCGGTAAGCAGCCCCGTCGTCGTCGGCGCGTAGCGCACCGGCCGGAAGGCGACGCGCTCGAAGACCAGCGCCGTGACGATGCCCATCAGGATCGCCACCGTGACGGCGCCGAACGCCGACTGCAGCCCGAGCCCGACGGCGAAGAACACCGAGTAGCCGGCGACGGCGATGATCTCGCCGTGGGCGAAGTTGACGAGCCCCATGATCGAGAAGACGAGGGCGAGGCCGAGCGCCAGGAGCGCGTACTCCGACCCGAAGGCGAGCGCGTTGACGATCTGCTGGATGGCGTAGTCCATCCCTCAGTGCCCTCCGATGGCGAGGTCGGCGAGGCGCGGATCGGCCCTGAGCTCGGCGGCCGGGCCGGCGTGGCGGATGGTGCCGGTGGAGAGCACATAGGCGCGGTCGGCGACGGCGAGCGCCTGCATCATGTTCTGCTCGACCAGCACGATGGTGATCCCCGACTTCTTCAGTTCGACGATGTGCTCGAAGATGCGCGCGACGATGCGCGGCGCGAGCCCGAGCGACGGCTCGTCGAGGATCAGCAGGCGCGGCTTCGACATCATCGCCCGGGCGATCGCCAGCATCTGCTGCTCGCCGCCCGACAGCGTGCCGGCGAGCTGGTCGAGCCGCTCGCGCAGCACCGGGAACATCGAAAGATAGCGGTCGCGCTCCGCGTCCTGGTCGCGCTCGCGCCGCCGCACGAAGCCGCCGAGGCGGAGGTTCTCGGCGACCGTCAGGTTGGCGAACACCCGCCGGCCCTCCGGCACCACCGTCATCGCGGCGCGCACGCGCTCCTCCGGCGACAGGGCGGAGACGTCGCGCCCGTCGAAGACGACGCGGCCGGTCGACGGCACCAGGCCGATGACGGCCGAGACGATCGACGTCTTGCCGGCGCCGTTCGGGCCCAGCAGCGCCACCGTCTCGCCGGCGCCGACCTCGATCGAGATGCCGCGCACCGCCGTGATCGGGCCGTAGCGGACGACGAGGTTCTCGACGACGAGCATGCCGGTCCGATGCTGCGGGAGGAGGGGCCCGGCGCGAGAGAAGGCCCCGCGCCGGATGGTTCGACGACTTCAGGCAAGCCTTGTTTCAGGCGAGCCCTACTTCAGGTAGGGGACGAACGCCGGCACGGCGTCGATGATGACGACGCGCTTGCCGTCCTTGAAGCCGATCACCGGGATCGTCTTCACGGGATAGGCGAGCTTCTCCTTGAAGGAGAGGTTGTCGGACATCACCGTCTTCGAGCCGGAGCTCGCGCGGATCGCCTCGCGCAGCTTCACCGGGTCGTCGCTGCCGGTCGCCTTGGCGGCGTCGTAGACGACCTGCACCATGTCGGCGCCGAGCGCGTCGAAGATGCCGTTCACCTTGTAGCCGGCGGCCTTGCAGCCGGCGATGAACTGGTCGATGCGGCCGCCGTCGCCCATCACGCCGTGGGTGGCGAACACCACCTTGTCGAGATAGGCCGGGTTGCCCACCGTCTCCTCGAGCGACGGGTCGTCGAAGCCGTCGCAGCCGGCGACGATGCCGTCGAAGCCGTTCGAGCGCAGCTGGCGGGTGAGGATGCCGACGTCCGGCATCATCGAGCAGATGTAGACGGTGTCCGGCTTGTCGGAGATCGCCTTGATCTCGGCGATCTGCGGCGACCAGTCGGTGGTGCCGAAGGAGTGGGCGAGCTTACCGACCACCTTGCCGCCGTGCTTCTCCATCGCCTCGCCGAACCACTCCGGCGTCTTCGCCGACCACGACGCGCCGTCCTCGGAGGTGAGGATGACGACGTTGCGGCCGCCGGCGGCATAGACCGCGTCGGCGGTGGCGGCGGCGTTCATCGGGTCGGGCACGGCGCCGGCGATGAAGTTGTCGAGGCCGACCTCGTGCATCTCCACCTGGGTGTTCGGCGCCGAGTAGACGGTGGCGCCGTAGCTCGCCGCCATCTGCGACATCGGGATCAGCGCGTCGGGGAACGGCACGCCGGCGATCACCTGCGCCTTCTCGTCGAGGAACTTCTGGCCGAGCGAGACGGAGAGCGCCGCATCGGAGCGCGAGTCCTCGACCAGCACCTCGATCTTCGGATCGTCGGGGCCGGCCGCCTTGTTCAGCTGGTCGGCCATGCAGCGGGCGCCCTCGGCCTCGCTGTAGGGGGCGAAGTCGCCGGTCAGCGAGGCGGCGAGGCCAATCTTGATGGTCGGCCCCTCGGCGAGCGCCGGGCCGGCGAAGAGGGCCAGCGCGGCGGCCGTCCCGAGCAAGAGCGAACGATGCGACATGGCTTGTTCCCCTGTTCTGGTCCCCGCCGCCGGTGATCCGGCCTTCCGGGGACGCTCCCTTCTGGATGCCCGCACGGCGCAGTGCTGCAGCCTTGCGAATAGCGTGCCGGCGCCTCAGTGCACCGTGCCGAGGTAGATCTCGATCACCACCGGGTCGTTGCGGATGGCCTGCGGCGTGCCGTCGGCGACGACGCGGCCCATGTCCATCACGGTGATGCGGTCGCACAGCCCCATGATGAAGCCGAGGTCGTGGTCGATGACGACGATGCCGAGCGGTCGCTCGTCGCGGATCTCGCGGATGGTCGCCGCCAGCGCCTCGGTCTCCTGGTCGTTCATGCCGGCGGCCGGCTCGTCGAGCAAGAGCACGTCGGGGCCGAGCGCCAGCGCGCGGGCGATCTCGAGGCGCCGCTGGTGGCCGTAGGAGAGCACCCCGGCGGCGGCCTCGGCGAGGTCGGACAGACCCTGCTGGGCAAGCAGGCCATCGACCGTCACGCCGGCGACGCGGGCGGGACGGTGGCGGCGGCCCGAGGTGAGCGCCACCTCGACGTTCTGGCGGACGGAGAGCTGCTTGAACAGGCGCAGGTTCTGGAAGGTGCGGGCGACGCCGGCGAGGGCGGCGAACTCCGGCCCGCGGCCGGCGAGTTCGGTGTCGCCGAGGCGCACGCGGCCGCCGTCGGGGGCGATCAGCCCGGTGACGACGTTGACGAGGGAGGACTTGCCGGCACCGTTCGGACCGATCAGCCCGACGATCTCGCCCGGGCGGCAGACGAGCGTGACGTCCTGCAGCGCCTGCACGCCGCCGAACCGCTTGCTCACCTGCTCGACCGACAGCACCAGGCCCACCTCCCCGTTCGGTCTCGTCGTCCGCCGTCCGGCCCCTCCGCCACGGCATCCGGGGATGGTAGGGTCGGGGGAAAGGCGAGGCAAGAGAATTTTCCGAAATAGAAAATCGCCGCGAAACCAGGCGTTGAGGACGGTCGCGAGCGGCGAGCGTTCGGCCGCATCGGGCCGCCTACACCGCCTCGCCACCCTCCTCGCTGGTGTCGAGCGGGATGGTGTTCGACATCAGCAGCACGGCGTCGCCCTCGCCTGAGGCGACATAGGCGTGCCGCATGGTGGCGTCGAACAGGATCGAATCGCCGGCCGACAGCCGCACGGTCTCGTAGTGCTCGGTGTGCAGTTCGAGGGTGCCGGAGATCACCGACAGGAATTCTTCGCCCGGATGGCTGCGCCAGCCGCCGCCCGCGTCGAGCGAGCGGGCGGAGACGGTGACGCGCCAGAAGAAGTTGCGCTTCTCCTTGAAGTCGGCGCACAGCACCTCGAAGCGCAGCCCGTTGACGTCGTGGACGACGCCCTCTCCCGCCCGCGTGATCGAGCGCCGCGCCGTCGGCCGCACCACGTCCTCGGCGAGGAAGCCGGTCACCGGCACCTTCAGGATGCCGGCGAGGACGAGGGCGGTATCGAGGGTGAGCCGCGTCTTGCCGTTCTCGATCTTCGACAGCGTCGAGACGGAGAGGCCGGACATCGCGGAGATGTCCTGCAGCGTCAGCCCCTGCTTCTTGCGGTAGTCGCGGATCTGCGCCGCGATCTCGTGGACGGAGACGCGGGTCATGGGCGGTGGGCGGCGATGGGGCGCGATGGTTTCCTTCTCCCGCCGGCAGGCGGGAGAAGGTGCCCGAAGGGCGGATGAGGGCCGCGCCGCCGGGCGGCGCGGAAGCCGCAGCCGCGACGGGCGGCACCGGCGCGCTGTGCGCGCCGGCCCTCATCCGGCGCTGCGCGCCACCTTCTCCCGCTGACGCGGGAGAAGGAATTCGCGGCAGCCTTGATCGCCCGATGCCTCCCCTCACCCCCCACGGCGCATCTCCCACACCGCCAGCGCCGCCTCAAGCGCCGCGCCGATCCGCTCGGCGTGCTTCGCGACCCCGCAGGCGTCCGCCAGCAGGTCGTTGCGGACCTCGAGATAGAGCGCCGTCCTGCCGCCGATGCGCGCCTCCTGCAGGGTGTAGCCCTCCGCCTCGCGCCAGTCGTAGGGCTGGTTGTCGCCCACCGGATCGTAGCCTTGCGTCCCCAGCGCGTCGATCAGCGGGCCGGCGAGCGCCTCCCGCTCGCGCCACAGGACGCCGACCGGCCACGGCCGCCGGTGGGCGTGGTAGACGGGCGTGCAGGTGTGCACCGACAGCACCACCGACCGCCCCGCCATCACCCGGTCGGCCGCCGCATCGAACGGCGTCCGCGCCACCGCCAGCCGCGCCGCGAGATCGTCCGCCGTCACCGCGAGGTTGCCCGGCACCGGGATCCCCGAGCAGTCCGGCCGCACGCACTCCCACGCCTGCTCCAGGCGGTTGAGGTCGAGGAACAGCCGCGACCAGCGCCCGATCGCCGCCGCCGCGCCGAGACGGGCGGCGAGCGCGCGCGTCAGCGCGGCGGCGCCGGGGTCGTAGCCGAAGTGGGAGAGGAACATCGAGCCGGGCAGGCCGAGATCGTCCCAGGGCGGCGGCACGGCGTTGCCGCCGTGCTCGCAGAGCAGCGCCAGCGGCCCGGGCCGGCGGGCCGCGATCTCCTCGACGCCGTCGGCCGCCAGCGCCGCCACCGTCGCGGCGTCCGGCAGGCGGAAGGCGCACGGGCCGTGCTGCGGCAGGCAGGGCGAGGGTGAGAACGGCGGCTGGACGACGGGCATCAACGCCTCTCGGACAATCGGTCGGCAGACCGACCGGATGATCGACCGCGCCGGGCGGCGCGCCCCGCCTCAGCCGAGGCGGCGGCGGACGTGGAAGGACTTCGCCTGCGTCGCCTCCAGCACCCCCGTCCTCGCGTTCGCCCGGCCGAGGCCGGAGGACTTCACCCCGCCCCACGGCAGATAGAGGTCGGCGTGGTCGCAGCGGTTGACGAACACCGTGCCGGCCTCGAGCTCGCCCGCGATCGCCTCGGCTTCCGCGATGTCGGCCGACCAGACGCTCGCCGTCAGCCCGTACTCGCTGTCGTTCATCAGGGCGACCGCCTCGGCATCCGACGACACCGTCTGGATGCAGGCGACCGGGCCGAACAGCTCGTCGCGCATGATCGGCATGTCGGCGGTGCAGCCCGCCAGCACCTCCGGCTCGACATAGGCGCGGCCGAGCTCGGCGGCGCCGAAACGGTTCGCCGCATGGGTGCGCTTGGCCCCCATCGCGAGCGCCTGGGCGACGCGGGCGTTGATCTGCTCGGCGGCGACGGCCCGCACTACCGGGCCGATCATCGGCTTGCCGTCGAGCGGGTGACCGAGCGTCCAGTTCGCCGCATCCGCCGTGAACGCCTCGATGAAACGGGCGGCGACGTCCTGGTGCACGTAGATGCGCTCGACCGAGCAGCACGACTGGCCGGCATTGGAGAAGCAGCCTTCGGTCAACAACGGGATCGCGTCGGCGAGGTCGGTGTCCGGGCGGATGTAGGCCGGGTCCTTGCCGCCGAGCTCGAGGTGGACGTGGGTGTGCGTGCCGGCCGCGGCGGCGTGCACGCGCCGGCCGCCGCCGACCGAGCCGATGAAGCGCACGGCACCGAGCCGGTTCGAGCCGATCAGCGCCTCGGCCGCCGGGTGCGACAGGTGCAGCGCCTGGAAGACGCCGGCCGGTCCGCCGGCGGCCGCGAAGGCTTCTGCTGCGATCTCGGCCGTGAGCGGCGTCTGCGGCGAGTGCTTGAGGAGGACGACGTTGCCGGCGAGCAGCGGCTCGGTGACGAGCATCGACATCATCGCCGTCGGATAGTTCCAGGCGCAGATCGATAGCGTCACGCCGAGCGGCTCGCGGCGCACGTAGCGGCGGATGCCGGGGTCGGTCGGGAAGGCGGCGTCGGCCAGCACCTCGGCCGCCTCGCGCATGGCGATCTCGCCGACGAGCTTCAGGCGCGGCATCTCGTCGGCCTGCCACCGCGGCCGCCCCATCTGGCGCGACAGAACATCGGCGAGGTCGTCCGTGCGCTTCTCCATCTCGGCGAGCCACGCCTTGACGACGGCGATGCGGGCGTCGAGCGGCGTCCGCCGCCACGTCTTCTGCGCGGCCTCGGCGGCGACCATCGCCGCCTCCAGCTCGGCGGCGGTGGCGTAGGGGCGGGTGACGTAGCTCTGATCGTCGACCGGCGAGATCACCTCGAAGGCGTGCGGTGCGACGGCGGTGACGGACATGGGTGGCTCCGGACGGCGGCCAGGCGCGCCGGGCGGCGCGCGGGAGACCGATCGTTAGCATGATTTTCCGTTTTGGAAAATCTTTGCGAATTCGCTTGATCGGGTCCGGGGCGCGTGGCAACGATTTTCGCCGCATCGGCGTGCGCCCGGCCTCCGTCCGGCGCCGCCGCACGTCATCGCGAGCGCTCCGCTCGCTCACTTTCGGGGAAGGCTGCCATGCTCCGCTTCGACTTTTCCGGCCGTACGGCGGTCGTCACCGGGGCCGGCGGCGGCATGGGCGAGGCGATCGCCCGCGACCTCCTGAAGGCCGGCGCGTCGGTCACGGCGATCGACGTGAAGCCGGCGCCCGAGAGCCTGTCGGGCAGTGACAACCTCGTCTACGTGCAGGGCGACCTGCGCGACGCTGCCTTCGTCGAGAAGACGATGGTGCACACTGCCGCCCGCACCGGCCGGCTCGACTATCTCGCCAACGTCGCCGGCGTGCTCTGGTTCGGCCGCGACAAGGGCTTCCTCGACATCGACCTCGCCGTCTGGGACGAGGTGATGGACATCAACCTCAAGACGATGCTGCTCACCGCCCGCTTCGCCGTGCCGCTGATGAAGCAGACCGGCGGCGGCGCCATGGTGCACTTCTCCACCATCCAGTGGCTGCGCGGCGACCTGAAACCCCAGGAGGCCTACCAGGCCTCGAAGGCGGGCGTCTGCGCGCTGTCGAAGTCGATCGCGATGCAATGTGCGCGCGATGGCATCCGCTCCAACGCCATCCTTCCCGGCCCGGCGCTGACGCCGCTGCAGGCGCGCTGGGACTCCGAGGAGATCCGCACGGCGGTGGCCGACTACGTGCCCATCGGCCGCATCGGCACGGCCGACGACATGGCGAACGCGGCGCTGTTCCTGCTCTCGGACGCCGCGTCGTTCATCACGGGGGTGGAGCTGGCGGTCGATGGTGGCGTGCTGATGCGGACGTGAGGGCTCTTGCGGCTCTCGTTCGTTCCGGTTGATCTGGAGTAAGGCTTAGACCGACCACGGAGCGCCGCCTTGCGATGATCGTCGCCATCGTTCTCGGCACGGAGTACGACGACGCACTCCGTGAGGAGGTGTGTGCCGTGCTCGACGAGATGAGCGCGCGCCGGGTCAATTATACTTGGGGCCTGGGCGGCTCGCAGTGGATCGATACCTGGACGTTTGCGCTCGGCGACGCCGAGGTCGTCTTCGAAGCGGAGACCTACATGGGGCTTTTGATTTCCGGCGAGGAAACGACAGTGCTCGACTTCGTCCGCCGGCTGGAGAGCAGAGGCTGGGTGCGACCGGTGTCGTGATGAGAAAGTAAGTCACCGCCTCATCTTCTTGCTCTGACAGATCATCAAAAAATTCCGAGTCAATCCCGGCCTTGTGCCGGGAACCCATTCCTCTCTAAGCACGTGAAGTCGGCATTGTGTCCGGCGTTGCTGGGTTCCCGGCACAAGGCCGGGAATGACTTCGTCGAGGCTGGAGGTTGTCGGTACACCGACTTTTCGCAAACGGATCACAGAACCACTGAGTCATTCCAGGGCTTGTCCCTGGAACCCATCCCTCTCCACGCCTTCAACCCCGCGTCTCTCGCCACCGTTGCTCGCGTTCCCGGCACAAGGCCGGGACTGACCCGGAGGTGATTCGCGCCTCAGGGAGGGAGGACGTGTCAGATCGCCCCCGGCGCCGTCACCCCGTGCTTCTCGGCGAGCGCCGCGATCTGCGCCATCACCTCGGGGTGCAGTTCCACCCCCTCCACCAGCGCCGTCGCCTTGCGCGCCAGCGCCGCCTCGCCGGGCATCCTGACCGGCACCGCCGGGTCGCGCGGGGTTGCCGCCCGGCACGCCGCCGCCAGCCAGTCGACCTCCGCCAGGAACGGCGCCAGCCCTGCAAACAGCGCCGGCGCGAAGGCGACGACCGTCACCGCGGCGCCCCACTCGGTCGGCCGCTCGGCGCGGCCATAGCCGCCGAGGCCCTGCGTCAGCGCCTCCACCATCAGCGAGAGGGCAAAGCCCTTGTGGCCGTGGTCGAGGCCGCCGATCGGCAGCAGCGCGCCGCCGGCGCTCGCCACCATGGGGTCGTCGCTCGCCCGGCCCTCGGCGTCGACCAGCCAGGCGCCGGGCAGCCGGCCGCCTTCGCGCGCCCTGCGGGCGACGAGGCCGTTGGTGGTGATCGAGGTCGACACGTCGACGAGGATCGGGCCGCCGCTCGACGGCAGGGCGACGGCGAGCGGGTTCGGCGTCATCACCGGCGTGATGCCGCCGTGCGGGGCGACGGTGGCGACGGCCGGGTCGGAGGACAGCACGATCACCGCGAAGCCCGCCCGCGCCGGCTTCTCGAGGAAGGCGGCGAGGCAGGCGATGTGGTGGCTGCGCCGCACCACGACGGCGCCGACGCCCTGGCTTGCCGCCATGCCGGTCGCCGCCTCGATGGCGAGGCCGGTCGTCCACACGCCCGGCAGCCGCCGCCCGTCCCAGACGGCCGCGGCCGGCGCCTCGGTGAGCACGGCGGGCCGTCCGTCGCGCTCCATCGTGCCGGCGGCGAGCGCGCCGAGATAGGGGCCGAGCAGGGCGAGGCCGTGCGTGGTGTGGCCGAGCAGGTCCGCCTCGACCAGCCCCGCCGCCACCGCCGTGGCGGGTTCCGCCGGCAGCCCGGCGCCGGCGAGCAGCCGCTCGGCGAAGGCGACGAGGTCTTCCGCCCGGTAGCGCTCGGTCATCGCGTCCTCACTCGGCGGTGCTCTGGGGGCACGACTCGCGGGTGACGATAGCAGCAAGTAGCGTGGTGGCGAGGGGGTGGCCGCGCCGCCTTCAGCGCACCAGCGTCGCCAGCGCCTCGTCGACCGTCTGCACCCGGCAGTAGCCGCCGAAGGCCGAAAGCGCGGCGCGGTGGCGGGCGTCGGTGTGGGTGGCGCAGGCGTCCTCGGCGCAGACGACGTAGTAGCCACGGTCGGCGGCGTCGCGCACCGTCATGTCGACGCACTGGTCGGTGAGGAAGCCGACGACGATGACGTTGTCGATGCCGAGATTGCGCAGCACGTAGTCGGCGTTGGTCGAGTTGAAGGCGCCGGATGACGTCTTCGGCATGAGGACGTCGTCGTCGCCAGGGGCGACCGCGTCGATCACCTTGCCCTCCCAGGCGCCCTTCGGGACGAGGATGCCGGAGAGCTTGTGGTCGAGCGAGCGGTCGCGCCCGTCGCGCGTCAGCGCCTCGATGACGGTGTAGACGATCTCGCAGCCGGCGGCCCGCGCCTCGTCGATCAGCCGCCGCATCGCCGGCAGCGCCCGGTCGTGGACGGCCGCCCAGTACTCGGGCTTTTCGCGCTGGTAGGCGGGGGTCACCTCGGAGTTCTGCGCATCGACGACGAACACGGCGGTCCGCTTCGGATCGAGGCGCTTGTCGCGCTTGAGGCGCAGCGGGTCGAAGGCGTCGGTCATCGTACGTGTCCCCAGCCGCCATGGTTCGGCGCGCCTTCATCACCACGGCGCGGGGTGGCGATCAAGAGTGGTCCGTGGGCGGACAGATGTGTCACTCCGACGGAGACAGGCAAAACGCGAACCCTCCCCCCTCGCGGGGGAGGGCAGGGAGGGGGGGAGCCGCGGGTGCTTCGTTTCGTTTGGGTCGCGACGGTGCCGCACCGCGCGGCTGCGACCTGCGGCGGCGAGGCTCTTCCGCCGCGCTGCCGCGCGGCCCCCCCTCCCGTCGCGCCTGCGGCGCGCCGACCTCCCCCGCGAGGGGGGAGGGTTCGCGTCGCATTTCGGGCAACCGTTTTCACCCCCGCTCCGGCCCGCCTTCCCGCCCCCGGAACCGCCGCTGATACGCCGCGTCGTACAACGCACTGTCGCGGAAATCGTGCGCCGACAATGCCTGGCCGACGAGGATCACCGCCGTCCGCTCGATCGGGTCGGCCGCAACCTGCGCCGCGATCGTCGCGAGCGTGCCGCGGACGATGCGCTCGTCGGGCCACGACACCCGCGCCGCCACTGAAACCGGGCAGTCCGCGCCGTAGAACGGCACGAGCTCCGTCGCGACGCGCTCCAGGGCGTGGATGGCGAGGTGGATGGCGAGCGTCGCGCCGGTGGCGGCGAACGCGGCGAGCCTCTCGCCCGCCGGCATCGGCGAGGCGCGGCCGTCGATGCGGGTGATGACGAGGCTCTGCGCCACCCCGGGCACCGTCAGCTCGCGCCCGAGCGCGGCGGCGGCGGCGGCGAAGGCGGGAACGCCCGGCGTCAGCGTCCAGGCGATGCCGAGGCGGTCGAGGCGGCGCACCTGCTCGGCGACCGCGCTGTAGACCGACAGGTCGCCCGAATGCAGCCGCGCCACGTCCAGTCCGGCCGCGTCGGCGGCGACATACTCGGCCTCGATCTCGTCGAGGCTCATCGGCGCGGTGTCGACGAGGCGGGCGCCGGGCGGGCAGTGGACGAGCATCTCCGGCGGCACGATCGAGCCGGCATAGAGGCAGACGGGGGAGCGCGCGAGGATATCGCGGCCGCGCAGGGTGAGCAGGTCCGCCGCGCCGGGGCCGGCGCCGATGAAGTGGACGGTCATGGGAGGTGGACGGTTATGAGAAGCGGATGGTCACGGGACGTGGTGGTCGGGTGAACTGGATGGCCAAGGAGCAGGCCAGATGAAGGGGAGGGCCCAGCACTCCGCCAGATGAAGTGCGCGGTCAGGGGAAGCGAACGGCCGAGGGACGACGCCGTCATGGCGGCGTCTCCCGCCGCGCCAGCGCGCAGGTGACCGGGCCGACGGCGGTGCGCGGCGCGACCAGCTTGCCGTCGGGCCCGCAGGCAGCCAGCGCCGCGGTCTCGGAAGCCGAGGGAATGCCCATCAGCGCGATGACGCGATCGGATGTCGTGAGCGTCCGGCCGGCGGCGGCCTCCAGCGTCTTCTGCGGCACCAGCACCAGCGGCAGGCCCAGCGCCGTGGCGGCCGCCGTGATGCCCGGCTCGCCGCCCTTGACGGCGGGGGTGGCGAGCGCGCCGACGTCGGCCCGCGTCAGCCCGGCGCGGGCGAGCGCCGCGTCGAGGGCGGCCGCGACCTCGGCGGCGGAGACGCCCTTGCGGCTGCCGATGCCGGCGACGATCACGGGGCACCCTCCGCCGCAGCCGGCTTCGTCCAGACCCACTGCGTCACCGGCATCGCCGCCCGCCAGCCGGTCATGCCGCCGACGGGGGCGGCGCGGGCGACCTGCAGGCGGACGAGGTCGCCGCCGTGGGTGGCGTAGCGGGCGGCGAGCACGGCCTCGGTCTCCAGCGTCACGGCGTTGACGACGAGCCGGCCGCCGGGATTCAGCGCCGCGATCACCGCGTCGAGCACGCCGGCATCCGTCGCGCCGCCGCCGACGAAGACGGCGTCGGGGGCGGGGAGGGCGGCGAGTGCCGCCGGGGCCTCGCCCTCGACGAGGCGCAGGCCGGTCACGCCGAGCGCGTCGGCGTTGCGGCGGACGCGGCCGGCGCGGTCGCTCCGCGCCTCGATGGCGATGGCGGCGAGCGACGGGTCGGCGAGCATCCACTCGATGCCGACCGAGCCGGAGCCGGCGCCGACGTCCCACAGGAGCGCGCCGCGGCGTGGAGCGAGCGCCGACAGGGTCAGCGCGCGGATCTCGCGCTTCGTGAGTTGGCCGTCGTTCTCGAACAGATCGTCCGGCAGCCCTGGCGTCAACGGCAGGATGGCAGCGCTGGCGTCGGCAGCGACCTCGATCGCCACGACATTGAGCGCGTCGATGCCGTCGAGGTCGAAGCCGGCAGCTGTCGTCGGGCGGACGTGCTCCCGCGGCCCGCCGAGGGCCTCCAGCACGGTGAGGCGGGACGGGCCGAAGCCGAGGGCGGTCATCAGTGCGCTCAGCGCCGCGGGGCCGGCGCCGTCGGAGGTGAGCACGATCAGCCGCGCGCCGGGGTGCAAATGCGGGCGCACCAGCGAAACCGGGCGGCCGTGAGCGGACAGCGTCACGACGTCCTGCAGCGCCCAGCCGAGGCGGGCGGCGGCGAGGCTGAAGGCCGAGGGTGCCGGCAGCACGGTCGTCTCGTCGGCCGGCACATGCCGGGCGAGCGTCGCGCCGACGCCGAAGCACATCGGGTCGCCCGAGGCGAGCACGCAGACGCGGCGGCCGCGCTCGGCCACGACGGCGGCACACGCCGCGTCGAACGGGCTCGGCCACGGCCGCGCCGCGCCACAGATGAGTGCGCCCGCGAGGTCCAGGTGCCGCCGGCCGCCGAACACCACCTCGGCCGCCTCGATCGCCGCGCGGGCAGCGGGCGTCAGCCCGTCGGCGCCGTCCTCGCCGATCCCGACGATGGACAGCCAGCGTCCCGGCCGGGCAGTGTCGGCCGCCGCAGGGGCGCTCGCCAGAGAGCCGGCGACCCTCGTGGCGCCATCGACCACCGTCCGCTCCCGCCGCTCAGGTGCCCCGGCCGACATGACGACGCGCCTCCTCATCCTCGGCGGCACCACGGAGGCCCGCCGGCTCGCCGAGCGCCTCGCCGGTCGCGACGACCTCCGCGTGACGCTGTCGCTCGCCGGCCGCACGCTCGATCCGGTGAAGCAGCCGGTGCCGGTCCGCACCGGCGGCTTCGGCGGCGTCGCCGGGCTCGTGGCCTTCCTTCGCCAGAATGCCGTGGATGGAGTGATCGACGCCACCCATCCCTTCGCCGCGCAGATGTCGCGCCACGCCTCGGAAGCGGCCGCCGCCGCCGGCGTGCCACTGCTGGCGCTGCGCCGCCCCGCCTGGGATCCGGTCGAAGGAGACCGCTGGACGGAGGTCGAGAGCGTCGCGGAGGCCGCGGCGGCCCTCGGCGAACGGCCCCGCCGCGCCTTCCTCGCCCTCGGCCGCCAGGAGCTCGCCCCCTTCGAGGCGCTGCCGCAGCACGCCTATCTGATCCGCAGCGTCGATCCGGTCGAGCCGCCGCTGGCGGTGCCGGATGCCGTCTACGTCACCGCGCGCGGCCCGTTCGGCGTCGAGGACGACGTGCGGTTGCTCACCGAGCACCGCATCGACGTGGTGGTGTCGAAGAACGCCGGCGGCGATGCCAGCTACGCAAAGATCGCGGCGGCCCGCCGCCTCGGCCTGCCTGTCGTGATGGTGCGCCGCCCCGCCGTGCCGGACGTCCCGGCGGTCGCCACGGTCGAGGCGGCAGTCGCTTGGATCGCTCATCTCGCCGCCTCGCGGGTAAAGCGCGGCGTGTAGACGAGCGGCGGCAGGCCGGGCCGCTCGACGACGCGCGTCTCCGTGGTGCCGATGAGAACCAGCGTCGCCATGTCGGCGCGGGCCGCGTCGGCGTCCGCCAGCCGCATGATCTCGATGCGCTCGTCGGGCCGCGACACCGCGCGGCCGAAGACGACGGGCACCTCGGGGGCAAGGTGTCCGCGCAGGCGCTCGAAGGCGGCGCCGAGCTGCCAGGGTCGCGCCTTCGAGACGGGATTGTAGAGGGCGATGACGAAGCCGGCCGCCGCCGCCGCGTCGAGGCGGGCCTCCACCAGCGACCAGGGCTTCAGGTTGTCGGAGAGGTTGATGGCGCAGAAGTCGTGGCCGAGCGGCGCGCCGATGCGGGCGGCGACGGCGAGCATGGCCGTGACGCCCGGCACGACGAGAAGGTCCACCCGGCGGAAGGCCTCCGGCCCCGCCTCGATCGCCTCGCACACCGCCGCCGCCATGGCGAACACGCCCGGATCGCCGCCGGAGACGAGCGCGACGCTGCGGCCGCCAGCGGCCTCCGTCAGAGCCGCGTCGGCGCGGGCGCGCTCCTCGCGGTTGTCGGAGGGCACGCGGACCTGGCCGGGACGCGCCGGCACGCGGTCGAGATAGGGGCCGTAGCCGTAGAGCACCTCGGCCTCGGCGAGCGCCGCGGTCGCCTGCGGCGTCACCAGCTCGGCAGCACCGGGGCCGATGCCGACGACGGCGAGGCGGCCCACGCTCGGACCCCCGCCGCCCGTCATGCCCGCCCCGTCCAGCCGGGCACCAGCACCAGCGAGAAGTAGGGCGCCTTGTCGTCCGCCTTGTCGGCGAGCCGCACCACCGCCCCCGTCGCCATCGTGCCGCGCTCCACATAGACGGCGCGCTCCAGCAGACCCGCCGTGGCGAGCGCCCGGCGCACCTTCGGCAGATTGCGGCCGAGCTTCATGATCACGGCGGCGTCCGCCCCGGCGAGGCGGCGGGCGAGGTCGTCTTCGGCGAGCGTGCCCGGCAGCACGGTGAGCACGTCGTCGCCTTGGGTGATCGGCACGCCGGCGAGCGACCAGCAGCCCGACATCGCCGTGACGCCCGCCACCACCTCGGTCGGGAAGCGGTGGGCGAGGCGGACGTGGATGTGCATGTAGGAGCCGTAGAACAGCGGGTCGCCCTCGCTCAGCACCGCCACCGAGCGGCCGGCGGCGAGGTGCCGGGCGACGGCGGCGGCGCTGTCCTCGTAGAAGCGGTCGATGGCGTCGCGGTAGGCGGCGTCCGCCTTCGGGATCTCGGTGGTGACGGGATAGAGCAGCGGCAGTTCCGCGACGCCGGGGCTGAGGTGCGCCAGCGCGCAGGCCCTCGCGTTCGAGGCATTGCCGGCCTTGGCGAACCAGGCGACGACGTCGGCGCAGGCGAGCACGCGCGCCGCCTTCAGCGTCATGAGTTCCGGGTCGCCCGGCCCGACGCCGACGCCGTAGAGGCGGCCTGGGGACGGGGTCGCACCGCTCGTCGGGACGTCGGTCACGCGCCGCATCCTCGGCTGTCGTGTCGGATCGCCGCCCGGGCTTTGGGCTCACTCACAGCCCCGGTCTCGCCAGCGCGTTGACGGCCGCCGCCGTCATGGCGCTGCCGCCGAGCCGGCCGCGCACGACGATCCACGGCACGCCGGCGGCATGCTCCGTCAGCGCCTGCTTCGATTCGGCCGCCCCGACGAAGCCGACGGGAATGCCGAGGATGGCGGCCGGCCGCGGCGCGCCGGCATCGAGGCGCTCGAGCAGGCGGAAGAGGGCGGTCGGCGCGTTGCCGATCGCCACCACCGCGCCGTCCATGTGCTCGTCCCACAGGTCCACCGCCGCCGCCGAGCGCGTCGTGCCCATCTCCGCGGCGAGGCCGGGCGTGCGCGGGTCGTTGAGGGTGCAGATCACGGCGTTGTCGGACGGCAGCCGCGCCCGCGTGACGCCGCGCGCCACCATCTCGGCGTCGCAGAGGATCGGCGCGCCGGCGATCAGCGCCGCCCGCGCCGCAGCCACCACGCCGGGCGAAAACGCGATCGATGCGGCTGCCTCCACCGAGCCGCAGGCGTGGATCATCCGCACCGCCACGTCGGCCTCGTCCTCGGAAAAGGCCGAGAGGTCCGCCTCGGCGCGGATGATGGCGAAGGAGCGCTCGTAGATGCCGGTACCGTCGCGGACATAGTCGTAGCGCGAGGGGGGAGGGGGAGCGACGGGAGGAATGGTGCTCATGCCGCGGCCGCCGCTTCCCAATCGGAGTCATCCCAGGCCTTGTGCCTGGGATCCACGTTCCTCGCAGCGGGCCCCGTCGTGGCGGTCCACGCACCGCCGTCCACGCCGCGACGCATGGATCCTCGGCACAAGGCCGAGGATGACCACCTAGGGGTGAGGCCGAGAAGCGCCATTGCCCGAATCCAACTACCAATCAGGTCCCGCCGCAGCGCGGCGCTGCACCGCTGTCGCGCGTTCCAGCCGCGGGCGCAAGCCGGCTCGGCAGGTCGTCATTGCGAACGTTCGTGTGCCTCGAGTTCCGCCAGCCACCGATCCAGCAACTCGGCCGACAGCGGCTGATACGCCCAATACAAGAGCGACTTTCCGGTCTGCACATCCAGGGCCTCAACGTCGGCGAATGGCCAGCCGGCAGAACTGAGATGCCCCGGCCATGCGGTGACGCGCCCGATGACGCGCTCACCCACGAAATCCACGGCGACGCCGTGTTCGTCGCCGGTGCCCCAGTCGTTCACGCGCTCGACGGCGAAGCGCTCCTTGACCCGAGGCAGCCGGGAGGCCAGCCAGCCTTCCAGCAGCTTCACGACGGAATACCCGTCGCCCATCGATCGATTCCCTCAGTTCGCGCGGAGCCGGCGCTCCACCATTGCGGCGATGTCGGAGAGCAATCGATCGCGGCTCGTCGTTGAGGTGGCCACGTCCCCCGCCGTCCCGCCGAGCACCAGCCCGTAGCCGCCCGGCCGGCCGACGATCGTCAGGTCCGCCGCCGCTGCCCGGGCGCAGCCCTTGGCGCAGCCGGAGAGGTGGACGCTGCCGCCCGCCGCGATCAGCGGCGCAGCCGCGGCGACGACGGCGTCCGCCAGCGGCCGCGTCGGCGCCTCGCCGGAGGCGCAGGCGGGCGCGCCCGCACAGACCGCGAGCGAGAGCCGCGGGTCGCCGGGCTGCGTGGCGAAGCCGAGGCGCTCGGCGTCGGACAGGAAGGCGGCCGGGTCGAAGCCTTTGCCGCTGCCGATGAAGACGATCCCGTGCCCCGGCGCGAGGCGGATCTCGTCGGCGCCGCGGTGCTCCGCCGCCGCGACGAGCAACGCCAGGCAGTCCGCGTCGGTGAAGCCGTAGGGGAGGGCGATGCCGTATACGGCCTTGGGCAGGGGACGGTTGTCGGCGATTTGCGGCGCAAGCAGCACACCGACCGGCGGGACCGGCACGCGGGGCGCCGGTCGCCGACGCTCGGAGCGGCTCGACTGCGACGCGTGGGTTTGCGCGGCGGCGACGGCGGCGGCCGCGGTGAGCGGCGGCGAGAGCGCTTCGAAATCCGTGGAGAGCTGCCACATCGGGCCGTCCGTCGTCGCGACGGCGGTCAGGCGCAGGTCGGCCGAGAGACCGTCGAGCGGCCACGCGCCGCCGCCGTCGACGACGATCGCGAACTTCGGCGGCAGCGCATCGGCGGCAGCGGCGAGCCGCGCCCTCAGCGCCGCCGCGAGCGGGCGCGGATCGGCAATTTCCGTCGGGGCGAGCCCGGCGAGCGGCCCGACGTGCACCGGCGGCCCGGGCGGCGGTGTCGCGCCGGCTCTTTCGACAGCCGCTTCAAGCGCATCGACCGTTGCGGGACGCACGCCCCGCAGTTGCAAACTGCCACGCTGCGTCACCTCGACGATGCCGTTGCCGAACGTCCGCGCGGCGTCGCACAGCGCCGCCAGCGCCGCCGTCGTCAGAGCACCGTCGGCCGGCAGCAGCCGGGCGATCAGTCCGTCGCCGGTCGCCATCGGCGCCACCAGCGACGGGCAGGCGCCGCGCGGCGCTGGCCGCCGCGCCGCGGGCGAATCCACCCCCGCCACCGACGGCACGGCCGTAGACGGCGAAGGGGCGCGTGGCACTCCCGGCGATAGCGGTGCGCCCCGCGCCGCCAGCGGCTTCGAGGCCGCGTCCTGATCCGCTGGCGCGCGCATCATTCCGCCGCCTCGGCCGTGAGCGCCGCGAGGTCGGCGTCGACGTCGTTGCGGCGGGGATGCCAGAGCCCGCGGCGGCGGGCGTCCGCGAAGCGGCGGGCGATCAGCCGCGCCGCATCCGGGTTGGCATCGATGAGGAAGGCGCGCACCGCCGGGTCGCCGAGATAGGCGGCATGCACCGCGTCGATGAGGGGACCGGGGACGCTGCCGGTGGTCTCGGCGAAGCCGACCAGGCGGTCGACCGTCTCGGCGAGCTCGGTGGCGCCCCGCCAGCCGTGCCGCATCTGGCCGGCGATGAAGCGTTTCGACAGCGCCCGCCCGCGCACGACCCGGGCGATCTCGGCGGCGAGCGGCCGCGCCACGGGGCGGTCGGGGTTCTTCGTGTCGAGCACGACGAGGTCCGGTGTGCCGCCGAGGAGTTCCGCCGCTGCCGCGAAGCCGCCGACGAAGCCGACGTCACCGCCGCCCTCGAGCAGGTCGCGGCCGGGATCGTCGGCGCCATGCACCAGCATGTCGGCCGCCGCGACGCGCGCGGCGAAGCCGAGCCCCGAATTCGGCGCGAACCCTCCCCCCTCGCGGGGGAGGGTAGGGAGGGGGGGCGC
>JAESGV010000142.1_pt1 | contig 87372 bp, 81 predicted proteins | sample 9269781 | NCBI WGS metagenome assembly JAESGV01 (sample SAMN15741586, study PRJNA653496) | algae metagenome | isolation source: Tildeniella torsiva UHER 1998/13D and co-occurring heterotrophs from... | place: Slovakia: Slovak Paradise National Park, Hrabusice, Kosice Region | collected 2000-01-01
CCCTCATCGCCTGCGCCCGCCGGCTCATCACCATCCTCAACGCCATCCTGCTCAGCCGCACGCCCTGGACCACCGCCCCATGACCCGCTTGACCAATAAGACAGTCGCTCCGGTTTCCTTGGCTTCGTCGCGCCGAAGGCGCGCCTTCGGCGCGACGCATAAGCGGCGGCGCGTCGGGGCAGTGCCCCGACCGGGACGCTCGGACCGGTCAAGAGACCGGTCCGCTGGTATGATACTCAGCGCGCCACCGCCGTCAGTCCCAGCCGCCGCGCGGTCTCCGCCGGGCCGGCGGCGCTCAGGCCCTCCAGCTCGCCGAAGCTGATCGGCTGCGCCGGGCGCAGGCTGAATTCCAGCTCCCGCGGCTGGCGGATGAAGCTGGCGATCGCCTGGCGAACCGGCAGGAAGGGGTCGGCGGCCGGCGCGGCGGGGGCGGCGGCCGGGGCACCCTTGCGGGCCGGGGCGGGCGCGGCCGGACGGCCGGGCGGCGGCGCGCCGGGGATCGGCATGGCGAGCGCGGCCTGGGCCATCTGTTCCCGCAGCCGCTCCTCCGGCATGCGCTGCTGGCGCGCCTGCTGGGCGATGGCGCGGCCGAGCAGCCCCTGGTCGCGCAGGCTCAGCGACAGGCTGCGCAGCCGCGCCTGCATCAACTGCGCCATATAGGCGTCATTGTCGCGGGCCTCGCCCGGGGTCGGCAGCGGCATGCCGATCAGGTCGGCGCGCAGTGTGAGGGTGACGGCCTGGTCCCAGGCAATGCGGAAGGGGTCGATATCCATCGCCCCATCGGCGCGCCGCACCGTGCCGCGCAGCTCCAGCCCGCCGCCGAGATCGCGATAGCCCGCCTGGTCCAGCCAGGGGGCGGCGCCGGGCGGCAGGGTCACACGCAGCCCCTGCAGGGCCATGCCGGTCGTGGCCAGGCCGCTCTGGTCCATCGAGGCCTCGACCGACATGCGCCCAAGGCTGAACACCTGCTGGCCGCCGGCCTCCGCCGCCATGCCTTCCAGCACGATGCTTTGCGGCGTGCCGACCACCGGGTCCGGCACCTGCTTGTTGTCCATCACCGCGGCGATGGTGGTGGCGATGTCGATGCCCTGGGCGGCGATGCGGCCGATGCGCAGGTCGCCGGCGCCGAGCTGACCGAAGGGCGCGGCCAGCCGCACGCCTTCCAGCGCCACATCCGTGGTGCGGCCCGGCACCCAGTCCCGCACCGCGAATCGGCCGATGGCGAGGTCCACCTGCTTCTCCGGATCGCGCAGCGTGGCGCCTTCCAGCGTCAGGTTCTGCACCGAGAACTGGCGCGGATCGGGCATCGAGCCATCCAGCGGCGGCAGCACCATGGATTGCACGGCGGCGCGGCCGAGGCGGAAGCTGGTGCCGCCCTTGCCCTCGTCGCGGAAGTCCACGCCTTCCAGCGTGGCGGCGCCGAGCACGCCCGGCCCATAGCCTTCCGCCGAGGCCCGGCCGACCGACAGGGTGCCGTTCTTGCCGGTGCCGCGCAGCGCCTCCAGCTCCAGCGATCCGAGCTCGAAGGTCTCCAGCGCGAAGGGCTGGCCCGGGGCGGGCAGGGCCATGCCACCCAGCACCAGGCGGGCCAGCTCGAAGCGGTCATCCTCCGTGCCGATATTGGTCAGCAGCACCACGGAACGGGCCTCCGCCCGGCCCAGCCGCCGTTCCGTCACGTCCTGCACCAGCAGCTCGGTGACCGAGAGCCGCTCCCGCGCCGAGGTGATGGTCAGGTCGCCAAGCCGGGCGCGGCCGGTGACCGGGTCCACCTGGCGCATGCCCACGGCCAGTTGCGCATCGGCGCCGAAGCTGCCGCGCAGCCTTTCCAGCGCGGCGTCGAGCTGCCGCTCCGCCTCCGCCTGCGCCAGGGCGCCGACGCCGAGCAGGGCGATGGCGCCGGTGACGGCCGTGGTGAAGACGAAGGTCGCAAGACGGCGGCGCATGGCGGGCTCCCGTGATCTGGTTGGGGCCAGCCTATCCAGGAAGCGGGGTGCCGGTCCAATGCCGCCTATGGCACCGGGTTTCGCGCCTGTTTCACGGGATGGCGGCGGCGGCGCGGACTCCCTCGATCATGCTGGTCTTCAGCAGATGCGCCCGCGCCTTGGCCGGGTCGGCGGCGGTCGCGCGGAGTTCATCCAGCCGCGCCAGCCGCGCGGCGGGGTCCTTCTCCTCCAGCGTCTTCTTGTTGGCGATGGTCATGGCCTGGAGGAAGGCCTCCGCCACCTTGCGGCGCTGGCGGTCGTAGCGGTCGAGCAGGTCGTCATCGCCGCCGGCCAGCACGGCGGCGATCCGTTCGGCGGCGAGGATGGCGTCATGCACGCCGAAATTCATGCCCATGCCGCCGAGCGGGTTGTTCACATGCGCCGCATCGCCGGCCAGCAGCACGCGGCCGTTGCGGAAGTTCGCGGCGACGCGCTGGTGGACGGCATAGAGGTTGGTGTGCACCACCTCATAGCCCTCCGCGTCGGGGATCAGCGCGGCCAGGCGCCGGGCGGCGGCGGCGCGGTCCAGCAGCTCCGCCTCCGGCGCTTCCGGGTCGGTCGGGAAGACGATGCGCCACAGGCCAGGGGGTGACTTCCCCGGCACCTTGAACAGCGCGCACCAGGTGACCGGGTCCGAGACGTAGGAGGAGATGGCGTAGCCCTTCGCCGCCATGTCGCGCGGCGTGGTCACCACCAGGAAGCGCTCGGGATAGGTGAAGCCCTCGAAGGCGATGCCCTGGCTTTTCCGCACCACGCTGCGGCCGCCATCGGCGCCGAGCAGATAGGCGGCGCGGTGGATGCCGCCATCGGTGGTGGTCACGGTGACGCCATCGGCATCCTGCGCCGCATCGGCGACGGTCACGCCCCACAGGACCTCCGCATGCGCGAAGGCGTCGAGGTGCCGCAGCAGGATGCGGCACAGCTTGTGCTGTTCGCATTGCAGCCGGAAGGGGAAGGGGGTGGCATCCGCCAGGATCGACAGGTCGAATTCCGCGACCACCCCTTCCTCCCGCCCGCGGAACTGCCAGACCGGCGCGCGGATGCCTTCCGCCAGAAGGTCGGCCGTGACGCCCGATTCGGAAAGCATCTCCATCGTCGGGGGGTGGATGGTGGCGGCGCGCGGGTCCTCGAAGGGTTCCGTATGGCGTTCCAGCACGCGCACGGCGATGCCGGCGCGGGCCAGCATCAGCGCCGCCGTCAGCCCCGCGGGGCCGGCGCCGGCGATCAGGACGCGCGGATCGGCCATGCGGATCAATGCTCCGCCAGCAGGCGGCCATGGCCGGGGATGCGGTCCTCGATGCCGGTGGCGCGCATCGCATGCCAGGCGAGGACGGCATTGATCGCCAGCACCGGCTTGCCGAACCAGCGTTCCCCTTCCGCCGCCACATCGACGCCGACGAGGTTGGTGCCGACCTGCACCAGCGCCTCCACCTCCGGCCCGTCCAGCTCCCGCAGGCTGTCGCGGATGGCCTGGGGCTGGACCTGGGCGATTTCGCGCGGGGAGGGGCATTTCAGGCCCTTCAGCGCCACCACCTCGAACCCCGCCTCGACGAACCAGGCGCGCACCATCTCATCGCCGCGCGGCTGGTGCGGGGTGAGGATGGCGATGCGGCGGGCGCCAAAGGCGCGCAGCGCGGCGGCGGTGGCGAAGCTGCCCATGCTGACGCCGACGCCGGCCTTGGCCTCCAGCTCCGCCGTCAGCTTCTCCGACGCCGCGAGGCCGCCCCAGAAGGCTTCCAGCGCCACGCCCATCACCAGATGGTCCGGCGCGCAGGTCATCACCTGCTCGATGGCGGCGCCCAGCCCGTCGCGCATCGCCTGCACATGTTCCAGGAAGGCCTGTTCGCTGGTCAGCGGCCGTTCCTTGATGGAGACGCGGGCGAGGTGGAAGGTCACGCCGGCCGGGCGCAGCACATCCATCTCCGGCTGCACGATGGTGTTGGTGGAGGGCACCACCACACCGATCTTCTTCCGCCAGCCCAGAGCATCCGCCATGCGAGGAATCTCCCAATTGTCCGGACAGGTTAGAAGGGGTCCGGCCGATCGGGAAGCCCGGCTCAATGCGGTGCCGGCGGCTCCGGCGGACGGATGGAGAGGCGGTCGATGCGCAGGCCGCGGCGTTCCATCACGCGGAGGGTGAAGCCGGCAACCTCGATCTCGGCGCCCACCTTGGGAATGCCGCGATGGCGCGCCACGGCCAGGCCGCCGATGGTCGCGGCCTCATCCTCCGGCAGTTCCCAGCCCAGTTCGCGGTTGATGTCACGCACGCGCACATCGCCGCGCACCTCCACCTGCCCCTCCTGCGCCAGGTCGCCGAGGATCGCCTCGCCGCGCTCCGCGATCTGGCCGACCACCACTTCCATGATGTCCTCCAGCGTCACGATGCCCTTCAGCGAACCGTATTCGTCGAGCACCATGGCCAGCTTGATCGGCGTCTTGCGGAAATCCTGGAGCTGCTCGCGCAGCGGACGGCTCTCGATGACCAGCGTGGCGGGGTGGGCAACGGCGCGCAGGTTCATCTTCGTCGGGTCGTCGCCCGCCGCGTGCAGGGCGTGCAGCACGTCCCGCGCATGCACCACGCCCAGGATCTCCTCCCCCTCGCCAAGCAAGGGGAAGCGGCTGTGGGTGGAGGCCAGGACCTTTTCCAGCAGGACCTCCGGCCGTTCCGCCGCGTTCAGGCTGACGACGCGGGATCGGTGGGTCATCACGTCGCGCATCACCATGTCGTCCAGCGCCAGCACCCCGCGCAGCATGCTGCGTTCCTGGCGCGCGGCGAGGTCGGCGGAGCCCTGGTGGCCCATGCCATGCAGGTCGATGGCGCCGAGCAGTTCGTCTTCCGTGATGCCGGGCTTCTCGGCTTCCGGCGCGCGGCCGCCGAAGGTGCGCAGGGTGAGGCGGACCAACACGTTCACCACATCGGCGACCGGGCCCAGGACCCGCATGGTGCCGGACAGCACCGGAACCATGCGCAGGGCGGCGGTATCCGGGCTGCGCAGCGCCAGCGTCTTCGGCAAAACCTCGGAGAACACGACCAGCAGCCCGGTCATGACGAGTGAGGCATAGGCGACGCCTTCCTCCCCGAACCAGGATATCAGCAGGGCGGAGGCCAGCGCCGTGGCGGTGGTATTGACCAGGTTGTTGCCGACCAGAATGGCGGCGACCACGCGGTCCTTGCGCTCGCTCAGCCGGCCGAGCGTGGTGGCGCGGCGGTCGCCTTCCTTGGCGCGGCGGGTGATGAAGGCGCGGCTGGCGGCGGTGAAGGCGGTTTCGGTCCCGGAGAACAGCGCGGAGGCGCAGAGCAGGGCCAGGATGATGCCAAGCATCAACAGGCTGGTGCCATCCATCGCGTGTCGTATCTCCGTATTGCCGGCCGGGATCGGCCTTTGGGTGAGCCTAGCACAGGTAAGCCGAACCGCGCAGGGCGGCGCTTGCGGCGGGGCCGGGCTGGCGTGAATGTTGCTTTGCAATCGCGTGCCGCCGGACCGTTCCGGGGCCAGGGGACTCGCACAAGATGGACCTCGCCTACCTCGCCGAATGGGCGAACCTGCTGCTCCGCTGGCTGCACCTGATCACCGGCATCGCCTGGATCGGCACCAGCTTCTATTTCATCGGCCTGGACAACCAGCTGGACCCGCCGCGGGACGGCAACCCCCTGGTGAAGGGGGAGCAATGGTCGATCCATGGCGGCGGCTTCTACCACAAGCAGAAATACCTGAACGCCCCGGCCAGCCTGCCGGAGCGGCTGCACTGGTTCAAATGGGAGGCCTATTGGACCTGGTTGTCCGGGTTTTCGCTGTTCATGCTGATCTATTGGGGCCAGGCCAGCACCTATCTGGTGGACCCGGCGGTGATGGACCTGTCGCCCGGCGTGGCCGTGGCGATCTCGGCGGCGATGCTGGTGGCGGGCTGGGTGGTCTATGACCTCGCCTGCCGCTCGAAATGGGGGGAGAACGAGGCGCTGCTCTCGGCCTTCGGGGTGGGGCTGCTGGTGGTGGCGGCCTTCATCGCCTGCCATGTGTTTTCCGGCCGGGGCGCCTTCCTCCAGATCGGGGCGATGACCGGCACGATCATGGTGGCGAATGTCGCCATGGTCATCATCCCCGGGCAGCGGAAGATGGTCGCCGCCATGCAGGCGGGGCAGGTGCCGGATGCGAAGTACGGGCGCTGGGGCAAGCAGCGCAGCGTCCACAACACCTACCTGACCCTGCCGGTGCTGTTCCTGATGATCAGCCCGCACTACCCGATGACCTCGGGTTCCCAATGGAACTGGGTGGTGCTGCTGGCCATCACCCTGGCCGGCGCGCTGGTGCGGCAGTTCTTCGTGCTGCGCCAGCTCGGCCGCAATCCGGTGGCGCTGCCCATCGCGGCGGTGGCGGTGATCGGGCTACTGGCCTTCGCCCTGATGCCCGCGCGCGGCCCGGCGGGCGGGGAGGCGCCCGCCTTCGCCGAGGTGCAGGCCATCACCGCCGCCCGCTGCGCCAGCTGCCATGCCGCGCAGCCGACGCAGGAGGGCTTTGTGGAGGCGCCGAAGGGCGTGCGGCTGGATGAGCCGGGGCAGATCCGTCGCTGGGCGCAATCCATCCGCCAGCAGGTGGCGACGGAGGCCATGCCGCCCGGCAACCTGACCGAGATCACGGCGGAGGAACGCGCGAAGCTGATCGCCTGGGTCGCCGCCGGGGCGCCGCGCGAATGAAGGCCTCCGCCCTGACCACCCATATCCTCGACACCGCCACCGGCCGCCCCGCCCAGGGCGTGATGGTGGAGCTGTTCCGGATCGGGGCAGGCGGCCCGGTGAAGGTCACGCAGGCCGTGACCAATGCCGATGGCCGCACCGATGCGCCGCTGCTGAATGCGGAAAGCTTCGTCCCCGGGCGCTACGAACTGCGCTTCCATGTCGGCGCGCATTTCGGCGGCGAGGGCTTTCTGGATGTCGTGCCGATCGCGGTGACGCTGCGGGACGGAGAGGGGCACTACCATGTGCCGCTGCTCTGCTCGCCCTGGTCCTACGCCACCTATCGCGGCAGTTGACCGCCGCCCGTCTTGCCCGCCGCCGCCGCAGAGGCCAGTTTCGCCGCTTCTGACAGGGATGGGACGCAAATGGGCATCAAGGTCGCGGTCATCGGCGCGGGCACCATGGGGCATGCGCTGGCCCTGGTCTTCGCCCTGGGCGGGCATGAGGTGCGGCTGACCGACAGCAGCATGGCCACCCTCGACAAGGCCGGCGGGCTGATGGAGACGGCGCTGGAGACGCTGGTGGTGGCCGGCGAGGCGCCGCGGGAGGCCGATGCCGACTGGCTGCACCACGCCGTCACCCGCCTGCCGGTGCTGGCCGAGGCGGTGGAGGATGCCGACCTCATCCTGGAAGCCATCATCGAACAGCCGGACGCGAAGCGCGCGCTTTTCGAGGAGCTGGACCGGCTGGCGCCGGCGGCCGCGATCATCGCCAGCAATACCAGCTATCTCGATCCCTTCCCGCTGATCCCGGAACGGCGCCAGGCGCGGGCCGTCATCATGCACTGGTACACGCCGCCCTATCTGGTCGACCTGGTGGATATCGTCGGCGGCCCCGCCTGCGACCCGGCGGTGGTGCAGTTCGCCGCCGATTTCTGCCGCGCCATGGGCAAGCGCCCGGTGGTGATGCGCAAGTTCATCCCCGGCTACATCGCCAACCGCGTGCAATCGGCCATCGGGTTGGAAGTCCAGAAGCTGCTGGATGAGGGTATCGCGACGGCCGAGGAGATCGACACCGCGATCATCGAGGGCATCTCCCTGCGCCTGCCGATCCTGGGCGTGCTGGCCAAGGCGGATTTCACCGGCCTCGCCTTCACCCAGACCAGCCTGAAGAACCGCATGTACGAACCGCCGCCGGTGCGCGGGAAATGCGATGCGGTGGATGCGATGGTGGCGCAGGGCCGCACGGGCGTGATGGCCGGTGCCGGCTTCTACGACTGGCCGGGCGAGACGGCGGATGTGCTGGAGGACCGGGACCGCCGGCTGCTCGCGCTGAAACGCGCGCTGCGGCAGATCGGCACGCTGGCCGGGCAGGGGCGGGACAAGGGAGAGGGCGCATGATCACCTACGACCTGAAGGGCAAGGCGGCGCTGGTGACCGGCGGTGCCTCCGGCATCGGGCTGGCCACCGCGACGCTGCTGGCGCGCAGCGGCTGCGACGTGGCGGTGAATTTCCTCGAGGGCGATGCGCGCGGGCCGGCTTCCGTCGCCGCGCTGCAGGCGGCGACCAACGCGCGCATCCTGGCCGCGCCGGGCAATGTCGGCGATGCGGCGGATGCGGGACGGATGGTGCGGCAGGCCGTCGCCGATCTCGGGCGGCTCGACTACCTGGTGAACAATGCCGGCACGCCCGGCACGCCGACCGCCATCGCGCCCCATGAATTCGACCGGCTGACGGAGGAGCTTTGGGACGCGGTGCTGGAGGTCAACCTGCGCGGTGTGTTCCGCTGCGCCAAGGCGGCGGGCCCGGCGCTGCGCGCGGCGGGGGGTGCCATGGTCAACATCGCCTCCATCGCCGGCATCAATTCCGCCGGCTCCTCCATGGCCTACGGCGCGACAAAGGCCGGCGTGATTTCATTGACGAAGAACCTTGCGCGCGGGCTGGCGCCGGAGGTCCGGGTGAATGCGGTGGCGCCGGGTGCCGTGGACAGCACCTGGATGATCGAATGGACCGAGGAACAGCGCCGCTCCTCCATCGAGGGCGCGCTGCTGAAGCGCCGCTGCACGCCGGAGGATCTGGCGGAGGTCATCGTCTTCCTCCTCGCCGGGGCGGCGATGGTCACGGGCCAGACGGTGGTGGTGGATGGCGGGCTGACCACCTGAGTCGCGGCCTCGTGAACCCCTCGGGGTTGTTGGACTAAACCCAATGGTTCAGTAATGGGCGGCACACCAGGGAGGCCGCCCATGCCACGGATGATCTTCATCAACCTGCCCGTCACCGACCTGCCGCGCGCCATCGCCTTCTACGAGAAGGTCGGCGCGACGAAGAACCCCCAATTCAGCGACGACACCGCCGCCTGCATGGTCATCTCCGAGACCATCCACGCGATGCTGCTGACCCATGACAAGTTCCGGCAATTCACCAGCAAGCCCATCGTCGATGCCCACAAGGCCTGCGAGGTGCTGATCTGCCTGTCCGCCGACAGCCGGGCGGAAGTGGACGATCTGGTGCGCCGTGCCACCGCCGCCGGCGGGGCCGCCGACCCGCTGCCGGTGCAGGACTACGGCTTCATGTATGGCCGCAGCTACCAGGACCCGGACGGCCATATCTGGGAGGCGATGTGGATGGACATGGCGGCCGCGGCGGAAGCGATGGGGCAGGGCGCATGAGCGGCATGACCCTGTGCCTGTGGTTCGACGGTCAGGCGGAGGAGGCGGCGAATTTCTACGCCGCCGCCTTCCGCGAGGGCGGCAAGCAGGCCGAGCTCGCCGGCCGCATGCGCCCGGCGCCGGAAGCGCCGGTGCTGACGGTGGAGTTCAGCCTGGATGGCCAGCGCTTCCTCGGCCTGAATGGCGGACCGCACCACCGGCCAACGCCAGCCACGTCGCTGATCGTGGATTGCGCCGACCAGGCGCAGATCGACCACTTCTGGACCCGCCTCTCCGAGGGCGGCGAGACCAATCAATGCGGCTGGCTCACCGACCGCTACGGCTTTTCCTGGCAGATCGTGCCGGGTGAACTCGCCAGCATGATGCGCGACGCGGATGCGGGTCGACGCGGGCGCGTGATGCAGGCGCTGATGGACATGCAGAAGATCGACCTCGCCGCGCTGCGCGCCGCGCGCTGATCGCTACTCCGCGGCCAGCGTGCTGGGCGTCGCGCGGAAGCGTGGTGCCACCTTCTCCATGAACAGCCGCAGCGACCGCGCCGCGACCTCCGCCGGCATCGGGCCAAGGCGGAAACTGCCGATGACGCCGCCAATGCCGGTCACCTCCAGCTCCGCCATCCGCGTGGCCACCGTCTCCGGCGATCCGATGATGAGGGCCTTGGACGGATCGACGCGGGCGGGCGGTGCCGTTTCCTTCTTCATGATGATGCCCTGCTCGCGATAGATGCGCTCGCGCAGCGCCTTGCGCTGCTCCTGCATGGCGATGAAGGCGGGCACGGCGATACGCTCGGCCTCCGCATCCGTCTCCGCCACGAAGATGTTGCGCCAGCACCAGCTTTCGGCGAGGCAGGCCTCGATCTGCGCGGCGTCGTAGCCGCTTTCGGCCATGGTCGCACGATACTGCAGCAGGCGGTCGCGCGTGGTCTCATAGGACTGCACATTCATCAGGAAAGGCAGGCCGCGCCGCGCGAGGTGCAGCGCGCCGGCTTCCGACGATGCCGCGCGGACAACATAGGGATGCGGTTTGGTGAAGGGCGTGGGCCGCAGCCGCGGGATGTTGAGGTTCCAGAACTTCCCTTCATGCGTCATGCCTTCCGGGCTGGTCCAGGCCTTGAGCATGATGCCCTCCGCCTCCTCATAGCGTTCCAGCGCTTCTTCCGCCGGAATGCCGTAGCCCTGGTATTCATAGACGTTGTAGGCGGTGCCACGCCCCAGCCCGACGATGACACGACCGCGCGACAGGTTGTCGAGCAGCGACATCTGCTCCGCCAGCCGCGTCGGATGGTGCAGCGAGACCTGCGCGACGGCGAAGCCCACCTTGATGCGCCTGGTGGCCGAAAGGATGGCGGCGGCGAAGGTCACCGGATCGACATAGGCGCAATTGCCATCGAAGTGATGCTCGGCGAGCCAGACCACTTCGAAGCCCAGCTCCTCACACAGCAGCGCCTCATCCATCGCTTCCCGGATCGCCTCCGCATCGCGATCGGGGTCGCGGCTTTCGGGGAACAGGAAGTTGCTGAATCGCAGCATGCCGCAGGGCTCCCAAACGTCAGGACAAAGCTAGGCGGCATTCGTGTTGCACCGCAACCTTCTTCCTTGCGTCACGCTATTGTCAGGATGTTAAGCTGGCCTCTGCCCCTTGTGGAGGTTCCGCCCTTGCCCAAGCGCCGCACGCTTCTCGCCGCCAGCCTCGCCTTGCCGGCAATCGTCTCCCGCGCCCATGCACAGGACAGGCCGGTCAATCTCCTGGTGGGCTTCGCGCCCGGCGGCAACATCGATCTCGCCGCCCGCATGGCGGCGCCCTTCTTCGAGAAGGTGCTCGGCCAGCAGGTCATCGTCATCAACAAGGCCGGCGCCGGCGGCATGATCATGCTGAACGAGGTCGCCGCCGCCGCGCCGGATGGCCGCACCGCCGCGCTGGTTTCCTTCCCCGCGCTGGTCACCGCGCTGTACGACAACACCCCGCGCTACACGGTCGACAGCTTCGCCTATGTCGGGCTGCTGACCGATGAGCCCTACACCATCTTCGTCGGTCCCAATTCCCCCTATCGCACGCTGCGGGATCTGGTGGAGGCGGCGCGCGCGGCGCCCGAGACGGTGACGATGGCGGGTGCCGGCGTCGGTGGCGCGCCGCATCTGGCGCTGATGCAGTTGGAACGCGCCGCCGGCGTGCGCTTCACCTGGGTACCGACGGCGGGTGCCGGCCAGGCGATGCAGCTTGTGCAGGGCGGGCATGTGGCGGGGTCCATCACCACCGTCAGCCTGACCGTGCGCGGGCACAACCAGGGCGCGCTGCGGGTGCTGGCGCTGATGTCGGAAAACCGCTGGGACCGCGCGCCCGATCTTCCGACCACCACGGAGAATGGCTGGGCGGTGGAGGCCGGTTCCGCCCGCGGCTTCGCGCTGCCCGCGGCCACCCCCGCGCCCATCGTGCAGCGCTGGGAGGAGGCGGTGCGGCGCACCGCGCAGGACCCGGAATTCAAGGCCCTGACGGATCGCGACTATCTGATCCTGCGCCACATGGACCGCCCGACGATGACCGCCTTCGTGCAGCGCGAATACGCGACCTATGGCGAGATCTGGCGCCGAAGCCCCTGGAAGCAGTCCTAATACACGGCCGCGATGCACTCGATCTCGAGCAGGAATTCCGGCACCGGCAGCGCCGCGACGACGCAGGTGGTGCGGGCCGGCAGGGCATCGGCGGGGAAGGCCTCGGCATAGAGGCGGTTCATCTCCGCCACGTCGCTTGCCCGCGTCAGCAGCACATTCGCCTTCAGGATGCTGCGCATGTTGCTGCCGCCTTCTTCCAGCGCGCGCTTCAGATGGCCGATGACGAGGGCGAATTGCGCCGCGAAGTCATCCTTCGGCACGCCATCCGGCCCCATCGGACCGATGCCGGAGACGTAGAGCGTCGGGCCATGCCGCACGGCGATGGCGAAGGGCGGGTATTTGCGGCCGCCGGCGGGCGGCATGAAGCGGCTGATCTCGGGCATTGGCGGGCTCTCCTGGCTGGACGGGGCCAGGAAGCGCGTTCCAACATGCCCTGGCAACAGCCCGAGGTCACATGACATGCCGCAGGTCGATACCGCCCGCTTCCTGAAGGACCTGCACGAGCTGCGAAAGATCGGCGCCTACAAGACCGGCGTGCATCGCCCGACCTTCTCGCCGGAGGATATGGAAAGCCGCCGCTGGCTGATGGAGCGCATGGCCGAATGCGGGCTGGAGCCCAGCATCGACGGCATCGGCAATGTCATCGGCCGCCATCCCGGGCCAGGGCCGAAGCTGCTGGTCGGCAGCCATATCGAAAGCCAGAACCAGGCGGGCTGGCTGGATGGCGCGCTGGGCGTGATGGCCGGCGTGGCGCTGGCCCGCAGCGGCCTGCCGGTGGATGTCATCGCCTTCGCCGATGAGGAAGGCCATTACGGCGGCTTCATCGGCAGCCGGTCCTTCATCGGCGAGCTGCCGGAGGATGAGATCGACCGCCTGTCCAACCGCTACCACGGCAAGCCGCTGCGCCAGGCGCTGCGCGAGGCAGGACTGGAAGGCCTGCCCCGCACCCGTCTGGAACCCGGCCGCCACAAGGGCTTTCTTGAACTGCATATCGAGCAGGGCACGCAGCTGGAATCGGCCGGCCAGCAGGTCGGCGTGGTGACGGGCATCGTCGCCATCTGGCAATGGCGCATCACCATCGAGGGCATGCAGGACCATGCCGGCGGCACCACCATGGCCGAGCGCCGCGATGCCGGCCTGACCGCCGTGCGGCTGCTGGCGATGCTCGACGAACGCATGCCCTTCGCCTGCGGCCCGCGCAGCACCTGGACCTGCGGCCGCATCAGCCTCGACCCCGGCGCCGCCTCCATCATCCCCGGCAGCGCCGAGGTGCTGTTCCAGTTCCGCGACGTGGAGGAGCCGGTGCTCGCCCGCATGGAGGCCTGCCTGCGCGCCTGCGTGCAGGAGGCCAATCGCCGCGAGCGCTGCACGGTGAAGCTGGAAGCCGTCAGCCTGTCCAAGCCCGCGCTCTGCGACGACGCCATGCAGGCGGCGCTGGCCGCGGCGGCCGAGAGTCTGGCGCCGGGCGGCTGGCGCCACATGCCGAGCGGGGCCGGGCATGATGCGCAATACATGGCCAAGGTGATGCCCGCCGCCATGCTGTTCTCCCCTTCGATTGCCGGCATCAGCCACCACTGGGCGGAGGATACGAAGGACGAGGACCTGGCGAAGTGCGTGGAGGTGCTGGCGGAGGGCGCGGCGCACTACCTGGGGAACAACCCACCGCTGGGGTGAGGGGCGCACTCGAACTCCCTCTCCCCCCCGACGGGGGGAGAGGGCCGGGGTGAGGGGGGCTCATCAGGATAGTGCGAGGCTAGGCCCCCCTCACCCAACCCTCTCCCCCCGTCGGGGGGAGAGGGCTCCAGGCACCCCGCCTCAGCTCAACAGCGTCTCCGCCAGCCGCAGCAGCGACCCGCCCGGCTGGCGCAGCGCCTCCAGCACCCGGAAGTGGTCCGCCCCCGGAATCGGCACCAGCGGCCCCGGCGCATGGGCGGCGCTGCGCAGCGCGTGGAAATCGCGGCTCTGGCGCACCAGCTCCGGCAGTTCCGCGGTGCCATAGGCCACCGCCAGCGGCTTGCGCACCACAGGCCGCCGCATCGGCGACAGCTCGGCGATTTCCGCCTCGGTCAGCTTCAGCGCGGCGTCCAGGTAGGTGTCGCGGATCGGCGCCAGTTCGAAGATGCCGGAGATGGCGAGGCCTGCCGTGACCGCCGGATGTTCCAGCGCCAGCGCCGTCAGATGCCCGCCGGCCGACCAGCCGGAGGCGACCAGCGGCCCGGCGATGCCATGCTGCGCGCCGTGTTCGGAAAGCCAGTCCAGCGCCCGGTGGATCTGCCAGGCGATCTGCGTCAGCGAGGCGGCCGGGGCCAGCGTGTAGCCGTTGAAGGCCACCGACCAGCCCATGGCCAGCGCGCCCTCCGCGAGGTGCGAAAAGTTCTCCCGCTGGTTGCGCTGCCAATAGCCGCCATGGATGAAGACTAGGCAGGGCGCCGCCGAGTCGCGGCCCGGGAACAGGTCCCAGGCCTCCCGCTCGCCCTCGCCATAGAGCAGGTCGAGATGTGCCGGATGCGCGGCGCGGAAGGCCGCCGCCGCCGCGTCCCGCTCCGCCATCAGCGCCGTGCTGTCGGCCACCGCCTCCGCATTGTTGTAGGCGCGGTCGCGCTCCACCTGGCTGGCCGTCGCCCAGAAGGCCGGCAGCGCGCTCATGGCGTCAGCACGCGGATGGGCTTGTCCGCGAGATAGGCCTCCACCGCCTCCACCCCGCCCTGGAAATAGGCGGCGAAATTCTGGCGGGAGACATAGCCGAGATGCGGCGTCAGCACCGTGTTCGGGCAGGCCAGCAGCGGATGGGTCAGCGGCATCGGCTCCTCCTCGAACACATCCAGCCCGGCGCCGCCGATGCGCTTCTCGGTCAGCGCTGCGATCAGCGCGTCCTGGTCGATCAGCGGGCCGCGGCTGGTGTTCACGATGATGGCGCCGGGCTTCATCAGCCCCAGCTCCTTCGCGCCGACGATGCCGCGGGACCGGTCGGACAGGATCATGTGCAGGGTGACGACATCGGCCTGGGCGAACAATTCGTCCTTCTCCACCCGCGTCGCGCCGACCTTCTCCGCGGCCTCGGCGGTCAGGTTCTGGCTCCAGGCAATGACCTTCATGCCGAGCGCCTGGCCCACCTTGGCGACGCGGGAGCCGAGCTTGCCGAGGCCGAGCACGCCGAGCGTCAGCCCCTCCGCCGCCGTGCCGACGCTGTTCGGCTGGCCCTTCGCCTGCCAGGTGCCGGCGCGCAGGCTGGCGGTCTGCGCCGGCAGGTCGCGCAGCAGGGAGATGATGAGCCCCCAGGTGATGTCGACCGTGGGCGCGCCGCTGCTGCCGGTGCCGCAGGTGGTGATGCCCAGCGCATTGGCGGCGGCGACGTCGAAGGCGCGGTTCCGCTCGCCGGTCGTCATCAGCAGCTTGAGGTTGGGCAGGCGCTTCAGCAGCGCGGCGGGGAAGGGGGTGCGTTCGCGGATGCCGAGGATGGCATCGAAGGGCAGCAGGCGGGCGACCAGCGCATCCTGGTCCTTCACAGCATCCTGGAACGCCTCGATCTTGAGGTCGGCGGGCAGCCGGTCCCAGGGGCCCATTTCCAGGGCGACGCCCTGGAAGTCATCGAGAATCGCCAGCCGCGTCAGCTTCGCCATGGGTATCTGCCCTTCCGGATCGGTTGCACCCGGAATGCGATCACCTTCCCCCGGCGTCAATGGTACGATTCAGTCGGCGATGAGGTCCCAGCGCATGGTGCGCCCGGGGCGGATCGGCAGATGGCCCGGCGCGCAATCGGCGGCTTGGCCATCGGCGGCGTGCAGGCGCACCGCGCAAGGCGTGAACAGGGTCGCCAAATGCTCCGGCGCCATCGCATCCAGATCGTCCGGCTGTGCACCGGCGAAATCACTGGCCAGTGCGGCGGCGAGAATCGGGCTGGGCCGCGAGACCGTCAGGCCGCGCGCCACCGGGGGGGGCGGTGGTGCATCCAGGCGTGGCGCTTCGCCGGACAGCAGCAGCGCGAATCCGCCATCCGAATCGGTCCAGGTGATGACCCGCGCCGGCTCCCCCTGCAGCACCGTGGTGCATTCCAGCCGGCCCAGCGCGATGCCGCGCCCCGCCCGGTCGCAGAGCCGGCCGATCACCGCCGTCATGCCGACGGGAATCGCGCGGCTGGGGGAGGGGCGGAGACGGATGGTCAGCCGGGGCAGGGCGGCGCGTTCGGGCGCGTCGGCGCCCAGGGTCGGCCGCCCCGGGAATCGTGCCGGGATGCTGATGGTGGCCGCGGCCGGCAGGAAGCGACGCTCCGGGTCGGTCACCAGGATGCGGCGCGGCCCCGGGGGCAGATCCTGGAGGAAATTGAGGCCCGTCACCGTGTCGAAGCTCTGCACCGTGCCGCCGACGCCCACCGCGTGAAGCCGCAGCCCCGCGATGGCCGGCAGGGCGCCGGGGCGCCCTTCGGCCTCATAGCGCAGGGCGCGGATGCCAAGGATCGGTTCGCCGGCAACAGGTCGGGGCGGCGGGGCCAGGCGCCAGGCGGGCAGAAGACCGGCGGCACTCATGCGGCGGAACCCATTTCGTCCGATTCGTGGATCACCTGGTCCCCTCCAGATCGTCGGTTCCGAAACGCTAACAGGACTGCCGGGCGGATTGCAACTATCGGTTGTCTATGATTCCGAAATGGTCAGGCCTTCGGCCGCGCGGCGCAGTTCCGGTGGCAGGGGGGTTGGCTGGCGCTGCGTGACGCGGTCCACATAGACATGCACGAAATGCCCTTCGGCGCTCGCCGTCGGTTCCGCGCCGCGGAAAATGCCGATGCCGTAGCGGATGGAGGTGGTCCCGATGCGCTCCACCCGCAGCCCGGCAGTGATGGGATCGGGGAAGGCGATGGGGGCGTGGAAGCGGCACTGGGTCTCCACGACCACGCCGATGACGGCGCTGTCGACCAAGTTGATGGCGCCGGTATCGAGCAGGAAGCGGGCCACGACCGTGTCGAAATAAGAGTAATACGTCACATTATTAATGTGACCGTAGATGTCATTGTCCATCCAGCGCGTCGGGATGTCCAGAAAGAAGCGGAAGTCGGAACGGTTTGGGCGCGGCCTGCTCATCCCAGCGCCTCCGCCACCAGGGCCGTGTCCACGCAGGCCTTGAAGCCGGGGCGGCGCGGAATGGCGCCGACGCCGAACATGGCGCCCTCCAGCGCATTGAAGGCCTCCTCCGGAAACACCGGGTCCTTCGCCCAGACGCCGAGGTCGCGGTAGCGGGCGATGCCCGATTCCAGCGCGGCGCGGTCCAGCCCCTCGAACCAGGGGGCGACGGTCTCCGCCACCTCCGCCGCCGTCGCGGCGTGCAGCCAGCGCTGCATGGCGGCCAGGCCGCGTACCAGCCCGATCATGGCCGGCCGCTTCGCCACCAGCGCCGCACGCGTGGCGTAGAAGGCGGTGTAGGAGGTCGGGCCGCGATCCGCCTGGGCGTGCCAGACCGCGCCGCCGGCGGCCACCGCCTGGCTGGCGAAGGGTTCGAACAACTGCGCCACGTCGATCTCGCCCCCCAGCATGGCGGCGCTGTTCTCCGCCATGGTCCGGCCCGTGGTGACCGCGAGGCCGGCCGGGTCCAGGCCGATTCGCAGCAGGTCCTGCAGCAGGCACCACCAGGGCGTCGGCACTTCGCTGACCACGCCGAGGCGGAGTGATGCCAAATCATGCAAGTTGAATCCCGGACGCGGCCCGGAGCCGACCAGCAGGAAGGGATCGCGCATCACCACGCCGGCGAAGCTGACCAGCGGGCTGCCCGGGTCGGCGGCATGGTCGCGGATGACGCGCATCGGCCCGGACCAGGCCAGGTCCGCCGCGCCTGACAGCAGGTTGGCCACCGCCCGGTCCGGCTCCCCCACCGTGATCAGCTTCACCTCCACCCCCTGCGCGGCGAAGTCGCCGCGCGCCAGGGCGGCGTAGAAGGGGCTATAGAACAGCGCGCGGAACGGCTCTTGCAAGGTGATGGGGGTCACGTGAGGCTCCTGGTTCGGGGCGCATGTGACAGCACACGCGCCTCCAAGAGAAGGGACACCCTCGCCATGCGGACCACCCGCCGCCTCCTGCTCGCCGCCCCGGCGCTGTTTTCAATGCCCGCCTGGGCCCCGCCGGCCCGGGCCCAGTCCCGGCCGCTTCGCGTGGTGGTGCCCTTCGGCGCCGGCGGGCTGACCGATGTGGTGGCGCGCATCCTGGCCGAGCCGATGTCGCAGACCCTCGGCCGGCCGCTGGTGATCGAGAATATCGGCGGCGCCGGCAGCACCATCGGCGCGGCAAACCTCGCCCGCTCCGCCCCCGACGGCAACAGCATCATGGTCGGCAGCGTCGGCCATGCGGCCATGAAGGCGCTGTATGCGAGCTTCCCCTTCGACCCGGTCAGCAGCTTCACGCCGGTCTCCCTGGTGACGCGCCAGCCCTTCGTGGCGGCGGTGCATCCGGCGATTCCGGTCACCGACCTGCCGGGCTTCATCGCCTGGCTGAAGTCGCGCAATGGGGAGGCGAATTTCGGCACGGCCGGCATCGGCGCTTCCTCCCACCTCGCGGCGGAGCTGCTGCGCAAGATGACCGGGGCGGGCTTCACCGTGGTGCCCTATCGCGGCACACCGGCGGCGGTGACGGATCTGATGGCCGGGCGGATCGACTTCATGATCGACAGCCAGACCCTGCTCGGCCCGCTGATGGCCGATGGCAAGGTGCGTGGCCTGGCGGTGACCAGCGCGGAGCGCTCCACCCTGCTGCCCGCCTTGCCGACCATCGCGGAGGCCGGTGTGCCGGGCTATGACGCGGCGGCCTGGCAGGCCATCTACGCGCCGGCCGGCACCCCGGCGCCGGCCGTCCGTGCCATCGCGGACGCCGCCGCGTCGGCGCTGCGCGACCCGGCGACGCTGAAGCGCCTTTCGGATGTCGGCGTCGATGCCTATGCGGATAATTCGCCCGAGGCGGCGGCCCGGCATCTGTCGGCGGAGGTCGCGAAATGGGGCGGGTTGGTCCAGGAACTGGGGCTCCGCGGCTGATCCGCCCGATTCGGCCCTCGCGCGGCATGGCAGGAGCAGCGCCCAAGCGTCTGCAAAATGTCATGCCCGCGTGAGAAGGCTTCGCTCCGCGGCCGGCGGCCGGTATAGAACCCGATCACACCCCCTCTGCCCGGGAAACCCCCCCTCGCGATGTCCGCCGCGCCCCTGCCATCCGCCTCGCGCCTCGAACCCTTTCGCCTGCGCGGGGCGAATTTCAACCTGCTGGTGATGCGCCTGCTCGACCATCGGGTGGAGGCGCTGGTGCCCGCGCTCGGCGATCAGTTCCGCCGCGCGCCGGGCTTCCTGCGCTTTGCCCCGGTGGTGATCGGGCTGGACGACATTCCCGCGCGGCCGGAGGAGGTGGACTTCGCTGCCCTGGTGCAGGGCCTGCGCGCCATCGAGATCGTGCCCATCGGCACCACCGGCGGCACGCCGGAAATGCGCAACGCCGCCCAGGGCGCCGGCCTGCCGCCGCTGCGCCAGGCCGGTGGGCGGGAGGAGGATGTGGCGCTCGCCGCCCCGCCGCCCGCCGCCATGGCCGCGCCGCCGCCGCCCGTGGAGGCCGCGCCGGCGCTGCGGGCCGCCATGGTGATCGACCAGCCGGTGCGCGCCGGCCAGCGGATCTGGGCCCAGGGCACCGACCTCGTCATCGTCGGCACCGTCAATCGCGGCGCGGAAGTGATCGCGGACGGCAATATCCACGTCTATGGCCGGCTGCTCGGCCGTGCCATTGCCGGCGGGCAGGACAATCATGAAGCGCGGGTCTTCGCGCTGCATTTCGACCCCGAACTCGTCTCCATCGCCGGCTATTACGCGGTGCGCGAAGGGCTGGGGGAGGCGCCGATCGGCAAGACCGTGCAGGCGCGGCTGGTCGGCGAGCATATGCGTTTCGATCCGGTGGGCTGACGCCCTTCCAGGGTCTGTTGAAGAATAGGTTGGCGGCGCGCCCGGCGGGGCCGCGCCGGGATGCTTTCGGGGGTTCAGCATGGCGGAAATCATCGTCGTCACATCGGGCAAGGGGGGCGTGGGCAAGACCACATCCTCGGCCGCCATCGCCACCGGCCTCGCGCAGCGGGGCAAGAGGACCGTCGTCATCGACTTCGACGTCGGCCTGCGCAACCTCGACCTCATCATGGGGGTGGAGCGCCGGGTGGTGTTCGACATCGTCAATGTCATCAGTGGCGAGGCGCGGCTGAACCAGGCCCTCATCAAGGACAAGCGGGTCGATACGCTGTCGATCCTGCCGGCCAGCCAGACCCGGGACAAGGACGCGCTGACCAAGGAAGGCGTCGGCAAGATCATCGAGGAGCTGTCCAAGGACCACGACTTCATCGTCTGCGACAGCCCCGCCGGCATCGAGAAGGGCGCCCTGCTGGCGCTGTATTTCGCCGACCAGGCGATCGTGGTGACCAACCCGGAGGTCTCCTCCGTCCGCGACAGCGACCGCATCCTGGGCGTGCTGCAATCCAAGTCGAAGCGCGCCGAGGACAAGCGGGAGCCGGTGCGGGAACACCTGCTGGTCACCCGCTACGACCCGGTGCGGGTCGAGAAGGGCGAGATGCTGAAGCTGGAGGATATCCGGGAAATCCTGGCCATCCCGCTGCTCGGCGTGATTCCGGAAAGCGAGAGCGTGCTGAAGGCCTCCAACACCGGCAATCCGGTCATCATGGACCAGGAAAGCGCCGCCGGTCAGGCCTATAAGGACGCCGTCGGCCGCTTCCTCGGCGAGAAGATCGAGCACCGCTTCCTCGAGCCGAGCAAGAAGGGCCTGTTCTCACGCCTGTTCGGGGGGAGGGCCGCATGAGCTGGCTCGCTGATCTCTTCAAGGGCCGCAAGCCGGAGCCGCAGACGGCCTCCAACGCCAAGGAACGCCTGCAGATCGTCCTGGCGCATGAGCGCATCGGGCGGACGCGGGAGGATTTCCTGCCGAAACTCCAGATGGAGATCGTGGCCGTGGTCGCGCGCTACGTCGCCATCGACCCGAACCGGGTCAATGTCTCGCTGGACCGCGGCGGCGACATGTCGACGCTGGCCATCGAGATCGACCTGCCGGGTCCGCCGGCCAATACGGGGCGTCGCGCCGCCGCGGGATAATGTTACCGGTCGGTCGCTTTTTGGGCTACCGGCCGGGCGGGTCATGCCCATATCACTGGGCATGACCCCGCTCTCCGTCCTCGACCTCTCCCCCATCCCCGAAGGCAGCGACGCCGGCCAGGCGTTGCGCAATTCGGCCGATCTCGCCCGGCATGCCGAAGCACTTGGCTACAACCGCTTCTGGATGGCCGAGCATCACAACATGCCCGGCATCGCCAGCGCCGCCACCGCGGTCGCGCTCGCCCATGTCGCCACCCATACCAGCACCATCCGCATCGGCGCCGGCGGCGTGATGCTGCCGAACCACGCGCCGCTGATCATCGCGGAGCAGTTCGGCACCCTGGCGGCGCTGCATCCTGGCCGCATCGACCTCGGCCTCGGCCGCGCCCCCGGCACCGACCAGCACGCCGCCCAGGCGATGCGCCGCAGCCTGGTGCGGGAGGATGACTTCCCGCGCGACGTGATGGAGCTGATGGCCTATTTCGAGCCCGCCCAGCCCGGCCAGGCGCTGCGCGCGGTGCCGGGGGAGGGGCTGGCGGTGCAGCCCTGGATCCTCGGCTCCTCCACCTATGGTGCGCAGCTCGCGGCGGTGCTGGGGCTGCCCTATGCCTTCGCCTCCCACTTCGCGCCGGGGCAGATGCGCGACGCCATGGCGATCTACCGCGAACGCTTCCGGCCCTCCGAGCGGCTGGCGGCGCCGCATGTGATGCTGGGCGTGAATGTGGTCGCGGCGCCGACGGATGCGGAAGCGCGCTTCCTCTTCACCTCCCTGCAACAGGCCTTCGTGAACCTTCGGACCGGTCGCGCCGGCAAGCTGCCCGCGCCGGTGGAAGGGTTTGCCGAGCGGCTGGATCCGCGCGCCCAGGCGATGCTGGACAATGCGCTGTCCTGCTCCATCGTGGGCGGGCCGGAGACGGTGCGGCGCGAGCTGGCGGCCTTCCTGGCCAGCACCGGCGCGGATGAGCTGATGGTGACGGCGCAGGTGCATGACCATGCGGCGCGGCTGCGCTCCTTCGCCATCCTCGCCGATGCGCGGGCGGAAGCGGCACGCGCCGCCGCCTGAGTCTGCATCCTTTCGCCCGCTGCGCCGTTATGGGCGCGGTGCGGCGCGGATGGCGCGGCGCCGGGATCGAGGACCCAGCATGCGCCGCCCTGTCATCGTCGTGCCGAACGCCCTGATCCGCCTGGCGTCGCGCCCATGAATGCCCTGATGTCGCGGCCGCTTCGCGCCGATGCGTCCGTCGGCCTGCTGGCGGCGCTGCGCCGCGCCCTGCCGGAGCTGGAAAGCGAGGCGGCGTCATTGGATGTGGACGGCGCCTTTCCGGAAGCCGGGCTTCGTATCCTGCGCGACCAGGGCCTGCTGCTGGCGCCGCTGCCGCCGGCGCTGGGTGGCGCGGGCTGGGGCACGATGCCGCAAGGCGCCGGGGCGCTCTGCACCGCGCTGCGGCTGATCGGGCGCGCCAGCCTGCCGCTCGGGCGGCTCTATGAGGGGCATGTGAACGCGCTGCGGCTGGTGTTGCGGCATGGCAGCCCCGACCAGGTCGAGGCCGCCGCGCGCGATGCGCGACAGGGCCTGTTCTTCGCGGTCTGGAACACCGATGCCGCCGGCGATCCGGCGCTGCGCTTCGCCGACGGCGTGCTGCAAGGCGGCAAGGTCCTGTGTTCGGGCGCCGGCTGGGTGGCGCGCGGCCTGGTGACGGCCCGCGCGACGCCGGAGGCGCCGCCGCAGATGCTGCTGGTGCCGTTGCAGCCCGGTGAAGGCGCGGACCTCTCCCCCTGGACGGCCCAGGGCATGCGGGCCTCCGCCACCGGCCGCATGACCCTGACGGGCCTGCCGGCCGCGCCCGTGGGGCAGCCGGGCGACTATCTGCGCCAGCCGGATTTCTCGGCCGGCGCCTGGCGCTTCGCCGCCGTGCAATGCGGCGGGGTGGAGGCGGTGCTGGGCCTGCTGCGGGCGCATCTGGTGAAGACCGGGCGTGGCGGCGATCCGCATCAGGCGGCGCGATTGGGCCAGGCGGCCATCGCGGCGGAGACGGCGCGGCTCTGGGTGGAATCGGCCGCCAGGCGTGCAGAGGCCACGGCGCCACCGGCCGAGGCCGCCGCCTATGTGAACCTGGCGCGGCTGGCGGTGGAGCGCGCGGCGCTGGATGTGCTGGAACTGGCCCAGCGTTCCGTCGGCCTCGCGGCCTTCCTGCGGCCTGACCCGCTTGAGCGGGTCGCCCGCGACCTCGCCACCTATCTGCGCCAGCCGGCCCCCGACCGCGCCCTGGGCGAGGCCGCGGCCTGCGTGCTGGGCGCGGCGGCCGAGCCGGGTGACCTGTGGTGTTGAAGGCGGGGGCTCTGAAGGCTGGCGACTGGCTGCGCCGCGCCGAGCGCGACCTGCCGCATGGCACCTCCCTGGTGCCACTTCTGGGGACGGAGGGCGCGGCGCTGGTCCTGGCGCCGCATCCCGATGATGAAAGCCTGGGCTGCGGCGGGCTGCTGGCGGCCTGCGTCGCGGAACACCGGCAGGCGATGGTGGTGGTGGTCAGCGATGGCGCCGGATCCCACCCCTTCTCCCGCGAATGGCCGCCGGAGCGGATGGCGGCGCTGCGCCAGGCGGAGGCGCGGACGGCCGTGGTGATGCTGGGCCTGGATCCGGCGCGGCAATTGCACTTCCTGGAACTGCCGGACCGCGCCGTGCCGGAGCATGGCGCCGCCTTCACGGCGGCGCTGGAGCGGCTGGTGCTGCTGGCGCCGAAGCCGCCGCTGACCATCTTCGCCGCCTGGCGCCACGACCCGCATCGTGACCATGCGGCCACCCATGTGCTGGCGACGGCGCTGTGGCGGCGGCTGGGTGAGGGCGTGCGGCTGCTGGAATATCCGGTCTGGGGGATGGCGCATGCGCATCCCATCCCCGGCTTCCCGCTGCCGCCGGCACCCTGCCTGACCGGCCCGCCCCAGGGGTATCGCCTGGATGTCCGCGCCCAGCTTGGCACCAAGCGCCAGGCAGTGGCGGCGCACCGGTCGCAGCTCGGCCTGGTGGTGCAGGACGACCCGGGCGGATTCGTGCTGCCGCAGGCGGCGCTCGACCTGGCCTTCCGCGACGAGGAACTGTTCCTGGAGATGTCCGACCCATGAGCCGTGAAAGCCTGCCGCCGGATTACTTCGAGGCGCTGTATCGCGCCGATCCCGATCCCTGGCGCTTCACCGACAGCGACTACGAACGGGCCAAATACGCGGAGACCCTCGCCGCCCTGCCACGCGACCGCTACGCCCGCGCCTTCGAGGCCGGCTGTTCCATCGGCGTGCTGACGGCGGCGCTGGCGCCGCGCTGCGACTCGCTGCTGGCGGTGGATGCCGCCGATACCGCCCTGGCGGATGCCAGGGCCCGCTGCGCCACGCTGCCGCAGGTCAGGCTGTCCCGCGCCGTGCTGCCGGGGGACTGGCCGCTGGGCGAAAGCTTCGACCTGATGCTGTTCTCCGAGGTGCTCTACTACCTCGATGCGCGCGACCTGCGCCGGCTCGCGGCCTGCACCGAGGCAAGCCTGGCCCCGGGCGGCGACATCCTGCTGGTGCACTGGATCGGCGAGACCGACTATCCCCTGACCGGCGACGCGGCCACCGGCATCTTCTGCACGGCCCTGGCGCCCCGCGTGGTCATCACGCGGCAAGTTCGCACGGATCGCTACCGCCTGGACCTTTTGCGCGCCCATTGAGCAGCGGCCGGCCGCGCCGCAGCGCCGCCAGTATGGTGCGCGCGCGGGCCGCTTCCACGGGCAGATCGGCCAGGCGCAGGCTGCGCCGTCGCAGCGGCGCGGCGCCGGCCTGCAATGACTCCCAGGCCGGCGCGAAGCGCGGCTGCATGGCGAGGGCGGTGAGCGTGGCGACCGGAAGCCCCAGCATCCGCGACAGCCGCTGCGGGTCGCCTGGACGTGGCCTGCCCTGGTGCAGACGGCGCAACGCCTGGCGGCAGCGCAGCCGGAACAGGGCCGCCAAGGCGGGCTCCAGCCGTTCATCCACCGGCGCCCCGGGCCGTGCCAGGCGATCGCGCAGCGTATCCGCCATGCCGCCCGCCGCCCGCCCGCTCAGGCGGCAGGAGACGATGACCCGCGCCGTGGGGCAGTGGCGCACGCGCAGGCCGGCGCGTTGCAGGGCCGCGAACAGGGCCCGGTCCTCCCCCACCGGCACCGGCGGCAGCCCGCCGACGGCGCGATAGGCGGCGAGTCGCAGCGCGATGGAGGCGCCGGAATGCACCGCATGGCGCGGCCAGGGGTCGTGCGGATCGGCTTCCACCAGGGCGGCCATTTCCTCCAGCAACGCGGCATAGGCGGCCTCCGCGGCCTCCCGCTGCCGCAGCGATGCGGGCAGCTGGGCGGCTTCGGCCGGATCGGGGGCATAGGTGCCGGCCACGGCATCGGCGCCGGCGGCGAAGGCGGCGAGGTTGGCGGCGATCCAGCCCGGCTCGGCGCGGCCATCGGCATCCGTGCTGAACAGCAGCGCTTCCGCGGGTGGGTCGAGCAGCGCGGCGGCGGCCTCCATCGCCGCGCGGCGGGCGCCGCCGGCATGGGCAAAGGCGGGGGGCAGGCGGGCCTCCACCACCTCCAGCCGGAAGGGCAGGTCGGGGGCGAGGCGACGGGCGAGGGCGGCGGTGTCGTCGGTGCAGTTGTTGGCCAGGACCAGCACCGTCATCGCCCCTGGATCCACCCCCTGCTGCGCGGCCAGTGCGGCGAGGCAGGCGGGCAGTCGCGCCGCCTCGTCACGCGCCGGGATGGCGATGGCGAGGCGCGGCGTGGGGGCGAAGGGCATCGGCATGGGGGCGCCGCATCAACGCCCCCGCCATGCCCACGTTCCCGAGGATTCAGGCCGCTTCCACACCCTTGATGAAATCCGCGCCGCGTTCCGCGATCATCAGCGTGGTCGCATAGGTATTGGCGGAGGTCATGCTGGGCATGATCGAGGCATCCACCACGCGCAGCCCCTGCATCCCATGCACCCGCAGCCGGTCGTCCACCACCGCGGAGGGATCCGTCTCCGGCCCCATCCGCGCCGTGCCGATCAGGTGGTAGGTGGTGCTGCCATTCTTCTTGGCGAAGTCCAGCAACTCGTCATCGCTCTGCACCTTGGGGCCGGGCAGGGTCTCGGCTTCCAGGTACTGCGCCAGTTCCGGTGTGCCGAGCATGCGGCGCAGCAGTCGCATGCCGCCGAGATGCACGCGGATATCCATGGGGTCGGAGAGGTAGTTCGGATTGATCTCCGGATCCTCGAAGACGTTCGCGCTGCGCGCCTTCACCCAGCCGGTGCTTTCGGGGCGGTGCTGCCAGGCGCCGGCGGTGACGCCGGGATAGTCGTCCAGCACATAGACCTTGCCCTCGGCATAGCTGCCGGGGGTGAAGACGCATTGCAGGTCGGGCTGGTCGAGGCCTTCGAAGCTCTTCCAGAAGACATGCACATGCGACGGCGTGGTGGCCAGAATGCTCGGCCGCCCGGTGGCCCAGCGCGCGATCTGCGCGCCGAGGCTGACGCCGCGCGCCAACTGGTTCAGCGTCTGCACGCCGGGCTTCGCGCGCATCACGAATCGGCTGGCGTAATGGTCGCGGAAATTGGCGCCGACGCCGCGCAGCGCATGCACCACCGGCACGCCGAGCCTGCCCAGAAGATCGGCCGGCCCGACGCCCGAGACCTGCAGCAGCCGCGCCGTGTTCACCGTGCCGGCGGAGAGAATCACCTCCTTCCGCGCCATCACCCGGCGGGGCGTGGCGCCCGGGCCGGTGAGGTATTCGATGCCGATGGCGCGCTTGCCTTCGAACAGGATGCGGCTGGCGCGGGCATTGGTGCGGACATCGAGGTTGGGCCGCGCCATCGCCGGCTTCAGGAAGGCGACGGCGGCGGAGATGCGGCGGCCCTTGTGGATGGTGCGCTGGTAATAGCCGACGCCGGCCTGGTCACCGCTGTTGTAGTCGCGCGTGCGCGGAATCCCGATGCCCTCGCAGCCCCGGATGAAAGCTTCCGAGACCTGGTTGATCCAGTCCATGTCGGTGACGGGAATCGCGCCTTCCGTGCGCCCACGCGAATCGTCGGACGGGGCGAGGCGATTCTCGCTGCGGCGGTAATAGGGCAGGCAATCGGCATAGCCCCAGCCCCGATTGCCGCGCTGCGCCCAGCTGTCGAGGTCGGTCGGCTGGCCGCGATTGTAGATCATGCCGTTGACGGAGGAGGAGCCGCCGAGGGTGCGCCCCTGCGTCGTGCTGATCCGCCGCCCGCCGGTCATCGGGATGGCCTCGGTCTTGAACTGCCAGGTCACCGCCGGGTTGGCGAGGGTCTTGATGAAGCCGGCGGGGATGTGGATGAAGGGGTTGCGGTCCGGCGGCCCGGCCTCCAGCACGCAGATGGTCACGCCGGGATCGGCGCTCAGCCGGTTGGCGAGGACGGAACCGGCCGCGCCGGATCCGACGATGACGTAATCGAAGCTTTCGCCATCCGGCTTGGCCATGGTCGGTCTCCTCAGCCGCGCAGCAGCACCACGGCCTCGATCTCCACCGCGATGCCGCGCGGCAGGCTGCCCATGCCGACGGCGGAGCGCGCCGGCCGGCCGGCCTCCCCGAACACCTCGACGAACAGGTCGGTGCAGCCATTGATGACTTCCGGCTGGTGGCCGAAATCCGGCGTGCCGCGCACCATGCCGAGCACCTTCAGGATGGTGTCCACCCGGTCCAGCGAGCCCAGCGCGTCGCGCATATTGGCCAGCAGGTTGATGCCGCAGAGCCGCGCGGCGGCATAGCCCTGCGCCACATCCAGGTCATCGCCGACCACGCCCACCACGGAGGAGCCATCCGCCTCCCGCGGCCCGACGCCGGACAGGAACAGCAGCCCGCCGCCGATTCGCCATGGCACGTAGTTGCCCATGGGCTTGGGCGAGGCGGGCAGCACGAGCCCCAGCTCGTTCAGGCGGCTTTCGGCGGACATGGGCGTCTCCTGATGTCTGCCCGCATCCTGCCGGGCGGCGCGCCGCTGATCCATCCCCCCACCTGCCGTCTGAAACCGGCCCGGTTAGCCATGCCTCAACCTCTGACGCGTAGGCTTCCCCCGGTGGCAGGAGGCCCGGACACAGCCTGGCGGCGCGTGGCAAGGCCGCGCGCGCGGCGCTTCCGATGGAGTGGGCATGAGGATCGCGATCTGCGTGAAGAAGGACATCCATGGCCTTCTGGCCGCGAGGATCCTGGCCGATCGGCTGAGCTTCGCGGAGCTGCGCTTCTTCTGCAGCGTCAAGACGCGGGAGGCGGAGCTGGATGTGCCGGCGCTGCGGCTGATGAAGCTGCTGGAACGCGATGTCGCCATCGATACGCTGGCCGCGCTGGAATCGAGCATGCCCGGCCTGCCGCATCCGGAGAGCTGGACGCCGTTGATGGACATGAAGGCGGAAGGTGGCGCGGCGACGCTGCTCGCCTTCCGGCCGGATGTCGTCGTCTCCGCCCGCTTCAGCCTGATCTTCCCGCAGCGCGTCATCGATGCGGTGCCGCGCGGCATCGTCAATGTCCATCCCGGCGCGTTGCCCGGCTATCGCGGCCTGTTCGCACCTTTCTGGCAGGTCGCCAAAGGTGAGCGGGAGTTGGGCTGCACCGTGCATATGGTCGATCGCGGCATCGATACCGGGCCGATCCTCGGCGTCGCGCGCGTGCCCTTCCAGCCCTCCCGTTCCCTGATGTGGCACACGGCGCGTCTCTACGCCGGTGGCGTGGAGATCGCGGCGCGCGCGGTCGCCACGCTGGCGCGGGGCGGCACGCCCCCGGGCACGCCGCAGCCGGCGGGTGGCGCCTATTTCCGCTTCCCCTCCGCCGCCGATTTCGCGGCCCTGCGGGTGCCGATCGTCAATGCCCGTGACTATGCGGAGGTGCTCGGCCAGGCCTTCGCCGAACCCGCCGCCGCGCATGCCGATCGGCAGGCGGCATGAGCGGCGGTCTTTCCTTCGCCACCCGCCTCAGCGGCGTCCTGGCGATGATGCTGCTGCTGGGCTGCGGCCTGGCGGCGGGGCTGAACTACCTGAAGTTCGAACGCATGCTGCTGGAACAGCAGGCCCGCGTGCTGGGGATCCTGGCCGAGGAGCTGGGCAGCACGGTGGAGAACAGCCTGGCGCTGGGCGTGCGCCTGGCCGGCGTGCCCGGCGCGCAGGCGCTGCTGGAACGCAGCCGGGCGGCGGAGCCGCTGATCGGCGGGTTGACCATCGCCGATGCCGATGGCGTGGTGCTGTTCGACACCGACCGGCAGAACCTCGGCACCAGCCTGCCACAGCAACGCTTCGAGGCGCTGGCGCGGCAGGAGGCCTGGCGCTTCCGCATCGGCGCCGACTACGGCATCGGCGCCCCCATCGTGAACGGCTTCGGCCAGCCGGAAGGCGCGGTGCTGCTGCGCTACGACCGCCGCGCGGTGGATGAACGCCTGGCCGCGGCGCTGCTCGCCATGGTGCAGGCGACGCTGCTGGCGCTGGCCATCGCGGTGCCGCTGGGCGCGCTGGCGCTGCATATCGTCACCCGCCGCACCCGTCGCTGGTTCGCGGCGGTGGAGGAGGCGATGCAGCCCGGCGCCCCGCCCGCGCCGCTGGCCGGCGGCCTGCAGGCCGCGATCGGGGAGGCGGATGGCGTGCTGCGCGACGCCGAGGGGCGGCTGGAGGAAATCGCCGCCGAGGTGCCCGAAGAGCTGCCCGAAGGCCCACAAGCGGAAACCCTGGAAAGGGCCATGACATGACCCCGGATCAAAGCCCGGATCGCAGCCTGGTCGGCCGCGTCGTCGCGGTGGCCGTGCTGCTGCTGACCCTCGCCGTCGGCTTCGTCTCCCACAGCGCCCTGCGCAGCTTCGAGCAGGAGCTGCGGCCGGAGCTGGAGCGGGAGGCAACGGTCGTCGGCAGCATCGGCGTGCAGACCCTGCAACGCGCGCTGGATCTCGGCGTGCCCTTCCATGGGCTGTCGGGGCTGGACGACTATCTGGCCAGCCTGCTCGGCGCGCGTGAGGGCCTCGCCTATGTGGCGCTGAGCGATGCCGCCGGCCGGGGCGTGGCCACGGCCGGCCAGGTGCCGGCGGAATTCGCGGGCATCGATGCCGACAGCGCGGTGCCGGATCGTGGCGCGGTGATGCGCCTGCAGGGCAGCAGCTACGATGCCGCGCAGCCCCTGCGGGAAGCGGGGCGCGTGGTCGGCTGGCTGCATGTCGGCATCGCCCGTGCCCGTGTGGACAGCGCGTTGGATGACATGCGCTGGGACGTGCTGATCGTGCTGCTGGTGGTGTTGCTGGCCACCGCCGAATTCCTGCGCTTCATCCTGGCCCGCACAGTCTCCGCCCCCATCAGCATGGTGCTGCGCCTGCAGGGCCGGCTGGCGCAGGGCGACTGGACGCTGCGCGCGCCGGGCGGCATGGGCGCGGAGGCCGGGCGCGTGGCGCGGCACCTGAACGTGTTGGTGCGCCGGATGAATGATCGCTGGGACCGGCTGTGCTGGCTGGCGACGCAATCCGGCGCGGCGCGGCGAGCGAATGGGGTGCTGGACGATGTGCGCCAGCGCCTGCGCTTCGGCGTCGCCTCGGTGCAGGAAGGGCTCGGCGCGGGGGCTTCCTCCGCCCGGTTGCCGCTGTTCCTGTTCGTCTTCGCCGAACAGCTCTCCACCTCCTTCAACCCGATCTATGCGCTGGAACTGGCGGGCGGGCAGGGTGGCGTGATGGGGGCGGCGCTGCCCATCGTCACCTTCGTCGCCGCCGTCGCGCTGTTCACGCCCTGGGGTGCCGGGGTGGTGGCGCGGCACGGGCCACGGGATGCGCTGCTGATCGGCCTGGTGCCGGCGGCGCTCGGCCATGTCGGCGCGGCGCTGGCCACGGACCTGACCACCTTCGCCATCGCGCGCGCCATCTGCGGCGCGGGCTACGCCATCGTCACCATCGCCTGCCAGGTGCATCTGGCGCAGGAGGCCCCGCGCGGCCGCGTGGCGCGCAGCCTGGGCGGCTTCACCGCGGCGGTGATGACCGGCGCGGTCTGCGGCACGGCGATCGGCGCGGTGCTGGCGGACCGTGTGGGTTTCCGCTTCACCTTCGCCTTCGCCATGCTGCTGGTGGCCGGCACCGGCCTGCTGGTCTGGCGCGCCTTCGCCGCCGGCGGCGCCAGTGAGCGCAAGGAGATGGGTCTGTGGCGCAGCGCCCGCGCCGCCTTCGCGGAGCCGCGCTTCGCCCTGCTGGTGATCTTCGCCGCCATTCCGGCGAAGGTGCTGCTCGGCGGCTTCATCTTCTTCCTGGCGCCGCTGGAATTGCGGGAGCTGGGGCTGAGCCAGGCGGCGATCGGTCGCAATGTGATGCTCTATGGGCTTTGCATGCTGCCGGCGATCCTGGTGGGCGCCTGGCTGGCGGATCGCAGCGGGCGCGGCGGCCTCATCATCGCCGGCGCCGGCGTGCTGAACGGCGTGGCGCTGCTGCTGCCGCTGTGGATCGACCGTGAAACCGCGCTGCCGCTGGCGATCATCGGCACCGGCATCGCCCAGGGCCTGGCGGCGGCGCCGATGCTGGCGATCATCCCGGGCCTCAGCCTGCTGCGCAACGCGCCGAGCTCCGCCGCCATGCTGAGCTTCCTGCGACTGGCGGAGCGCTTCGGCAGCGTCGTCGGCCCGCCGGCCGCCGCCGCGCTGTTTGCCCTCGGCGGCGGGCAGCACACCATGCTGGTGCTCGGCGCGCTCTCGCTCGCCACCGCCCTTGGTTATGGGCTGGCATTGGCCTTCGGACGCATTCGCCAGGGAGCAGCGGCATGAGCATCGCGAGGCGTTCTTTACTGGCGGCGCCAGCCCTGCTGGCGATACGCCCCGCCAGCGCCCAGGCGCGGCCCTTCCGGATCATGATGCTGCTGTTCCGCGGCTGGGAGGAGGCCTGCGACGGCTTCCGCGACCATTTCGCTGCGCGCCGCATCCCGGTGGAGCTGATGGTGCGCGACATCGGCCAGGACCTGCGCCGCGTGCCGGCACTGGTGGAGGAGGTGCGGCAGGTGAAGCCGGATCTCGTCTATGTCTGGGGCACCTCGCTGGCCATCGCCGCGCTCGGGCCCTGGGATGCGGTGGACCCGGCGCGGCACATCACCGGCGTGCCGGTTGTGTTCAACATCGTCACCGATCCCGTCGGCAACCGCATCGTGCAATCGCGGGAAGCGCCGGGCCGTGCCGTCACCGGCACCGAATACATCGCGCCGGTGGAGGTGCAGATGCGTGCCATGGGGCGCTACCGCCCCTTCACCCGCGTCGCCACCACCTTCAATCCGAATGAGCGCAATTCGCTGTCCGTCGTGGCGCAGATGAAGACGATGCTCGGCGCGGGCGTCATCGAACTGCCGGTGGCGCTGGATGCGGCGCGGCGGCCCGACCCGGCCTCCATCCCCGGCATCGTGGAACAGGCGCGGCGAGCCGGCGCGGAATGGCTCTACATCCCGCCCGACACCTTCCTCAACGACCATCGCGCGGTGCTGACGCAATCGGCGCTGGATGTCGGCCTGCCCTGCTTCTCCGCCAGCGAGCGCTTCGTGCAATTCGCCGAGGGCCTCGCCGGGCTGGTCAGCCGCTACTACAGCGTGGGCGCCTTCACCGGCTTCAAGGCCGAGCAGATCCTGCGTGGTGGCCGCCCGGCGGAGAGCATTCCGGTGGAGACGCTGACGCGGCTGTCCTTCCTGATCCGGATGGAAAGCGCGCGACGCCTGCAATTCTTCCCGCCCGTCGGGCTGCTGCGTGTGGCGGAGGTGGTGTGATCATGCTGCTGCGATCCCGAATCCTCCTGCTGTTCGCCCTGGCGACCCTGCTGGTCGCCGCCTCCGTCGCGCTGCCCGCCTGGCTGGTGCTGCGCGATGGCGAGGAACGCGCCGCCGGGCTGCGCACCGCCCTCCAGGCGGCGATGGTGCGGGAGGCGATGGACCACGCCGCCGCGCCGCTGGTCACCACGCTGCGTGCCGCCGCGATGGATGCGACGCTGCTGGCGGCCCGCCAGGCCGGCGATGAATCGGCTCTGCGCCAGCGCCTCGGCGAATTGCGCGAGTCGCTGCGCCTCTCCGGCTCCACCGGCCGTATCGATCTGGTGGGCGGGCAGGGGCAGTTGCTGGCGGCGGCGCCGGCGGCGGCGGAACCCCTGGCCAGCGGCGCGACGGCGCTGCAACGCGATCTCGCGCCGGGGCAGATCTTCGCGGGCTTCGAGGCGGAGGCCGATTCGCCGCTGCTGCTGGTGACCAGCCTGCGACTGCCGCAGGGCGACCTGCTGTCGGCCAGCATGGCGGCGGAAGCGGCGCTCGGGCAGATCGCCGGCCATCTCCGCGCGGAACTGCTGCTGCGCGACCGTGCCGGCGCGCCGCTGTTCAGCACCGCGCCGGAACTGCGCGAGCAGGCGCTGGCGCTGCGGGCCGGCGAAAGGATCGAGCGCACGGGCCGGCTGTACCGGCTGGAGGCGACGGCGTTGCTGAATTCGGCCGGCGCGCCGGTGGGCGAATTGCTGGTTCTGGCCGATGCGACGGCGGAAACGCAATCGCGCAAGCTGTTGCTGCTGGTCGCCTTCGGCCTCCTGGTGCTGGCCGCCGGTGCCATCTGCCGCGCGCTGTATCGCGTGATCCGCGATGCGCTCGACCCGCTGACCGAACTCGCCCGCGCGCTGCAATCCGTGGCCGGCGGCGACATCTTCGCCTCCGCCGCCATCGGCCCGCGCCGCGACGAGGTCGGTGCGATCGGGGAGGCGCTGGAGGCCCTGCGCAGCAACACTTTGGCGCTGGACCGCCTGCAGACCGGCAACCGCCTGGCCGGGCTGCGTGAACGCGCGCTGATCGCGCAGGAAATCGCGCGGCTGACCGCGGTGCTGGAAGGCCCGGCGCGGCGCGAGATCCTGGGCCTGCTGGAAGGGGAGGGTGCGACGCTCGGCCCGGCCTTCGCACGCATGTCCTCCCACGTCGTGCAGCAGCACCGCGCCATGGCGACGCTGCTGGAGGAACGCACCCGCGACCTGGCCCTGGTGCGGCAGGCGCTGGATGAGCGCATGCAGCTCAACCGGATGCGGGAGGAGCTGGATGTCGCGCGCCGGCTTCAGCTTTCCTCCGTGCCCACCACCTTCCCGCAGCTCGACTGCCTGCAGCTGCATGCGGCGATGGTGCCGGCGAAGGAGGTCGGCGGCGACTTCTGCGACCTGGTGATGCTGGACGAGCACCGCCTGGCGCTGATGATCGGCGATGCCTCCGGCAAGGGCGTGGGCGCCGCCATCTTCATCGCCATGGCGCGCAGCCTGTTGCGCGCCGCCATGGGCCGTGGCGCGACTCCGGCGGAGGCGCTGGCCCAGGCCAATGACATGCTGGCGGCGGACAATCCGACGATGATGTTCGCCACCGCCTTCGTCTCGGTGCTGGATTGCCGCAGCGGCGTTCTGACCTATGCCAATGCCGGCCACAACGCGCCCCGTCGCCGCGGCGCCAATGGCCACGAAAGCGAATTGCCGGTGGAAGTCGGCCTCGCGCTCGGCGTCATGGACGGCATGGATTTCGACGACCAGATCCTGCGCCTCGACGATGGCGACATGGTGCTGATGTTCACCGATGGTGTGACGGAGGCGATGGGGCCGGGCGATGCGATGTTCGGCGATGCCCGGCTCGCCGCCATCACCGGCGATATGCGAATCGCCGATCCTGCAGGGTTGGTCGATGCCGTGGCGCGCAATGTCGAGGCCTTCGCCGAGACCGAGCCGCAGGCGGATGACATCACGATGCTGGCGCTGCACTGGCGCGGCCATGCGACGGCGGCACCCGCCCCGGCGCGCGAGAAGGAGGATGCGACATGGATGTGACGACGGAACAGCATGGTGGGGCGGTGATCCACCGCGTCAGCGGGCGAATCGATACCGGCACCGCCGCCGATGCGGAACGCAAGCTGACGGCGGAGGTCCGCCAGGGCGGCCGCGTGGCGATGGACATGTCCCAGGTGGCCTATGTGTCCTCCGCCGGCCTGCGCGTGGTGCTGATGGCGGCCAAGCTCGCCAAGGCGAATCGCGGCGCGGTGTCGCTGTTCGGCCTGCAGGCCCCGGTGCGGGAGGTCTTCACCATGTCGGGCTTCGACAAGGTGGTGACGATTCGCGACGACCAGGCCTCGGCGCTGGCCGCGGTGGGCGGCTGAGATGATCCGCCTGCATTGCGCCCGCGACCCGGAAGCGGTCGCGGGCGCGCTGGATGCGATCGAGGCGCATCTGACGGCGGCGGGCGCCGAGGCGGGGGAGGCGATGCAGCTTCGCCTGGTGGCGGAGGAGATCGTCACCAACATCGCCCGCTGCGCCTGGCCCCAGGGAATCGAGGCCCGATTCCAGGTGGAGCTTCTGGCCGAGCCGGGGCCGGAAGGGCTGCTGGTGCGCCTGACCACCATCGACGATGGCCAGCCCTTCGATCCCACCGCGCAGGACATGCCGGATGTGGAGGCGGAGCTGGAGGATCGGGCCATCGGCGGCCTCGGCATGTTCCTGGTGCGGGAGATGACGGATGCGCAGATCTATGCGCGCGAGTCGGGCGAGAACCGTTTCCACGTCGAGCGTCTTTTCCGCCGCGCCGATTGAATGTTTCGCGTTGCGCTAAGTTTTGCGCAATCAGTTGCTGCCAACATGGTGACGCCGCAGGAAGCGGTGCTCACCGGCAAGTCCGGTCCGGCACGCAAGAATTTGCGTCCTCCCAGTCGAACGCTGCGAAGGATGCCACCCTGATGCCACCGGCCATCTCCGTGAATCGCGCCCGTCCCTTGGACATCAAGGCGTGCCGCCCGGTTCCGCGCACCCTTCGCTGACATCGCCACTGGGTTCGCCCGGTCGCCTCTCTCATTTCGATATCCCATCCGGGCGTCGCCGCGCCACGCCCGTATTCTGGAAGGAAGACTCATGTCCCTGATCGAGAAGACCGCCTGGGTCGATCTGGAAGACAACGCCCTCGCCTCCGTCGTCGGCGGCAGCGGCTCGACCAATGCGCAAAGCTCGGGTGGCGAGGATGAGCAGGAGGCGGAGCTGGGCGTCTCCATCTCCGGCCCCACGGTCGCCTCCGGCGGCGTTGGCACCGGCGGCTCCGTCGGCGGCACGACGGAAGTGAATGGCGTGACGCTGCAGGCCGGCGCGGCCTGGGGTGCCGGCGCGGGCTATGAGGTGACGATGACCGGCGCCAGCGCCAGCGCGGGCGCCGGCGCCATGGCCTTCGCCTCCGGCAGCGTGACCGAGGGCGATGTGACCACCACGGTCAGCGTGCAGGCGGGTGCCGGCGTGATGGTGACGGCGGAGGTCGGCGCGACCGGTGTCAGCTATGGCGGCGTCGCGGGCGTCGGCGGCAGCGTGACCATCTCGGTCGAGACCGAGCACGACCTGGGCAATGGCGTGCAGGCCACCACCACCACCACCACGGAAGTCGGCGTGAAGGCCGGTGTCGAGGGCAACGTCACGCTGGGTGCCGAGGGCGTGGGCACCGAGGCCGAGATCATGGCCGGCGCCTATTACTCCGTCACCGTGGAAGCCTCCGTCGGCGCCGAGGAAGGCTCGGTCACCGGCTCCGTCGGCTATGTCGATCCGGGCTCGGCGGGCGTCGGTGTCGATGTCGGCGCCGGCTACGAGGATGGCGAGATCACCATCGGCGTCGGCGGCGAGGTGTCGCTGCTGGTCGGCGGCGTCAATCTCGGCGTCAGCGGCACGGTCGATGTGAATGCGGTGGGCGACGCCGCGACCGAGGGCGCCGAGGCCGCGCAGCAGGCCGCCGAGAAGGCGGCGGCGGAGGCGCAGGAGGCGGCGGAGCGGGTTGAGGCCGAGGCGCGCGCGGTGGCCGAGAAGGTCGCCGCCGAGGCGCGCGAGGCGGCGGAGCGCGAGGCGGCCGAACAGGCCGCGGCGGCCGAGAAGGCCGCGATCGAGGCCAAGGAAGCCGCCGAGAAGGCGGCGGCCGAGGCCCGGGCGGCGGCGGAGAAGGCCGCGGCGGATGCGCGTGCGGCGGCGGAGAAGGTGGCGGCCGAACAGGCGGCCGCGGCGGCGAAGGCGGCGGCCGATGCCAAGGCGGCGGCCGACAAGGCCGCGGCGGAAGCCCGTGCGGCGGCCGAGAAGGCGGCTGCGGAAGCGCGCGCGGCGGCGGAGAAGGCTGCGGCGGATGCGCGTGCGGCGGCCGAGAGGGCGGCGGCGGAAGCCCAGGCCGTCGCCGACAAGGCGAAGAATGCGGTGAAGAGCATCGGCAAGAAGCTGAAGAAGAAGTTCCGCTTCTGATCGGCCTGCCCCGGGATGCGCCCCGCGCGCATCCCGTTCGATCTGCAGCATCCCTGACCTTTTCAATCCGACTTCGAGGGCAGCCAGGCCATGGATTCTCCCGCGCGACCCGTCTACTTCCGCGAGGAGGCCGTCGCCTCCGCCACCTCCGTCACCGTGGTGGAGGACGCGCTGGAAGTGGTGCGTCCACCCTTGATGATCCTGTGGTGCGGCCTGGCGGCGCTGGTCGTCGGCCTGCTCGGCTGGTCCGCCACCACTGATGTTCCGGTGAAGATCGGCGGGCAGGGCATCCTGCTCGCGGCCGGCGGCCTGACCGACATCGTCTCCGACACCGAGGGCCGCGTCGTCGAGCTGCTGGTGGCGCCGGGGGATACCGTCACCGCCGGGGCCATCGTCGCCGTGGTGGACCAGGCGGAACAGCATCTGCAACTCACCGCCGCGCAGGGTGAACTGCGTGACGCCCAGGCGGCGCGGGCGGAGATGGAGCGTTTCCAGGAACGCGACACGGCGGCCGACCTCGCCTGGCGCACGGCGCGCGACGAGGGGCTCGGCCAGACCCTGCGTTCGGCGCGGGAACGACTTCGCCTGATGACGGAACGCGAGCAGGTGGTGCGCGACCTCGCCGCCCGCTCCCTGGCCACGCGCGACCGCGCCATCGGCGCGCAGGTGGAGCTGTTCGGCATCCGCGACCAGATCGAGACGGTGCAGAACGACCGCCGTGTGCTCGGCCTGGATGCGATGATGCGCCAGACGCAGCGGGAGCGTGACATGCTGGCCGCCGACCAGCGCGTGGCGGCCGGTGAGCGCGCTGTCTCCACCCTGCAGGACCGCATCCGCCGCATGGGCGCGATCCGTTCCCCCTTCGAGGGGCGCGTGGTGGAGGCGAAGGCCAATGCCGGGCAGGTGGTCAGCCGTGGCGGCCCGCTGCTGACGCTGGTGCGCAGCGATGTGCCGGGGGCGGAGGCGGGCGGCATCGTCGGCCTGGTCTATGTCGGCGCGCAGGATGGCAAGAAGCTCCAGCCGGGCATGGCGGTGGAACTGTCCCCCGCCACCGCGCCGCAGCAGGAATATGGCTATCTGCGCGGCCGCGTGCTGCGGGTGGCGGATACGCCCGCCAGCAGCGCCGGCATGCTGCGCACGCTGCAGAACGATGCGCTAGTGACGGAATTCCAGCGCCAGCAGCGCACGCTGTTCGAGGTGAACATCGTGCTCGACCGCGACGAGGCCGGCCAGCTCGTCTGGTCCGGCGGCAGCGGCCCGCCCTTCAGCATCGAGGGCGGCACGCCGCTGGCGATGCAGGCGACGGTGCGCAATGTGCGGATGATCGCGCTCGGCCTGCCCGCGCTGCAACGCTGGCTGGGCGAGGATGTGCGGGTCGCGGCGGCGCCGCAGCGGACTGTCGCGGCCCCCGTCACCGTGGCGGAGCGCTGAGCCATGCGCACCCCTTCCATCCTGCAGATCGAGGCGGCGGAATGTGGCGCCGCGGCGCTCGGCATCATCGCCGCCCATCACGGGCTGTGGCTGACGCTGGAGGATCTGCGTTCGCGCTGCGGCGTGTCGCGTGACGGCAGCAAGGCCCAGCACGTCGTTGCCGCGGCGCGGGAGATGGGCTTCGAGGTGCGTGCCGTCCGTGGTGAGCCGGAGGCGCTGGCCACCGCGCCCTGCCCGTTGATCCTGCATTGGGGCATGGACCACTTCCTGGTGCTGGAAGGGAAGCGCGGCGGCTACTGGTACCTGAACGACCCGGCGCGCGGCCGTCGCCGCGTCGATGACCGGGAGCTGCGGCGGCAGTTCAGCGGCATCGTGCTGATGATGAAGCCGGGCCCTGCCTTCAAGCCCGGCGGATCGCCGCCGAGCGCGCTGCGCGGCCTGGCGGACCGGCTGCGCGGCGGGCGCAAGGCGGTGCTGCTGGCCTGCGGCGTCAGCGTGATGCTGGCGCTGCCGGGGGTGCTGCAACCCTCCTTCCGCCAGGTCTTCATGGACCGCATCCTGACGGCGGGCGTCATCGCCTGGCTCTGGCCGATGGTGCTGGTGATCTTCGGCGTCGGCATCTTCGCGGCGCTGCTGACCTGGATGCAGAAGACCATCCAGCACAATCTGGAAACCCGTGTTGCGGTGGCCGGCGGCATCGGCTTCATGGAACGCGTGCTGCGCCTGCCCATGGCCTTCTACGGCCAGCGCGGCCCGGCCAGCATTGCCGACCGGGTCATGCTGAACGACCGCGTCGCCGGCATCGTCGCGGGCGAGATCGGTGGCACCATGCTCGCCCTCATCATGGCGGCGGTCTATCTCGCGGTGCTGCTGCTGTTCGACCTGCGGCTCGGCCTGGTGGCGCTGGCGGCGGCGCTGTCGCTGGCCGCGGCGCTCGGCCTGCTCTCCGCCCGGCTGCGGGAGGACCAGCAACGGCTGATGAACGAGCAGGGCATGGAGACGGCGGAGGCCAAGCAGGGCCTGCGCATGATCGAAAGCTACCGCGCCAGCGGCAGCGAGGCGCTGCTGTTCGACCGGCTGACGGCACGCCACGCCCGCGCGCTGAACCTGCGGCAGTCGCTGATGCTGGGCCGCGCCGCGCTGCGGCACCTCCCGGGGCTGGCCACCGCGGTTGCCGCCGCGACGTCGCTGGCCATCGGCGGCCGGCTGGTCATCAACGGGGAGATGTCGATCGGCGCACTGGTCGCCTTCCAGTTCCTGCTGGCGGTGTTCCTGGCGCCGGTCGGGCGGCTGGTGCAGCTTGGCCCGCGTCTGCAGGAGGCCGGTTCCAGCCTGCGCCTGCTGGACGACACGCTGCGCCATCCGCTGGCCGAGGAATTCTACAAGCCCCCAGCCGCGCCCCGCCTGATCCGCCGCCTGGAAGGTCGGATCGAACTGCGGGATGTCAGCTTCGGCCATTCCCGCCGCGCCGCGCCGCTGATCCAGGGCCTGTCCCTGACGGTGGAGGCGGGGGAGCGCGTGGGCATCTGCGGCGGCTCCGGCTGCGGCAAGTCCACCCTGGCGCTGCTCGCCGCCGGGCTGCACGAGCCCTGGTCGGGGGAGGTGCTGCTGGACGGCAAGCCGCTGCGCAACATCCCCCGCGCGGTGCTGCGACAGAGCGTGCAGGTGGTCGACCAGAACGCCATGCTGTTCACCGGCACGGTGCGCGACAACATCGCGATGTGGGACCCGACCGTGTCGGAGGAACGGCTGCATGCGGCTGCGCGCGATGCGGCGATCCATGAATTCATCCTGGATCGGCGCGAGGGCTATGCCTTTCCGGTGACGGGCGGCGGCGCCAACCTCTCCGGCGGGCAGCGCGCCCGCATCGAGATCGCCCGTGCCCTGGTGCAGGACCCGCGCATCCTGCTGTTCGACGAGGCGACGGCGGCGCTGGACGACACGACGGAGGCGGAACTGCTGTCCAATATCCGTCGCCGTGGCGCCACCATGCTCATCATCGCCCATCGCCTGGCGCCCCTGCGCGATTGCGACCGGGTGGTGGTGATGGAACGCGGCGCCATCGTCGAGATGGGACCGCCGGCGGAACTGGCGGCACGTCGTGGCGCCTTCGCGAAACTGATGCTGGCGGAGGCCTGAGATGGACGCGTTCGCACTTGCCAGCACGGAGCGCCCGGTCGATGCGCGCTTCCAGCAACCGCCACGCAGCCTGGCCGAGCCCGGCGCCCTCTGGCTGCTGGAAGCCGGGGAGGCGGATATCTTCGCGGCCCAGGGCGGGCTGGATGACAGCGTGGCGCCGGCCGGCCCCTATCTGTTCATCGGCCGCATCGGCGCCGGCACGCTGGTGCCCGGCCATGGGCCGGATCTGGAATGCCTGGTGCTGCGCCCGGCGGCGGGCGCGCGGCTGCGCCGGCTGACGCATCTCTCCGGCATCGGCGGCGCCCAGGCGCAGCTGGAGGCGATGCAGGCCTGGGCCTCGGCCCTGGCGGGCGGCCTCGGCGCGCGGCTCTGGCGCCCCTCCAACATCGACCGCGTCGCCCGGCCGGGCACGACACAGCGCCTCAAGGACCGGCAGTCGATCACGGCGCGCGGCGTGCCGGTCTGGGTGGAGGTGCCGGAAGGCGGCGCCATGCTGCTGGGGCTGGAGCCGGTGCAGGGGCTGCTGCCCTTGCCGCCGGAGGCCTGGCTGGTCGCCGCCGCCGACCTGGAACTGCCGGTGCATCCCGCGCCAGCCGCCGCATTCCTGCCCGAGGCGATGCAGGGGCTCAGCGCCTTCACCGATGCCTGCGTCGCCATGCTGGCCGGGCTGCGGAGCCTGTCCGAGATCGACGAGAGCGGGCGGCTGGAACAGCGCGCGCAGCATGATGCGGAGGCGGCGCACCGCACCGCCCAGCTCGCCGCCGACCTGCTGCACGCACCGCCGCCCAGGCCGAGCCAGGCCGCCAGCGACTCCGGCCCGGCGGAACCGCTGTTCCAGACCATGGTCGTTGTCGCCAGGGCGGCCGGCATCCGCCCGCGCATCCAGCGCCCGACCCGGCTGCGGGAACAGGATATCGACACGCCGCCGACGATGGAGGAAATCGCCCGTGCCTCCGGCCTGCGGCTGCGCCCGGTGGGGTTGCCGGCGGAATGGTGGAAGCGCGACCTCGGCCCGCTGATCGGCCGCGACGCGAAGGGCGAACCGCTGGCGCTGCTGCCCCGCCCGGGCGGCTATGTGGCGCAGCCGCCGGATGGCCCGGCGCGACGGCTGGACGAGGCGGCGGCGGAGGCGATATCGCCGCGCGCCTGGACGATGATCGAGCCGCTGTCGGACATGGCGCTGACATCAGACCAACTGGCGCGCTTCGTGCCGCCGAAGAAGGCCGACCTGTGGCTGGCCTTCGGCGCGGCGCTGCTGGCGGCCTTCCTCGGCCTCGGCATGCCCATCGCCATGTCCTTCGCCACCGGGTCGCTGATTCCGGGCGGCAACCGGATCGGGCTGGTGGAGCTGGGCATCGCGCTGGCCTGTGTCGGCGCGGCGAATTTCGTGGTGCAGATGGCCGGCGACATCGCCAAGCATCGCCTGCAGGCGATGGCGGAGGCGCCGCTGCATGCCGGGCTCTGGGACCGTCTGCTGCGGCTGCCAATGCCGGTGCTGCGGCGCTTCAACCCCTCCGAACTGTCATCGCGGCTCGGCGTCGCGCTGGCGGTGCCGCTGGGGCAGCGCAACTTCCGGCTGGCGGCGCTGGGCTATGGCACGGCGCTGGCGGCCTCCCTGCTCATGCTGGTGCTGTATCATCCGCTGGGCGCGCTGGTCGCGCTGGGCATCCTGCTGGTCCAGCTCGGCATGGCGGTGGCCGCGGGCATCCTGAAGTCCAAGGTGCATGAGACCGGCCAGGCGCTGTCGGGGCAGGCGGACAGCCTGGCGATCGAGGCGGTGGGCGGCATCGTCAAGCTGCGGCTTTCGGGGGTGGAGCACCGCTTCCTCGCCGCCTGGTCGGAACGCTTCGTCGCCATGCGCCGCACCAAGCTGACGGAGGAGCATATCGACACCTGGCAGGCCTCCGCGGCCAGCTTCATGTCCTTCCTCGGCGTCGGCCTGCTGTTCCTGATGTTCATGGCCGGCGGGTCTGCCGACAATGCGGCGGTGGCGGGCTTCCTGATGGCCTTCATGATCGCCAATGGCGCCGCCAATGGCCTCGGCCAGGCCTTCGCCGCCTACTACCCGCTGCATGCCATGCGCGGCTATGGCGCGCCGCTGCTGCAGGCGCAGCCGGAGCCGACGGCGGGGCGCATCGACCCCGGCAAGCTCTCCGGCCACATCTCCATGAGCAATGTCGCCTTCGGCTATGAGGGGTCGGAGGGGCCGCTGTTCTCCGGCCTGAACCTGCAGATCGAGCCGGGCGAATTCGTCGCCATCGTCGGCCGCTCCGGCTGCGGCAAGTCGACGCTGGTGCGGCTGCTGCTGGGGCTGGAGCGTCCGGTCTATGGCAGCGTCGCCTTCGACCGGCAGGACCTGGTCTCGCTCGACCTCGGCCTGCTGCGGCGGCGGGTCGGCACGGTGATGCAGGGCGCGCAACTGCCGCCCGGCGCGCTGATCGACGTGCTGCGCGGCTTCAGCGAGGCCAGCGAGGCGGCGATCTGGAAGGCGCTGGAACAGGCGGCGATCGCCGAGGATGTGCGGGCCATGCCGCTCGGCATCCGCACGCCCATCGCCGATGCGGCGCATGTGCTCTCGGGCGGGCAGGTGCAGCGGCTGCTGCTGGCCCGGGCGCTGGTGAACCGGCCGGATGTGCTGATCCTGGATGAGGCGACCAGCGCATTGGATCCGGCGACCCAGGCCATCACCACGCGCACCCTGGCGGCGCTGACCTGCACCCGCATCGTCATCGCGCACCGGCTGGAGACGATCCGCGGCGCCGACCGGATCCTGGTGATCGAGGGCGGCAAGGTCGCGCATCAGGGCAGTTTTGCCGAACTGTCCAAGCGCGGGATCATCGGGCATGCGGGGGAGGTGGTGTAGAGCGTGATGACGTGAGGTGGCCTCACCGAAACGTCTGAATCACGCGATCAAAGGTCCATCCGGACGACTGGCGATGCAGATCAGCGTCTGCTGGCCGATCGCGACGGGAATGCGCCGGCCGGCGCGGATTGCCGCCACCTCCAGCGTGCAGATGGTCAGCGTGCGGCCGGACTTCACCACCCGGCCGGTCGCCTCCAGCGCCTCGCCCTCCGCCGGGTTCAGCAGGTTCAGCTTGAACTCGACGGTGAGCACCGAGGAATCGGGCGGGAACAGCGTGAAGCCGGCATAGCCGCCGGCGGAATCGGCGATGGCGGAGGTGCCGCCGGCATGGAAATAGCCATGCTGCTGCGTCAGCTCCGCGCGATAGGGCAGGTGGATCACCACCAATCCGCGGCGTATCTCCGTGAGCGTCGCGCCGAGATGGGCCATCAGGCCCTGGCGGCCGAAACTGTCCCGCACGCGCTGGATATTCGCCGCATCCAACTCGTCGCCGATCTCCATGGCGTGGGCTCCAGCATCCGCGAGCGGGGCGCGGCCGGTCAAGGCCGCGCCCCGCCATATCGCCGCTCAGGCGAGGTCGAAGCGGTCCAGGTTCATCACCTTGGTCCAGGCCGCCACGAAGTCCTTCACGAAGGCGGTCTCGGCATCGGCGCTGCCATAGACCTCCGCCAGGGCGCGAAGCTGGGAGTTGGAGCCGAAGACCAGGTCCACCCGGGTCCCGGTCCACTTCACCGCGCCGGTCTTGCGGTCGCGCCCCTCGAAGACCTCCGCCGCCTCGGAATTCGGGCTCCAGACCGTGCCCATGTCCAGCAGGTTGACGAAGAAGTCGTTGGTCAGCGCATCCCGCTTCTGGGTGAAGACACCGTGGCGGGATTGGCCGGCATTGGCATCCAGCACGCGCAGGCCACCCACCAGCACCGTCATCTCCGGCGCCGTCAGCGTCAGAAGCTGCGCCCGGTCGATCAGCAGCTCCTCCGCCGAGACGCTGTAGCGGGACTTCAGGTAGTTGCGGAAACCATCGGCGGAGGGCTCCAGCACGCCGAAGGAGTCCACATCCGTCTGTTCCTGCGTCGCGTCGCCGCGGCCCGGGGTGAAGGGCACCTCCACCTCATGCCCCGCATTGCGGGCCGCCTGTTCCACCGCGGCGCAACCGCCGAGGACGATCAGGTCGGCCAGCGAGACCTGCTTGCCGCCCGGCTGCGCCGCGTTGAAGGCCTGCTGGATGCCTTCCAGCGTGGACAGCACATTGGCGAGCTGGGCCGGCTGGTTCACCTCCCAGTCCTTCTGCGGCGCCAGGCGGATGCGCGCGCCATTGGCACCGCCCCGCTTGTCGGAGCCGCGGAAGGTCGAGGCCGAGGCCCAGGCGGTGGCGACGAGCTGCGGGATGGACAGGCCGGAGCCGAGGATCCGGGCCTTCAGCGCGGCGGCGTCCTGCGCATCGATCAGCGGATGCGTGACCGCCGGGATCGGGTCCTGCCAGATCAGCTCCTCCGCCGGGACGAGCGGGCCGAGGTAGCGGGAGCGCGGCCCCATGTCGCGATGGGTCAGCTTGTACCAGGCCCGGGCGAAGGCATCGGCGAACTGGTCGGGATTGGCGTGGAAGCGCTTCGAGATTTCCAGATAGGCCGGGTCGGTGCGCATCGCCATGTCGGCCGTGGTCATCATCGGCGCATGGCGCTTGTTCGGGTCATGCGCATCCGGGACGGTGCCGGCGGCTTCCGGGTTCTTCGGCGTCCACTGCCAGGCGCCGGCCGGGCTCTTCGTCAGTTCCCACTCATAGTTCAGCAGGTTGTCGAAGTAGCCATTGTCCCACTGGATCGGATTGTTGGTCCAGGCGCCCTCGATGCCGCTGGTGATGGCATGCACGCCCTTGCCGGTGCCGAAGGCGTTCTTCCAGCCGAGCCCCTGCTCCTCGATCGCCGCGCCTTCCGGTTCGCGCCCGACCAGCGCGGCGTCGCCGGCGCCGTGGCACTTGCCGAAGGTATGGCCACCGGCGGCCAGGGCCACCGTCTCCTCATCGTTCATCGCCATGCGCGCGAAGGTCTCGCGGATGTCGCGGGCGGAGCCCATCGGGTCCGGCTTGCCGTTGGGGCCTTCCGGATTGACGTAGATGAGGCCCATCTGCACGGCGGCCAGCGGGTTTTCCAGCGCGCGGTCGCCGACATAGCGGGTGTCGCCCAGCCAGGTGTCCTCGGCGCCCCAGTAGATGTCCTCCTCCGGCTCCCACACATCGGCGCGGCCGCCGGCGAAGCCGAAGGTCTTGAAGCCCATGGATTCCATGGCGCAATTGCCGGCCAGGACCATCAGATCGGCCCAGGAGATCTGCTTGCCGTACTTCTGCTTGATCGGCCACAGCAGGCGCCGCGCCTTGTCCAGGTTGCCATTGTCCGGCCAGCTATTCAGCGGCGCGAAGCGCTGCGTGCCGGAGGATGCGCCGCCACGGCCGTCGCCGGTGCGGTAGGTGCCGGCGCTGTGCCAGGCCATGCGGATGAACAGCGGGCCGTAATGGCCGTAATCGGCCGGCCACCACTCCTGCGAATCCGTCATCAGCGCATAGAGGTCCTGGCGCAGGGCCTCGATGTCGAGCTTCTTGAATTCCGCCGGGTAGTCGAAGCTCGGGCCCATCGGGTCCGACAGCGCCGAGTTCTGATGCAGGATGCGCAGGTTGAGCTGGTTCGGCCACCAGTCCCGGTTGGACCGCCCGCCGAAGGTCGTGTGCTTGGGGGCGCCGTGCATGACGGGGCACTTTCCGGCGCTCGGGCCGCTATTTCCGTCCATGTTTCTCTCCGTTCCTGGCTGTTGGGCTGAGGCGTGGTCGATGGTCGAAGGAAGACCCCGCGGTGAGATGGTGGTCCCGGTTCGTTCCCCGCCGCTTGCGTGAAACAACCCTGTCTGGACCCGGGTGATGGTCCGGATCCCGGTCTGACCCGGATTCAAGGATGACAGGCGCGTCGCGGCGCCGATCGGGCCTGGTCACCGTTCTCTCCCCTGGTTTCTTCCTCGGACCGTCTGGCCCTGATGAAGGCTAGAGGCGGCGGGCGGCGCAAGGAAGACTATAGAATCAACCGTGACGATTGACGGGGACTATAGAGGCAGCCCCGCTGACCCGACCAGCACCCGCGCCGCCGGCATCGTCAGCGTCAGGCGCAGGCCCTCATGCTCCCAATGCCACTCCACCGTTCCGCCGAGCTGGGAGCGCAGCGTGGCGTCCACGACGCGGGAGCCGAAGCCACGCTGGCGGGGCGTCAGGGGCAGTTCGGGGCCGCCCCGCTCGGACCAGGTGAGTTCCAGCGTCTGCTCGTGCAGCCGCCATGCCAAAGCCAGCCGGCCGCCGGGGCAGGAGAGGGCGCCGTATTTCGTGGCGTTGGTCGCCAGCTCATGCACCGCCATGGCGAGCGGCTGGATCGCGCCGGCCGCCAGCACCAGTTCCGGCCCCTCCATGGTCACGCGTGGCGCCTGGCCATCGGGTGTCCCGATGAAGGCCTCCAGCGTGCTCTCCAGGATCTGCCGCAGCGGCGTGCCGGACCAGCTTGTCTCCGACAGCAGCGCCTGGGCGCGGGCCAGCGCATCGATCCGGCCGTCCACGGCGGTGGCGAAGGCGGCGGCATCGTCGCGCGGGGTCAACCGCAGCGCCGCCTTCACCACGGCCAAGGCATTCTTCGCCCGGTGGTCCACCTCCCGCAGCAGCAGGAACTGTCGTTCCTCCGCCAGGCGCCGCGCCGTCACATCCACCGCGCCGCCGATCATCCAGGCCACCGCGCCGCTGGCCGCATCGCGTGTGACGCGGCCGCGGTCCCACAGCCAGGCCCAGCCGCCATCCGCCCGGCGCAGGCGGTATTCGAAGGCATAGCTGTCCGAGGCGCGATCCCGGTCGAGACGTCGCAGCTCCGCCACCACCCTTTCGCGGTCCTCCGGATGCATGCGCGCCAGCCAGTCCGCGCCGGACAGGCCGGCCGCATCGCCCAGCAACTGGTTGGCGCCGGCGGTCCGTTCGACCTTCCCGGTCGCCATGTCCCATTCATAGACGAAGCCGGCCATGGCCGCGGTCGCCGCCTCGAACCGCGCCTCGGCGCGGCGGCGCTCGGTGATGTCGATGTTGATGCCGACCAGCGTTGCCGGCATGCCGGCCTCCGCCGGGTAGAGCCGGGCGCGGCAGAGCAGCCAGATCACGTCCCGCCGGCTGGCCGGGACGCGGCGGAAGACGCGGAACTCGACCGACATGCTGCCCTCCGCCAAGGCGGAGATCAGGGCCGAGCGCAGCGGCGGCCGGTCTTCCGGATGCACCACCGACATGAAGCCCTCCAGCGTCGCCTGGGCGGCGTCATGCTCCGGGCTGAGGCCCAGCAGGGCGAACATCTCGGGCGACCAGTGCAGCGATTCGCCATCCGGCTGCCAGGACCAGGCGGCGGCGCCGGCGGCCTGCTGGGCCAGGCGCAGCAGGCTTTCGCGCCCGCGCAGGTCGCGGGTGCGTTCCTCCACCCGGCGCTCCAGCGCCAGATTGGCGGCCTCCAGCGCATGCTGGCGGCGCAGCAGCGCGCGGGCGAGCAGCAGCAGAAGCAGGGATGAGCCGAAGGCCAGCAGCAGTTGCGGCACCACCACGCGGCGCCAGGCCGTCACCACCGTGGCCCGGTCGCGCACCGCCGCGGCGTAGACCGGCCAGTCGCCACCGACGCGGCGCAGTGCGGTGATGCGCGGCGAAGCGTCCAGGATTTCCACCTCGCCCCGGAGCATGGCGGCCAGGATGGGGCTGTCCTGGGACAGGCGCAGCGTCTCCGGCGCATGGCCGCCAAAGCCGTCGGAACGTGCCAGCAGCACCCCGTCGGCCCGCAGCAGGGCGACCCGCGCCTCCGGCCCCGAAGCCAGCGAGGTCAGCGCGGCATTGGCATGATCGAGGTAGATGGCGGCGGCGATCACGCCGTCATAGGCGCCCGCCGGCAGGCCGTTCCCTGAGCCGCGTCGCCGCTGGACCACCGAGAAATAGGGCCGCTGCGTGTTGCGGCCGACATAGACCTGGCTGACGAAGGCCCAGGGTGGATTGTCGCCGCGCAGCGCCTGGTTGAAGTCCCGCGCGGCGATGACCGAATCGGGGCTGGGGGCGGGCAGCAGGTTGCTGGCCACCAGGGGCGCGCCATCCCGCGCATAGGCGAAGATGTAGAAGGCCGCCTGCTCCGCCGGCTCCCGCTCGGTCGCCACCTGGGCCAGGGCGGTGTGCAGTTCGGGCTGGCGGGCCAGGATTTCGGCATCGGTCAGCCCGGCCAGCAATTCCTGCGACCGTTCCAGTTTCAGGACCTGCCCTTCCAGCAGGCGCCGCGCATATTCCGCGCCGGCCTCCGCGGTGCGCGTGACCTCCGCCTCTGCGGCCTGCCAGGCGGAATCCCAGGCGCGCCAGGCGGAAACGCCGCCGACCAGCAATGGCGCCGCCACAGCCGCGGCCAGCCCCCAGGACAGGGGGCTGAGCAGATGCGGGCGGCGCGGTGGGGCTGGCTCCGCCGGCATCGGGGCGGGGGCAAACGAGGCGGGGAGGACAGCCTTGTGCAATTCCTGATCCGTGGTGACGAAGGGGGTGAAGACGGGCAAAGCTTTCCGCACGTCCATTGGCGACTCACGTTCTGGTGAGACGTATGGCGCAATGAGATGGCCGGCACCACGACCTGATGCTGGCGGAAGGAGATATGGACTTGCCCGCCACGCCCACCATCCACGGCATCCCGAATTGCGACACCATGAAAAAGGCCCGCGCCTGGCTGGAGGCCCGCGGCGTGGCGCATGCCTTCCATGACTACCGGCGGGACGGGCTGCCGCCGGGCCTGCTGGAAAGCTGGGTCGCGCGGCTGGGGTGGGAGGTCCTGCTGAACCGCGCCGGCACCACCTTCCGCAAATTGCCGGAGACGGCGCGGGAGGGGCTGGACGAGGCGCGCGCGATCGAACTCATGCGGGCGCATCCGGCGCTCATCAAGCGGCCGGTGCTGGTGGCGGGGGACCGGCTGCTGGTCGGCTTCAAGCCGGAGACCTATGCGGCCGCCTTCGGCTGATCGGTTGGGCTGCTTTTGGGCGGCTTGACGCGACGGGGCGGCGGGCGACAGGGTCGGTACTCCCGCCTCCCGTCACGGAAGATACTCGATGCCCGATCCCGCTCTGCTCGACCGCCTGCGCCAGCATGTGGAGGCCGGATTCGCGCAGGAGACGGCCTTCCTCCAGGAGCTGGTGCGATTTCCCAGCCTTCGCGGGCGGGAGGCGCCGTTGCAGGACTGGTTCGCCCGGCAGATGGCGGCACGCGGCTATGCGGTGGACCGCTTCAGCCTGGCCGATGTGCCGGCGCATCCGAAGACCGCGCCGATGGTCGATGCCGACCCCGCCGCCAGCCTGCAGGTGGTGGCAACCCATCGCGCCGCGAATCCGACCGGCCGCAGCCTGATCCTGCAGGGCCATATCGACGTGGTGCCCGAAGGCCCGCATGAGATGTGGACCCATCCGCCCTATGCCGCCGTGATCCGCGACGGCTGGCTCTATGGCCGGGGCGCGCATGACATGAAGGCGGGCGTCGCCGCCATGGTCTTCGCGCTGGACGCGATCCGCGCCGCCGGGCTGGAACCCGCCGCGGATGTGCATGTGCAGACGGTGACGGAGGAGGAGAGCACCGGCAATGGCGCCCTCGCCACGCTGCTGCGCGGCTACCGCGCCGAGGCCGCCCTGGTACCGGAGCCGACCGGCCACACCATCACCCGGGCGCAGACCGGCACCATCTGGTTCCGGCTGAAGGTGCGCGGCGTGCCGGTGCATGTGATGGTGGCGCAGGATGGCAGCAATGCCATCATGTCCGCCTATGCGCTGATCCAGGCGCTCTATGCACATACCAAAACGCTGAACGAGGCCGGGCGCGACAATGCCTGGTTCGGCGGGCAGGTGCAGGACCCGATCAAGTTCAACCCCGGCATCATCCGCGGCGGCGACTGGGCCTCCTCCACCCCCGCCTGGTGCGAGGTGGATTGCCGCATCGGCCTGCTGCCCGGCACGACGCCGGAGGAGGCGATGGCCGGCGTGGAGGCCGTGGTGCGCGCGGCGGCCAAGGGCGATGCCTTCCTGGCCAACAACCCGCCGGAGGTCACCTTCCACGGCTTCCAGACCGACCCCTATGTGCTGGAGCCTGGGTCGGAGGCCGAGGCCGTATTGGCCGCCGCGCATGCGGCGGTGCATGGCGGCGAGATGCCGGCGCGGCTCTCCACCGCGGTGAACGACACCCGTTACTACGGGCTGTACTACGCCATTCCCGGCCTGTGCTACGGCCCGAAGGGAGAGATGGCGCATGGCTTCGACGAGCGGACCTCGCTGGAGGATCTGAAGACCTGCACCCTGACCATCGCCGCCTTCATCGCCGATTGGTGCGGGGTGCGCCCTGCGGCATGACGGCCGAGGCGCGGCTGCTGGGGCTGGCGCGCGCCAATCCGGTGAATGCGGCGCTGCTGGATGGGCTGCCCGCGCTGGGGCTGCCCCAGGGCTTCCTCACCGCCGGCTGCCTGTTCCAGGAGGTCTGGAACCACCGGGCGGGCCGGCCACCGGGCTGGGGCATCCGCGACTATGACGTCTTCTATTTCGACGATGCCGACCTGTCCTGGGAGGCCGAGGATGCAGTGATCCGGCGGGTGCGCGAGGCGACGGCGCATCTGGAGGTGGAGGTGGAGGTGCGCAACCAGGCGCGGGTCCACCTGTGGTACCCGCAGCGCTTCGGCTCCGGCTATCCGCAGCTGGGCTCGGCGCGGGATGGGATCGACCGCTACCTGGTGACCTGCACCTGCGTCGGGCTCGAATTGGCGACGGGTGCGCTCTATGCGCCGAACGGGCTGGCGGAGCTGGAGGCGGGGGTGCTGCGGCGCAATCCGCTGAATGACCGGCCGGAGCTGTTCCGCGCCAAGGCGGAGGCCTACCGGGCGCGCTGGCCGTTGCTGCGCATCGAGGAGGAGTAGCGCCGCCCGGACGACGGATCTGCGCCCGGCGTCACGCTGCGGGCGTGCCACAATCGCCCATCCGAAGGATCGAACCGGCGTGGCAAATAGACTGGACCCCTCCTGGATCGTTTTGGACAGCATCGAAAACGCACAGCATAGCCGCTGCGTCGATGTATTCGTGCGACAGGATGGCAGCTTCGGTTTCGAGGAGTTCCGCCGCGATCCGGAGGACGCAGGAACGTGGACGCCTGTCAGCTATTTCTCCGGGCTGCGCTATGCCTCGAAGGCCGAAGTCTTGGACAAGGCCCTGCGGAAGATCGACTGGCTCACGCACGAGCCTGACGTTCCGAAATCATCCGGAGACAGGTCCTGAGCCCGGGGAGAAGGTATTCTCCCCGGACCCCTCATCTATTTTTGGGAATTGGAACAGGCCGTCATGGGGCCTTGTGGATCGGGTCCACCCAGGCGACCGATTCAGGCTTTTCCACCGGCTCGATATCCAGGTTCACCACCACGGCCTCATTGTCCGAACGCACCAGCACGCATTCCAGCGTCTCATCCGTGCTGGCATTGATCTCCTGGTGCGGGACATAGGGCGGCACGAAGATGAAGTCGCCCGGGCCGGCTTCGGCGACGAATTCCAGCTTCTCGCCCCAGCGCATCCGGGCGCGGCCCTTGACGATGTAGATCACGCTTTCCAGCGCGCCATGGTGATGCGCGCCGGTCTTGGCATTGGCATGGATGTGCACCGTGCCGGCCCAGATCTTCTGGGCGCCGACACGGGCGAAGTTGATCGCCGCGGCGCGGTTCATGCCAGGGGTCTGCGCCGTGTTCACATCCAGGCTGTTGGCGGGGATCACCCGCACGCCGGTGTGCTTCCAGCCATCATCCGGCGGCGTCTCGTGGCTGTGGTCGTGTCCGTCATGCGGCATGGGTCAGTTCCTCTCAATCGGCCCGGGCGCCGGAGGCACGCACCAGCGGCAGCCACAGCTCGATCTCGGATTTGAGAAAATCCTCGAAGCGCTGCGGCGTCCAGCCGCGCATGGCCGGCGTGCCCATCTGGTCGAAGCGCTGGCCGATGGCGGGGTCGGACAGCGCCTGTTCGATCGCCGCGGCCATCCGCGTCACGATCGGCGCGGGCGTGCCGGCGGGGGCGTAGATGCCATACCAGGAATAGGCCTTGTAGTCGCCCAGCCCCACCTCCCGCGCCGTGGGCACATCCGGCACCTGCGGGCTGCGCTCATCGGTCGCGACGAAGATCAGCCGCGCCGTATCGGCCTGGTGGAAGGGTGCGAGGATGGAGGGGATGTCGCTGGTGAAGGCGATCTCGCCCTGCTGCAGCGCCAGGTAGGTCTGGCCCGGATTGCGATAGGGGATGTGTTCCGCCGTTGCGCCGATGCGCGACAGGAAGGCGGAGGAGGCGATATGGCCGGAACTGCCGGCGCCGGCGCTGCCATAGGAGTACTTGCCCGGATTGGCCCGCAGCAGCGCGATGAATTCCTGTGCCGTCCGCACCCCCAGCTTGGACGAGATCGCCATCCCGATCGGAATGAACACCGTGGGGGCGATCGACGCAAAATCCTTCAGCGGATCGTAGGGCAGGCGGGCATAGAGGCCGATGGCCAGCGCCATGTTGGAGACGGTGGCCAGCAGGAAGGTCTCGCCATTCGGCTGCGCCTTGGCCACCACATCGGCGCCCAGCGTACCGCCCGCGCCGGGGCGATTCTCGATCACCACCGGCTGGCCGAGAATTTCCGACAGCTTTGGCGCCAGGACGCGCGTGGTGATGTCGGTGCCGCCGCCGGTGCCGAAGGGCACCACGATGCGAATCGGCCGGGTCGGCCAGGCCTGGGCCAGGGCCGGCGCGGCCAGGGCGGCGAGCGGCAAGGCGAGGGTGGTGCGGCGGGTCAGGGACATCGGGGCGCCTTTCGAAGGTTGCCCCGATCAAAGCGCGCCGGCCGCCGCGGCGCATCCCCCATGAAGCAGGAATCGTCGCCAGGCGTTCACCCAGGTGGCGGCAGAACGGGCAGGTCGGCCAGATAAGGCTGCACCGTCAGCGCATCCTGCGCGGCCACGGAAACGCGCCCGAAGGCGCCGAGGCAGGTGCGGCCATCGGGCCCGGGCATGCGGCGGTACCGCCAGCCGGCCAGCACGCCCTCCGCCGCGAGCCGCCGGGCGAGGCGCTGCGTGTCGGGGCCAGGACCCAGCTCCGCCAGCTCCGCCGCCGTCAGCCCCAGCAGCAGGTCACCCCGCATCGTCATCACGCGGAACAGCCGCAGCGACGACACCCCGCGCAATGGGGCGGCGGCCAGCGGTGCACCCAGCAGCAGGCCCACCGCCAGGCGCTGCCAGGTTCCGGGGGCGGGGCGTCGGGAGGCTGTCATGGTGGCTCCTCTGGCGGCGGAACCAGATTGGCCGGGCTGTGTTGCATCCGCGTGTCGCGCCAGGTTTCGCGCACTTCGCGCGGGACAGGCGCAAAGCGCTGGGCTATACTCGAACAAAGCAGGAACAAGAGGCGCTTGATCGCAAGCTTGGGAAAAATGCAACCCTGGATGTGCGCCGCACCTGTGGTAGGATAGGGGGTGTGGCAACACTACATCTTGTTGGCCAAGGCATCCCCGGGGCATTCTGCGCCGCAGGGGAGTCGCTCCGTGTTTTTGGAGCCATTTCGGGGGATTGGTCGTGTTTGATGCAGTGCAGCTTGAAGGCCATGGCCAGGTTCAGATCGATCGGACCCGCGACTCGCTCCTGACCGATTTCGGCAAAGCCACCCTGGACGACCGATACTTACTGCCAGGTGAATCCTACCAGGATCTCTTCGCGCGGGTGGCCTCGGCCTATGGCGATGACGCGGCGCATGCGCAGCGGATCTATGACTACATCTCCCGCCTCTGGTTCATGCCGGCCACGCCGGTGCTGTCCAATGGCGGCACCACCCGCGGCCTGCCGATCTCCTGCTTCCTGAACGAGGCCTCCGACAGCCTGGATGGCATTGTCGGGCTGTGGAACGAGAATGTCTGGCTGGCGGCCAAGGGCGGCGGCATCGGCTCCTACTGGGGCAATCTGCGCGGCATCGGCGAGAAGGTCGGCCGCAACGGCAAGACCTCCGGCGTCATCCCCTTCATCCGGGTGATGGACAGCCTGACGCTCGCGATCAGCCAGGGCAGCCTGCGTCGCGGCTCGGCGGCCTGCTACCTGCCGGTGAACCATCCGGAGATCGAGGAATTCCTGGAGATGCGCCGCCCGACCGGCGGCGATCCGAATCGCAAGGCGCTGAACCTGCATCACGGCGTGCTGCTGTCCGATGCCTTCATGCGCGCGGTGGAGGCCGATGAGGACTGGGCGCTGGTTTCGCCCAAGGACGGCGCGCTGATGCAGAAGGTCTCGGCGCGGTCCATCTGGATTCGCATCCTGACCGCGCGGATCGAGACCGGCGAGCCCTACATCATCTTCTCCGACCGCGTGAACGGCGCCCGGCCCGAGCACCACAAGCTGGCGGGGCTGGAGGTGAAGACCTCCAACCTCTGTTCCGAAATCACCCTGCCGACCGGCATCGACCAGCATGGGATGGAGCGCACGGCGGTGTGCTGCCTGTCCTCCCTCAATTGCGAGACCTGGTTCGAGTGGAAGGACAATCCGCGCTTCATCCCGGATGTCATGCGCTTCCTGGACAATGTGCTGCAGTCCTTCATCGACAGCGCGCCGGATTCGATGGCCCGCGCCCGCTACTCCGCGATGCGGGAACGCTCGGTCGGCCTCGGCGTGATGGGCTTCCACAGCTTCCTCCAGGCGCTGAACGTGCCCTTCGAAAGCGCGGTGGCGAAGGTTTGGAACCTGCGGATGTTCAAGCACATCCGCGGCCAGGCCGATGTCGCCAGCCGCATGCTGGCGGAGGAACGCGGACCCTGCCCGGATGCCGCGGAATACGGCTTCATGGAGCGCTTCTCGAACAAGATGGCGATCGCGCCGACGGCGTCGATTTCCATCATCTGCGGCGGCGCCTCCCCGGGCATCGAGCCGATCGCGGCCAATGTCTACAATCACAAGACGCTGTCCGGCAGCTACATCGTCCGCAACATCCACCTGAAGAAGGTGCTGGCCAAGCATGGCATGGACGATGCCGATACCTGGACCAGCATCACGGTGAACAAGGGCAGCGTGCAGCATCTGGATTTCCTGACCGAGCAGGAAAAGATGACCTTCAAGACCGCCTTCGAGCTGGATCAGCGCTGGGTGATCGAACACGCCGCCGACCGCACGCCCTATATCTGCCAGTCGCAGTCGGTGAATGTCTTCCTGCCGGCCGATGTTCATAAGCGCGACCTGCACCAGATCCACATGGCCGCGTGGAAGAAGGGCATGAAGTCGCTCTATTACTGCCGCAGCCTGTCGATCCAGCGCGCCGATACCATCTCGGAGAAGGTGGTCGGCCAGTCGGATGTGATGACGCTGCATCAGGACAAGCCTGTGCGGAAGCTGGTCGCGGCACTGCCGCCTTCCGACAATGCCAATGATTACGAGGAATGCCTGGCTTGCCAATAAAGGCTGCCCAAACCGCCGAGGCTGTCCAGGTCGCCCGCTTGAAGGCGTCGCTGGAGGAGGAGTTGGAGCGGATGCTGCGCTGGCGCGGTCCGGTGACGGAGGTGCGTCGGCTGGTGGCTGAACTCGACCAGATCGACCTGCTGCTGGGCCGCGCCTCGGCGCGCGCCGGCAGCCATGGCCATGACCAGATGGCCGGCTGAACTTCTTTTTTCGTGAGATGCCCCATGCCCGATGACGCGATTCCCGGCAGCGAACTGCCGATCCGCTTCGACCTGCTGACCGCCAATCCTGTCTACAAGCCGTTCCGCTACCCCTGGGCCTATGAGGCCTGGCTGCAGCAGCAGCGCATCCATTGGCTGCCGGAGGAAGTGCCGCTCGCGGATGACGTGAAGGACTGGCAGAAGAACCTGACGCCCGGGGAGCAGAACCTGCTGACGCAGATCTTCCGCTTCTTCACCCAGGCCGATGTCGAAGTGAACAACTGCTACATGAAGCAGTATTCACAGGTGTTCAAGCCGACCGAAGTTCTGATGATGATGTCGGCCTTCTCGAACACCGAGACGATCCACATCGCCGCCTATTCGCACCTGCTCGATACCATCGGCATGCCCGAGATCGAATACACGGCCTTCCTCAAATACAAGGAGATGAAGGACAAGTACGACTACATGCAGAACTTCTCGGTCACCTCCAAGACCGAGATCGCCAAGACCCTGGCCGCCTTCGGCGCCTTCACCGAGGGTCTGCAGCTTTTCGCCTCCTTCGCCATCCTCATGAATTTCCCCCGCTTCAACAAGATGAAGGGGATGGGCCAGATCGTCACCTGGTCGGTGCGGGACGAGACCCTGCACTGCCTGTCCGTCATCCGCCTGTTCCGCACCTTCGTGCAGGAAAATCCGGAGATCTGGACCCCGGCGCTGAAGCAGGAGCTGTATGACATCTGCTCCACCATCGTGGAGCATGAGGACGCCTTCATCGACCTCGCCTTCGAACTGGGCGGCGTGGAAGGCCTCGATGCGGCGCAGACCAAGCTCTACATCCGCTACATCGCGGATCGGCGCCTTCAGCAGCTTGGGCTCGAATGCCTCTACAACATCGAGAAGAACCCGCTGCCCTGGCTCGATGAGATGCTGAACGCCATCGAGCACACCAACTTCTTCGAGAATCGTGCCACCGAATATTCCCGCGCCAGCACCGGCGGGACCTGGGAGGAGGCCTTTGGCGGCGCGACCTTCACCACGGCGCAGCCGGAAGGGGAGATTGCGCTGCCCCGCGGCTGAGCCGCCGCCACCCCGCGCCGCCCACCATGGACGGCGCGGCGCGGGCCGCCTATCTCAGCGGCCATGCTGATCGCGATTCGGGTCCTCGCCCTCATCCTCATTCTCGTCCTCGGCGGCCTCTGGGGCGCCGCCTGGATGGGTCGTGACCCGGGGGAGGGGGTGGCGGAGGCCTTCCTGCGCCGAATCGGCAGCTTCGTTGGCGCCGACATGCCGGCGCCGGCCGCCGGCGGCGTGCAATTGCCGCAGGGCCTGGCCCTCGGCGGCCCCTTCAGCCTGGTGGACCAGACCGGCCGCGCGGTGACGGAGGCGGATTTCGCTGGCCGCAACCTGCTGGTCTATTTCGGCTTCACCTATTGCCCCGATGTCTGCCCCACCGAGCTCGGCACCATCGCCGCCGCCATCGACGAGATGGGCGAGTTGGGGGAGCGGGTGACGCCCGTGCTCATCACCATCGACCCGGAGCGGGACACGCCGGAGGCCCTGGCCGACTACGTCTCCCGCTTCCATCCGCGGATGGTCGGCCTGACCGGCACGGCCGAGCAGGTCGCCGCGGCCGCCCGCGCCTATCGCGTCTTCTACGCCAAGGTGCAGCGGCCGGAGATGTCGGCCTATCTGATGGACCATTCCTCCTTCATCTATCTCGTCGGGCCGGATGGGCGGGTGCGCACCCTGTTCCGCCCGGAATCCACGCCCGAGGCCATCGCCCAATCCGTCCGCGCGCATCTGCGTGGTAGCTGAACCAGTTCCCTCCGCCTGCACGCGGAGGGTTCCGGCCGGCGGTAACACTGTCTATTGTCCCAATATGGCGCCGGCTTCCGGTGCCGCATGATGGAGCTGCATACTGCATGTCCGACGAGGAACGGGATCCGTCCGGCCGCGATGCAGCGCGCGGCGCATCGTCCAACCCGCCCCGGCATACACGCCGGCTTTCCGACAAAATCCTGATTGCTTTCCACCATGCCTGTGACCAGGGCGACTTCGAGGTGGCCGAGGAATTGCTTCGGATTCTGGAAATGATGCTGACCCGCCGCCCGGTGGCACCCGATGTGAACCGCCGCAAGAACATGGAAAGCCTGGTCGCGGCGCATGAACGGCTGTGGCTGCTGCGCCACCCGGAGGCCAATGAGGGCTGATCGCTAAAGCGGCAGTCCCTCAGCCTCGTTCAACACCGGACCGGCGCCCTCGCCTGGGCCATGCAGCACCAGCCCGGGCAGCACGCGCCCAGGGCCGCGCCCGCCACGACGGCCGGCCAGCAGCACCCGCTTGGCCGCCACCCCGGCACGGGGCCAAAGTGGCAGCATGGCCGGGCTGCCGCAGCCGGCGGCCGCCAGCGCCGCCAGTCCCTCCGCGAATCGCGCGGCCGGCAGCACCAGGGTGACGCTGCCACGATGGGCGAGTCCGGCGGCCAGGAAGCCGGTCCAGTCGGGCAGGCTCACCGATTCCGCATGGGTGGCGCCGGCGCGCAGCGGATCGGGCGGCGGCGTTCCACCGGGCCAATAGGGCGGATTGGCAAAGCCATGCGCCAGGCGGGGCAGTTCGCGGCGCAGGGCGAGGTCTGCCACATCGCCCTCCAGCACCGTCACCTGCGCCGCGAAGCCATTCAGCGCGGCATTGTCGCGGGCCAGCGCGGCGAGGTCCGGATCGCGCTCCACCGCCACCACGCGCAGGCCGGGGACGCGGGCCAGCAGGCAGAGGAAGGCGGCGCCACTGCCGCAGCCGGCCTCCAGCACCGTCTCGCCCGGCTTCGCCGGCACCGCGGCGGCCAGCAGCACCGCGTCATGCCCGGCGCGCAGCCCGGCGCGCGGCTGGCGCAGCCGCACCCGGCCGCCGAGCAGGGTATCCTCCGTCAGCTCAGCGAAGCCCATCCGTCTCCCCGGCCTCCGCCAGCACCCGGCGCGCCTGGGCCGCCTGGTCCTCCGGCACGGCGAGGCGGCGGGGAAAGATGCCGATGCCGCCCTCGATGGAGCTGACATGGCCGTCCAGCACCAGCGGCGCGCAGCCGGCATCGCGCAGCAGCGCCATCAGGAAGGACAGGCGGATCGGGTCGGTGGTGGCCAGCAGAACCTGCATCGCGCGACACCCCCGGTCTTGGCTTTGCGCTTGCGGAATCGCGATGCCACCGCAGTTGAACAGGCGGGCGTCCTGCCGCCAGCTTGCCCCCCGGGGGGGCGGTCGCTAAGTTGCCCGCCACTGGATTGAGGTCAAGACCGCGTGGATCTGCCTGTCACGCCGAGCAGGGATGAAGCTCCGGAGGCCGTTCGCGGCGAGGATGCACTGGCTGCGCTGATGGCGCTGGTCGGGCGTGACCTGGAGGCCTGCAACCGATTGATCGTCGCGCGGATGCAGAGCCCCGTGGCGCTGATCCCGCAACTCGCCGCGCATATCGTGGCCGCTGGCGGCAAGCGCCTGCGGCCCTTGCTGACGCTGGCCGCCGCGAAACTCGCCGGCTATCGCGACGGGCAACGCCATGTGGCGCTGGCCGCCTGCGTCGAGTTCATCCATACGGCGACGCTGCTGCATGACGATGTGGTGGATGAAAGCGCGCTGCGCCGTGGCCAGGCCAGCGCCAATGCGCTGTTCGGCAACAAGCCCTCCGTGCTCGTCGGCGACTTCCTGTTCGCCCGCGCCTTCCAGGTGATGGTGGAGGACGGGTCGCTGGAAGTTTTGCGAATTCTGGCGGAAGCCTCGGCCACCATCGCGGAAGGCGAGGTGCTTCAGCTCATCACGCAGAACGACACGGCGACCACTGAGGAGCAGTACCTGGCGGTGATCGAGGGCAAGACCGCCGCGCTGTTTGCCGCCGCGACGGAGGTCGGCGCCATCGTCGCCGATTGCGGGGCGGCGCGGCAGGCGGCCTTGCGCGCCTATGGCCACAATCTCGGCGTGGCCTTCCAGCTCATCGACGACGCGCTCGACTACAGCGCGGCGCAGGAAGCGCTGGGCAAGACGGTGGGCGACGACTTCCGGGAGGGCAAGATCACCCTGCCCGTACTGCTCGCCTTCCAGCGCGGCGACGACGCCGAGCGCGTCTTCTGGCGCCGCACGCTGGAGGAGCGCGAACAGGCGGAGGATGACCTGCCCCGCGCCATCGCCCTGATGCAGAAGCACGCGGCCTTCACCGATACGGTCGGCCGCGCCCGGCACTACGGCCAGCTGGCGCTGGATGCCCTGGACGTCTTCCCGGATTCGGCCGAGCGCCGCGCCTTGGCCGGGATCGTGGATTTCTGCATCAGCCGGGCGCGCTGAAAAGACCCCGCGCGCGCTCTATCGCTGCGCGCGCGCCAAGGCGATGACGCGCAGCGCCTCCGGCCACAGCCGGTAGGGCGCCAGGGCATCCAGCGGCGCCCAGGCCACCTCCGTCACATCGCCGCCGGGGCGCGCGGTGCCGGCGGCCCAGGCGCCGGCGAAGTCGATGATGGTGTAGTGGAAGCGCGGGCCGCGCCCCGTCTCGCCCGGTGTGATGGCATCGACCACGGCCAGCAGGGTCAGGGGGCCGGCCTCCAGCCCCGTCTCCTCCAGCAATTCACGGCGGGCGCAGGCCTCCGCCGTTTCACCCAGGCGCTGGCCGCCGCCGGGCAGGGACCATTCGCCGATCCGCGGTGGCCGGCCCCGGCGGATCAGCAGAACCTCCTCGCCACGCAGCAGCACCACGCCGATGCCGACCCAGGGGCGGGTCGGATATTCGCGTGGATTCGCCGTCACTGGGGCGCGGCGGGGGGTGGCGTGTCCGGTGTCTCGCTCGGCGTGGTCACGGCCGGCGCTTCCGGCGCGGTTGCGGCCGGGGCGCTGGCTTCCTGCTTCCGCAGATCCTCCAGCCGCGGCACGAAGGACTTCTCCTTCCACTGGCCGAGCTGATAGGCCCAGCCCTGCCAGCGGGCGTTCAGCCGTGCCGCTTCCTCATCGCCCTCGGCCGACAGCATCCCCCACAGCGTCTCGCCATCCTTATGCGCGGTGACGGTGACGCGGAGGTTGTCGGTCAGCTCGAAACGGCCCTCGCCGATCCGCTCGCCGGGGATCTCGGCGGCCTTGCGGACATCGAGAAACGTCAGGAATTCGAAGCCGCGCGCGACCTCGTCCAGGCTGATCTCGTCCAGCTCCGGCGTGGTGGTCGGCTCCAGCACCGCCAGCGGCGCGTCGGTATCGGGGCCGCGGCGCAGGATCAGCGGCGGCTCGCCCTGGCGGTTCACCGTCACGCCGCGCACGCGGTCGCGCGGAATATTGGCCAGGTCGCGGTCGATCCAGAGGTTCGGGTCGCCATCCAGCGGCAGTCGGCCCTCGGCAAGCCAGGCCTGGCTCTCATTCGGGCGGCGGACATAGACGGATTCCGGCACATTGCCCTGCACCCGCACACGACGACGACCGACGATCAGCTCCGCGATCGCGGCACCCTGGGCATCCAGGATGCGCAGGAGCGAGGAGGTCGCCCCCTCCCGCGTCGGATCGTCCAGGCCGAGGCGGTCCAGCATCTCCGGATTCGCGGTGCGCGGTTCGGTCAGGCGCAGCTCGGTGAGGCCCACCAGCAATTCGCGGACCCGTTCGGGCCGCACGGGATAGTCGGCCTTGGCCGGCAGCACCCAGACGTCCGGCGCGGCGCGGCGGACCGTCAGGGTGCCGTCATGCCGCTTGACCTCGATGGCGGCCGCCTGGGCCAGCCGCTGCGCCAGGCCGGGGAAGGCGAGGTCGCTGGCGGAGGGGGAGGGCGGTGTCGCCTGGTCCGGCGTCAGCAGGATGGCGCCGCCAACGGCCACCGCCGCCGCGCCACCCAGCAGGAGAAGGCCGCGCCGGGTCATGCCCGTGCCCCCGCGCGCCTGCGGCTGCGCATGATGCCGAGGCCGATGGCGAACAGAGTCAGCAGCGCCGGAACCAAAGCGATATTCGCCAGCCGCAGCCAGGTCTCCAGCCGCTCGATGTCGCGCCGCAGTTCCAGCTGCACCTGGCGAAGCTGGCCGCGGGTGCGGACGATCTCGGCCCGGGCCGCGTCGATCTCGGCGCGCTGTTCCGGCGTGATGACGGTATTGGCGGCCGGCTGGCCCTGGCCGGGGCCCTGGCGCAGCTCGCGCAGGCGGCGCTCGGTCGCTTCCAGCCGCTCGGTCAGGCCGCGCTCCGTTTGACGAAACTGCGCCTCGGCGTCGCGGCGGATGTCATCCACCAGGGCGAAGGGGCGCAGGGATTCACCGCGGGAGCGGAGCGAAACCAACGCCTCGCCGCCCGCCATGGTGTCGGCGAGGTTGATCAGGAAGGACCCGTTGTCGCTGATCGGCGTCGCCACCTGCTGGCCGAAGAAGTCCTGGGTGCGGACCCAGAAGCGGTCCTCCAGGATATCGGCGTCGTTGCCGACGATCAGGTTGGCAGGGCCTTCCGTGCGCGGGCGATGCGCCGGGAAGTCCGCCGGGCGCTCAGCACCTTCGGGCGGCGCCGGCGGCGCCTCGAAGGCGCTGTTCAGCGGCCCACGGATGCGGGCGACGATCGTCCGTGAAATGTCGTCCGGGCGGAAATCGGAGAGCAGCCGGGTCGGGCTGGGATCGGTCCGCACCGCCGTCGCATCCACCAGCATGGAGCGGGCGCTGCTGGTGACCAGCGGGGTGAATTCCACCGTGGACCCCTCGCGCCGGCGCACCTCGCCGGCGGAGGCGACGGTGACCTGCTGGAGCTCGGCGGTCGCGACCTCCGTGCGGTTCAGCCCCTCGGTCGGCACGTTGTACCAGGCGAGATAGTCCACCGCCTGCACCCGGTCCCGCGGATCGGCGCGCACGCGCCAGGCGCCGCGCAGATCCAGCACCACCTTGTCCGAAGGCGCCTCGACGCCCCAGGCGTTCAGCAGGCGCGCGAGTGTCGAGGAGGTCTCGGTCGCCGGCCGCTGGCCCGGGGAGGGGCGGGAGGCCTGGCTTTCGCTATGCGGGTCGGTCAGCGCGATCAGCCTTCCGCCGCGCATCACGAACTGGTCGATGGCGTAGAGCGTGGCCTCCGACAGGTTCTGCGCATGGGCGACCAGCAGCACCTGCACATCCGGCGCGATCACCTGCGCGTCGATGGCGACGTCGCGCACCGTGTAGAAGTTGCGGATCTGGTTCATCACCACGAAGGGCTGCCCGACGCCCGGCTGGCGCATCATCATCGCGCGGGGATCGCCGTTCAGCGGCAGGGAGGAGATGACGCCGAGCACCGGCCGCGTCGGGTTGGAAAGCTCCCAGACCATCCGCGTCAGGTCGTATTCGAGGAAACGCTCGCGATCGGGCTGGAAGAAGGGGATGGTCCGCTCGTCATCCAGCAGGTTCACGCCGGCCAGGCCGAAATAGACCTGCTCGCCGGACTGGTCGACCGGAACGCCCTGGATGCCCAGCGCCATGGCGCGGTCCTCGGTCTCGGAGAAAGGCTCCGGATCGAAGAATTCCAGGCGGACCTTGCCTGCGGAGACCGCCGCATATTCCTCCAGCATCGCCCGCACCCGCTCGGCATAGGCGCCATAGAGCGGGATCGCGGCGCCGAGGCGGCGGGAATAGAAGACGCGGAAGGTGATGGGGTCCGCCAGGCCCTGGAGCACGTCGCGCGTGCCCTCGGAGAGCGTGTAGAGGCGGTTCTGCGTCAGGTCGATGCGGGCGCGGGACAGCAGCCGGTCCGCCAGCATGTTGACGCCGACCAGCAGCACGGCGGCCAGGGCCAGCGCCAGAAGCGCGGAGAGGCCGCGCTTGCCCTGGGGCTTTGCGGGAGTGAGGGAAGTGCTCATGAGGCTCAATCCGCCTTCCGCTGGTCGATCGCGATGGTGTTCGCGAAGAGGAAGAAGGCCATGAAGGAGGCGAAGAACACGACGTCCCGCGCCGAGATCACGCCCCGGGTGAAGCCACCCAGGCGTTCCGTGATGCTGATGGAGCGCGCGATATCGGCGAGTTGCGGCACGCGCTGCGACAGGAACTCCGTCACCACCGGGCTGCCGGCGGCGGTCAGGAAGAAGCAGGCGGCGACGGCGAGCACGAAGGCGATGACCTGGTTTTTTGTCAATGCGGAGATGGCGGCGCCGACGGCCAGGAAGGCGCCGGCGACCATCAGGCAGCCGAGATAGCCCGTCAGGATCACGCCGTTATCGGGGTTGCCGAGCAGGTTCACCGTGATGACCAGCGGGAAGGTGAGGGTCAGCGCAATGGCGCAGAAGGCCCAGGCGGCAAGGAACTTTCCCACGACCGCCTCCCACTGGGCGAGCGGCAGGGTCAGCAGCAGTTCGATGGTGCCGAGCCGGCGTTCCTCGGCCCAGAGCCGCATGGTCAGCGCAGGCACCAGGAACAGGAACAGCCAGGGCACGAAGGTGAAGAAGGGCTGCAAATCCGCCTGGCCGCGGGCGAAGAAATTGCCCAGCGTGAAGGTCAGCGCGCCGGCCATCACCAGGAAGATGACGATGAAGACATAGGCGACGGGCGTGGCGAAGTAGCCCGCCAGTTCGCGGCGAAAGACGGTGACCATGCCACCCATCACGCGGCCTCCGCTTCGGCGGGAAGGGTCAGGGCGCGGAAGACGGCATCCATGGTCGGTCCCTTCGCGGCAAGCTCCGCCGGAGTCGCATCGGCCACGACGCGACCCCGTGCGATGACCACGGCGCGGGTGCAGACGGCGGCCACCTCCTCCAGGATATGGGTGGAGATGACGATGGCCTTGTTCGGCGCCATGGCGCGGATCAGATTGCGGACCTCATGCTTCTGGTTGGGGTCCAGGCCGTCGGTCGGCTCGTCCAGCACCAGCACGGCGGGGTCGTGCAGCAGCGCGGCCGCCAGCCCCACCCGCCGCTTGAACCCCTTTGACAGCGTCTCCACCGGCTGGAGGCGGACGCCTTCGAGCTGGGTCAGGGACATGGCATGGGCGACGCGGTCACCCAGCGCGGAACCGTGGAAGCCCCTCGCACGGCCGCAGAACTGCAAAAAGCCGGTGACGGTCATCTCGGGATAGGTGGGCGCGCCCTCGGGCAGGAAGCCCAGGTGGCGCTTCGCCGGCACGGGCCGGTCCACCACATCCTCCCCGCAGATGCGGGCGGTGCCGGAGGTGGGGGTCATGAAGCCGGCCAGCATGCGCATGGTGGTGGACTTGCCCGCGCCGTTGGGGCCGAGGAAGCCCAGCACCTCGCCCTTGGCGACGGAAAAGGTCACGTCATCCACGGCCGTGAAGGCCCCGAAGCGCTTGGTCAGGCGCTCGATCTCGATCAGCGCAGTCAATGCCGGCACCCCCCGGAATATACAGCGCGGCGATTAAGGAGGCAGGGGGCGGGATGCAAGCCCCCCATTCGGGGCCGCCGCGGCGTCGATGCGGCTGATTTCGCATCTTGCGGTGCATCATAAAATGATAATAAGAATCATTCGCAATTAGACGGAGACCTCCGGATGGCGCCCCTGTTGCAGGTGAAGGACCTGACCGTCCGCTTCGACACCGCCGATGGCACCGTCCAGGCCGTCAGCGGCGTCAGCTACGACCTCGCCCCCGGGGAGACCCTGGCCGTGGTGGGGGAAAGCGGCAGCGGCAAAAGCGTGCATGTGCTGGCCATGCTCGGCCTGATCCCGAAACCCCCCGGCCGCATCGCCGGCGGCCAGGCGCTGTTCGAGGGGCGGGACCTGCTGGCCATGTCGGAGCGCGAATTGCGCACGCTGCGCGGCGGCGCCATCGGCATGATCTTCCAGGACCCGATGAGCGCCCTGAACCCGGTGCTGAGCGTCGGCTACCAGATCACCGAAAGCCTGCGCACCCATATGAAGCTGTCGAAGAAGGCCGCCATGGCCCGGGCGGTGGAGCTGCTGGACCTGGTCGGCATCAGCGAACCGCAGCGGCGGGTGGTGCAGTATCCACACCAGTTCTCCGGCGGCATGCGCCAGCGCGCCATGATCGCCATCGGCATCGCCTGCGAGCCCCGCCTGCTGATCGCCGACGAACCGACCACGGCGCTGGATGTGACGGTGCAGGCGCAGATCCTCGACCTGGTGCGGCGGCTGCGCAAGCAGCTCGGCATGGCGATGATCTGGATCACCCATGATATGGGCGTGGTGGCCGGCATCGCCGATACGGTGCAGGTCATGTATGGCGGCCGGGTGCAGGAACGCGGCCCGGCACGGCAGGTGTTTCGCGACACCCGCAGCGCCTATACCTGGGGGCTGCTGCAATCCCTGCCGGATCACGACGCACCGCCCTCCGCCGGCGTCGCCTCCGCCCGCCGTCTGGTGCAGATCCCCGGCTACCCGCCCGACATGATGAACCCACCGCCCGGCGACCCCTTCGCGCCCCGCAACCCCTTCGCCACGGAACGCTGCCACAGCGAGGTGCCGCCCCTGGTCCAGGCCCCGGGCGCCGCCCCCGGCCATATGGTCGCCGCCTGGTACGACCTGCGAACCGCACGCGCCGGAGCCGCCGCATGAACGCCGTCACGCCGGTTCTGGAAGTGGACGAGCTGGTCCGCCACTTCACCACCAAGGACTTCCTGGGGCGGGAGGTGCATCGCGTCCGCGCCGTCGATGGCGTCTCCTTCACCGTGGCGCCCGGGGAGACGTTGGGGCTGGTGGGCGAAAGCGGCTCGGGCAAGAGCACCACGGGCCGGCTGGTGCTGCGGCTCGATGACCCCACCGAGGGCCGCATCCGCTTCGAGGGCCAGGACATCACCCATCTCAATGCCGCGCAGCTCCTGGCCGTGCGACGGAAGATGCAGGTGGTGTTCCAGGACCCCTTCTCCTCGCTCAATCCGCGCATGCGGGTGGGGGATGCGGTGGCGGAGCCGTTGAAAAGCCATCGCATCCTGAAGACCGCCGCCGAGCGCCATGAGCGGGTGGCGCAGCTTTTCCAGCGCGTCGGCCTGGACCCGCGCTTCGCCGAGCGCTTCCCGCATCAGTTCTCCGGCGGCCAGCGCCAGCGCATAGGCATCGCCCGTGCCCTCGCGGTGTCGCCGAAGCTGATCGTGGCGGATGAGCCGATCACGGCGCTGGATGTCTCGATCCAGGCGCAGATCGTGAACCTGTTCATGGACCTGCAGCAGGAGATGGGGATGGCCTACCTGTTCATCGCCCATGACCTGGCGATGGTCCGCTTCCTGTGCCACCGGGTCGCGGTGATGCTGCGCGGGCGGATCGTGGAAATGGCGACCACCGAGCAGCTCTTCGCCAATCCGCGCCACCCCTATACCCAGGCGCTGATCTCCGCGATGCCGATCCCCGACCCCGACCGCGAACTGGCCCGCCAGCGCATCTTCTACGAGGCGGTGACCCCGCCGCGCGAGGCCCGGCTGGCGGAGGTGGAAAGCGGGCACTGGGTGCTGACGTAGGGCAGCCTACCCCGCATCCAGCGCCGCCAGCGTCGTGTCATGTCCGAACAGTGCCAGCAGCCCCAGCGCCGCCTGCCCACGCGGCGTGGCCAGATCCGGGTCGCGATGCAGCAGCACCGCGGCGTCCTGGTGGGCGAGGTGGGTCAGGCGGGCCAGCTCCTCCGCCTCCTCCCGCGGGTCCAGAAGCCGGGCGCCGGGCAGGCCGGATTGGCGGGCGCCGAGGGCGTCGCCGCCGCCGCGGCTGAACAGGTCCTCCTCCGCGATCCGGAAGCCGTCCTCGGTGTCCCGCAGCACCAGCAGGCGGCGCTTCTCGGCCTCGCCCAGCGCCGGGGAATGCACCAGCAGGCAGGAGGAGGGGCGTGACCCGCGGCCGACCCGGCCGCGAAGCTGGTGCAGCGCCGCCAGGCCGAAGCGCTCCGCCTGCTCGATCAGCATGATGGTGGCATCCGGCACGTCGACGCCCACCTCGATCACCGTGGTGGCCACCAGAAGCTGGGTCCGGCCGGCGGCGAAATCGCCCAGCGCGGCTTCCCGCACCGCCAGGTCCTGCATGCCATGCGCCATGCCGACCTTGCCGGGGAAGCGGGCGGACAATTCGGCGAAACGGTCCTCGGCGGCCACGGAATCGTCACGCTCCCCGCCCTCAATGGCGCGCACCACCCAATAGGCGCGCTCGCCCCGGGCGATGGCCTCGCCCAGGCGGTCGATCACCTCCGGCAGGCGGTCCTGGCTGACGATACGCGTCGCGATGGGCTGGCGGCCGGCGGGCTTGCCCTCCAGTCGTGAGACCGACATCTCGCCCCATTGGGTCAGCAGCAGGGTGCGCGGAATGGGGGTGGCGGTCATCACCAGCATGTCGGCGTCGCGCCCCTTCTGGGCCAGCATCAGCCGCTGGCCGATGCCGAAGCGGTGCTGTTCATCCACCACCGACAGGCCCAGGTCGTGGAACTGCACGGCGTCCTGGAACAGGGCATGGGTGCCGACGACGATCTGCACCATGCCATCCGCCAGCCCGCGCAGCACCCGCTTGCGGGCGGCGCCCTTCACGCTGCCGGTCAGCAGCTCCACCTGCACCCCTGCCGGAATGCAGAGTTTTTCCAGCGTCCGCAGATGCTGGCGGGCCAGCAGCTCGGTGGGGGCCATCAGCGCGGCCTGGGCGCCGGATTCCACCGCCTGGAGCATGGCGAGCACCGCCACCAGCGTCTTGCCGGAGCCCACATCGCCCTGCACCAGCCGCAGCATCCGCCGCGGGCTGGCCATGTCGGCGGCGATTTCCGCCAGCGCCTGGGCCTGCCCGGTTGTGGGCGGATGGCCGAAGGCGGCCAGCGCCTGGGCGGCCAGTTCGCCGGTTCCCGGCAAGGCCCGCCCGGCGCGGTCGCGCTGCCGGCGGCGCACCAGGCCGATGGCGAGTTGCTGCGCCAGCAATTCGTCATAGGCGAGCCGCCGGCGCGGCAAGGCGGGCAGGGGGCCGGTTGGACGCTGCAGGCCCCGGATCGCGGCGGCAAAACCGGGCCAGCCCTCCTGCGCCACCAGAGGCGCATCGGCCCATTCAAAAAGGTCGGGCAGCAGGGCGAGCGCCTGCTCCATGGCGGCGGCGATGCGCCGGCCGGTCAGGCCGCGCACCATGGGCCAGACCGGCTCGACCAGCGGCAGGCCCGATTCCTGGGGCGCCACCTGCGGGTTCATCATGCCGAAGCCGCCCGAACCTTCCGTCTGCACCCGCCCGGCGAGGAAGCGGACCTCCCCCGGCGGCATCAGCTTCAAAATCCAGGGCAGGCGGCCATTCATGAAGCGCAGGGTGATCGGCCGGCCCGCAACCTCCGCCCGCACCTCCACATAGGGGCGCTGGCTGCGGCCGGACCGGGCGGCGCGATGGCCCAGCGCCACCGCTTCCAGCACGCAGTCCTGGTCCAAGGGCGCCTCCGCCGGGGTGGCGGCCCGGGCGCGGATCACCACCCGTTCCGGCAGGTGCAGCAGCAGGTCGAAGACGCGCGTGCCCCCCGCCGCCTCGGCCAGCAGGGCGGCCATGGTCTTGCCCACGCCCGGCAGCCCGTCGATCGGGGCGAGCAGGGGCTTCACATAAGACGGCGCCTCGTCGGGCCGGGTTGCTGACAGGATTCCCATGGGCCTCTATATGACAGCGCGCATCGCGAGCGCCGACATGTCCCAGAACGCCGAGAGCCTCAAGCTGACCGAAAATGCCCCCGAGCTCGATCCACGCCGCCGCCGGCTGAATTTCCGCGCCTGGCACCGTGGCACCAAGGAGACCGACCTGATGGTCGGCGCCTTCGTCGCACGCCACATCGCCCATTTCACCGAGCAGGAACTGGATGAGCTGGAGCAGATCCTGGAATTGCCGGATGTGGACCTGGCCGACTGGCTGATGCAGCGCCGGCCGATCCCGGCCGAGGTGGCCAGCCCGCTGCTGGCCCGCATGCTGGTGGAGTGCAACGAATCGGGCGCCGGCCTGCCGCCGCATCTGCGTCCATGAACATCCTGACGGTCCATGGCGCGCCGGAAGGCTTCGACGCCCTTCTGCTGGCGCGGCGCCGCGCCGAATCCAGCGGATCGGTGCTGCATGTCTGCCGCGACGATGCGCGCATGGCCCGTATGGCGGAAGCGCTGGGCTTCTTCGCCCCGCATGTGGAGGTGCTGCGCTTCCCGGCCTGGGACTGCCTGCCCTATGATCGCGTTTCGCCCAACCCCGAGATCGTGTCGGAGCGGGTCGCCACCCTGACCCGGCTGGCGGAGCCCGGCCCCACGCCGCGCATCCTGCTGACCACCGTCAACGCCCTGGTCCAGAAGGTGCCGCCGCGCGCCTCCTTCCAGGGCGCGACGCTCGCGCTGAAGCGTGGCGGGCGGGTGAAGCCGGAGAAGCTGACCGAGTTCCTGGAAGCCAATGGCTACCACCGCACCGGCTCCGTCATGGAACACGGCGAATATGCGGTGCGCGGCGGCATCGTGGACCTGTTCCCCTCCGGCCATGCCGAGCCCGTCCGCCTCGATTTCTTCGGCGATGAGATCGACGACCTGCGGGCCTTCGACACCGCCACCCAGCGCAGCGGCGCCAAGGTGGATGCGCTGGTGCTGCGGCCGGTGGGGGAGGTGTTCCTCGACGCCGATTCGATCAGCCGATTCCGCTCCGGCTATCGCGACCTGTTCGGCGCCGCGGCGGGGGAGGACCCGCTTTATGTCAGCATCTCCGCCGGCCGCCGCCATCCCGGCATGGAGCATTGGGCCGGGCTGTTCCACGACCGGATGGAGACGCTGATCGACCATCTGGGGGAGGGGGTCTCCGTCTCCCTCGACCACCAGGCGGAGGACGTGCTGACGGCGCGGCTGGAGATGGTGGCGGACCATTACGAGGCGCGGCGCATGCCGACCCGGGATGGCGAGGTGCCCTATCGCCCGGCGCCGCCGGACCGGCTGTATATCGACCATGATGGCTGGATCGAGATGCTGGAGGAGGCCCGGGTTTTTCGGTTCTCTCCCTTCGACCAGCCGGAACATGCGGCGGGCATCGATGCCGGCGGCAGGCTCGGACGCATGTTCAACGATGTCCGCGCGGAAGGCCGCAACGTTTTCCAGGCCTATGGCGAACACGCCGCTGCGCTTGCGAAGCGCAACATGCGCCCCGTTCTGGCGGCCTGGACGCGCGGGTCGCGTGAGCGGCTCGGCAATCTGCTGCGCGAAAACAATGTCCCGGCCGAGCCGGTGGACCATTTTCTCGACGTCCAGAAGCTGAAACTGGGCACCGTCGCGCTGGCCATTGTCGGTGTGGAGCGTGGCTTCATCGCGCCGTCCGACAAGCACAGCGACGGCCTGGCGCTGGTCTGCGAGCAGGACCTGCTGGGCGAGCGCATCGCCCGCCCGCCGCGCCGCCGCAAGCGCGCCGACCAGTTCATCGCCGATGCGACGGAAATCGCCCAGGGCGACCTGGTGGTGCATCAGGACCATGGCATCGGCCGCTATGACGGGCTGGAGACGATCCGCATCGGCGAGGCCCCGCATGAATGCCTGCGGCTGCTCTATGACGGCGGCGACAAGCTTTTTCTCCCCGTCGAGAATATCGAGGTCCTTTCGCGATTCGGCTCCGAAGCGGTTGGCGTCGCCCTGGACAAGCTGGGCGGTTCCACCTGGCAGGCGCGCAAGGCCAAGGCGAAAAACCGCATCCAGGACATGGCGGCGGCGCTGATCCGCATCGCCGCCGAGCGCCAGACCCGCGACGCCCCCGCCGCCATCCCGCCCGAAGGCGCCTGGGACGAATTCTGCGCGCGATTCCCCTTCGCGGAGACGGAGGACCAGCAGCGCGCCATCGCCGATGTGCTGGAGGATCTGGCCGCCGGCCGCCCGATGGACCGGCTGATCTGCGGCGATGTCGGCTTCGGCAAGACCGAGGTGGCGCTGCGCGCCGCTTTCGCCGTGGCCATGTCCGGCACCCAGGTGGCGGTGGTCGTGCCCACCACCCTGCTCGCCCGCCAGCATTTCCGCATCTTCTCCACGCGCTTCGAGGGCCTGCCGATCAAGGTGGCCCAGCTGTCCCGCATGGTGAATGCGAAGGATGCCCAGGCGGTACGGGAAGGGGTGAAGGATGGGACGATCAACATCGTCGTCGGCACCCATGCGCTGCTGGCCAAGAGCATCGAATTCGCCGATCTCGGCCTCGTCATCGTCGATGAGGAGCAGCATTTCGGCGTGGCCCACAAGGAACGGCTGAAGCAGTTCAAGGCCGATGTCCATGTGCTGACCCTGACCGCCACGCCGATCCCGCGCACCCTGCAGCTGGCGCTGACCGGCGTGCGGGAGATGAGCGTGATCGCGACCCCACCAGTGGACCGCCTGGCCGTCCGCACCTTCATCACGCCGTGGGACAGCGTGGTGATTCGCGAGGCGATCCTGCGGGAACGTTTCCGCGGCGGTCAGGTCTTCTGCGTCTGCCCCCGGCTGGAAGACCTGCCCCGCCTGCGCGAGCGGCTGGCGGAAATCGTGCCGGAAGCGCGCATCGCGGAAGCCCATGGCCGGCTGGCGCCGACCGAGCTCGAGCGGGTGATGACCGAGTTCGGCGACCAGAAATACGACATCCTTCTCTCCACCAATATCGTGGAGAGCGGCTTGGACATGCCGGCGGTGAACACGCTGCTGATCCACCGCGCCGACATGTTCGGCCTCGCCGGCCTGTACCAGCTTCGCGGCCGGGTCGGGCGCGGCAAGCTGCGGGGCTACGCCTATCTCACCTGGCCGCAGACGCACCGGCTGTCGGCGGCGGCCGAGAAGCGGCTGGAGGTGATGCAGACGCTGGACAATCTCGGCGCCGGCTTCACCCTGGCCAGCCACGACCTGGATATCCGGGGCGCCGGCAACCTGCTGGGCGACGAGCAGTCCGGCCACATCCGGGAAGTGGGCATCGAGCTGTACCAGCAGATGCTGGAGGATGCGGTGCAGTCCCTGAAATCCGGCGCGAAGGATCGCGATGCGCTGGAGGAGCGGGACTGGACGCCGCAGATCAATCTCGGCCTGCCGGTGATGCTGCCCGAGACCTATGTGCGCGACCTGCCCGTGCGCCTCGGCCTGTATCGCCGCATCGGCAGCCTGCAGACCGAGGCCGAGATCGAGGCCATGGGCGCCGAGCTCACCGACCGCTTCGGCAAGCTGCCGCCGGAGGCCGAGACGCTGCTCCAGGTGGTCTGGCTGAAGGCGCTGTGCCGGCAGGTGGGGGTGGAGAAGCTGGATGTGGGGCCGAAGGGCATCGTGCTGTCCTTCCGCGGCAATCGCTTCCCGAACCCGCCGGGCCTGATCGAATGGGTGACCGGCCAGCACGGCTTCGCCCGGCTGCGGCCGGACCAGAAGCTCGCCTGGGCGCAGGAGATGCCTTATGAGGCGCGGATGCGCACGGCGCGCGAATTGCTGAGCACGCTGGCCGAGGTGGCGCAGGGCCGCGTGCCGAAATCCACCACCCCGCCGCCGAAGCCGCCCGCGCCGGCACCCGCCGCGAAGCAGGGGCCCAGCTTCAAGAAGACGGTGTTCCGCACCCAGAGCCTGCCGCCGGCGCCGAAGGGCGCGACGACCAAGCCGATACCCTTCCCGGGCCGCTGGAAGCGCTGAGAATGTCCCCGGCGCTCTAGGACCTGTGGACAGTTGGGTTGCGGGCGCGTCCGGCGGTGCTTTTCCGCGCTGGGTTCGTCAGCCATGCTCGCCGATGGATAGCCATCGGCTCCGCTGTCTTCCTTCCCAGCACGAAAAATCCCTCGCCGGCCGCATCCCGGCCCCAACTTTCCACAGGCCCTAAGCGCCGGGAATGTCCTGGCCGGACCGCCTCAGCGGCTCGGCGCGCCGATGGTCTGGTTGGTCTGGCCGCCCAGGCCGGGGGCCAGCCGGCCGATATTGCCGAACAGCTGCTGCAGAATGGTGCGGTCATTGCCCGGGGAGGGGGTGATGCGGCTGACCACCTGCACATTCCGCCCGTCTTCCGGCCCGATGCGCTGGATGTCCCGCACCACGCCCTCGGGCGTGAAATGGATGGCGACGACGCGCTGGTCCTCCACGGCCAGCGTCCGGCCGGGACGCTGCCGGGTGACGCTGCTCATGTAGTACCAGACGGCATTGTCGAAGGTGCCGGTGGCGGAGGGGGAGCCGAGCGCGGCTTCCACATCGGCGCGGCTGCTGACGCCCGGCGTGATCTGCGCCAGCGCCTCCGCCTCCACCGCATGGCCACGCATCTGGCGGGGGCTTTCGAACAGGCCGGCGCCGGGGACGGAGGGCATCCAGGAACACCCCGCCGTTGCCAGCAGGGCGGACAGCGCCAGGGCGGCGCCCGGAAGGCGTCGGGTTTGACGGGCCACCGAGGGCCGCAACATGTTGACCGCGTGCATGGGGCGCTCCATGTGGCGGCAATGCCACCCTGGCGGGGCGCGGTCAACGGCCGCGCGGCCCGGCGGCTTCAACGGCGGCTTCATCAGGACGGGAGTGGATATGGGCCTGCTCGGGTTTTTCACGCGCAAGCCGCATGAGCGGGCGGGTTTCGAACTGTATTCCGCCGCCGTCGGCGCCGCCCGCCGCCCGGGCTTCTTTGCGGGACTCGGCGTGCCGGACACGCTGGACGGGCGTTTCGACCTCGTCGCCCTGCACGTCGCCCTGCTGATCCGTCGTCTGCGGCGGGACGCGGAGGCGGATGGGCCGAAGCTCGCCCAGGCGGTGTTCGACGCCATGTTCGCCGACATGGATGTGAACCTGCGGGAGATGGGGGTGGGCGACCTGGTGGTCGGCAAGCGCGTGAAGCGGATGTGGGAGGCCTTCCATGGCCGCGCCGCGGCCTATGAGGCGGCGATCGATGCCGGCGACCTGGCGGCGCTGGAAGCGGCCCTGGCCCGCAACATCTGGCGGGGAGAGCCGGCGCCGGACGGCGCCGCGGCCCGCCTCGCCGGCTATGCCCAGGCCCTGGCCGGGCGGCTGGCGCCCCAGGCCATGGCGGATTTCACCCGCGGCAGGGCCCGCTTCGATGTGGAGGTGCCCGCATGACCCCCGAATTCCCGCGCCCCTATCGCCTGGGCCTGACCGCGCCCCGCAGCGTCACCCTGCGCGCCAATGCCGCCGAATGCGCCGCCCTGGCCACCCGCTTCGCGATCCCGGGCGTCGAAAGGCTGGAGGCCACGGTGACGCTGATGCCCGAATCGGGCGGGGTCATCCGCCTGAAAGGGCGGCTGGAGGCCGATGTGATCCAGGAATGCGTGGTGACGCTGGAGCCGGTGCCGCAGCACGTCGATTCGCCCCTCGACCTGCGCATCCTGCCGCCGGGCACGCCGGCGACGGATGACGACCCGGACAGCCCGGATGAGATCGAGACCCATGGCGACTCGGTCGATCTGGGGGAGGTGGTGGCCGAGCAGCTCGCCCTGGCCCTGGATCCCTGGCCGCGCGCCCCGGATGCGGCGATTCCACCCGAACTTGTCGCGGAATCCGGGGACGGGCCGCTTGAGCCCGAGGCCGGTATGGACGATACCCCAGCCGGACGTCCAAACCCCTTCGCCGCTTTGTCCCGCCTGAAACGGAACTGAGTGCAGGGCGGCGCGGGCGGCTTGCGCCAACGGGCTGCGCGATGCTAAGGCCCCCCGCTCCGCTGATATTTCAGCCTGTTGATGAGAAAGGCTCGGCACCATGGCCGTTCCGAAGAAAAAGGTTTCGCCCTCCCGCGCCGGCATGCGCCGGAGCCATCAGGCTCTGACCGCCGCCGCGCATCTGGAATGCTCGAACTGCGGCGAGCTGAAGCGCCCGCACCATATCTGCTCCCATTGCGGCCATTACGACGGCCGTGAAGTGATGGCGGCGGACAAGGCCAAGGGCGTCGTTCGCGTCTGACCCGCAAATTGGGAAGCAGGCTCTGAAGGTGGCGGGAAAGGTCCTTGCGGGGCGGGAGGCAGCTGCCTTCGCCCTTGCGATCGACGCGATGGGTGGCGACCACGCCCCCGAATCCGTGCTGGATGGGCTGGAGCTGGCCGCGGAACGTCATCCGCAGGCACGCTTCCTTTTGGCTGGGGACGAGGCGCGGCTAGGTGCCCTGCTGGCCCGGCGGCCGCGTGCCGCCAAGGCCTGCATGCTGCGCCACGCGCCGGAATCCATTCCGGGCGACATGAAGCCGACCGCCGCGCTGCGCGTGCGGGGGTCCTCCATGCGCGTCGCCATCGATGCCGTGGCGCAGGGCGAGGCTTCGGGCGTCGTCTCTGCCGGCAACACGGGCGCCTTGATGGCGCTCGCGAAAATCGTGGTGAAGACGCTGCCGGAGATCGACCGGCCGGCGCTGGCGGCCATCGGCCCCTCCGCGCGCGGGGACGTGGTCATGCTGGACCTCGGCGCCAATCTGCAATGCGATTCGCGCAACCTGATCGAATTCGCCGTCATGGGCGATGCCTTCGCGCGCGCCGTGCTCGGCCTGACCAACCCGACCCTCGGTCTGCTCAATGTCGGCTCCGAGGAGTTGAAGGGCGATGAGCGGGTGCGGCTGGCGGCGGAGACGCTGCGGCTGAGCCATCTCGGCCCGAACTTTCGGGGATTCGTCGAAGGGCACGACATCGCCGCCGGCACGGTGGATGTGATCGTCACCGATGGCTTTACGGGCAATGTGGCGCTGAAGACCGGCGAAGGGGCGCTGAAATTGATGCGCGACCTGCTGCGGCAGGTCTTCACCAGCTCCATCCCCGCCCGCATGGGCTATGTGCTGGCCCGGCCGGCGCTGGACCGGCTGCGTGAATGGATGGACCCGCGGCGCTACAATGGCGCTGTGCTGATCGGGCTGAACGGCGTGGTGGTGAAAAGCCATGGCGGCACGGATGCCGTCGGCTTCGCCCATGCCGTGGACGTGGCGATGGACATGGTGACGCATCGCTTCAACGACCGAATCCGGGAAGGCCTGGCGCTGCTGCCCAGCCCCGCCCCGCGGCTTGCCGCCACCTCCCGCTAGAGAGTCTCGACATGTCTGTGGCCACAGGGAATTCGGCGTCGATGAATCCGGCGTCGATTCGTGGCGTGATCGCCGGCACCGGCGGCTACCTGCCGGCCCGCGCCGTGAGCAATGACGAGCTGGCGGCGGAGAAGAACCTCGAGACCAGCGATTCCTGGATCGTGGAGCGCACCGGCATCCGCCAGCGGCATTTCGCCGCGCCGGGCGAGACCGCCTCCGCCATGGGCATCGCCGCCTGCCGGGAGGCGCTGGCCCAGGCCGGCGCCTCGGTGGATGACGTGGATGCGGTGATCGTCGCCACCGCGACGCCGGACAGCGCCTTTCCCTCCACCGCCGCGCGCATCCAGGGCGGCCTTGGCGTGTCGCGGGGCTTCGCCTTCGATCTGGCGGCGGCCTGCACCGGTTTCATCTACGCCCTGTCGGTGGCCGATGCGATGATCCGGGCCGGCCAGGCCCGGGGCGTGCTGGTGGTGGGGACGGAGATCTATTCCCGCATCATGGACTGGTCCGACCGCGGCACCTGCGTGCTGTTCGGCGACGGCGCCGGCGCGGTGTTTTTGCGCGCGGCCGAGGCGGGGGAGGCGGATCGTGGCCTGCTCTCGACCCATCTGCACGCCGATGGCCGGCATGGCGACATCCTCCAGGTCGATGGCGGCGCCGGTTCCACCGGTGGCACCGGCGTGGTCCGCATGGCGGGGCGGGAGGTGTTCAAGCACGCCGTCACCAAGCTGGCCTCGGCGGTGGATGAGGCGCTGGCGGCCAATGGCCTGGGCCATGACGATGTGGCCTGGCTGGTGCCGCACCAGGCGAATATCCGCATCATCGAGGCGATGGGCCGCAAGCTGCACCTGCCGCTGGACCGGGTGGTGGTGACCGTCGACCGCCACGCCAATACCTCCGCCGCCTCCATCCCCCTGGCGCTGGCCGAGGCGACCCGCGATGGCCGCATCAGGCAGGGCGACCTGGTGCTGATGGAGGCGATCGGCGGTGGCCTGACCTGGGGTGCGGCGCTGGCGCGTTTCTGAGCGATAACAAGTCGTTCTCCAGCCAGGCTGAGACATTGTCGCAGGATGTTCCGCCAGTCGTCGCAAACCCATGGTTGACGGCCCCGTGTAATCCCGGCTTTGTTGTGTCTTGAAGGGGTTGCGGGGACCTGCTGGGGCATGACGACGATCACGCGGGCCAATCTGGCGGAGGCGATCTACGCGCAGGTGGGACTCTCGCGCAACGAGAGTGCCGATCTGCTGGAGACGGTGCTGGAACGCATGTCGGCGGCGCTGGAGGCGGGGGAGGCGGTGAAGATCTCCGCCTTCGGGTCCTTCGTCGTGCGCCAGAAGGGCCGCCGCGTCGGCCGCAATCCGAAGACGGGCGTCGAGGTGCCGATCCAGCCCCGCAAGGTGCTGGCCTTCCGCCCCTCCCACGTCCTCAAGGCCCGGCTCAATCCCGGCCAGGCCATCGGCCGCAGCGCCGATGACGACGCATGAGCGACGACACGCTGGAGGGTGACGCCACCCGCGCCCGGCCGCGCAAGGCGCCCACCGCCTTCCGCACCATCAGCGAGGTGGCGGACGACCTCCAGATCCCGCAGCATGTGCTGCGGTTCTGGGAGACCAAGTTCCCCCAGCTCAAGCCGCTGAAGCGGGGTGGCGGCCGGCGCTATTACCGCCCCGAGGATATCGGGCTGCTGAAGCGCATCTCCGACCTTCTCTATACCCAGGGCTATACCATCAAGGGCGTGCAGCGCCTGCTGCGCGAGGGTGGGCTGGAGGAGGCCGGGGCCACGCCGGAACTGCCGCTCGGCGACCTGGACGAGGCCGATGCGCCCGAGCCGGTGCGGGAGGCGCTGGATACGCTGGAACGCCTGGCGCATGAGTTGCGGGCGCTGGTCGCACGGGTCTGAACCGCGCCGAAACCCGCGGCGCGGGGGTTGGCGGCAACCGTCCCGCGATGCTATTGCCGCCGCAGTCGGAGCGTAGCGCAGTCTGGTAGCGCATCAGTCTGGGGGACTGGGGGTCGTGGGTTCGAATCCCGCCGCTCCGACCATCTTTCTTCAAAATCCTGATCCGTACGTCAGCCCCGCCGCGTGCGGGGTTTTTCGTCTTTTGGCCATGGCTGCGTTCCGCCTGATATCCTGATTGTGTCCCAGATGGTTGACAGCACGCCTGGTGGCGTGAGGATGGCCCCCGCCCCATGAGGAGGATCCGGCCATGCTGACCCGACGCCAGACGCTGACCGCGCTTGCCACCGCCGGGCTCGGCCTGCCCGGCCCCGCGACCTCCCAGACGGGCTATCCCGCGCGCCCCGTGCGCATTGTCATCCCCTTCTCGGCGGGCGGGCCCACCGACATCGTCGCGCGCATCATCGCCGAGCGGCTGACCGCACGCCTGGGCCAGAGCTTCGTGGTCGAGGCCAGGCCCGGTGCCGGTGGCGCCATCGCGGCGGAGGCCGTGGCGCGGGCCGCGCCGGATGGGCACACCCTGCTGATCGGCACGGCCACCACACATGCGGTGAACCCGGCCCTGCAGACCCGCCTGCCTTTCGATCCGGTGGCGGATTTCGCGCCGATCGCGCAGTTCGCGCGGGTGCCGATCATCGTCGTCGTGCATCCGGACCTGCCGGCGCGGGACCTGCCGGCCTTCATCGCCCTGCTGCGCGAACGCCAGGGCCAGCTCAACTATGGCTCCTCCGGCACCGGCTCGATGGGGCATCTGGCGGGGGTGCTGCTGATGCAGCGGCTCGGCGCCCAGGCGACGCATGTGCCCTATCGCGGCTCGGCACCCATGACCGCCGACCTGCTGGCCGGGCGGGTGCAGTTCGCGACCGACGCCCTGGCCTCCGTCGCGCCCTATGTCCGGGACGGGCGGCTGCGCGCCATCGCCATCGCCACGCCCGACCGCGCGGCGGCGCTGCCCGATGTGCCGACCTTCGCCGAGGCCGGCCTGCCGGGCTACGAGGCCTATACCTGGAACGTGTTGTTCGCCCCGGCCGGCACCCCGGCGCCGGTCATCGGCGCGCTCAATGCCGCGCTGAATGCCATCGTCGCGGAGCCCGATGTGGTGCATCGTCTGGCCGAGATGGGCCAGCCGGCGGTCACCGGGACCACGCCGCAGGGCACGGCGGACTTCGTCCGTGGCGAGTTGGCGAAATGGGCGCCGGTGGTCCGCGCCTCCGGCGTCACGCCGAGCTGAGGGGAACGACGACGTGGATGACCTTCGCACGATCTATCCCGAACCGGCCGGGCTTGCCGTCGACAAGCAATTGGACAGGCTGGACGCCCATGCCAGGACCTTCATTGCCCGCTCCCCCTTCCTGGTGATGGCGACCGCGGACGGGGAGGGGAATTGCGATTCCTCCCCGCGCGGCGACGCGCCCGGCTTCGTCGTGGTGCTGGATGAGCGGCGCCTGCTGCTGCCGGACCGGCCCGGCAACAACCGGGTGGACAGCCTGAACAACCTGCGGAGCAATCCGAAGATCGGCCTGCTGTTCTTCGTGCCCGGGGTGCTGGAGACGCTGCGGGTGAACGGCCGCGCCGCCTTCACCACCGACCCCGCCACGCTCCAGGCGATGACGGCGAATGACCGCCTGCCGAAAAGCGCGCTGGAGGTGACGGTGGAGGAGGTGTTCTTCCATTGCGGCAAGGCGCTGAAGCGCAGCGCGCTGTGGGACCCGGCGCGGCACGCCCGCCCTGGCGAAATCCCCAGCCTCGGCCGCATTCTCGCCAGCCAGACCCGTAAGATCGGGGTCGAGGAGGCGGAGACCCGCATCGCCAATGCCTATGAGGCGCATCTGTATTGAGAAGCCAGGGGCGTTTCCGGCGGGCCGGGGATGCCGCCGGCATCGGCTGGCGCGCCATCCTCGACAGGCCGGCATGATGGATCGCCCGACATGGATCCGCTCAGCGAGATCATCGCATTGCTGCGGCCGAGTACCGCCGTCGCCAAGCCCATCACCGGCCGGGGCCGCTGGGGCGTTCGCTACGAGGCGCACCACGCCCCTGGCTTCACCATCATCCTGCGGGGTGAATGCTGGCTTTCCTGCGCCGGAATGGAGACGCTGAGGCTTCGGGAAGGCGACTTCATCCTGCTGCCCTCAGCCCCGGCCTTCACCCTGGGCAGCCATCCGGATGTCGAATGCAAGCCGGCCATCCCCATGGATGGGCCGGTCCGTCACGGCGAACAGGCCGGCGACGCGGAGTTCGAATCCCTGGGTGGCACCTTCCGCATCGAGCCGACCAATGCGCCGCTTCTCCTCTCCCTCCTGCCGCGCATCATTCACATTCCGGCGGCGGAGGGACGCAGCGGCAGGATCGGCGGCATCGTCGCGCTGATCGTCGACGAATGCGGGAATGAGGCGCCCGGCAAGGAGATGATCCTGCGGCGCATGCTGGATGTGCTGCTGATCGAGGCGCTGCGCTGGCGGGGCGTCGATCTTCGCGCCGGTCTTCTGGGCGGCCTGCGCGATCCCGGCCTGGCGCGCGTTCTCCGGGCGCTGCACGCCGATATACGGGCCGACTGGACGGTGGCCGGGCTCGCGAAGGTCGCCGGGCTTTCCCGCTCGGCCTTCGCCGCCCGGTTCAGCCTGCTGCTTGGCTGCGGCCCCATAGAATATCTCATTCGCTGGCGGATGGCCCTGGCAAAGGACGCCCTGATCCGCGGCACGAAGACGCTGGACGGGATCGCCGATGACATAGGCTACGAATCGGCGAGCGCCTTCAGCACGGCGTTCCGGAAACGACTGGGCTGCTCGCCGGGCAAATTCGCCCGGAGCGGTGCCATGGCGCAGGCTGAGGGAGGGGCCCTATCTGACGCGCAGATTGGACGATAGGACATGATTTAAGGCGTCCGGATTATGGGTCATCCAGATGGCCGGGACTATCACGGTCCTCGCAACCAGATGGGGCCTTCGATGCAAACGATCCTGATCACGGGCACGTCCTCCGGCTACGGCCTCGAGACGGCGCGTCACTTCCTGGCCAATGGCTGGAACGTCATCGCCGCCATGCGCAGGCCGGATCCTGACCTTCTGCCGCGCGCCGCAAATCTGCTTATCCTGCCGCTGGACGTCACCAGCGATGACAGCATCGCGGCCCTGGTCGCGGCCGCCGGCCGCATCGACGTCCTGGTCAACAATGCCGGGATCGGCGTCGTCGGCGCCTTCGAGGCGACGTCCATGTCGCTCATCCGCCAGGTGTTCGCCACCAATACCCTGGGCGTCATGGCCATGGCGCAGGCCGTGATCCCGCAGATGCGCAGGCGTCGCGCGGGCGCGATCGTCAACGTGACGTCGAGCGTCACCCTGGCTCCGATGCCCCTGGCGGCCGCCTATACCGCCAGCAAGCAGGCCATCGAGGGCTTCACCGGGTCGCTGGCTCACGAACTTGCCCATTTCAACATTCGCGCGAAACTCGTCGAGCCCGGCTATGCCCCGACGACGCGCTTCGCGCAGAACGGCCTGGTGCCTGTCGCGGATCTGATCCCGGAGGCCTATGCCGACTTCGCGGCGCCGATCTTCGCGGCCTTCGCCCGCCCCGCCTTGACCACGAGGGAAACCGACGTCGCCGCAGCGATCTGGGCGGCGGTACATGACACGGCCGGACGGCTCCGCTTCCCGGCGGGCGCGGACGCGATGGCCCTGGCCAAGGCGAAATAGGATGTGGCCGGGCCGGGCGAGGTCGCCAGGGCGCGGCGGCCCGGCCAGGGCCTGCATGCTGTCATGGCCAGGATGGCAGATGTCTGCGAGCGATTCGCAGAACTAGCGATCAGCATGGAACAGTGCCGTTCAGTGGTCCAGTCTCACAGGCTGAAAATTCTGGCCCCGAATCTCACAAAACGGAGAGTGGCCGCGACGCTCCCCGTCAAGCGAAATCTTTCTTCAGGAGTCTCGTTAAGTATTTAAAAAGATACAGTTTTATCCGCTGAATTAAAACGATTCTTCGTTGCCAGGTACGAGCTGAACGGTAAATTAACCTATCGCTCGAGGGTCCGCCCGCGAACGCGCGTGCCTTGCGTCCGGGCTCTCCGAAGGGCCGCGACAGAGCCCTGCCTGCAATCGAGGAAACACCAAATGTCCAGCCTTATTGGAACGCCGGCCGATGACCGCCTGGTCGGGACGTCGGAGGCCGATACCATCCTGGGCGTTGCGGGTGATGATGTGATTTCCGGTGAGGGTGGCGCCGACCTGCTCGATGGTGGGGAGGGACGTGACCGTGTGGCCTATGTCGGCTCCATCGTCGGCGTGGTGGTGGATCTTGCCTTGCAGACCGCCTCGGGGGGCGACGCCGCGGGCGATACGATCCGGGGCTTTGAGCACATCACGGGCGGTGGCGGCGGGGACATCCTGCTGGGGGACGCGGGCGACAACCACTTGGCCGGCGGCGCGGGCGCGGACACGCTGCGCGGCGCGGCAGGTGACGACGTGCTGGCCGGCGGGCTGGACGGCGACCTGCTGGAGGGAGGCGAAGGGCGCGACCGCCTGCATTATGCGGCCTCCACGCAAGCCGTGGCGGTGAATCTGGCAGCGCTGACCGTCTCCGGCGGCGATGCCGAAGGTGACACGATCGCTGGCTTCGAAGGCGTGCTGGGCTCGGACTTCTCCGACACGCTCATCGGCGATATGGGCGCCAACTGGCTGAGTGGCGGGGCCGGAAACGACCTCATTGTCGGAGGCCCTGGCGCGGATCGGCTCGATGGCGGCGCGGGTCAGGACCGGCTGTCCTATGTCGGGTCCATCGAGGCGGTGTCGGTGGACCTCTCGGCGCAGACCGCCGCGGGTGGCGATGCCGAGGGCGACGGCATTTCGGGCTTCGAGGACGTCAGCGGTGGGCGGGGCGACGACCTGCTGCGTGGCGATTCCGGTGTGAACCGGCTGGCCGGCGGTGCGGGGGCAGATACGCTGCGCGGCGAGGGTGGCGACGACATCCTCAGCGGCGGAGCTGGCGGTGACCTGCTGGACGGCGGGGCCGGCCGTGATCGCGCGATCTACTCCGGCTCTGCGCAGCCGGTGGTGGTGGATCTGACCGCGGGGCTCGCCTCGGGCGGGGATGCGGAAGGTGACACGCTCTCCGGCATCGAGGATGTGACGGGCGGCGGCGGGGCAGATCGCCTGACCGGCGATGGCGGCGCCAACAGGCTGGATGGCGGCGATGGTGCGGATACCCTGGCGGGCGAGGGCGGCGACGACACCCTTCTGGGCGGCGCTGGTGCCGACCTGCTGCTTGGTGGCTCTGGCGAGGACATGGCCTCCTACGCCACCTCGGCCGCGGCGGTCACGGTTGATCTCTCGGCGGGCATCGGGCTCGGGGGAGATGCGGAAGGCGACTCGCTCATCGGGATCGAGGGCCTGACCGGCAGCCGCCATGGCGATCTGCTGATCGGCGACTCCGGCGCGAATGTCATCGAGGGGCTGGCCGGCGCGGATACGATCCGTGGCGGCGATGGCGATGACCTGATTGCCGGCGGCGCCGGCGCGGACCTGCTGGATGGTGGCGAGGGGCGAGACCGGCTGCTTTATGCCGGCACGGCGGTGGCCGTGCAGGTCGATCTCACGACCGGCCGAGGCCGCGGCGGCCTGGCGGGCGGCGACACGCTGCTCGGCTTCGAGCATGTGACGGGTGGGGGCGGGGACGACCTTCTGCGCGGCGATTCCGGCAACAACAACCTGGCTGGCGGCGCCGGGGCAGACACACTGCGTGGCGAGGATGGCGACGACATCCTGGCCGGCGGCCTGGGCGGCGATCTGCTGGAGGGCGGCGCGGGTCGTGACCGCCTGTTCTATAGCGGCTCCGCCGAGGGTGTCGTGGTGGACCTGGCGGCTCAGACGGCGTCGGGCGGTGATGCCGAGGGTGACACCATCTCCGGCTTCGAGGATGTCACCGGCAGCGCCGCGGCGGACCGGCTGTCGGGCGATGCGCTTGGCAATCGGCTGGACGGCGGTGCGGGGGCGGACACGCTTTCCGGCGGCGGCGGCAACGATACGCTGGTGGGTGGCGAAGGCGTCGACGAAGTACATGTTGCGGGAACCCGCGCGGGGTATGTGATCCTGCGACAGGCCGGCGTGGTGACGGTTCGTGACATCGACCTGACCGATGGCGATGACGGCACCGATCTTGTGCTGGGCGGCGAACGCCTGGTCTTCGGTGACGGCAGTTTCCTCGACATCAGCGGTGCCAACGGCATTGCGACAATCAGCGGCGCCGTCGCAGGGGCGGTTGCGGAAGACGGCGTCGGCACGACAGGCGGCATCGTCGTCGTGACGGACCCGGATCTGACCGAGTCGGGCTTTGCCGTGCCGACGGACCTGTCCGGGACCTATGGAGCATTCAGCTTTGACGCGTCGACGGGCGTATGGAGCTACGCGCTGGACAACGGTCTTGCTGCGACGCAGGGGCTGGCGGCGGGCGAGGAGGTCAGCGAGACGCTGACGGTGACGTCGCGGGACGGGACGGCATCACGTACGATCACGGTGACGGTGACCGGCGCGAACGATGGCGCGAGCATCAGCGGCCCTGCCACGGGAAGCCTGGTGGAGGACAGCGCGGACACGATCGGCGGGACGCTGATCGTATCCGACGCGGATGGCGACGAGGTCGGCTTTGCCACCCCGAGCGATCTGTCCGGCACCTACGGAGCCTTCACCTTCGACGCGTCGACGGGCGTGTGGAGCTACGCGCTGGACAACGGTCTTGCGGCGACGCAGGGGTTGGCGGCGGGCGAGGAGGTCAGCGAGACGCTGACGGTGACGTCGCGGGACGGGACGGCATCACGTACGATCACGGTGACGGTGACCGGCGCGAACGATGGCGCGAGCATCAGCGGCCCTGCCACGGGAAGTCTCACGGAGGACAGCGCGGATACGATTGGCGGGACGCTGGTCGCGACGGACGCCGATACGGGCGAGGCCGGCTTTGCCACCCCGAGCGACCTGTCCGGGACCTATGGCGCATTCAGCTTTGACGCGTCGACGGGCGTGTGGAGCTACGCGCTGGACAATGGCCTGGCGGCGACGCAGGGGCTGGCGGCGGGCGAGGAGGTCAGCGACACGCTGACGGTGACGTCGCGGGATGGGACGGCGTCGCGGACGATCACGGTGACGGTGACCGGCGCGAACGATGGCGCGAGCATCAGCGGCCCTGCCACGGGAAGCCTGGTGGAGGACAGCGCGGACACGATCGGCGGGACGCTGATCGTGTCCGACGCGGATGGCGACGAGGTCGGCTTTGCCACCCCGAGCGATCTGTCCGGGATCTATGGCGCCTTCACGTTCGACGCGTCGACGGGCGTATGGAGCTACGCGCTGGACAATGGCCTGGCGGCGACGCAGGGGTTGGCGGCGGGCGAGGAGGTCAGCGAGACGCTGACGGTGACGTCGCGGGATGGGACGGCGTCGCGGACGATCACGGTGACGGTGACGGGCGCGAATGACGGCGCGAGCATCAGCGGCCCAGCGACGGGGAGCCTGGTGGAGGACAGCGCGGACACGATCGGCGGGACGCTGCTGGTCAGCGATGCCGATGCGGGTGAGGCGGACTTTGCCGTGCCGGCCGATCTCACGGGCACCTATGGCGCCTTCACCTTCGACGCGTCGACGGGCGTGTGGAGCTACGCGCTGGACAACGGTCTTGCGGCGACGCAGGGGTTGGCGGCGGGCGAGGAGGTCAGCGAGACGCTGACGGTGACGTCGCGGGACGGGACGGCATCACGTACGATCACGGTGACGGTGACCGGCGCGAACGATGGCGCGAGCATCAGCGGCCCTGCGACGGGGAGCCTGGTGGAGGACAGCGCGGACACGATCGGCGGGACGCTGGTCGCGACGGACGCCGATGCGGGCGAGGCCGGCTTTGCCACCCCGAGCGACCTGTCCGGGACCTATGGCGCCTTCACGTTCGACGCGTCGACGGGCGTGTGGAGCTACGCGCTGGACAACGGTCTTGCGGCGACGCAGGGGTTGGCGGCGGGCGAGGAGGTCAGCGAGACGCTGACGGTGACGTCGCGGGACGGGACGGCATCACGTACGATCACGGTGACGGTGACCGGCGCGAACGATGGCGCGAGCATCAGCGGCCCTGCGACGGGGAGCCTGGTGGAGGACAGCGCGGACACGATCGGCGGGACGCTGGTCGCGACGGACGCCGATGCGGGCGAGGCCGGCTTTGCCACCCCGAGCGACCTGTCCGGGACCTATGGCGCATTCA
>JAESGV010000143.1_pt1 | contig 87314 bp, 87 predicted proteins | sample 9269781 | NCBI WGS metagenome assembly JAESGV01 (sample SAMN15741586, study PRJNA653496) | algae metagenome | isolation source: Tildeniella torsiva UHER 1998/13D and co-occurring heterotrophs from... | place: Slovakia: Slovak Paradise National Park, Hrabusice, Kosice Region | collected 2000-01-01
CTGGGACGGCAGACGCCCGATCAGGCCTACTTCGACGCGCTGCAGCCAATCCCGGTTGCGGCATAACCAGGGCCGGAATCCACTTAACGACAGACCGCAAACTGTTCAGACAAACCGAGCCAGCTCTAAGCCAGCCGCAGGCGCCGCGCCCACCCCCACCAACGGCTTGCCTTCCGGATGGCTGCCCCGCGGGGATGAGGTGGTGGGAGTATGGGGGTGATGCGGAGAGCGGGGATAAGTTTGTGAGGCGGTGATGCGCCATTATCCGACATAGGCACCCCGCCCTAAGCCGGACCAATTCTGCCTCGTCCGGCACGACAAGAAGCAGACCATCCTTGACAATGTGCAAATGATCCGCGTGTCGGATGGAGCGGGGCCCTATAGTACGACGGTCGCCTCTGCGTAACCGCGGGACTTCGCGCGCTCGCCTCCACTAAGTGGGAAACTTCACCGTCTTGAGGTGGCGGCCAATGTATCCAATTTCAATGGTGTGTGCGACTGCCGATCGAAGCAGATGAATTCGAAAGAGGCTGTCTACCCAGATATGGTCTTCGAAAGTCACGCTGTGCCCTTCCGAATTAGGGAAATCTCGCGACCCGGGATAGCGAGCCATCGTGGAAGCAGATTCACCGGTGATTTCCGGGCGCAAATTGGGAAATGTGCCCGTTGACTGCCAAATCTCCGCCCGGCGATTTAGATCTACTAATCGCCGGAACAACAGCCCGAACAATCCACCGTCAAATTCGGCAAGCTGACCCTGGACCGCCTGACCAAATTTCAGGCGCGGAAATAGGGCAGTTCTGGATTCCCAGAACGATCGTGGAGTAAGCGCCTTTTGGGCTTGCGCCACTCGGCGGGCCTGTATCGAGTCGGCATGCTCTACCTCGCTTACATGGTCGAGGTGGTAGTCCCTGCCGCCAGACGCAAATGCCAAATGGTCCATAGCCCAGCGACCGTCCCGGCTCAGGCTGATTAACAAGTTGCCCGTAACAGCACACAGCGTCGCGTCGACCTGCGCCTCGACGGCGCGCTCAAAACACGCTTCGTGTCCTTGCGCAGGCGCATTGAGTTCAAGCCGGAGGAGCGCGTCGATTTCCTCGTCGGCAAGGCCCGCGTCAGCCGGTGACATGGAGTTTAACGCGTTGAAGTAGTCGGCGGCGTCATGCTCACCAACCTCGTACAACGATTGGACAACTTCACCCAACGCATGATTCCGATCCGCAGCACTCACAAGGGGAATGAGCCACGGATCCTGAAAAATACGAAAGGTAGGCAGCTTATCAGTCGCCGTCGCGTCCAGTTTCGCTAGAGCCGAGAGTAGCTTCTTCAATTCCTTCTGTGCCGGCTCCAACCGAGCAAACGGCTCCGCGACGGACACCCGGTTAAAGACGTAGTCAGCCATCTGTTAACCTGAGGGCTTCAGGAGCCTAGCCGCGTTTCTGCGGTGCTGATCGAAAAAATTCTCAGGCCAGAAACTGAGTTTGCCTGACCGATCGAGGGTGGGCGAGACAATTTCGGTTCGGGCCCCCGAGCGCGAAAAGTAATGGAAAACTGTTTTGTCAGCATGAAGGAGGCCCTCCCTCACCGCAATCCGGACTCCGTCCATCAAATGGTCCGAATGCGTTTCCACGAGCACTATCACGCCCGCAGCGGCAGCACGCGCGCACAACTCGCCGATTTTCGTCTGCCCTCTGGGGTGCAAGTGGGCCTCCGGGTTCTCTATGAGTACAAGGCCTCCCGCTGGGGTGGCGAGCAGGGCAACGAGAACCGGCAGCACATAGCTCAGTCCAAACCCGACATTAGTTGCGCGAAAAGCGCGGGTGCGAAGCGAGTGCTCGCTTCCAAACGAATAGCCGCCAACAATGAGATCAGCTTCGGAGACGGGCGTCAGATCCAGCCGCACTCCAGGGCTCACGTCTGCCAGCCAAGCCTCCACCTGGTCTCGCAGGCGCTCGCCGTGGTCTCCCATCAGGCGTGCATCATCGGTGGAGAGCACGATATTGTCTTGGTGCTCGAAGAGGGCTTGAAGAACAAACTCGCCTCGACTGCCGAGGTCCAGCCCGCGGCTTCCCGACATAGGAAGATACTTTCGCGGACCGTTCCGCTCAGCATTCAGGTATTGAAATGCACACTTGGTGTCACCGTCGCTGAGCCGACCGGTCAACAGCGCCCGCAGGCTGGAGTGCTCAAGCATCTGGGCGATCGCAAAATTTGTTTCTTCGCCTCCAATGCTCGACGTGGCGCTCCCGCTGCTATCGACATTGAAACAAAACGCGATGGGGCTGGCGCCTGGCCCTGCAATGAATTCGATGGAGATGTAGTCCTCCTCCGCTCCTTCGTGCAGAACGGCCGCCGCTGAGCCGAGGTCGACCAGTTCGCCGGAAAGCGAGAGAATCCCCTTGGCCAACTCTCCAGACTTGTATGACTGCCTGAGAGCAAGCAGAGCCTGCAGTACACTGCTTTTGCCCGCCCCATTCAGGCCACTTAGAACCGTCAAATCCCCAATGCGGATCTCAGCGTCAGCAATGCTTTTAAAGTTCCTGATCGCAAGTTCCATTATAGCGCACCACTCACAATGTGGCCAATCAGCTTTGATATCTCGCTGAAACGCTTGCCAACCCGCTTCGGAACGCCGGTGGAGTACGATATCGATATGACGAACTCGCTATCAGTTTTCATGATGTGATTGAACCGCTCAAGGACCTCATTCTTGCGATCGATGAGCGTTCGAAGTGCTTCATCATCCAGGCTTGCCAGCGATACCGCCCAAGCTTCGAAGAGCGGTTTACTCACGGGGTTTCTAGCCGCGACGAGTTTTCCCTTCTCATCCAATCTAGGCTTCCGAAATGCATACTGCCCGAAAATTCGTTCCGCAGCGATCATCGCCCGTACGAACTCCGCTTCAAGTGAAACACGCTCCGAATCGGGCATCGCATTGATCCGCCGCATCGCTTCATTTAGAAAAGCGTCGAGGTCGTTCACCTTGTAGTCAGCGGGCGGTGTCATTCGAAACGCTAAAAACCGCAGGGCCAATTCCTGTGCATCCATCCGCTCGTCGCGAACCGTACCAGCAGTTGCCAAAATGAATGCTGGCTGCTCGGCAAGCCTTCGGAGATATTCGCGAACTGGGCCCTTGTTCAACGCGTTTCGGATCTCTTGGCCAGTAAGAGGCACACCGCCCGTATTGATGCGCTTAAAGATATTTATCATGACCTCTTCAGGCGTCCCCGGCTGGATGACGTTGATCACCAGCTCGGTCTCCTCAATGCGCCGCTGCATCGCTCGATCTAGGCCGTTGATAGACATGCCTTCGAGTGCGCTGAGGTACTCAAGCCCCGAAAGCTTGAAATCGCCCTTCATAAAGTCATAAATCGTCGTCAAGCGTTGCAAGCCATCGACCACAGCCCAGTCGTCCCTTTCGTTTGCGGCAACGTAGAAGACCGGCAGAGGTATTCTCAGGAGCAGGGATTCGATCAACTGACTCTTGCGCTGGATATGCCAAACGCGAGCGCGGCGTTGGAACTCCGGAGCAAGATCGATTTCCTCATGCCTAATCCGGCGCATAATCAAATCGATATTTTTGCGCTCAGTCGTCACCCGGATCTTGCTGGGGTCGAAGGGCTTGTCGATCTGAAAGCTATCATCCAACAGCTCCGCCTCAACGCCGAAAATTTCTTCGGTGACACGCAGTGAGAGGTCGGATGTGTCGTCGCCCTGTTCCATGAAAGATCGCAGTCCTGCCAAATAACTTAGGTGCACCCCACAACTGGTAGCACAGGTGTTAGCAAGCCTGCACGAAGACGGGAGGCAAAATCCACCGGCATAGCTCGCGCGTGCCGGGGTTTTCACCGTGCACTCTTGAGACCGTGACAGCACCTATCCGATCGGCCGCCCCACGGGGCCCCGAACCGGACGTTGCCAATGGCGGCTCACGCCCCCCTCACCGCATAAAGCACAGCCCCCGGAACTTCCCCCGGAACGCCGTGACATCCCGCGCGATCGCCTCCGCGGGCCGCGAACCGTTCAGCCCTTCGGCGATGTAAGCGGCGAGTTCGGGCATGTCGGCCGGGGTCATGCCGAAGCGGACGATCTCGGGGGTGCCCAGCCGCAGACCGTTGACGTCTCCCGCCACCTCCGGCAGCGGCAGGCCGATGCCGCAGCTCAGGATGTTGATGGCGCGCAGCTTTTGCGCCGCCGCCTGGCCGCCGCCATAGGTGTGCGCCTCGATCGCGAACTGGTGCGAGGTGGTGATGCCGCGCTCGCGCGCATAGACCGGGATCTGCCGCTCGCAGAGCGCCTCGCCCAGCGCCTTGGCGGTGGCGGCCATCATCTGCGCGTAATCGCGGCCATGGGCCTTCCAGTCGAGCAGCGTGATCGCGAGCGAAGCCGATTTCGCCGCGTCGAAATTCGCCGTCAGCCCGGGATAGGCGATGGCGTCGAGCCGCTTGGCGATGGCGGCGTCATTGGTGACGATCAGCCCCGAGGGCGGGCCGCCGAGGCTCTTATAGGTGCTCATCGTCATCAGATGGGCGCCCTCCTCCAGCGGCTGCTGCCAGGCATGGCCGGCGATCATCCCCGACATATGCGCCGCGTCGAACAGCACGAGCGCGCCGATTTCGTCGGCAATCGCGCGGATTTCGCGGATCGGATGCGGGAAGAGGTTCAGGCTCGCGCCGATGGTGATCATCTTCGGCTTCAGCCGCAGCGCATCCGCCCGCAACTGCGCGACATCGACGGTGTAGTTGGTCGCGTCGACCGGCGCCGGATGGGTGACGATGCCGTAGAGCCCGGCCGCGCCGGCGCCGTGATGCGTGACATGCCCGCCGATCGAGGGCGGCGGCGCGATGATGCAGTCGCCGGGCTTCGCCGCGACCATGAAGGCGTAGAGATTGGCGATGGCGCCCGAGGGCACGCGAATCTCGGCGTATTTGGCGCCGAACACCTCGGCCGCGAGCTCGGCGGCGATGATCTCGATCTGCTCGATCGCCTCCAGCCCCATCTCGTATTTCTCGCCGGGATAGCCGAGCGAGGGCCGCGCGCCGAGCCCGGACGCCAGCGCCGCTTCGGCGCGCGGGTTCATCACATTGGTCGCGGGGTTGAGGTTGAAGCAGTCGCGCTCGTGGATGTTGCGGTTCTCGGTGGTCAGCGCCGCAAGCCTGGCCTCGATCGCGTCGAGCGGCTGGCCGCTGACGCCGCCGGCGACCGCGAGCACGTAATCCTCGCTCGCGGCGGGAACCCAGTCGCGCCTGCCCAGTGCCGTCATCGCCCTACTCCCGCCCCGCCGGGGCCTGCCTGAAACTGAGGCCATAGGAGCGGTTTGCGCGGGCCGGCGCAAACGAGTATTCGTCGCGCGAAGGCGGAGAAAATCTCAGCCTCCCGCCGGACCCCTCCATGGCCGTCAAGCCGCCCCGCCCCCGCCTGCCCTCGCTCAAGGCGCTGCGCGCCTTCGAAGCGGCTGCGCGTCTGGAAAGCTTCACCGAGGCCGCGGCCGAGCTCGGCGTCACGCCCGGCGCCGTCACCCAGCAGATCCGCCAGCTCGAGGCCGCTCTGGGGCTTTCGCTGTTCCGCCGGCTGCCGCAGGGCGTGGTGCCGACGGTCGCCGCCCGCGAGGTGCTGCCCCGGCTGACGCGCGGCTTCGACATCCTGGCCCAGGCGGCCCAGAGCCTGCGCGAGAGCGAGAGCCAGCGCGCGCTCACCATCGCGGCGCTCCCCTGCATCGCCCAGCTCTGGCTCTCGCCGCGCCTGCCCGCCCTGCAGCGCGCCTGGCCGGATCTGCAGGTCTCGATTTCGGCGATGGAGGCGCCGCCCGATCCGCGCCGCGAGCCGCATGACCTGTCGATCTTCTACCGCGAGCCGGGCTCCGGCCCGCCGGCGCTGACGCTGGCGGGCGGGGACGCGATCCTGCCGGTCTGTGCGCCCACTCTCGGCGAGCGCATCGGCACGCCCGCCGATCTCGCCGGCCAGACGCTGCTGCACGATGCCGTCTGGCAGAGCGACTGGGCCCGCTGGCTCGCTCATGCGGGAGCGCCGCGCCACCTCGATGCGACGCGCGGCCCGCGCTTCTCGCTCTACAGCCTGGCGCTGGATGCGGCGCTGACCGGCTCGGGCGTGCTGATGGGGCGGCTCTCGCTGGTTGCGCCGCTGCTCGCGCAGGGCCGGCTGGTCGCACCGCTCCAGACGCCGCTGCCGCTCAGCGAGCGGCTGACGGTGGCGCCCGCGACAGCGGAGCGCCCGCATCCGCGCCAGGCCGAGATCGCCGCCTGGCTGGCCGCGCAAGGGTGAGGCCAAGGCCTCAGATATAGGAGCCGCAATCGCCGCCGAGGATCTGGTCCATCGAGCGCGCGGGCTCGGCGCAGCCGGCCTCGCCGACCACCTTGGCGGGCACACCGGCCACCGTCTTGTTGCGCGGCACGCTTGCCAGCACGACCGAGCCGGCCGCGACGCGCGAGCACTGCCCGACCTCGATATTGCCGAGGATCTTGGCGCCGGCGCCGAGCAGGACGCCCTTGCGGATCTTGGGATGGCGGTCGCCGCCCTGCTTGCCGGTGCCGCCCAGCGTGACGCTGTGCAGCATCGAGACATCGTCCTCGATCACCGCCGTCTCGCCGACGACGAGCCCGGTGGCATGGTCGAGGAAGATGCCCTTGCCGATGACGGCCGCCGGGTTGATGTCGGTCTGGAACACCTCGGAGGCGCGGCTCTGGAGATACAGCGCGAAATCGCGCCGGTCCCGCCGCCAGAGCCAATGCGCCAGCCGGTGGCATTGCAGCGCGTGGAAGCCCTTGAAGAACAGCACCGGCTCGAGCACGCGGTAGCAGGCCGGGTCGCGGTCGAGCACAGCGACGACGTCGGCACGCATGCCGGCGCCGATCGCCTCGTCGGCGGCGAGCGCCTCGGCGAAGGCCTGTTCGATCAGATCCGCCGTCACGGCCGGATGCCCGAGCCGGGCCGCGACGCGGTGGCCCACCGCCGCCTCGAAGCCCGGCTGGTTGAGCACGGAGGCAACGATGAGGCTGCCCAGCGCCGGTTCGGCGGCGACCGCGGCCTCAGCCTCGCGCCGCAGCCGGGACCAGACAGGGTCGAGCCGTTCGAGCCCGCTCTTGGGGTCGCGGGCTTCGACGACGGAGCGTCCTGACGACATGGTTGTTCTCCGCGAAAGTCTTTCGTCGATGCCAATCCTAGCATCCGAGGCGGCATCGACGCCAAAGCTGTTTGCGAGCCGCACACCGTTGCGCATGTGGTGCGCCGGATTCACTTTGTCAAAAGCGGCCGCCAACCCTTTGCCGGCAGGCGGTTTTCGAACCGTCTCCCCGCGACCTCACAAACGCGACAGGAAGTCGAGCACCGCCTGCTTGTGGCTCTTGTCGCCCACCGCAAGGTTGTGGTCGCGGCCCTGAATATCGAAGGCCTCCGCCCCCGGAATCAGCCGCGCCAGCGCCGGACCAGAGCCCGCGACATCGTCCGTGGTGCCGACGCTGACCAGCGTCGGCACCGCGATGCGGCCGACCTCGGCTGCGCTCAGCGTCTGCCGCGAGCCACGAATGCAGGCGGCGAGCGCCGCGAGATCGCTCTTGGTCGCCTCGGCGAAGGCGCGGAACATCCGCTGCATCGGGTCGGTCAGGCCATCGAGCGAGGGCGCCTCCATCGCGTCGGCGATGCCCAGCGGCAGGCCGACGCCTTCGACGAGATGGATGCCGAGCCCGCCGAGCAGGAGCGCGGTCAGCCGCTGCGGATGCGCCAGCGCCAGATGCGCCGAGATCCGCGCGCCCATCGAATAGCCCATGACGGCGGCGCGCGGGATGCCGAGATGGTCCATCAGCCGCCGCACATCCTCGGCCATGATCTGGGAGGAATAGGCGGCGGGCTCATAGAGCTTCTGGCTCTGGCCATGGCCGCGGTTGTCGAGTGCGACGACGCGGTAGCCGGCATGGGTCAGCGTCTTCGTCCATTGGGTGTTGACCCAGTTGACCATGTGGCTGGAGCCGAAGCCATGGACCAGAACCACCGTCGCATGGCGGTCGACATCGCCGGTGGGCGCGAGATCGACATAGGCGAGGCTGACGCCGTCGGAAGAGAAGGTCTGCATGGCGGTCCGTTACCGTCGCGGGAATTGCGCTCTCCCATGCCACCAACGCCCCGGCTTGGGTAGCGGCCGCAGCGCAGCCTGCCTATGAAGGGCGCCATGAGCGCCGTCCCGCCTCCTCCTGCCGCCCCCTCGCCGCGCCTGCGGCTGGAGGCCGTCGATTGCGCCCGGGGCCTCGCGCTTCTGGCGATGTTCGTCTTCCACTTCGCCTATGATCTCTCCTATTTCGGCCTGATCGAGACCGATGTCCCTGCCGAGCCCGGCTGGCGCTGGTTCGCGCGGCTGATCGCCGGCTCCTTCCTGACGCTGGTCGGAGTGAGCCTCGTGCTGGCAACCCGAAACGGACTGAACCGGCCCGCCTTCCTGAAGCGCCTCGCCATGGTCGCCAGCGCGGCCGCGCTGGTGACGCTCGCGACCTCTTTCGCGATGCCGCGCAGCTTCATCTTCTTCGGCATCCTCCACCATGTCGCGCTCGGCAGCGTGCTGGCTCTGCCCTTCCTGCGGCTGCCGGTCGTTGCGGTCGCGGGCGCGGCCATCATCGCCTTTGCCCTGCCCTTTCTCGTCGCCCATCCGCTGCTCGATGAGCCCTGGCTCGCCTGGCTCGGCTTCTCGCGCGCGCCGATCGTGACGGCGGATTTCGTACCGGTCTTCCCCTGGTTCGGCTGCGTGCTCTCAGGGATCGTGCTGGCGCGGCTCGCTTTGCCGCGTCTGGCCGGCAGCCGCCTCGCCGCCTGGCACCCGGCCTCGCTGCCGGCCCGGATCCTCGCCTGGGGCGGACGGCACAGCCTGCTGGTCTATCTCGTCCATCAGCCGGTCTTCATCGGCGCGCTGATGCTCGCGCTTCAGCTGAACCCGCCGCAGCCGATGTCGGAGGAGCGCGGCTTCATGCTCTCCTGCCAGCGCAGTTGCGGGACGGGTCCGCTGGGTGTCGACGCCTGCGAGCGGCTCTGCACCTGCACGGTCGATTCGCTGAAACGCGAGAGCCTCTGGCGGGAGACGCTGACCGACACCCTCGATCCGACGCAGCGCGAGCGGGTCTCCGCGCTGGCCCAGCCTGCCTGCGCCCGGCGACACCGCGCTGAGACAATCGCGCACTGGCGTCAGGCCGCCCGGCGCGATAGTTTGCGCCGACATCACGAAGCAAGAGCGACGATCATGGCCGATCACGGCATTCCGCATTTCCACAACGACAAGGGCGTCGCCGTCATCCATGTCGGCGCGCGCGAATTCATGTGCATCGGTGCCAAGCCGCCTTTCGACCACCCGCATGTCTATCTCGACATGGGAGCCGACCATGAGATCGTCTGCCCCTATTGCTCGACGCTCTACAAGTTCGACGCGAGCCTGAAGGCCGGCGCCTGCTCACCGCCCGAATGCGCCCATCACGAGACGGCGCAGGCCGCCGCCTGACACCTCCGTCCGTGGGACGAAGGACCAGCCCGCGCCCGGCACGCGGACCCTCACCGGCGCGCTTTCAGAGGGGCGGACGCGCCCATCCTGATTCGGTTGCGAAAGCCTCGTTTTGGTCTCTTCTCCCCATTTCCTGATCGTCGGTGCCGGCATCGGCGGGCTGACGATGGCGCTGTCTCTGGCGCGGCGCGGCATCGCAGCGACCGTCATCGAGAAGCGCACCGGCTTCGGCGAACTCGGCGCCGGGCTGCAGATCAGCCCGAATTCCGGCCGCGTGCTCGATGGTCTCGACCTGACCCTGCCGCTCAAGCGCGTCGCCGTCAGTTCGCATGGCCTCGTCATCCGCCGCTGGAACGATGGCAGCGCGCTGCTCGAGATGCCGTCGCATCCCGAGCGGCTGACGACGCCCTACCGCGCGCTCAAGCGCAACGACCTGCATACGGTCCTGCTCGATGCGGCCCGCGCCATGCCCAATATCCGCCTCGTCATCGGCCGCGGCGTCGACGAGATCACGCAGGACGAGACCGGCGTCTCGACGACGCTGACCGGCCAGAACGGCCAGTGGGAGAGCTTCCATGGCCTGGGGCTGATCGGCGCCGACGGCCTCTGGTCCCGCGTGCGCGACCTGAGCGGCGACGCCTCGCCCCCGGTGTTCACCGGCTTCGAGGCCTGGCGCGCGCTGGCACCGGCGAGAGCGACCGGCACGCCGCGCGTCAACCTCCATCTCGGCCCGGGTCGCCATGCCGTGCATTATCCGGTCGCCGCCGGGCACCAGACCAATCTCGTCATCGTCCGACGGGCGAGCGAGGCGCGCGAGGGCTGGACGCGCGAGGGCGATGCCGCCGTTCTGGCGCAGCATGTCGCGGGCGCCTCGCCTGATTTGCGGGCGCTTTCCGCCGCGGCGAGCGGCTGGCAGGTCTGGTCGCTGTTCGATCGCAAGCCGGCGGCGATGGCGCGCGGCCGGATCGCGCTTCTGGGCGATGCGGCCCATCCTGTCCTGCCCTTCCTGGCGCAGGGGGCCTCGCTCGCGATCGAGGATGCGGCCGTTCTGGCGCGCCTCCTGGCGCAGGCCTTGGAGGCGGAGGGTGCGCGCGGCGTCCCCGCCGCGATGGCCGCCTATGCGGCGGCGCGCGCCGCACGGGTCGCGCGCGTGCAGGAGGCCAGCCGCAGCAATGGCCGGACGTTCCATCTCGGCTGGCCGCTCAGCGTCGGGCGCGATCTCGCCTTGCGCCGGCTGGGCGGAGACGGGCTGAGCCGCCGCTACGACTGGCTCTACCAGTGGCGCGATGGCTGAACCGGCCGCCCGGCCCGACCCTTGGTCATCTCGCCTTCGCCGCAATCTATCACTAGCTTCGCATCACTCCGCATGGATGAAAGCGAAATGATCCGCGTCAATCTCCACGAACAGCTGTCCGGCCGCACCGCCCGCATGCCGCGCTGGGCCGCCTGGCTGGCGATGGCGGGCAGCCTCGTGGTCGGCGTGGTGCTGTTCCTGGTGGCCGCCAGCCTCGCGCTGATCCTGATCCCGGTCGTCGCGATCGTCGGCACGATCGGGGTCTGGCGCCTGCGCGCCCGGATGAAGGCGGCCGGCTTCGGCCAGCCCGGCCCGTTCCCGCCACAGGGACGCCAGGCCGGTCCCGCCGAGATCATCGACGCCGAATATCGCATCATCGACCAGGGCGAACCGCCGCGCCGCTGATCGCCAGCGTCAGGGCGCCAGCCGCGTCAGCACGACGCCCGCCGCCGCGCAGATCGCGAGCGTGGGGATCATCCCCAGCTTGAACCGCAGCATGGCGACCATGGCACCGGCGCAGAGCAGCGCGGCCCGCCAGTCGAGCGAGGCAAAGACCGGCCAGTCCGGCGCCAGGCCGAGAAAGGCCACTGGCCGCAGCTCGCGAAACATCACATGCAGCCCGAACCAGAGCGCGAGGTTCATGATCACGCCGACCACGGCCGCAGTGATCGCGCCCAGCGCCGCCGACAGCGCCCGGTTGCCGCGCAGCGCCTCGACATAGGGCCCGCCGAGGAAGATCCATAAAAAGCACGGCGCAAAGGTCACCCAGAGCGTCAGCAGCGCCCCCAAACCGCCCGCCAGCAGCGGCGGCAGAGCGCCCGGCGCCCGGAACCCGGCGAGAAAGCCCACAAACTGCAGGACCAGGATCAAGGGGCCCGGCGTCGTCTCGGCCAGGCCGAGCCCGTCGATCATTTCGCCGGCCTGCAGCCAGCCATAGGTCTCGACCGCCGCCTGCGCGACATAGGCCAGCACGGCATAGGCACCGCCGAAGGTGACCACCGCCATCGTGCTGAAGAAGCGGCCGATCTGCGTCCAGACGCTGTCGCCCCCGCTCCAGAGCCAGAGCAGCGCGACGGGCGCCAGCCAGAGCGGCAGCCAGAGCGCCAGGCTCTGCAGGGCCTTGCCTGTCGAGGGGCGGACATGGGTGAGCTCGCCGCGGGCGAACAGGACATCGACGATGCCGGTGACCTCGGTCCCCGCCGCGCCATGGGCGGCCTGCGCGCCGAAGACCGCCGGGCTCAGCCGATGGCCGGCCCAGCCGATCAGGCCCGCCGCCAGGATGATCGCCGGAAACGGCGCCTTGAACAGGAAGATCGCCACGAAGGCGGCGCCCGCGATCGCCCCCATCGCCCGGTTCTTCAGCGCCCGCCGGCTGATCCGCAGCCCCGCCTCGACGACGACGGCGAGCACCGCGGCCTTGATCCCGAAGAACAGCCCGTCGACGAGCGGCACCTCGCGATAGAGCACATAGAGGATGCTCAAGCCGAGCATCACCACCGCGCCGGGCAGGATGAAGAGCAACCCGGCGATCAGCCCGCCGATGGTGCGGTGCATCAGCCAGCCGATATAGACGGCGAGTTGCTGCGCCTCGGGGCCGGGCAGCAGCATGCAGTAGTTCAGCGCGTGCAGGAAACGCGCCTCGCCGATCCAGCCCCGCTCCTCGACCAGCTCCTTGTGCATCAGGGCGATCTGCCCGGCCGGTCCCCCGAAGGAGAGCAGGCCGATCCGGGCCCAGACGCGTGTCGCCTCGGAGAGGGTCGGCATTTCCCTGACGCGGGACTCCCCCGCCGCTCCGTCGCTTGCGGCTGCCGGTGTCACCATCAGTCGATGCGGCTGACCAGGATCTTGTCGATCCGGCGGCCGTCGAGATCGACGACCTCGTAGCGCCAATGGCCCTTCTCGAAGACCTCGCCGACCACGGGAAGGTGGTTCAGCTCGGCCAGGATGAAGCCGGCGACCGTCTGGAAATCGGCATCGCGCGGGATGTGGATGCCGAGCTCATGCGAGAACTCGTCGACCTGCATCCAGCCGGCGACCAGCCAGGATCCGTCGGCGCGGGTGACGATCGGCGGCTCGTCCTGCTCCTCTTCCTGGAAGGCGCCGATGATCGCCTCCAACACGTCGCCGGGCGTGATGATGCCCTCGAAATGCCCGTATTCGTCGAAGACCAGCGCCATATGCACGCGCGAGGCCCGGATCTCGCGCAGCACCTGCAGCGCGCCGGCGGTGTCCATCACGACGGGTGCCTCGCTGACCAGCCCGCGCAGCTCATGCGTGCCGCCATCGGAGAGGAAGTCGATCAATTCCTTGACCACGACGACGCCGATGATCGAATCCGACTCGCCGTCCTGGACCGGCAGGCGCGAGCGCCGCGTGGCGCGCAATTGCGCGCGGATCTCGTCGGCGCTGTCGGTCAGGTCGATGACCTCGACCTCGCGGCGCGGCGTCATCAGCGCCCGCGCCGACCGGTCGGCCAGCCGCATCACGCCGGTGATCATCTCGCGCTCGTCGCGCTCGAGCACGCCGGCCGTCTCGGCCTCGGCGATGATGGTGCGGACCTCCTCCTCGGTGACCTTCTCCTCGGGCTCGCCCTTCTGGCCGAGCAAAGCGAGCACCGCCCGCCCCGAAATATCGAGCAGGAAGACCAAAGGCGCGCCGACCTTGGCGATCAGCGACATGGTGGGCGCCACCCGCGCCGCCACACGCTCGGGATCGCGCAGCGCGATCTGCTTGGGCACGAGTTCGCCGATGATCAGCGACAGATAGGTGATGCCGACGACGACGAGGCCGACGCCGAACCCGTCGGCGACGACCTGCGAGAAGCCCTGTTCCGAGAGCCAGGCCGACAGCCGCGCGCCGAGCGTGGCGCCCGAGAAAGCGCCCGACAGCACGCCGACCAGCGTGATCCCGATCTGCACGGTGGAGAGGAAGCGGCCGGGATTGTCGGCCAGCCGGATCGCGGTGGTCGCGCCCTTGTTGCCTTGGTCGCTGAGAACCCTGAGCCTGGCCGGGCGGGACGAGACGACGGCGAGTTCAGACATGGCGAGGAGACCGTTGATCACGGTCAGGGCCACGACGATCAATATCTCGGTTAACAAAACCAGTCCGTGCCATGCGAAACCGCGCTTGGCGGCGGATCGCTTCGAGTGCCCTTATAGCCGATGATGGCCCCTTTGCGATGGGGCGCGGGAAAGATTCCACGGGAGCCGCCGATGTCCGATCACAAACCCATGCCCTGGGAGCCTTCGGTGCAGACGCCGCAGGAGGATCGTCGCCTGCACGCGCCCGCCGTCGCCCGCAACCGCGACGCCATCCTGGCGATGCTGCAGGCAGAACTCCCGGCCCGCGGCACGGTGCTGGAGATCGCCAGCGGCTCGGGCGAGCATGTCGTGCATTTCGCCCAGGCCCTGCCCGCGCTCACCTTCCAGCCGAGCGATCCCAGCCCCGAGGCGCTGGCCAGCATCGCGGCCTGGGTCGCGCAGAGCGGCGCCCCCACCATCCTGCCGCCGCTGCAGATCGACGCCGCCGCGCCGGACTGGCCGGCCCGTTTGGCGCCAGCAGGCGCGCCGGACGCGATCCTCTGCATCAACATGATCCACATTGCGCCCTGGGCGGCGACGCAGGGCCTCCTGCGCGGCGCCGGCGCCCTGCTCCCGCCCGGCGCCAAGCTGATCCTCTACGGCCCCTTCCGCCGCCCCGGCCGCCCGCTGGAACCCGGCAACGCCGCTTTCGACGACAGCCTGCGCGAACGCAATCCGGAGTGGGGGTTACGCAACCTCGGCGAGGTTGCCGCGCTGGCGGCGGAGGCGGGATTCGGCGCGCCCAAGGTGATCGAGATGCCGGCGAACAATCTGACGGTGGTGCTGGGGCGCATGTAGACCCGGGCAACTGCAATCGGGCGCTTTGCCCTGTCAGTCCCCCGGGAAAAGGATGCGCTCGTAATCGCGGGCTCCATGCAGAACATGGATCACCTCGATGACATCGTCGCGGATCCGGTAGAAGATCAGATAGTTGTCGTGGACGCGGCGCCGCACGCCCGACGCCTCCCATTTGGGCAGCAGGGGGTAGGCTCGCGGTGTGCCGGCAAGGCGTTGGCAGGATTCGTAGAGTTCATCGACGAAGGTTGCGGCGCGAACCGGATTGTCTTGCGCAATGTCGCGCCCGATCCCGATGAGGTCAGCCATCGCCGCCTCGGTCAGGACGACCTGCACGATTATGCGCTTTCCGATGACAGCTTCAGTTCGTCGCGCAGGCGCCGGAACGCTTCGTCGAGAGGCACGACCCGCCCGGCTTCCGCGTCGGCGATGCCGCGCGCTAGCGCGGTATCAAGCGCTTCGAGCCTGGCCGCGCGCTCGCTCTCCTTGAGATAGCGCTCACGCACCAACGTGCGGACATATTCGCTGTTGGATGCGAACGCTCCGCGCTTGGCCTCGTCTCGAACGAACTGTTCGAGCTCGGGGGTCAGCGTCAGCGTCATCTGGCCCTGTGGCTTCACGGCGGCACTCCTCAACACCGAAGTGTCCCACACCGTGAAAGAAGTGCAACACACTTTATCTGACCGGCAGGACACATAGCGCGTGACGCAGCGCTGGCGCTTCTCCCGAGCCATGGATCAAGCTGGCGCCTTTGGTGCGGACGGCGGGGATCGAACCCGCATAGCCTTGCGGCTGAGAGATTTTAAGTCTCTTGCGTCTACCAGTTTCGCCACGTCCGCCTGAGGGAGAGCGGTAGCGGCGCGGGGGCCGTCGCGCAAGCGCTGCGGCGGATCAAGGGCGAGACGCTTAGTTGCGCCGCGCCGGCTTGTACCATTCGACGCCGTCGGGATCGACATAGAGCCCCGGCGCCACATCCGAGCCGATCGCCTTTTTCTGCATCGGCACGGGCACCGTGTCGTCGCGGTCGCCGCGCTTGACGTAAGGCGCGCCACCCGGCTGCGCGCCCTGGCCGTGACCTTGCCCGCGCGACGCCGCCAGCCCGACCGTGCCCTGCCGGCCGGCGACCCTGTCCTGCAGCTCGCTGACGGTCCGTCCGGCGAAGGGTGCGCGGCCGCCGCCCTCGATCACCGGCCAGGCGCGGCGCGCAGCCCCTTCGCCGGTCACGCGCACGCCGATGAAGCGCGGCACATAGGTCGCACCGCCCTTGCCGAAGCTGTCCCAGCCGCCGGCTGCGATCATCTGCGCGCCGCAGCGCTTGTGGGCACGCTCGCACAGGGCCCGCGTCGCGAAGCGCGGCGCGCTCTGCTCGAACTCGGCGCGCGCATTGCGATAGGCGAACTCGCATTGCTGCGGCGTCAGGCGCCCGGCCTCGACGCATTCGTCGCGCCGCTCATAGACGGCGCCCTGGGCCGCGCCCGGCCCCTGCGCCGCAAGATCGGCGGGGATGGCGAAGAACAGGGCGGGCGCCAGCGTGGCGGCGCGCAGTCCCGCAAGGAGCGAAGCGGCTGGGATCGTGATCATGCGGCGCAACATCATCACGATTATGGCTTTACAGCAGCGAGCGCCGCGACCGGGCGAGTTCGAGCGTCGCGGCATAGTCGATCTTGCCGCTGCCGAGCACGGGGATCGAGTTCGTCACCAGGATGGCGCGCGGCACCCAGAGCTCGGGAAACCCCTGCGCCTTCGCCGTCTCCTGCAGCACGCTGCGCTCGGCATTGGGCTTCTCGGTGACGAGCACGAGCTGCTCGCCCTTGCGGGCATCGGGCAGCGCCACGACGACATGGTTCTGGTCGGGCCACAGCCCGGAGATCATCGATTCGACCGCCGCCAGCGAGACCATTTCGCCGCCGAGCTTGGCGAAGCGCTTGGCCCGACCCTTGATGACGACGAAGCCGTCGTCGAGCGTGACGATGTCGCCGGTGTCGTGCCAGCCGCCCTCGGGCGGGACGATGACGCCCGGCCGGTCGACGCTGAGATAGCCGGCCATGATGTTGGGCCCGCGCACGCAGAGCTTGCCGCCCTCATGGATGCCCTCGACGGGCTCCAGCCGCGCCTCGATGCCCGGCAGCAGCCGCCCGACGCTGCCATCGCGCGTCGCGATCGGCGTGTTGCAGGCCAGAACCGGCGAGCATTCCGTACAGCCATAGCCCTCCAGGATCGTGGTGCCGTAGGGCTCCCACATCCGCCGCGTCTCGGGCTTCACCCGCTCGGCCCCGGCCACCACATAGCGCACGCTCTTGAGGTCAGTGGGGTCCGCAGCGCGCGCGTATCCTTGCAAAAAAGTGTCGGTGGCGAACAGGAAGGTGCAGCCGGTCTCGCCGATCAGCTTGGGCACCTGCTTGTAATGCAGCGGGCTCGGATAGAGCACGACCTTCATGCCCGACAGCAGCGGCATCAGCATGCCCGCCGTCAGCCCGAAGGAGTGGAACGCCGGCAGCGGGTTCATGACGATGTCGCGCTCGGACAGAAAGCCCGCCGCGAGCGCGAAGATCTGGCGCGCATTGGACACCAGATTGGCATGGCTCAGCGCGACGCCCTTGGGCTTGCCCTCGGTGCCGGAGGTGAACAGGAGGACGGCGGGGTCGTCCGGCGGGGCCGCATAACGGCGGTGCACGAAGCCGGGAACGAGGCTCGACAGCGCACCGATCGCCTTGTCGAGGCTGGTGATCTGCTTGCGGACATCCTCGAGATAGACGATCCGCCGGCCCTCGCCGAGCGCCTCCAGCTCGTCGTCGAGCTTGGCCTGCTCGACGAAGCGCCGCGAGGTGACGATGACCTTCAACTCGGCGAGTTCGCCGGCCGCCCGCAGATTCTTGACGCCGGCGGTGAAATTCAGGAGCGCGGGAACGCGCCCGAAGGCGGTCAGCCCGAAGAAGGTCACCGCCATCGCCTGCACATTGGGCAGGAGCATGCCGACATGCTCGCGCTCCTGCGTCAGGGCGGCCAGCTTGCGGCCCAGAACCAGCGCACCGAGCACGAGGTTGCCATAGCTCAGCGGCTTGCGCTCGGGGTCCTCCAGCGCAATCCGGGCCTTGCCATGGCGGGACACCGCCTGCAGCAGAGCCGAGAACAGGGTGATGCGCGCGCCGGCTTCATCGAAGACGGGCAAATCTCGATCGGCGTCGGCCATGCTTGGCTCGGCTCCCGGCTGGCGTTTCCTCTTGGCTTCTACCTAAGCCACGCGCGCCGGGTTGCAATGAAATCCTGAGTGAAAGCCCCCCTCCCTCAGCCAAACGCGCCGATCTCGTGCTGGATCGCGCCCGAGATCTCGCGCAGCAGTTCGAACAGCGCCTGCATCGGCGCGATCACGTCGCGGTGCAGCGCTTCATAGGTGCCGGTCTCGCGGGGCCCCGGCGGCTCGCCGAAATCGAGCCCGATGGTCGGGTCGGGTCGCAGCGGGAAGATGTCCGCGAGCAGCGCGAGGCAGGCCGGCACGTCGAGCCGCAGCAGACGCTCGACCAGCACCTCGCGGGTGATGCCGGCATGGGGCCGGAAATCCGGGATATGGCTGGCGCGAAGCCAGATGCCGTGCATCGCCGCCAGCCGCAGCGCATGCAGCGCCACCAGCCGCGCCGGCATCTCCGGCACATCGGTCGCAGCCGTCCGTAGCTTCAGCGCATCCGAGGACAGCCGCCAGAACAGGCTGCGGAGCATCGGGGCGAGATCGAGCCGCGACAGCGCCTCGCCGACGGCGAGCAGCTCGTCTCGCCGGCCCTCGCGCACCGTGCGCCGCGCCCGATCGAACCAGCTGCCAGGGTCGAGCGAGTCGAGATAGGCACGCAGCACGTCGAGATCGCTGGCGGCGAGTGCATGTTCGGCGAGCCGATAGGCCCGGTCGAAGCGGTCGGAGCGCTCGCGCATCGCGTTGAACAGATCGGGCGCGCGCGCCGCCGCCTGGCCGATGCCATGGACGCTGTTGGCGAGCCAGCCGAGCTGCTGCAGGATCGCGTTGTTGGGAATGGCGCGCAATTCGCGCGGATGGCGGATGCGCGTCGGCCCGCCGGCATCGCTCTGGCGTGCGGCGGGACGTGAACCGGTCTTGTCCAGCAGCGAGGGGCCGAAGGTACCGATCAGCGCGGCATAGCCGGGGTCGTCGACCAGCGTCGTCATCTCCTCGCGCACGGTCTGGAAGAACTCGGTTGCGAAATCCGGCTCGTCATAGATCGGGTCGGCGACGTCGTCGGCCACCGGCACGAGCACCGCCTCCGCGATGCGCCCGACGGTCGTCGCTGCCCTGGAAGCTGGTCTCGCGCACGGTGCGCAGTCCGGCCCTGGCAAAGGCAGCGCGCGCCCAGGCGGGCTCGAGATAGGCCAGCCGGTCGGCGAGGCTGCCGGGATGGGCGCCCCGCCCGGCGGATTCGCCATGGGTGTCGAAGATGACGAGCTCGACCTCGGAAAGGTCGTAGCGGCGCAGCAGCTCGCAGATGCGGATGCGCAGCCGCTCGATCCAGAAGGTCGCGGCGACTTGCCCGATATAGCGGCCGGAATCGGAATAGCCGAACTGGACGCAGAAACGGCCATGGCGCTTGAGATAGGCGCGGAAATGCGGGCTGCGCAGCGCCTCGTCAATGATGCGCGGCCCCTGTTCCAGCGCATCCGCCGTCTCGAAGAGCGGCGAGATCTCGACGCGGTCGGCGATGCCGAAGCGGCTGGCGAGCCAGAGCGCACACAGCAGCGTGTAGCCCGTCTCGGTCTCGGCGACGAGGAAGCGCACCGCCTTGGTGCCATCCACATGCTTTACGATCTGCGCGATCGTCATCAGCATCCGCGTCGCCGAGGCGCGCTCGGCCGCCAGAGCGCCGAAATCGACCGCGATGGGCGCGACCTTGGCCAGCAGCCCGTTCACCGCCGAGAGAAAGGCGCGCCGCTGCGCCGGCTGCGTCGGCTCCTTATCGAGCGGGATCACGCCGCGCATGGCGTTGTGGAGCTGCGAGGCGTTGAGCCGGAAATGCGGCAGCGCGATCGAGACGCCATGGGCGACGCAGCCGGCCTTGACGAGGCAGAGCGCCATCGTCGTGTCGTCGTCGGAAGACAGCGCGATGGCCTCGTCCAGCGCCGCGATCAGGCGCGACGCCTCCGGCAGCGCCGCCTCGCGCTCGTTAACGAGCGACAGCGCGAAGGCCTGCAGCGCCGGCAAGGCGGGCTGCGTCGTGATCGGTGGGGCCAGCGCCAATTGCCGCTCGACCGCCGCCAGCGCCGTGGCGACCAGTTCGCGTACAGCGGCGGTTGCAGGCACCGCCGGCAGCTTCTCAAGGATGCGGGCGAACTGGCCCTGCTTCGATTCGAGCCGGTAGCGCAGCGTATCCCACCAGCCGATATCGGTGCGCCCGTCGGTGTCGCAGCCGACCCATGAAGCGAGGATGACCGGGCATGGCGCCAGCCCGTCCCAGTTCTCGGGCGAGAGCCCCTGCGCCGCGCGCAGCAGCGCGGCGTTCAGGCGGTCGATCGCGTCGCGGGCATGGCGCACGGCGTAGCGCGCCTGCTCGAACTCGTCCTGCAGCGTGATCCGCCCGTCGGGCCGGAAGGACAGCGCCGCATCGTCGATCACCGCCTCGCCGCCCGCCTCCCCGCTGGCCTCCGCGGCGAGTGCATGGGCGAGCCGGCGGCTCATGCCGAAGGTCGGATGCGCCGTGAAGACGGCCGCGAAGCGCAGCCGCTCGACGGCGTCGCGATAGGCTGCCAGCGGATCGGGCGCGCCGGACGCAGCCTCGACAAGCGTGCCGGCGAGCGCGGCGAAGGCGGCCTCGCCATCGCCGTCGAGCCCGACATAGGCCGCGAGCCGCCCAGCGCGCTGGCGCAGCGCCTCCCGCCCCAGCCGCCGCACGAGCCCGCAGGCCGCCTCGACATCAAGATCGCCGCGGTCCATCCGGCGTGTCAGCCACAGCGTCACGCGCAGGACCGGGTTGCCGAACGGGTCCTCGCGCGCATCGCCCCGCGCCTGGGCGATCTCCTCCAGCAGCCGCGCGGCCAACGCCGCCTCGTCCCCGATCACGCTCTCGACGCCGTCATTCATCGCGCAGGCCTCCCGTCTTCGTCGGAGGCAAGTTTCAGACCGGAAGGTGACGACCGCGCAAGGCCGGCCCGGCATGTCTCTTGCTGGCAACGTCGGCCCGTCTTGCCGGCGTCGCCCGGGATGCGATGCTCGCCTGCACGACCCGCCCATGCCTCCCCCGAGATGCCGATGCACGCCTTGTCCGCCGCAGGTCTGCCCGAGCCTGACACCGCTGCCGCCTCGATCGTGCTGCCCGCGCGCCCCGAGCCGCTGCGCCTCGATCCCGGCCGCACCGCGCTGATCGTCGTCGACATGCAGAACGCCTATGCCTCGGCGGGCGGCTATATCGACCTCGCCGGCTTCGACATCACCGGCACGCCGGCCGTGATCCGGCAGGTCGCGCTGGCGGCTAAGGCCGCCCGCAAGGCCGGCATCCCGGTGATCTTCCTGCAGAACGGCTGGGATGCGGAGTATCGCGAGGCGGGCGGGCCCGGCTCGCCCAACTGGCACAAGTCGAACGCGCTGAAGACGATGCGCCGCAAGCCCGAGCTCGACGGCAAGCTGCTGGCCAAGGGCGGCTGGGACTATGCCATCGTCGATGCGCTGACGCCGCAGCCGGGCGATCTCGTCGTGCCCAAGCCGCGCTACAGCGTCTTCTTCAACACCAACATCGACAGCCTGCTGCGGGCGCGCGGCATCCGCAATCTCGTCTTCACCGGCATCGCCACCAATGTCTGCGTCGAATCCTCGCTGCGCGACGCCTTCCATCTCGAATATTTCAGCGTCGTGCTGGAAGACGCCACCCATGCGGCCGGGCCGGATTTCGCCCAGAAGGCCGCGCTCTACAACATCGAGACCTTCTTCGGCTGGGTCTCGACCGTCGCCGATTTCGCCGGCGCGGTCGGCCAGCAGTCGCCCGCCTGAGCCCCCGCCCCGCGCCGCCCCGCCTGCCCGAAAGCGAGCCCGCCATGCCTGCCGTCGATACCCAAGCCTTTCTGCGTGATCTCTACGAGCTGCGCGCCATCGGCACCTTCAAGACCGGCGTCCACCGCCCGACCTATTCGCGAGAGGACATGGAGGCCCGCCGCTGGCTGATGGCCAAGCTGATCGAGTGCGGGCTGGAGGCCTCGATCGACGGCATCGGCAATGTCTATGGCCGCCATCCCGGCCCCGGCCCGCATCTGCTCGTCGGCAGCCATATCGAATCGCAGAACGAGGCCGGCTGGCTCGACGGCGCGCTCGGCGTCGTCGCCGGCATCGCGCTGGCCCGGGCAGGCCTGCCGGTCGATGTCTGCGCCTTCGCCGACGAGGAGGGGCATTTCAGCCTGAGCCTGCCCGGCAGCCGCTCGATGATCGACGATCTCAGCGAGGAGGCGATCGACGGCGCCCGCAACCGCACCGACGGCACGCCGCTGCGCGAGGCCCTGCGCGCCGCCGGACTCGAAGGCCTGCCGCGCCGGCAGCTCGAGATCGGCCGCTACAAGGGCTATTACGAGATGCATATCGAGCAGGGCACACAGCTCGAAGAGGCGGCATTAAGGCTCGGTGTCGTCACCGGCATCGTCGCGATCTGGCAGTGGCGCATCGTCGTCGAGGGCCAGCAGGACCATGCCGGCGGCACCAGCATGGCCGAGCGCAAGGATGCCGGCTTGAGCGCGGTCAGGTTGCTCGCGGCCATCGACGCCGAGTTCCCGCGCCTCGTCGGCGAGCGCACGACCTGGACCACCGGCCGCTTCCGGCTCGAGCCCGACGCGCCCAACATCATTCCCGGCCGGGCCGAGATCCTGTTCCAGTTCCGCGACGTCTCGGTGGCGGTGCTGGAGCGGCTGGAGGCCGGGCTGAGGTCGCTGGTGCAGGAGGCCAACCGCCGCGAACGCTGCAGGATCACGCTGTCCTCCGTCTCGAAGACCGTGCCGGCGCTCTGCGACCCCGCCATGATGCAGGCCCTCTCCGACGCCGCCGAGGCCTTCGCACCCGGAGCCTGGCAGACCATGCCGTCCGGCGCCGGCCATGACGCGCAGGTCATCGCCCGCAGGATGCCGGCCTCGATGCTGTTCGTGCCCTCGATCGGCGGCATCTCGCATCACTGGACCGAAGACACGAAGGACGAGGATCTGGCGCTCGGGATCGAGGTGCTGCACGGCGCGGCCGAGCGCTTCCTGGGGGGGTAGACCGCGCCGGGCGCAGGGTTGCGTCGGCGCGGGCGCCCCTTGCCCCGCTGCCCCCGTGCCCGCATAGGAGCCGGCACTGCCGGAGCCGTTCTCCGGCCCCGTTCCTTGCGAAAGCCCCTCGTGTCAGACCTCGCCTCTCCCGCTCCGGCCGCCCACGCGCGCCGCCGCCTCTGGCTCGGCATTGGCTGCGGCCTGCTGACCAGCCTGATCTGGGGCGTGCAATCCGTGGTCTCGCGCCAGTCGGTGGCGGACGGGCTGAGCGCGGCGGACGTCACCATCCTGCGCTTCGTCGTGGCGTCGATCATCCTTCTGCCGCTAGCGCGGCGGCGGATGCGACCCTTTCCGGTTGGCGCGCTCGGCTGGCGGCGTGCGCTGATCCTGACGGCGCTCGCGGGCGCGCCCTATGCCCTTGTGCTCGTCGGCGGCGCGACCTTCGCCCCGGCGCTGCACGCCTCGGTGATCGTGCCCGGCCTAATCCCGGTGATGACGGTGGCGCTGGCCTTCCTCGTGCTGGGCGAGCGGCCGGGGCCGCAGCGGATGCTCGGCCTCGCCTTGGTGCTCGCCGGCATCGGCGCCTTCGCCTGGCAGGCCTTTGGGGAATCGGGCGCGGGGGCCAATGCCTGGATCGGCGATCTCTTCTTCGTCACTAACGCGGTGATGTGGTCGGTCTTCGGGCTTCTGGCGCTGCGCTGGCGGACGGACGCCATCGACGTCACCATCGCGACCGTCCTGCTCTCGCTGCTGATCCTGCCGGTGTTTGCGGCGACCATGCCGATCCGGCTCGGCGAGGTCGCCTGGTCGGCGATCGCGCTGCAGGCGCTCTATCAGGGCGCGCTGGTCGGCGTCGGCGCGCTGTTTCTCTACACCAAATCGGTGGAACTGCTGGGCGCCGGGCGCGCGACGCTGTTCCTGCCGCTCAACCCGGTCGTCACCGCGCTCGCCGCGATCCTGCTGCTCGGCGAGTACCCCTCCCCGGTCGAGATCGCCGGGATGGTGCTGGTGATCGCCGGCATGAGCGTCGCGCTGCGGGCGCGATAGGCAGAGGCGTCAGTGCCGGCCGATCCAGCGGCGCACCCGGCCGCGATAGGCCAGCCAGGCCGGCCCGAACAGCGCCTCGAGATGGCGCTCCTCGCGCGCGATGGCGAGCTTCAGGACCAGGGCCGCGGCGATGAGCCCGGTCACGATCAGCCAGGGATTGCCGAAGCCGAGGCCGGCCCCGACCATCATCAGGGTGTTGCCGAAGTAGATCGGGTTGCGGCTGATCGCGAAGGGCCCGCTCTCGACCAGCGCGGTCGCGGCGCGATGCGGCAGGATGTTGGCCCGCGCCCTTGCCATCGTCGCCATCGCGGAGAGGTCGAAGCCGGCGCCGACCGCCAGCAGCGCCCAGCCCAGGGGGCCGAGCCAGCCCGCAAGCGCGCTGTCGGGCGCAGGATAGGGCAGCGGCAGCAGCCTCTGCAGCCCCATCGCGATCAGGATCGCCCCGCCATAGAGCAATGGCGGCCAGGGAATGCGGTTGGGCCGGTCCGTCGCTGCGTCGATCATCGCGATCTCCTCGAGACGGCGGCGGCTAACCCGCCCTCAGCGCTTGTGATCCTCAGCCCTTGTGATCCTTGGCGATGGGCTCGACATAAGCCAGCCCCATATCCCAGGGGAAATAGATCCAGGTGTCCTGGCTGACCTCGGTGACGAAGGTGTCGACGGTGGGCACGCCGGCGGGCTTGGCGTAGACCGTGGCGAAATGCGCGTTCGGCAGCATCTCGCGCACGACCCGGGCCGTCTTGCCGGTGTCGGTCAGGTCGTCGACGACGAGCACGCCCCGGCCCCGGCCGTCGCCGATCGCCTTGATCGAGGGGGCGACGTCCTTGAGGACCTTGAGCTCGGTCTGGTTCTTGTAGTCGTGATAGCTGGCGACGCAGACCGTCTCGATCAGGCGCAGGCCGAGTTCCCGGCAGATGATCGCCGCCGGCACCAGCCCGCCACGGGTGATGCAGACGATCGCCTCGAACGGCCCCTTCTCCGCCAGCCGCCAGGCGAGCGCCCGCGCATCGCGGTGGAACTGGTCCCAGGAAACGGGGAAAGCCTTGTTGGAGGTCGGCTCGGCCATGGCGCGGAGGCTCCGGTCTTGCAAAAGGACAATGCCCGACGGCAAACCCTATCGCAGCGTCTCTGGCAAGAGGGCCCGCCGCACCAATAACCGAAAGCCGGCGGACCTTCAGAACTCGGACCAGCCCACCGCCGCGCCGCCGCCCGCCACACGCCTGGGCGTCAGATGTCCCTTCGCGGACCGCACCGTACCCGGGGCCGCAACCCGCACAGCCGCTGGAGCACCCCGCTCGAGATGAGGCGCCTGCTGCAGCAACTCCGAACTAACGCGCGCCGGGACGCCCGCCGCGGCGGCACCGTCGAGCGTGAACGCGGCAACCATGTCAGTGAGCGCCGCCGTTTCGCGCCGCAACTCCTGAGCCACCTTCGCGCTCTGGTCGGCGAAGGCCGCGTTCTGCTGCGTCATCTCGTCCATATGGGCGACCGTGCGCGCCATTTCTTCGATGCCGCTCGCTTGTTCGCTCGTTGCGGCCGAGATCTCGTTGACCGTGGCGGCGACCTTGGACGCGGCGGTGACGATTTCGCCCAGGGTGGTGCCGGCATCCTTCACCAGCCCGACGCCGGACTGGATCTGCTGGGTCGAATTGGCGATCAGCGCCTTGACGCCGTTGGCGGATTCGCTGCAGCGCGCGGCGAGTGCCCGCACCTCTGAGGCGACCACGGCAAAGCCGCGCCCCGCATCGCCCGCCCTCGCCGCCTCGACGGCGGCGTTGAGCGCCAGCAGGTTGGTCTGAAACGCGATTTCGTCGATCATCGAGATGATGTCAGAGATGCCGGCAGACGCCTTCTCGATCCGCTCCATGGCGCCCACGGCTTCGGTGACGATCTCGCCACCGCGCGCCGCGACCTGGCTGGCCTCCTGGCCGAGCGCGACCGCCAAGCGCGAATGGCCGGCGCTGGTCTTGACCGACGCTGCCAGTTCCTCGGTCGTGGCGGCGGTTTCCTGCAGACTCGATGCATTGGCCTCGGTCCGCGCAGCCAATTGGGTGCTGTCGGACGAGATCCGGATCGAGGCGGCATCGATACGGCCCGAAATTTCGCGAACGGAGCCCACCACACCCGCCAGCGTGTCGAGCAGATCGTTGACGCCGCCGCACAAGGCGGCGACGTCGCCGTCCTTGCCCGCGAGATCGACCCGGCCGGTCAGGTCGCGGCTCTTGGCCCGGGCGATGACATCTCCGGCTTGGCGGACAGCCTGTTCAAGCTGCTGGCCCTTGAAGCTCGCCGTAATGTCCGTGGCGAACTTGACCACCTTGTAGGGGCGGCCCCGCGCATCCACGATCGGGTTGTAGCTCGCCTGGATCCAGACCTCGCGCCCACCCTTGCCGATACGGCGATACTGCGCGGCTGTGTATTCGCCCCGGGCGAGCTTGTCCCAGAAGCTCTTGTATTCGGACGATTCGCGCTCGACGGGATCGACGAACATCCGGTGATGCTGGCCGACGATCTCGGGCAGCTTGTAGCCGAGCACCGACAGGAAGTTCTCGTTGGCTTTGAGGATCTTGCCTGTCAGGTCGAATTCGATGACCGCCTGCGCCTTGCTGATCGCCTGCTGCTGGCTTTCGAGATCAGCCAGACGATTCATTTGCTCGGTCACGTCGAAGGCGTACTTGACGACGCTGACGGGCTTGCTGCCGGCGCCCAGGATCGGGTTGTAGCTCGCCCGGATCCAGATCTCGCGCCCGCCCTTGCCGATACGCAGGAATTCGCCGCTGCGAAACTCGCCTCGCCCGAGGTCGGCCCAGAGCTGGCTGTAGGCAGGGGCTTCTGCCTCGCCCGGCGGCATGAACATGCGGTGGTGTTGGCCCTTGACCTCCGCCAGTGAGTACCCCGTGGCGGCGAGAAAGTTCTCGTTGGCGGCGAGAATCCTGCCATCGAGATCAAATTCGATCACCGCCTGGGAGCGGTCGATAGCGGCAGCCTGTGCGGCGAGACGGCCGCCTGCGAGCACGTTCCGGAACAGTCCCATCCACCGTCTCCTGACATCGACCGCGACCATGGCGCGCGGCATCAACTAACCCTCGGGCCGGCAGGCGGAAGGGATGACGTTGCCGGAAAATCAACTACCAGGCAGGTCGCATGCCCTTACGTAATTGAATCTGGTTGACGAATCGTTGACGAATTCGAGCGAGCGCTTAACTGACGAATACATCAGAATAGGCTTGGATAGAGCGCCTGTTAGGACACTTCGACGGACGGATACAATCGAAACGATACACTAAACAGGACGAACGGTGTACGATCGCGCGGATTCGAACACCCGCCTCGCCCCCCGTGGTTACGATCAGGCCCTGACTGTCGCGATCATCGCCTTCACGGCCTCCATCGCGGTCGCCAGCGCATCGGGATCGCGCGAGCGCACCACGACATTGGTGTCCGGCCCCGTCTCCGAGAAGAATGGATAAGAGCCGATCGAGACATCCGGATGGGCTTTTGCGACCTCGGCCAGCGCCGTGCCGATATCGCCCTCGCGCAGGCCGGCGCGGACCGTGTCGGACAGGATCTTCACCCCGGTCTGCAGCGTCGGCGCGACGACGTCGAGCATGGCCTGCATGATCGAGGGCACGCCCGCCATCACATAGACATTGCCGATGTTGAAGCCCGGCGCCTTCGAGACCGAATTGGCGATGAGGTCGGCCCCGGCGGGAATCCGCGCCATGCGCAGCCGCGCCTCGTTGAGCTGGTCGGGCGGGAAGCGCTCGGCCAGCATCGCGATGGCGCGCGGGTCATGGTCGATCGAGACGCCGAAGGCAGCCGCCACCGAATCGGCAGTGATGTCGTCATGGGTGGGGCCAATACCGCCGGTCGTGAAGACATAGGTATAGCGGCTGCGCAGGGCGTTCAGCGCCGCGACGATCTCCTCCTCGATATCGGGCACGATCCGGACCTGGCGCAACTCGATGCCGATATTGGTCAGATACTCGGCGATATAGCCGATGTTCTTGTCCTTGGTCCGGCCCGAGAGGATCTCGTCGCCGATGACGAGGATCGCGGCAGTGACGCTCGCCGGGGAGGATGTCGTGTCGCTTGCGGTCATTCCCGGCTCCTGGCTGGCGCGGCGCGCAGGGCTCGCCGCGTCTGTCTAGCTAGGGGTTTGCCCGCGCCGGCTCAAGCGCCGTGAACGCCGCGCCTGCGTGTCAGGCCGACGGCGCTTTGCGCTCATAGACCAGGTTGAGCCGGGTCTGCGCCACCAGGGTGTAGCCGCTCTGCACCAGCAGCGCCGCGAGGTCGCTCTGCCAGCGCTGGCGCGAATCCTCGACGATGATCAGTCCCGGCCACAGGCTCTGGGGCGCGTCGCGCAGGAACGGCTCCAGGATCAGATCCTCGGCGCCCTCGACATCGAGCTTGATCGCATCGAGCCGCTCATAGCCCTCGTTCTGGACCAGCGCGAGCAGCGTCATCGCCGGCACCCGCACCGTGCTGCCGGTGCTGGAGCGCAGGATCCGCACGCTCGATTCGCCGCGATTGGTCGGGTCGATGAAGAGCGTGAGTTCGCCCGGCTTGTCGGCCAGCGCGCAGGCGACCGCCTTGATCGTGCCGAACGGGTTCTGCGCGATGTTGAAGGCAAGCCGCGCGAACACCTCGGGCTGCGGCTCGACGGCGACGATCCGTGCGCTCGGCCCCGCCTTGGCCGCGACGAACAGGGAATACGCGCCGATATTGGCGCCGATATCGATGAAGCGGAACCCCTCGCGCAGGCGCTGGGCGAGCAGATCGCGCTCCAGCAGGTCGAAATACTGCGGCGTGAACAGGACCCGCTTCTCGCAGACATTGCCGTCCGGATAGAGCCGCATCCGGGCGCCCAGCGATTCGATGTCGACCGGGCGGCCCGCCAGCGAGCGCAGGCCGATCCGGCGCAGCGCATAGGCGAGTTTGCGGCCCAGGAAGCTGTCGGAAGCGCAGCGCGTCCAGGCGATGAGGCGTGCGAGCCGCCGCCCCGGTGCGAAGGCGCCGTAAGGCTTGTCCTCCGCCTGTGATTGTTCGATGATGGCCATGTCGCCCGCCTGTACACCCGGTCGCGGCTCGGCGCCAGCCGGACGATCACCCTCATCGCGCCGGCGATTTCGGGCGCCCTGGGGCGGATCGAGCCGAGCATCGTGCCTTGCACCGGGCCCGGACCCAATGGATAAGGCCGCCGGTGGCCGCTCGCCCTGCCCCGATACGACCGCATCGACTGGAGACGACCGCAGCCATGAGATCGACGCCGCAATGACCTTCGACGAGAGCCTGGGACGGACCCGCATGCGCGAGCCCGCCATCAAGATCCACGGCGCAGAAGCATTCGCGGCGATGCACAAGGCCGGCCGGCTGACGGCCGAGGGCCTCGATATGCTCGGGTCCTACGTCAAGCCCGGCGTCACCACCCAGCGCCTCGACGATCTCGCCTTCCAGTTCGCCCGAGACAACGGCGCCTACCCTGCAACCCTGTTTTACCGCGGCTACACCAAGTCGATCTGCACCTCGATCAACCATGTCGTCTGCCACGGCATCCCCGACGACAAGCCCTTGCGCGAGGGCGACATCATGAACATCGACTACACGCTGATCGTCGATGGCTGGCATGGCGATTCGAGCCGGATGTACGGCGTCGGCGAGATCCCGCGAAAGGCCGAGCGGCTGATCGAGATCACCTATGAGAGCCTGCTGCGCGGCATCAAGGCGGTGCGCGCCGGCGCGACCACCGGCGATATCGGATTCGCGATCCAGCGCTATGCCGAGGCCGAGCGCTGCTCGGTGGTGCGGGATTTCTGCGGCCACGGCGTCGGCCGCAACTTCCACGACGCGCCCAACATCCTGCATTACGGCTCGCCGGGCGAAGGCCCGCCGCTGAAGCCCGGCATGATCTTCACCATCGAGCCGATGATCAATCTCGGCAAACCCGGCGTGAAGGTGCTCTCCGACGGCTGGACCGCCGTGACGCGGGACCGCTCGCTCTCGGCCCAGTTCGAGCACACGATCGGCGTCACCGAGACGGGCTGCGAGATCTTCACGCTCTCGCCCGCCGGACGCGATAACCCGCTCGCGGCGCCATGACCGGCAAGGCGGGCGCCGGTCAGGATCGCTCGTTGCGGCCTGTCTCGCCCGCTCCAACCACCGGCGCGGCTGCGGATACCCCGCACTACCGCGGCCACAGGGAGCGGCTGCGCAGCCGCTTCCAGGAGGCCGGCTCCGCCACCCTGCCCGATTACGAACTGCTGGAATTGCTGCTGTTCCGCTCGATCCCGCAGCGGGACGTCAAGCCGCTCGCCAAGGAACTGATCGCGCGCTTCGGCTCCTTCGCCGAGGTCCTCGGCGCGCCGGCCGCGCGGCTGACGGAGGTCAAGGGCGTCGGCGAGGGCGTCGCGCTCGATCTCAAGATCGTCGAGGCCGCGCTGCAGCGCATGGCCCGCGGCGCCGTCGCCAAACGCACCGTCCTATCGTCCTGGTCGTCGGTGCTCGACTATTGCCGCACCACCATGGCCTTCGCCGAGCGCGAGCAGTTCCGCATCCTGTTTCTCGACAAGAAGAACGCCGTGATCGCCGACGAGGTCCAGCAGACCGGCACCGTCGATCACACGCCCGTCTACCCCCGCGAGGTCGTGCGGCGGGCCCTCGAGCTCTCGGCCTCGGCCGTCATCCTGGTCCACAACCATCCTTCGGGGGACCCGACGCCCTCGGGCGCCGACGTGAAGATGACCCGCGAACTCGTTGATATCGCGAAGCCCCTGGGCGTCGCGATCCATGACCACGTCATCGTCGGCCGCGACGGCCATGCGAGCTTCCGCGGGCTGGGGCTGATCTAGGCCCCGCCTTCGCCGCCCCTCGGGCGGCGCTGGTCGTCAGACGACGCGGGCGGAATAGCGATTGACCAGCGAACGCAGGCGCGGCGGATAATCCGGGCGGCGGGTCAGGTTCAGGAGATTGCCGTAAACCGGCTCGTAGAACTCCACCACATATTCGTTGAGGTAAAAGATCATGCAGGTGCCGATGCTCCCGTCGGCGCGCCGAAAACCGGGCCTGTCGTTGGGCATGCGATCGATACAGCCATCACCGCGCGGCCAGGGCTGCATATCGTTCATCCACGTCTCGAACATCTTGATCCGCGCCTTCGTCTTGGGCCCGATGATGCCGTCGGTCGCGAGAAGCTGCCTGGCTCTCTCGCCGAACTGCCGGCGCTCGGCCGCAACCGACTCATGCGAGATCCAGAGGTTGAGATAGTATTGGACCAGGGTGACGTCGTCGCGATTGTTGGCGCGGCCTGGGCCCACCCCCATCGTCACCGTGAAGAAGATCTGATCGTCACCGAAATCGAGAATCTTTGCCATCGTCGTTGTCCCTGCCCGACCCTGCGAACCGCCTGGTTTCATGACGCTAGGGAACGGAGACGAGGAGCGCTGTTCCCGGCGGGACAGGCTCGTTTGAGCGCCCCCATGATTTGCGCAAGGATTGGGCAACACGCGGCGCAACCCTGACCATCAGCCCCCTTTCCGAACGACTGCGAATGCGCATAGGCTGCTGAAAATGGGGAAAGAAGACTGCATGGTCGCGTTCGATGAGATGACGGGGACGGGGGGCGATGTCCGGCAGGCCTATACGGCGCTGGACCGCTGGCTGAAGGAAGCGCCGCCGGAGATGCTGGCGTTGCGGCGCAGCCAGGCCGAACTGTTCTTCCGCCGCATCGGCATCACCTTCGCCGTCTATGGCGATGAGGAATCGACCGAGCGCCTGATTCCCTTCGACATCATCCCGCGCGTCCTGACCAAGCCGGAATGGACCAAGCTCGAAGCCGGGCTGCGCCAGCGCGTCACCGCGCTCAACATGTTCCTGGCCGATGTCTACGGCCCCAAGGAATGCATCAAGGCCGGCATCATTCCCGCCGATCTGGTCTATCGCAACGCCTGCTACCAGCTCGAGATGGTCGATTTCCAGGTGCCGCACGGCATCTACTGCCATATCGCCGGCATCGACATCGTCCGGGTCGATGCCGACACCTTCTACGTGCTGGAGGACAATGCCCGCACCCCGTCGGGCGTCTCCTACATGATGGAGAACCGCGAGGTGATGCTGCGGCTCTTCCCGGAGCTCTTCGCGACGCATCGGGTCGCCCCGGTCGACAACTATCCCGACCAGTTGCTGGCGACGCTGCGCTCGGTCGCGCCGCGCTCCTCCTCCGCCGACCCCAACATCTGCCTGCTGACGCCGGGCCAGTACAACTCGGCCTTCTACGAGCACTCCTTCCTGGCCGACAAGCTCGGCGTCGAGCTGGTCGAAGGCTCGGACCTTCTGGTCAAGGACGACGTGGTCTATATGCGCACGACGCAGGGGCCCAAGCGCGTCGACGTGATCTACCGGCGCATCGACGACGACTTCATTGACCCGCTCGTCTTCCGCAGCGACTCGGTGCTCGGCGTGCCCGGGCTGATCGGCGCCTACAAGGCCGGCAACGTCACGCTCGCCAACGCGGTCGGCACCGGCGTCGCCGACGACAAGGCGGTCTACAGCTACATGCCTGAGATCGTCCGGTTCTTCACCGGCGAGGAGCCGATCCTGAAGAACGTGCCGACCTTCCGCTGCCGCGAGCCCGAGGCCAACGCCTATGTGCTCGACAATCTCGACAAGCTCGTCGTCAAGGAGGTCAACGGCTCGGGCGGCTACGGCATGCTCGTCGGCCCCCACGCCAACAAGGCGCAGATCGAGACCTTCCGCCGCAAGCTCAAGGCCAGCCCCGAAGGCTTCATCGCCCAGCCGACGCTGGCGCTCTCGACCTGCCCGACCTTCGTGGCGTCGGGCGTGGCGCCGCGCCATGTCGATCTGCGGCCCTATGTGCTCTCGGGCGCCAACGGCATCTCCTGCGTGCCCGGCGGCCTGACCCGCGTCGCCCTCAAGGAAGGCTCCCTCGTCGTCAACTCCAGCCAGGGCGGCGGCACCAAGGATACCTGGGTGCTCGATGCCTGATCTCGGCGGAGGTTCCCTGCTTCACCGTCCCACGGACACGTCCCGCCTCGTCGCCAAAAGGCCCGATCTGACTATGCTTTCGCGCACCGCAGACAGCCTCTACTGGGTCTCCCGCTACGTCGAGCGGGCGGAATACCTCGCCCGCATCCTCGACGCGACGATGCGGCTGTCGAACCTGCCCTCCTCCTATGGCGGCGCCGGCAGCGAATGGCAGAGCGCGGTCGCCACAGCCGGCTGCGACGAGGCCTTCGCCAAGGCCTATGGCGAGGCCAATGAGCGCAATGTCTGCGACTTCCTGACCTTCAACCCGGACAACCCCTCCTCGATCCGCAACTGCCTCGCGCTCGCCCGCTCCAATGCGCGCGGCGTCCGCACGGCGCTGACCTCGGAGATGTGGGATGCGCTCAACGGCGCCTGGCTGGAGCTGCAGCGCTTCGAGAAGAAGCGCATGGACCGCGAGGAGTTCGCCCGCTTCCTCGACTGGGTGAAGAACGTCTCGCTCGTCTTCGACGGCTCGGCCTACCGCACCATGCTGCGCGACGACGGCTACTGGTTCTCCAGGCTCGGCGTCTATGTCGAGCGCGCCGACAACACCGCCCGCATCCTCGACGTGAAATACCATGTGCTGCTGCCGGCCAACGAGCAGGTCGGCGGGTCGCTCGACTATTTCCAGTGGACCACCGTGCTGCGCGAGGTCTCCGCGCTCACCGCCTATCACTGGGTCTATCGCGAGGCGGTGAAGCCGCTGCTGATCGCCGACCTCCTGATCCTCAACCGGCGCATGCCGCGTTCTCTGGCCGCCTGCTACGAGAACATCTCGCGCTTCCTCGATCTGCTCGGCGATTCCTATGGCCGCCAGGGCCCGGCCCAGCGCCAAGCGCGCAAGACGCTCGCCAATCTCTCGAACACCAGCATCGACGACGTCTTCCAGCACGGGCTGCACGAGTTCATCGAGGACTTCATCACCGAGAACAACCGCCTCGGCGGCACGATCATCGAGCAGTATCTGCAATGAGCCGACGCGGCCGGCTCGCTTCGGGCGGCTGCGGCGGCTAGGAAGACCCGAAGAGTTCAGCCCCGACGCCTCCAGTTGCGATTGCCATGCGGATCAGGATTTCTCACGCGATCAGCTACGTTTATGCCGAGCCGGCGCGGCATATCACGCAGATCCTGCGGCTGACTCCGCGCGACCACGACGGCCAGCACGTCATGTCCTGGCGCATCGAGCCGACCATCGACGGCCGGCTGCGCGCGACGCAGGATCCCTTCGGCAACATCGTCCACACCTTCTCGGCCGACGGTCCGATCGCCGAAATGGCGATCCAGGTCGAGGGGCTGATCGAAACCACCGATCTCGCCGGCATCGTGCGCGGCATCACCGAGCGCGTCCCGGTCGAGGTCTTCCGCCGCGACACGCTGCTGACGATGCCCGACGCGGCGCTGGCGGGCTTCGCCGAGGAGGCGACGCAATCGGCAGAAACGCCGCTGGCGAAGATGCATGCGCTGATGGACGCGCTGCATGAGAAGATCGCCTGCATCGAGACCGGGCAGCGCACCGGGCTCGGCGCGGCGGCAGCCTTCGCCGCCGGCGAAGGCATTCCGCAAGACATCGCCCACATCTTCATGGCCTGCGCCCGCCATCTCGAAAGGCCGGCCCGCTATGTCTCGGGCTATGTCGCGCAGTCCGACGCCTTGACCCATGCCAACGGCGCCCATGCCTGGGCCGAGATTCATCTCGACGGTTACGGCTGGATCGGCTTCGACGCCGCCAATGGCCTGTGCCCGATCGACACCCATGTGCGCGTCGCCGCCGGGCTCGATTTTGCCGATGCGGCTCCGATCCGCGGCGCGCGCAAAGGCGGCGACGGCGAAGCCCTCGCGGTGCGCGTCAGCGCCCGCGACGCAGGCGGACGCGCCGCGAACCAGTAGGCGCGCCCAAACGCTCTGGTCCAAGCCGCCTCAGAATGGCTGGCGGGTCCGCGATCGATATGCGACGAAAGCCCGGCCCGCTTTCGCCAGACCAGGATCGCCCCCTTGACCTATTGCGCCGGAATCCTTGTGCAGGACGGGCTCGTCATGATCGCCGACACCCGCACCAATGCGGGGCTCGACGACATCTCGACCTTCCGCAAGCTGCATGTCTTCTCCTGGCCGGGCGACCGCACCTTCGGGCTGATGACGGCCGGCAACCTCTCGGTGACGCAGTCCGTCGTCAGCCTGTTGCATGAAGGCCTGCCCAACCCCGAGACGGGCGCCAACGACTCGCTCCACAACGCCACGTCGATGTTTCGCGCGGCCCAACTCGTCGGGCGCGCCATTCGCCATGTCCGGGCTGAGGATGGCCCCGCCTTGAAGGATGCCGGCGTCAAGTTCGACGTCTCGATGCTGTTCGGCGGCCAGATCAAGGGCGAGCCGATGCGGCTCTTCATGATCTACGGCGCCGGCAATTTCATCGAATGCGGGATGGACGCGCCCTTCCTGCAGATCGGCGAGCACAAATACGGCAAGCCGATCCTCGATCGCGCGATCACCTACAAGACGCATCTCTACGACGCTCTCAAGGTCGGACTCATCTCGATGGATTCGACGATGCGCTCCAATCTCGGCGTCGGCTTGCCGATCGATCTGATCGTCATGCGGCGCGACGCCGACGAGCCGGAGCTGACCCGCCGCATCGAGGCCGGCGAGCCCTATTTCCACGACCTGCGCGAACGCTGGTCGGCGGCTCTCCGGGCCGCCCACACCGCGATCCCGAGACCGCCTTACGAGCCAAAATCCGGGTGAGAAAGGTCCATGGCGCTTCGATTCGTCAACGGGATATCAAGACTCCCCTGCGATGGTCGGCGTCATTGTGGTCTCCCCGGGACATCTGATGTCGTCGCCCGCCGTCGCGAAACTGACCAATGCGGATGCCTCCGCGCGGATGCTGAAGAGTACGGTCGCGACGCTGGGCTGCGCCTTCGTGATGGTGATGGCAGCGGCCGTGGCCGTCGTTCTGGCGATCGCAGGGGACGCCAACCGCCTCGAGGCGGAACGCCAGCGCGACCGCATCGAGGCGGCCATCGAAAGCCAGGTGCGCCTGCGCGAACTGCGTTTCCAGAGCCTCGCCGCAGCCGGCGAATTGCAGAATTCTCTGGCGGGGCCGGACCCGCTGCTGACACTTCAAACGGCGTTGGCCCAGCTCGGCGGCCGCTTTCTCGAATTCGACGGCGCCTACATCGTGTCGTCATCGGGCGTCGTGTTTGCCGGCATCGAGGGCAACAGCCCCGCCGGGCAGGCCGGTTATGACGCGCTGAAGCACTTCAGCCCGACCCTTCCCGGGGCGCGGAACGCCGGCGGTGCGCCCATGGTCCGGCTGCCCGATCTGCGGGGCGGCCCGGGCACGGCGGCGTGGTCGCTGACCCATGACGGATTCGAGACCGTCAGCGTAATGACGATCGACATCGCACCGCGCCGCGGCTCTCTTCTTTCGCAATTGTTGGGCCCTATCAAGGTCGTCGGCTACCGGCGCGTGACCGATTCGATCCTCTCGGAACTGGCGCAGCGCTACCGCATCGCCGATATCCGCATCGTTCGCACCGCGCCCAGCGACCCGCTGTCCAGCCGCGCCATCCCCTCGGCGGACGGCACCGTCCGGGCCTGGCTGAGCTGGGCGCCCGACCGCCCCGGCGATGCCATGCTGCGCCAGTTCGCCTGGGCGCTCGCCGGCGTCGGCCTGCTGTTCGCCGCGATCTTCGCCTTCGTCGTCCATCGTCTGCGCGGCGCCGCCGACCAGATCGCCGTTCGCGAGGGGCAGATCCAGCGGCTCGCCGGCCAGGACGAACTGTCGCTTCTGCCCAACCGGCGCACCTTCGATCTCAGGCTCGATCAGGAGCTCGCCCATCTCGGCCGGACGGGTGCGGGACTCGCCGTGCTGTTGATCGATCTCGACCGCTTCAAGGCGGTCAACGACACCTATGGCCATACGGCCGGCGACGAACTGATCAGGCAAGTGGCGCAAAGGCTGTCGCGGCTGGTGCGCAGCGGCGACACCGTCGCGCGCATCGGCGGCGACGAGTTCGGCATCATCCAGACCTATGGCAACTTCCCGGCCGGCTGCGCTGCGCTGGGCGAGCGCATCCTGGCGAGCTTGACCGAGCCCTTCGTCATCATGGGGGTCGCCACCACCATCGGCTGCTCGATCGGCATCGCGCTGGCGCCCGACGACGCCACGGATCGCGAGACCCTGCTGAGGCTCGCCGACACCGCGCTCTATCAATCCAAACATGGCGGCCGCAACCGCTACTCCTTCTTCGAAGCGCAGATGAACCGCACGCTGGCGCTGAAGCGCATGGTCGAGGAAGATCTGCGCCGCGCCATCGAAAACGACGAGCTGCTGCTGCACTACCAGCCCCAGGTCTCGGTCGATGGCGCGACCATCGTCGGCGTCGAGGCGCTGGTGCGCTGGAACCATCCCGAACACGGCATGGTGCCGCCCGCCGAGTTCATCGGCATCGCCGAGGAGCGCGGCCTGATCGTGCCGCTCAGCGAATGGGTGCTGCGGCAGGCCTGCAAGGAGGCCAAGCGCTGGGAGGGCATCCGCCTCGCCGTCAACGTCTCGCCGATCCAGTTCCGGCACAAGGACTTCGTCGCCAATGTCATCCGCATCATCGACGAGACCGGTTTCGACCCGACACGCCTCGAACTCGAGCTGACGGAAGGCGTCGTCGTCGACGATGCCGACGCCGCGGAAGCCGCGATGATGGATCTGCGGGCCCATGGCGTCGGGCTGGCGCTCGACGATTTCGGCACGGGCTATTCGAGCCTGATCTATCTGCGCCGCTTCGCCTTCGACAAGATCAAGATCGACCGCTCCTTCCTGGAATACATGGAGACGACCGGCGAATCGGCAATCCTGGTCCATTCCATCGCTCATCTTGGCCGTGCGCTCGGCCTGCGCGTCTGCGCGGAAGGTGTCGAGACGGCCGAGCAGCATCGCTTCATGCAGGCGATCGGCTGCCACGAACTGCAGGGCTTCCTGTTCTCGAAGGGCGTGCCGGCTGACGAGATCGACCGGCTGCTCACGCAGGACAAGCCCTTCGCCGGGATCCTCGCAGCCGCCTGATCCGCACAAGCCAGCCGAGCGGCCTGACCTTCAGAAGAACAGGCCGTGGATGCCGCTGAAGATCGCGTAGGCGAACCCGGCGCTGAGGACGAGGCCGATCGCGCCGAAGACCGTTCCCGCGATGATCAGCAGCCCGTCCCGCTCCACAAGGCCCAGCCCGACCAGGCAGACGGCCAGCCCGAGCGGGATCTGCCCGATGAACGGCGCCGCGACGACCAGGCCCAGCGCCAGCACCAGGATCAGCAGGCCGAGAACCGGGATGGCGTAGACGCTGCCCAGGACGGTCAGGCGCGGTTGCGAAAAGCGCTCCAGCCGCAGGAGAACCGGCACCGCCCGGTCGATGGCCCGCGTCAGGACCGGCTTGCTGAGGCTGCGCGACAACAAGGCCGACGGCAGCCAGGGGATAGCCCGCCCGGTCAGCATCTGCGCAGCGACAAAGGCCAGCACCAGCCCGCAGACCAGCGGGATCGGCGGCGGCATCGGCAGGCAGTTCGGCAGCCCGAGCAGGACGACGAGCAGCGCATAGGCCCTGTCCTTCAGCGCCGCGACGATCGAGCCCACGGCGATGCGCTCTCCGGGCAAGGCGGCCAGCGCCATGAGGAGACCGGAGGTGCGCAAGGGTGATGACAAGGGATCGGGCCAGGCCGTGACAGGATCAGCGGCCTAGCACGCACCGCGCCATTGCAACAAGCAGCGCCGGCGACAGGCCGCCCTGCGCCGCCGTTCAATGCAGGGTCAGCACCCCGTTGACGGCGACGATCTCGGCCGGCCGGATCAGGCGCGAATGCGCCACCGTGACGGAATGCAGCGGACCATCGAGTTCGCGTTTCCAGAAATCGAGGAACTGAAGCAGTTCTGGGAAGCGCGGCGCGAGATCGTAGTTCTGCCAGATATAGCTCTGCAGCACGCTGCGGTGGTCGGGCATCCGATAGAGGATCGTCGCCGTCGTCAGCCCGTATCCCGCCAGTTGTCGCCTGAAATCGGTGGTGCTCATCTGCCCTCTCCCTTTCGTCGGCACATGATGAAAGCTTAGCCAGATCCGGCCCTCAGGCTGCGCCCGCGTGGTTAACAAACGCTTGCCAGCCTCGTGCGCGCCTGCTGCAATTGCGGTAGCGCCCATCCGGCAGGCCGGGCGTCGGGGGTGCGTGCGTGGCGTATGGGTGCGCGATCGCGGGGGGCGCGATGCTGGCCGCCGTCCTGACGGCGGCGCCGGCCGGGAGCGCTTTCGCCCAGGAGGCCGAGACCGAAGCCGAGGCCGAGGAGCGCGCGGCCCTCTCCACCGTCCTCTTCGGCTCGCTCGAGGCCGGCCCGGCCAAGACCTTCGTCTCGCTCGGCATGAAGACCGCGCTGAGCGGCGCCCTCGCCGGCAGCGGCTTGCGTGCGCTGCTCAAGATCGGAGGCGCCCAGGAGGAGGCGCAGCGGCAGCGCCCGCGCGGCATCGCCTATAAGAGCGAGTCTCAGGCACTCATCGGCTATGAATGGCGGATCGGCGACACATTCCTCGCGCTCTATGCCGGCTCGGACCAGGAGGGCGAACAGCGCGAATGGCGCAACGGCATCCTCTATCGCAACCGCTATGGCGCCAGACTCCAGGGTGACCTTTGGATGACGCCGATGCCGGGCATGACGCTGCATGCCGGCGCCTATGCCTCGACGCTCGACCGAAGGCTCTGGGGTCGCGCCGCGCCCGGCTGGCTGCTGCCGCGCGGCTGGCTGTCGCAGGATCTCTATGCCGGGCCGGAGGTCGAGGCCTACCGGGCCGGCCGCTACACCAAGGTCAGGCTCGGCCTGCATCTGACGGGCCTGCGCCTGTTTGGTGTCGTCTGGCGGCTGTCGGGCGGCTGGCAGCGCAGCAGCGACCGTCCGTCCGAAGCCTATGCGACGCTCGGCGTCCACTGGCTGCGCTGAGGCGCGCCCACCCTACCCCTTGGTACGCAGCGACGACCGGCCGCCATCGACGCCGATGATCTGCCCGGTGATCCAGGAGGCGTCGTCGGAGGCGAGCAGCGCCGCGAGCGGTGCGATGTCCTCGGGCTCGCCCAGCCGCTGCAGCGGGTGCAGATCGGCGATCGCCTTGGCCATCGCCTCGTTGCCGGTGAGCGCGGCAGCGAGCGGTGTCCGCGTCAGCGACGGCGCAATGCAGTTGACCCGGATACGCGGCGCGAGTTCCGCCGCGAGCGACAGCGTCAACCCCTCGATCGCGCCCTTCGCCATCGCCACCGAGGCATGGGCGGCAAAGCCCTGAGCGACCGCCACCGTCGAAAACAGCACGATGCCGGCCGTGCCCTCGGCCTGCTTCAGATGCGGCAGGGCGGATTGAATCGCCTTCACAGCCCCCAGCGCGTTGACGCTGAAATCCTTGAGGAAATCAGCCTCGGTCAGCCGCGCGACCGGCTTCAGATTGATGGTGCCGACGGCATAGACCAGCCCCTTCAGCGCGCCACCTTGCGAAGCCGCCTGCGTCGCGGCGGCGAAGACGTCGCCCTCGGTCACGTCCCCGGCGGTGAAGCCGGCGCCGATCTCGCGCGCGAGCGCTTCAAGCCGGACCGCATCGCGTCCCACCAGATGCACCGACAGGCCGCGCGCCTTGACGGCGCGTGCCACCGCGGCCCCGATGCCGCCGCTGCCGCCATAGATCAGGATGGTGTCGCTCATGTCGCCGCTCCAATTGGGTCTCGCCAGCGTATACGTTGGCGCGGGTCGCTCTGGACCAGCGCGGCGGACGAGCGTGACGGGACATGGCCAAGCGGATCGAGAAAGCCAACCTGCCCCAGAAACCCTGTCAGGCCTGCGGCCGGCCCTTCACCTGGCGCAAGAAATGGGCGCGCGTCTGGGACGAGGTGAAGTTCTGCTCGGAGCGCTGCCGGCGGGAGCCGGATGGCGGCAATCGAGAGGCCTCAGAGAATCGTAGCGCCCGGTCGCCATAGAAATCGCGACAAGCAAGGACGTCATCCTGGGCGACCGAAGGTCGTCCCGGGATCCATCATAAAGCGCGTCGGCATCCTATGATGGATCCCGGACGCGCCGCTTCGCGGCTCATCCAGGATGACAGCCGCTCGAAACCACTTGGCAGATTTAGCGCTCCAGCTGCGCCAGCGCCTCGGGCGTGTCGATGTCGAGCGCGATCGCGGGGTCGTCGAGCGGCACCTCGACGAGCGCCTCCCCTGCCGCGTCGAGCAGACGCCGAGCGCCCTGGTCGCCCTCGAGTTTCGCAACCTCCGCAAACAGCGCTCGTGCCAGCAGCACGGGGTTGCCGCGCTGCCCCAGAAGCGTCGGCACGACCGCAAGCGCCTCGCCGCTCTCCGCAAAGACCTGCGCCAGCCGGTCGATCACGGCAGCCGTGACATTGGGCATGTCCCCGAGCGAGACGACGACCCCAGCCACCGCCTCCGGCAAGGCCGCGAGCCCCGCCTTGACCGATCCGGCGAGCCCGTCGGCATAATCGGGGTTGTGGACGAGCGTGACGTCGAGACCGGCGAGCACAGCCGCGACCTCCGCATGCTGATGCCCGGTCACCACGATCACCGGTCTCGCCTGAGACGCCAGCTGAGCCTCGACCGCATGGCGCAGCATCGGCTGGCCGCGCACGCGCTGAAGCAGCTTGTTGTCTGGCCCCATCCGCGTCGAACGGCCCGCGGCCAGCACCAGTCCGGCGACCGGCGCAGCCTCCAGAAGGGCGGGCGCGCGCGGCTGCGGCCGCGAGACGATCTCCATCAAAAGCCCGCCGACGCCCATCGCCTGGATATCGGCGCGCGTCACCGCGATGCCCGCGAGGCAACGCTGCAGCACCCAGTCGAAGCCGTTTTCCTTGGGCGAGCGCGCACAGCCCGGCGCGCCGATCACCGGCTTGCCGCCGATCTCGCCGATCAGCAGCAGATTGCCGGGGTCGACCGGCATGCCCAGATGCTCGATCCGCCCGCCCGCCGCCAGCAGCGCCTGCGGGATGACGTCGCGCCGGTCGGTGATCGCGGAAGCCCCGAACATGACGACGAGGTCGGCCAGCGCCGCGTGCTCGGCCAACGCCTGCGCAAGGGCTTGCGACTCATGCGGCACGCGCAGATCCGCGGCAATGGCAGCCCCCGCCGGCACAAGCCGCTCGGCCATCACCCGCAACGTCTTGTCGACGACGGAGGGCTTCAGTCCCGGCAGCAGCGTCGAGATCACGGCCACACGCAGCCGCTTGTAGGGCGCGACCGCCAGCGGCCTCTGCCCTTCCAGCGCGGCCAGCGCCTGCTCGACCTGCACTGCGGGCAGGCCATAGGGAATGATCTTGACCGTTCCGACCATCTCGCCCGCGACGACCGCCTTCATCGGCGCCAGCGTCGCCACCGTGATCGCCTCGTCGATCCGGTTGAGCCCGTCGATCGCAGCCAAATCGATGGTGAGCACGCCCGCCGCCGCGGCAAAGAGGTTGACCCGGCCGGTGAAGGCGGCCTCGGTGACGATGCCGCGCCCGACCAGTGCGGTCGCCAGCCGCGTCGCGGCCTCGTTCTCGCCGATATCGCCCGCCTCCAGCCGCACCGCGACGAGTTCGGCGAGCCCCGCCTCGGCGAGCCGGGAGACATCCTCGGCCGTCAGCGTCGCCCCCTTCTTCACGACGAGGCCGCCGGCGCGCACCGTGTGGGCAGCGATGCAGCCTTCCGCATCAGTGACGGGAACGGGGCCGAACTTCATGCCGGCGCCCGGCGCGGGCCGCGCAGCGTCGAGACGATCTCGCCGAGGATCGCGAGCGCGATTTCGGCCGGCGACACCGCGCCGATGTCGAGCCCGATCGGCGCATGGATTCGGGCCGTCGCCGCCGCGTCGAAGCCCGCCGCTTCGAGCCGCTCGATGCGGCGCCCATGCGTCTTCCGGCTGCCGAGCGCGCCGACATAGAAGCACTCCGAGCGCAGCGCCGCATCCAGGCCGGGATCGTCGATCTTGGGATCATGCGTCAGCGCGACGAAGGCGGTGTAGGCGTCGAGGCCCAGCGCCGCCAGGGCCACATCCGGCCAGTCGGTAACGAGCCGCACCTCGGGAAAACGCTCCGGCGTCGCAAACGCGGTGCGTGGATCGATGATGACGAGATCGAGATCGAGCAGCTTGGCCATCGGCGCCATCGCCTGCGAGATGTGGACCGCACCGGTGACGATGACGCGCGGCGGCGGCGCCTGCACGGTCAGGAACAGCTGTCGGCCTTCGCTCTCGACCATGCCGCTCTTGGCCATGCGCAACTGCCTGTCGAGAGCCTCGGCCAGCGGGTCCCCGGGGATCTCGGCGGCCTTGACCAGCCGCTGCGCGCCACTGGCGACATCGGTGATCAGGATGGTGGCGCGGCGCGCCGCACGCTCCGCGTTCAACGTCGAAAGGGTGGCCAGATCCATCGTGTCAGCCCTTGTCGGTGGCGAGTTTGAGGCCGAGCCCGATCATCAGCGAGCCGCCGAGCCAGCGCCCGAAGGCGAATCCAACTTGCGTCTTCTTCATCGTCCGAACCACGGCCGATGCCCCGATCACCGTGACGAAATCCGCCGAGGAGAAGGCGAAGTTGACGATGGTGCCGAGGATCAGGAACTGCGCCCAGACCGGCAGCGAGCCCGCCGGATCGACGAACTGCGGCAACAGCGCGATGAAGAACAGCGCGACCTTCGGGTTGAGCACCTCGACGATGAAGGAATCGATCAGCGCGCGCTTGACCGTCTTGGGCGGGGCTGCGGGCGCATCCGCAGCCGCCAGCCGCGATCGGATCATGCCGATGCCGAGCCAAACCAGGTAGACCGCGCCCGCCAGCTTCACCGCGAGATAAAGCTCCGGCACATGCTTGAACACGGCCGACAGGCCGAAGGCCGCCGCGAAGACATGGATGTAGCAGCCGAGATGAATGCCCAGCATCGCCATGAAGCCGGCCTTGCGGCCATGCGCGATCGTCTGTGCGGCGGTGTAGAGCAGCGCCGGCCCCGGAAAATAGGCGACGACGAGCGTCAGCGTCGCGAACGCCAGCAGCGTCTCCCAGGAGGCCATCAGTTCACCTTTTCCACATACACCCGGATCCGCCCGCCGCAGGACAGGCCTACCTTCCAGGCGGTTTCGTCGGCCACGCCGAATTCGAGCGTCCGGGCCGCGCCATCGCCGATCACCTCGACCGCCTCCTCGACCACCGCGCCCTCGACGCAGCCGCCCGAGACCGAGCCCTGGAAATTCCCCTCCCCGTCGATGACGAGATGCGAGCCGACCGGGCGCGGTGCCGAACCCCAGGTCTCGATCACGGTGGCGAGCGCGACCGAGCGGCCGGCGCGCGCCCAGGCTTCGGCAGTGGCGAGGATGTCGGTTTCGGTGCTGATCATGGTCCTTGACCCCTGTTCTGACGCAGCCGCGGGACGCCGCATCTCGCCCGTCTCATCCTAGCGGCAGATGCCGCCGCAGGCGCGTCAACTTAAGCATGGCCGCAGCCGCTTGCGAGCCTGCGCAGCGCATGGCACGCGCGCCGTCTCGACCACGCAACCCGATCCCGCTATCCCTCCGGCAGGGGTACAGACAAGCGACATGGACGGCATCGTTTTCCTGCACGGGATCGCGCGCAGCGCAAGGTCGCTGGCGATCCTCGAAAAGGCGCTCCGCGCTGACGGCTATGCCACGCTCAACCTCGACTATCCGGCCCGCAGCCGCTGCATCGCCGACATCGTCGAGGCCTTGCAGGAACAGATCTCGCCCTTTGCAGAAAACTGCTCCGGCCGGCTCCATTTCGTCACCCATTCCATGGGCGGGCTTGTCGCCCGCGCCTTCATCGCCCGCCATCGCCCGGAGCGGCTCGGCCATGTCGTGATGCTGGCGCCCCCTAACGAGGGCAGCGAGATCGCCGATCTGCTCGGCGGCAACGCGCTCTATCGCGCCTTCTTCGGCCCGGCCGGAGCGGAACTGGTGACGAAGCGGTCGGATTCGCTCTGCGAGGTCCTGGGCAGGGTCGATTTTCCGCTCGGCGTCATCGCCGGCGACCGCTCGCTCGATCCGCTCGGGTGGCTGTTGCTGCCTGGTGCCAATGACGGGCGCGTCTCGGTCGAACGCACCCGCGTCGCCGGCATGGCCGACCACATCATCATCCACGGCACCCACACGCTGATCATGAACAACCCCGAGGCGATCGCGCAGGTCCGGCATTTCCTGAAGCATGGGCGGTTCGCCCACCCCTCCAACGCCCGCTAGCCCGCCTTCTTCAGCCACAGCCGCGGATCGCTCGCCCGTTCCACCTGCGGCGACAGCGCCGCGCAGAGATCGGCCATCGCCGCGAGATTGTGGATCGGCCGGAAGGAATCGACATGCGGCAGCATCATTCGGATGCCGCTGGCACGCGCCTCGAACTGCTCGAAGCGCAGGAGCGGGTTGAGCCAGACCAACTGCCGGCAGGATCGGTGCAGCCGGTCCATCTCGAAGGAGAGTTCCCCGTCGAGATGGCGCTCCAGCCCGTCGGTAAACAGCAGCACGATCGCCCCGCCGCCGAGCACCCGGCGCGACCAGACCCGGTTGAAGGCGTGCAGCGCCGTCGAGATCCGCGTGCCGCCCTCCCAGTCGGGCGCGGCCTTCCCGGCCAGCGCCAGCGCCTCGTCGGGGTCGCGGGCGCGCAGCGAGCGCGTGATGTTGGTCAGCCGCGTGCCAAAGACGAAGGAATGCACGCGCCGGCGCTTCTCCGTCACCGCATGCAGGAAATGCAGGAAGATGCGCGAGTACTCCGCCATCGAACCGGAGATGTCGACGAGCGCAACGATCGGCGGATGCACCTGCGCCCGCTCCCGGAAGGCGAGCTCGATGCAGCCGCCGCCGCCCCGCAGCGAGCGGCGAAAGGTCCGGCGCGGATCGATCCGCGTGCCGCGCGGCGCGGGCTCGAAGCGCCGCGTCGCGACGAGATCGTCCGGCAACCGCAGCGCCGAAACGAGCTGCTTGGCGCGAGCGATCTCGGCGGCGCTCATCTGGGCGAAGTCGCGCGACTTCAGCGTCTCGCGGTCGGACACGGTCAGCTGCGCCGTCAGCTCTGTGATCTCGACCGGCGCGTCTTCCGCGGTCCTGGGCGGCGCGAAGGCCTCGGCGACGCGCAGCGCCCCGGCCTCCTCCTTCTGCGGCGAAGAGTCGGCACCGGGCGAGACCGGCGACATCTGCGCCATGATCTTCTCGATCAGGTTGCGCCGGCGCCAGAACAGCGCGAAGGCCTGGTCGTAGACGGCGCTGTCCTCGTGACGCTTCACGAAGATGGCGTGCAGCGCCCAGTAGACGTCCTCGCGCCCGCCCAGCGCGCCATCCGCCAGGGCCTCGACCGCCTCGACCACGGCGCCGGGGCCGACGCGCAACCCCGCGATCCGCAGCGCGCGGGCGAAATAGGCGACGTTTTCGGGGAGCTTGCCGGTCATGAGAGGCGCGGTGTCTCCCTCCAGCCCTCATCCTGAGGAGCGGGCGAATGCCCGCGTCTCGAAGGATGGTTCAGGAGGCTCCGGAACCATCTGGAGCATCCTTCGAGACGCCGCGTGCCGCGGCTCCTCAGGATGAGGGCGGAAATGACCCTCACGGCCCCATCTCGGTCATGAACACCTTCTGGACGATCTGCCACTTGCTATCGACCTTCAGGAACGACAGCAGATCGGTGAAATAGCGCGGCGGCATCTGGCATTTCACCTTCACCAGCGCCAGCGTCGGCCCGACAAGGTCGATGGTCAGGATATGGTCGCCGCGCACCATGCCGGCCGCCTTCGGCGAGGGCCGCTCGCGCACCGCCTTCAGCCATTCGTCGCGCGGCACGATCTTGATCGTGCCGTCCTCCAGCGCCGTGGTCAGCGCCGAGGTCGGATGAAAGGCGTGCTCCAGTTTGGCGACGTCGCCCTCATAGAGGCCGTTGAGATAGGTCCAGGTGACGGCCTCGATGGCCCGAAGATCGTTGTACATGGTCTTGCCTCCCGTGGCGTTTGGCGGTTGATTGCCAATGATGTTAAGCTTCAGACCCAAGATGGTGTTGCTTGCGCTTCGAATGGGACCCGGCAAAAGCAACCAGCAACCTGCGTAAGCATGGCATAGGTTTCGAGACCGCGGCGCGCGTCTTCGCAGACCCCCTCGCGCTGACAGAGTATGGCGGGGTCGAAGGCGGAGAACATCGTTGGAACACGATCGGCATGATCGGCACCAGCCTCTTGGTGGTCGTCATCCATACCGACCGATATGACGGCCCGATTGAGGTCGTCCGCATCATTTCAGCCCGCCCCGCCGACAGAAAGGAGATGAGACGTTATGAGCAAGATGGTCACTTATGAAGTCGATCTCTCCAATCCGCCCGCCCTCACCCCCGAGCAGCAGGCCGAGATCGAGGCGCTTCTGAAAAAGCCCGACAGTGAGATCGACTATTCCGACATTCCGCCGCTCGACGAAAAATTCTGGGCCAATGCGGTTCGCAATCCCTATCTCGACCCCGCCCGCAAGCGCGTGAAGAAGACCGGCTGACGCCAACCTACCGACCTGACTCGGCCTTCGCCAGATCCAGCAGTTCCTTCACCTTCGAGCCCTGCATCGCCTGGATGTCGTCCTGATACTTGAGCAGGGCCCCCAGCGTATCCGACACCAGGGCCGGGTCGAGCGCCACAGCGTCGAGTTCGACGAGCGCGGTGGCCCAGTCCAGCGTCTCGGCAACGCCGGGCGCCTTGAACAGCTCCTCCTTGCGGATCGCCTGCACGAAATTCACGACCTGCTTCGCCAGCTTCGCCGGCGCGTGGGGCGCCCGCGCCTTGAGGATGGCGAGTTCGCGGGTGGCGTCGGGATAGCCGACCCAGTGGTACAGGCAGCGGCGCTTCAGCGCGTCATGGATCTCGCGCGTGCGGTTGGAGGTCAGGATCACGATCGGCGGTTCGGCCGCCTTGATGGTCCCGAGTTCGGGGATCGTCACCTGCGAATCCGCGAGGATCTCGAGCAGGAAGGCCTCGAAGGCCTCGTCGGTTCGATCCAACTCGTCGATCAGCAGGATCGGCGCGCCGCCCTCTTGCGACTCCAGCGCCTGCAGCAGCGGCCGCTTGATCAGGTAACGCTCCGAGAAGATGTCGCCTTCGAGCCGCTCGCGGTCGCCGCTCGCGCCGCCGGCTTCGGCGAGGCGGATCGCCATCATCTGGCCGGCATAGTTCCACTCATAGACGGCCGAGGCGAGGTCGAGCCCCTCATAGCATTGCAGCCGGATCAGCTTGCGCCCGAGCGCGGCCGAGAGAACCTTGGCGATCTCGGTCTTGCCGGTGCCGGCCTCGCCCTCGAGCAGCAGCGGCCGCTTCATCCGAAGCGCCAGGAACAGCACGGTCGCGAGCGCCCGGTCGGCGACATAGCCGCCGCCCTGCAGCAGCGCGAGGGTTGCGTCGATGGAGGTCGGGAGCGAAGCAGTCCGGCGATCGTTCATGTCAAATCCTGGCGCGCATCTCTGTCATCACCGCGCCGTCGCGGCCGATCCATTCTGGGCCGAGCCTATACCCGAAACCAGACGAGGAGACGATCAATGACGAACGCAGAAGCCATCACCGCCTTTGCCGACCTGCTCAAGCGCGGCGAGCATGAGGCCGCCGCCGAGCGTTTCAACGCCGCCGACATCGTCAGCCTGGAAGCCATGGACGGCCCCATGGCGCGGGTCGAGGGCCGCGCCGCCGTCAAGGCCAAGAGCGACTGGTGGTATTCCGCTCACGAGGTCCATTCGGCCGAGGCCTTCGGCCCCTATCGCAACGGCGACCAGTTCGTCATGCGCTTTTCCATCGACGTGACGGTCAAGGAGACCGGCCAGCGCGTCCAGATGGACGAGGCCGGTCTCTACACGGTGCGCGACGGGCTGATCGTCGAGGAGCGCTTCTTCTACTGATCCGCCCTTACTTGCCCGTCGCCTGCGCCACAGCCTGCTTGGTCATCACCCCGATCAGATGGGCGCGGTAGTCGGCGTCGGCATGCATGTCGGCATTGATCCCCTCGGCGGAGGCCTTCAGCCCGTCGAGGGACTTCGACGCGAAGCGGGCTTTCAGCGCCGCTTCCGCCTCAGGCCAGCGGAAGACGCCGCCCTCGCCGGCACCGGTCACCGCGACGCGGATCTCGCTGCCACGCTTGGCGACGAAGACGCCGACCAGCGCATAGCGCGAGGCCGGGTTGCGGAACTTGGCATAGCCCGCCTTGGAGACGACCGGGAACACCACCTTGGTGATGATCTCGCCCTCTTCCAGCGCCGTCTCGTAGAGGCCGGTGAAGAAGTCGTCGGCCTCGATCTTGCGCTTGTTGGTGACGATCGTCGCGCCCAGCGCCAGGCAGGCGGCCGGATAATCCGCCGCGGGATCATTGTTGGCGACGGAGCCGCCGATCGTGCCGCGATGGCGCACATGCGGGTCGCCGATATGCGAGGCGAGATAGGCGAGCCCCGGGATCGCCTCCTGCACGATCGCCGAATCCGCGACCTCTGCATGGGTCGACATCGCGCCGACATGGACCGTGCGGCCCTTGCGGACGATGCCCTTGAGGTCGCCGCAGGCGCCGAGATCGATCAGCGCGGTGGGCGAGGCCAGACGCTGCTTCATCGTCGGCAGCAGCGTGTGCCCGCCGGCGAGGATCTTGGCGTCCTCCTTCTTGGCGAGCAGGCCGGCGGCCTGACGGGCCGAGCCGGGGCGGTGATAGGTGAAGGCGTACATGGGTATGATCCCTTGCTGAAATCGGTGGACGTCATCCCGGCCGGAGCGAAGCGGAGAGCCGGGATCCATTCCTGAGCGGGTCAGGAATGGATCCCGGATCGGCGCGGCTTCGCCGCTTGTCCGGGATGACGGAGGAAAACTACTCGGCTGCCATGCGCGTGATGCTCTTCTGCGCCGCGCGCCAGACCGCCTGGGGCGTCGCCGGCATGGCGATGTCCTCATGGCCGAGCGCGTCGGTGATGGCGTTGATGACGGCGGGCGGAGCGGCGATCGCGCCGGCCTCGCCACAGCCCTTGATGCCCAGCGGGTTGGACGGGCAGGCCGTCACCGTCATGCCGACCTCGAAGGACGGCAGATCGTCGGCGCGCGGCATGCAGTAGTCCATGAAGCTCGCCGTCACGAGCTGGCCGTCGCTGTTGTACTTCGCGCCTTCCAGCAGCGCCTGGCCGACGCCCTGGGCGATGCCGCCATGGACCTGGCCCTCGACGATCATCGGGTTGATGACGTTGCCGAAATCGTCCACCGCCGCCCAGCGCTCGATCTTCGTGACGCCCGTCTGCGGGTCGATCTCGACCTCGCAGATATGGACGCCCGCCGGGAAGGTGAAGTTGGTCGGGTCGTAGAACGCCCCCTCCTTCAGCCCGGGCTCGAGATCCTGCCCGTTGAATTTGTGGGCGATATAGGCCTGCAGCGCGCAGGACCCGAAATCGAGCTTGCGGTCGGTGCCCTTCACCGAGAAGTGCCCGTCGGCGAAGTCAATGTCGGCCTCGTCGGCCTCCAGCACATAGGCCGCAACCTTCTTGCCCTTGGCGATGACCTTGTCGACCGCCTTGAAGATGGCGGACATGCCGACAGCACCCGAGCGCGAGCCATAGGTGCCCATGCCCATCTGCACCTTGTCGGTGTCGCCATGGATGATCGAGACGTTTTCGATCGGGATCCCGAGCTTGCCGGAGACGAGCTGGGCGAAGGTCGTCTCATGACCCTGGCCATGGCTGTGCGAGCCGGTCAGCACCTCGACCGTGCCGACCGGGTTGACGCGAACCTCGGCCGATTCCCACAGGCCGACACCGGCACCGAGCGAGCCGACCGCCGCCGAGGGGGCGATGCCGCAGGCCTCGATATAGGAGGAGAAACCGATGCCGCGCAGCTTGCCGTTGCGGGCGGATTCGCGCTTGCGCTTACTGACGCCCTTGTAGTCGATGATCTCCAGCGCCTTCTTCAGCGCCGCGCCGTAATTGCCGGCGTCGTACATCATGATGACCGGCGTCTGGTGCGGGAACTTCTTGATGTAGTTCTGCATCCGGAACTTCGCCGGGTCCTTGCCGAGTTCGCGGGCCGCGACCTCGACCAGCCGTTCGACGACGAAGGTCGCCTCCGGCCGCCCCGCGCCGCGATAGGCGTCAACGGGTGCGGTGTTGGTGTAGACGGCGTCGACCTCGGCATAGATCGCCGGGATGTCGTAGGAGCCCGACAGTAGCGGCGCGTAGAGATAGGTCGGCACCGAGGAGGAGAAGGTCGAGAGGTAGGCGCCGAGATTGGCCGTGGTCTTGACCCGCAGCGCCGTGATCTTCCCGTCCGCGTCGGTGGCGAGTTCGGCATGGGTGACGTGGTCACGGCCATGCGCGTCCGACAGGAAGGCTTCGGTGCGGTCGGAGTTCCACTTCACCGGCCGGCCGACCTTCTTCGCCGCCCAGACGCAGACCGTCTCCTCGGCATAGATGAAGATCTTCGAGCCGAAGCCGCCGCCGACATCCGGCGCCACCACCCGCAGCTTGTTCTCCGGCGCGATGCCGATGAAGGCCGACAGCACGAGCCGCGCCACATGCGGGTTCTGGCTCGTGGTGTAGAGGGTGAAGATGCCCTCGCCCGCCTCATAGTCGCCCACCGCCGCGCGCGGCTCCATCGGGTTCGGCACGAGCCGGTTGTTGACGATGTCGAGCTTGGTGACGTGCTTGGCCGCGCGGAAGGCGGCCTCCGTCTCGTCCTTGTTGCCGAGATGCCAGTTGAACACGGTGTTGTCGGGCGCTTCCGCATGGACGACCGTCTTGGCGCCCGCCGCGCTGGCGGTGTCGACCACGGCCGGAAGCACGTCGTAATCCACCACGATCGCTTCCGACGCGTCGCGCGCCTGGGCCAGCGTCTCGGCGACGATCACGCAGACATGGTCGCCGACATAGCGGACCTTGCCCTGAGCGAGCGCGGGATGGGCGCCGGCGCGCATCGGCGAGCCGTCCTTGTTGTGGATCATCCAGCCGCAGATCAGCCCCCCGACCTTGTCGGCGGCGAGATCGTCCCCGGTGAAGATGCCGAGCACGCCCGGCATTGCGGCCGCCGCCTTGGCGTCGATCGACTTGATCCTGGCATGGGCATGCGGCGAGCGCAGGAAATAGGCATGGGCCTGGCCGGGCCGGTTGATGTCGTCGGTGTAGCGGCCCTGGCCGGTGATGAAGCGGTGGTCTTCCTTGCGCCGCACCGAGGCGCCGATTCCGGTAGCCGTCATGGTGTTCTCCCTCCTCAGCGCGCCTCTGACGGGCACGTCTCGATCTCAGATGAAGGCCCGCGCGGGATGGCGCGAGCCCCGTCCTGTCATGCGCGATCCCTTACTCGGCGGCCTGGCGCGGCGGCTCCTTGCGCTCCATCCCCTGCCCGGCCATGGCCTCGGCACCGGCCGCGACGGCCTTGACGATGTTGTGATAGCCCGTGCAGCGGCAGATGTTGCCGTCGAGATCCTCGCGGATCGTCTTCTCGTCGAGGTCATGGCCGCGGCGGTTCACGATATCGACGGCGGACATGATCATGCCCGGCGTGCAGAAGCCGCATTGCAGCCCGTGATGCTCGCGGAAGGCCTCCTGCATCGGGTGCAGGGCCCCGTCGCTGGCGAGCCCTTCGATCGTCGTCACGGCGGCGCCTTCCAGCGAAACCGCCAGGACCGTGCAGGCCTTGGCGGCCTTGCCGTCGATATGGACGACACAGGCACCGCACTGGCTGGTGTCGCAGCCGACATGCGTGCCGGTCAGCCGCAGGTTCTCGCGCAGGAACTGGACCAGCAGCGTGCGCGGATCGATCGTCCCGGTGACCGGTTTCCCGTTCACGGTCATGGATACGGTGGCCATTGTCGTCCTCCTTGACCCGGGTCTTGCGCCCGGCTCGTGAAAAGCCTGTCGCTGTGCTGAGAGCCGTAACGCGCCGGTAGGCCCAGCTTTTGTCTGGAACAGCTTTAAACCGAATGTGGACCCGCGTTTTTGCGCGGTCAAGCAGGAGCGAGCACAAGACAAGCGGCGTTTTCGCGATGGAATCGGCCCATTTTTGTCGGGCCGCCCCGCAAGCTCTCCCCAAGCGCACACCATCTGGTCGCAGGCGACGGGCATTACCCGTTTTTTAACGATGACGACGCTAGGTTACCGACCCAGTCCAGGAACGCCATCGGTGAACGACGCCCCGCCTCTCTCGACCTTCGACCAGATGGACAGGCGCCTGCGTTCGATTGGATTTGGCGAGCGCCAGAAGGCCCAGCTTGCAGGCTACGCCGCGGCCGTCGATGGCTTGATCGACGCGATCGTCGATGCGGATTTTGACCGCGCCTTGACGATCCAGCCCGCCCTGACGGAGGCGATGGGATCGGTCGGGGACGTGTTGCGGGCAATGGAGAAGCGCCATTTCCGTCTGCTCTTCGAGGGCCGCTTCGACCAGGCCTACGTCACCTCCGCCGAGGCCCTTTGTCGCCTCGAGCTTCAGGCGGGCGTCGGGCCGCGGCCCCGCATCTCGATCGCGCTGTCTCTGATGCAGCAACTCGGGCAGAGGCTTTGGCGGCCTCGGCTTTTGCATCCGCGCCGGTTCGCCCGCGAGATCTTCCTGGTCGAACGGGTCCTGGCCTTCGACGCCAACACGGCCGTGACGATCGGCTACGAGATCCGCGCCGCCGAGGCGCAGCACCGCGCCGTTGCGCTGGACGCGACGGCCGACACATTGAAATCCCGCATCAGCAGCCTCGACGACAGCATCAGCGGCGCCGTCGACCAATTCGTCGCCACGGCGCAGGAAACCGGCCGGGCCACCCGCTTCATCAAGGACGTCCTCGGCGAGGTCGCCAGCGCCTCGATCCTGGTGCGCGAAAAATCGGTGCAGACCGCCGCCGGGACCGAGGAGATGTCCGCCAACATCGCCGAAATCGGCCAGCGCGCCCATACCAGCCTCGTCATCGCCAATCGCGCCGTCAGCGATGCCAGCCAGATGAACGAGGCCGTGTCGCAACTGCGCGACGTCACGGCGAGCATCGGCACCGTGGTCGGCCTGATCGCCGACATCGCGGCGCAGACCAATCTGCTGGCGCTGAACGCCACCATCGAAGCCGCCCGCGCCGGTGAAGCCGGGCGCGGCTTCGCCGTGGTCGCCTCCGAGGTGAAGTCGCTCGCGACCCAGACGGCGAGCGCCACCAGCGACATCGCCAGCCAGATCGCCAAACTGACGGCCAGCGCCGAGGCCTGCAGCACCCATGCCGCCTCGATCGCGGGAACCATTGGTGAAATCCGGCTCGATTCGCAGGCGATCTCCGAATCCGTTTCGCAACAGAGCGCGGTCACGGCCGCCATCGCGCAGGATGCCGCCGCCGTGGCGCAAAGCTCCGACAAGGCGATCGAGCGTGCCAACGCCGTCAACCACAGCCTCGACATGACCGCGCGCGCCCTCGACCGGGCCAACGCTGCCGCCGCCGAGATCGCCCAGCAGATCGGCGATGCGGAGGCCACCGTCGGCGCCGCGCTCGAGGCGCTGCGCCGGGCGTCCTGACCGACGCGTCCCGGCGCACTCAGGCGGCGGGAGCGCCTTCGCTGACCGCCTTGGCGAAATTGGCGAAGAACTCGTCGGCCAGCTTCTTCGAGACCGAATCGATCAGCCGCGAGCCGAGCTGCATCAGCTTGCCGCCGACTTGCGCCTCGACATCGTAGCGCAGCACGGTCTGGCCGTCCTCGGCGTCGCTCAGCGCGACCTTCGCCCCGCCCTTGGCGAAGCCGGCGATGCCGCCCTCGCCCTCGCCCTGGATGCGGTAGCCGTTGGGCGGGTCGAGGTCGACGAGTTCGACCTTGCCCTTGAAGCTCGCCTTCACCGGCCCGAGCTTGACCTTCACCACCGCCGAGAAATGCGTGTCGTCATCCTTGTTGAGCTGCTCGCAGCCGGGAATGCAGGCCTTCAGCACCTCGGGATCATTGAGCTTCGCCCAGACCACATCCTTAGTTGCGGGCAGCGTCACCTCGCCATTCATCGTCATCGCCATGGCGTTCTCCCCCAGATCGTGCCGCACTCTGCCGGCGGCTGTTGCAGCCGGGCCGGCCTCGGGTCTATCCAAGGCTGACGCGCCTATCCATGAGCGAAAAGCGCCGACCGACACAAGGGCGACCTGTACGAGGGGATGACGCGTGACGACCGGACCCGCCCGCCGCATGGCGCCCGCATCTCCATGACCGGAAGCCCCTCGGGCCTCTTCGGCGAACTCTTTGTCGATCGCGAGATGGCGGCGCTCTTCGACGATCGCGCGACGCTGCAGGGCATGCTCGATTTCGAGGCGGCGCTGGCCCGAGCTGAAGCCGAGGTGGGGGTCATCCCGCAACAGGCCGCCGGCGCCATCGCCGCGCAATGCGACGCGTCCCTCTACGATCCCACCGAGATCGGCCGCGCGGCGACGCTCGCCGGCAACCCGGCGATCCCCTTGGTGAAGGCCCTGACCGCCCGCGTCGCGGCGCAGGACACCGAAGCCGCCAAATGGGTGCATTACGGGGCCACCAGTCAGGACGTGATCGATTCCGGCGCGGCGCAGCAACAGCGCGCCGCCTACACCATCCTGCTGGACCGATCCGCCCGCCTCGCCCATGCCCTCGCCCGACTTGCAAGAACCCACCGCCACACGCCGATGATCGGCCGCACCTTCCTGCAGCAGGCCGTGCCGATTCCCTTCGGGCTCAAGGCAGCGCAATGGCTCGACACCGTCGTCGCATGGCACGACGACTTCATGTTGTATGGGCAATCCTCCCATCAGCTCGGTGGCGCCGCCGGTACGCTCGCGTCGCTGGGCGACCTGGCTCCTGCCGTTCAAGAGGCCTTCGGCCGGATCATGCCCTCGATCGGGGCGGTGATGCCACCGTCGCACACCGCACGTGCGCGACAGGCGCGGATCGCAGCCCAACTCGGCATCCTCACCGGCCATCTCGGCAAGATCGCGCTGGATGTCGCGCTGATGGCGCAGACCGAGATCGCCGAGCTGGCCGAGCCGGAAGCGCCCGGCAAGGGCGGCTCCTCGGCCATGCCGCACAAGCGCAATCCGGTCCTCTGCACGCTGATCCTCTCGGCTGCCAAGCGCACGCCGGGCCTCGTCGCGACCATGCTCGCCGCCATGCCGCAGGAGCATGAGCGTGGCCTCGGCGGCTGGCACGCCGAATGGCCGACGATGCGGGACCTCCATCTCACCGCCGGCTCTGCGCTGAGCCAGACGGTGGCGCTGATCGAGGGGCTGCAGGTCTTCCCCGAGGCCATGCGCCGCAATCTCGATCTCACCAACGGGCTCGTCATGGCCGAGCGCGTCTCGCTGGCGCTGGCCGACAGCCTCGGGCGCGGTGCCGCGCACCACCTGCTCGAAGAGGCCAGCCGCGCCTGCGTCGCCTCTGGCCGGCATCTGCGCGACCTGCTGGCCGAGGACGCGACCGTGAGCGCGCGGCTCTCCCCAGCAGACCTCGACGCGCTCTTCGATCCCGCGACCTATCGCGGCGCAAGCGACGCGATCATCGACCGAATCCTCGTCGCCTATGAAGAGGAACGCGAGCATATGACCGGCCATGCTTGAGCTCACCCCGCAGCAACGCACCATCGCTGGCGGCACGGACGGCGCCGCCATGGCGCTGCGCATCGTCGCGGAGGCCGCCCGGCTGATGGGCGCACCGCGGCTGATCCCGGTCGCCTCCGCCCATATCGACGGCGCGCTCTATCATGGCGATTCCGGCACGCTCTTCGCCGAGCGGCTGGTCGAGGGCGGCGCGCGCGTCGCCATCCGCGCGACGCTGAATGTCGGCGCGCTGGCGCCCGCCGGCTGCGCCGCGATCCGCTTAGCCGCGCATGAGCGCGACATGGCCGCCCGCATGATGCGCGCCTATGAGGCGATGGGCTGCGAGCCCTCCTGGACCTGCGCGCCCTATCAGGCAGGCCACCGCCCGGCCAAGGGCACGGACGTCGCCTGGGGCGAATCCAATGCGGTCGTCTTCTGCAATTCCGTGCTCGGCGCCCGCACCAACCGCTATGGCGATTTCCTCGACATCGCCTGCGCCATCGCCGGCGTCGCCCCCGATTACGGGCTCCACCGCCCGGAGAACCGCATCGCGACGCTGCTGATCGACACCACCGGCCTGAGCCGGAGCTTACGCGCCTCGGACGTGTTCTACCCCGTGCTCGGCACGCTGCTCGGCCGCACCGCCGGCACCGCGATCGCCGTCATCGACGGCCTGCAGGGCTGCACCACGGAAGACCGGCTCAAGGCGCTGGGTGCGGCCTCCGCCTCGGCCGGCGGGGTCGGCCTGTTCCATGTCGCGGGTGTCACGCCCGAGGCACCGGACGCCGCGACCGCGCTCGGCGGCCTGCCGCCGCGCGAAACGCTCATCCTGACGCCCGCGATCGTGCAGAAGGCGCTGGCGGGCCTCTCGACGGCCGGCCAGACCGAACGCATCGACGCTGTGGCGGTCGGTTCGCCGCATCTGTCGCTGCCGGAGATCGACGAGATCGAGCACAGGCTCGCCGGCCGCCGGCTCGCTGCGCCCCTCTACGCCAACACCGGCCGCCATGTGCTGAAGCCGCTGGAGGCGCAGGGGCGCCGCGCCGCGCTGGAGCGGGCCGGGGTGGTCTTCGTCGTCGACACCTGCGTCGTCGTCACGCCGATCCTGCCCGAGATCGCCGGCGCCGTGCTGATGACCAATTCCGGCAAGTTCGCCCATTACGCGCCGGGCACCACCGGCTATGCCGTCACCTACGGTTCGCTCGGGGAATGCGTCGAGAGCGCGGTGGCCGGCCACCTCGTCAGGGAGGAACGGGCATGGGCCTGACCACGCAGATCCTGCTGCCGGGCCCGGCCGCCGCCGGCCCCTGCCTCGCTCTGACCGCCCCGATCAGCTTCTGGGGCGGCGTCGATCCGCGCTCGGGCAGGATCATCGACCAGCGCCATCCCCAGTGCGGGCTGAGCGTCGCGGGCACGATCCTGGCCCTGCCGGGCACGATCGGCTCGTCTTCGGCTTCGGCCGTGCTGCTCGAACTGGTCCATGCCGGCAAGGCGCCCGCCGCGATCCTGATGGACGCGCCCGACGCCATCCTGCTGCTGGGGCTTGTGGTCGCGCGCGAAATGGGCTGGCCGACGCCGCCGGCCCTGCGCCTGGCCGCAGCCGACCAGGCGCAGTTGGCGGGCCGTAGCCTGTCCATCGCAGCCGACGGCACCATTTCCGTTCAATAGCCCCCCGCTCACGAGACCAGGGACACCATTCCGATGCCGATCGAAACCCTAGCGGGCGAGCCGTTCAACATCCGCTTCGACGGGCCGGCCGATGCGCCCGTGCTGATGCTGTCGAACTCGCTCGGCACCAATCTGTCGATGTGGGACCCGCAGATCCCCGAATGGTCGAAGCGCTTTCGCGTCCTGCGCTACGATTCGCGCGGGCATGGCCTCTCGGTCGCCACCGACACGTCCTTCGGGATCGACCGGCTGGGCCGCGACGCGCTGGCGATCCTCGACCATTTCGGCATCGCGCAGGCGCATTGGTGCGGCGTCTCGAAGGGCGGCATGGTCGGCCAATGGCTCGCCACCAACGCCCGTGAGCGGATGGGCCGCCTCGTGCTCGCCAACACCGCCGCCCATATGGGCCCGCCCTCGCTCTGGGACGACCGGATCGCAATGGCGCGCAGCCAGGGCATGGACGCTTTGGTCCAGGGCGTGCTCGCACGCTGGTTCAGCCCGCGCTTCCGCGAGGCCGAGCCGGCGACCGTGGCGCGGGTCGGCACGATGCTGACCACGACGCCGGCGATCGGCTACGCCACCTGCTGCGCCGCGATCCGCGACATGGACCAGCGCGAAGCGATCCGCAGCGTCACCAATCCCGTCCTCGTCGTCATCGGCACGGTCGACCCGGCGACGCCGCCGGCCGCCGGCCAGTTGATCGCGCAGGCCATACCCGGCGCCCGGACGGTCGAACTCGACGCCGCGCATCTCTCCAATCTCGAGCAGCCCGAGGCCTTCACGACGGCCGTGCAGGATTTTCTGAGCGAATGAACGACGCAGCATGTGAGGTTTCGCATTGAAGCGCGCCGTCATCCCGGGCGACCGCAGGGAGACCCGGGATCCATTCCGGAACTTCTCCGTCAAGCGCTCCGGAATGGATCCCGGATCTCCGCTTCGCTGCGTCCGGGATGACGGCGTCTTTGAATCGACCTTTGGCAGGAGCACATAATGGCTGACGACAAGACCCGCTATGCCGACGGCATGACCACCCGCCGCGCCGTGCTCGGCGGCGCTTACGTCGACAAGGCCAGTTCCGGCCTGACCGACTTCAACGGCGAATGGCAGGAGTTCATCACCCGCACCGCCTGGAACGACATCTGGAACCGGCCGGGGCTGGTGCGCCGCGAGCGCTCGATCATCGTGCTGTCGGTCGCCGCCTCGCTCGGCGCCTGGGGCGAGTTCCGCATCCATGTCCGCGGCGCGATCAACAATGGTTTGAGCCGCGACGAGATCAAGGAGGTGCTGATGCAGGTCGCGATCTATGCCGGCGTGCCCGCCGCCAACCACGCCTTCAAGGAGGCCGCCAGCGTCTTCGCCGAGATCGAGGCTGAGGCCGCGAAGGGGTGACACGACCTCGGGATTCCGCGTTTCTCGGATATCTGTCGTCGTCCCGGGCTTGACCCGGGACCCATTCCGGAACGCGTCCGATCATGGCTCAGGAATGGATCCCGGATCTCCGCTTCGCTGCGTCCGGGATGACCCGCGTTGCCATGAAGCGCTCTAGACCGCTTCAAAACCCCGCTGCCGGTAGATCAGGCTGGTTCCGGGGGGCGCCGCCGCGCCGCCGAGCCCGACCACCTCGCCGATCAGAATGCGGTGGGTCGCCACGTCGTGAGCCGCCACCAGTCGGCAGTCGAAAGCCGCGACAGCGCCCGAAAGGGCCGGCGCGCCAGTCGTGAGAGCGCTCCAGTCCCGCGTCGCGAACCGCGCCTCGCCCTCGATGCCGCGACGGCTGGCGAAGATCTCGGCGAGGTCGAGATCGTCGCCCGGCAGGGTATTGACGCAGAACACGCCGCTCGCCTCGATCACCGCCAGCGTCCGGCTCAGCTTGGCGACGCAGACCAGCACGGTCGGCGGCGCATCCGAAACGGAGGCGACAGCCGTTGCCGTCAACCCCACCCGCCCCTGCGGGCCGCGCGTGGTGACGACATGCACAGCGCTGGCGACACGCGCCATGGCGTCGCGAAACAGCGCGGCCTCGGGCATCGCCCGCGACACGGGAAAGACGGGTTCTGTCATGGGTTTCCGGCGGGCCGATCGATCGGGTCAGCGTCCATCTAAGGTCTGCGGCCCCAGAAAGCCAGATTGAGCGGCCTGCGGCCACCGCGCGCGGCCCGCATTGCGACGGGGCAAGCTGGGATATCGCCTCCGCGCCGCCCCTCTCAATCGCGCTCCAGCGTCGCCAGCAGCCCGCTGCGCAGATGCAGCATCAGCGCGTCGCTGGCCGCCATCGCCGCAGCCGGATCGGCCGTCGCCACCGCCTGGGCGAAGGCGACATGGTGGCTGGCGGCCGGCAGCAGATCGTCCTGCCGCTCGAAATGGTACCAGGCCCGCCGGATCAGCGCCTGCAGCGGCTCGACCGCCCGCGTCGCATAGGGGCTGCGGGCGGCGGCCGCGACCATGGCGTCGAGCTCCTTGTCGAGCCGCATATAGGCGTTGGCGTCGCCATCCTGGGCAGCCGCCCGCATCGCGCGCGCGATCTCGACGATCGCGATGCGCTCGCCCGGACTCGCGCGCCTCGCCGCGTCACCCGCGATCAGGCGCTCCAGCACCTCGCGCGCATCGAGCGCCGCCATGATGTCGATGGCGTTGATTCCCGCGATCGCGACGCCCTTGCGCGGCAGCACCGCGACCAGCCCCTGCTGCGCCAGGCGAATCAGAGCCTCGCGCACCGGCGTGCGCCCGACACCGACCATGTCGATCATCTGCGCCTCGGTCAGCACGGCGCCGGGCCGCAGCGACAGCGTCACGATCGCCTCCTCGAGCCGCCGATAGGCGATCTCGGTCAGGCTCGGCGCGCCCTGCTGCGGGGCAGCGCCGTCCTCCTCATAGCTGTCGGCGGCGACGGCCGGGCGCAGGCTCATGCGCCCACCCCTCGACGGCTGATCGGCTGCGACGCACGGGCATTGATTGACGCTCTGGCAGCCATTGATATATCAATCCTAACGTATCGCGCGCGGACTCGGCTTTTTGCAATCTGCAGGCCAAACAGCCCCGCGCGCAAGACGCATTCTGCCAGGACCACGCCATCGATGCCGCGTGCCCGCGCGGACCTCGACGGGCCGGCTCGGCTGAGCGAGAATGCGAGGCTCGAGGAAGGCGTCCCGCTTCGCCAGGGGCTGGCGGCGTCGGACGCGGAGAGTGACAATGGCCTTCACCTGCACGATCCCCGCCGTCGCCACGGTCCAGCAGGATGACGCGGCCATCCGCATCACCCGCTGGGATTTCGAGCCCGGCGCCGTCACCGGCTGGCACAGCCATGGCTGGCCCTATTTCGTGGTCATGCTGGTCGCCGGCACGCTGCGCATCCATGACGGCACGAAGACGACGGACGTCCCCCTCGCTCAGGGCCAGGCCTATATGCGGCCCGCCGGCATCGAGCACGACGTCATGAACGGCTCCGACCATCCGATCGCCTTCGTCGAGATCGAGGTCAAACGGCCGGACGCCCTGAAGGAACTCTCCCTCTGATGACGGACGCCGCGTCGTGAAAATCGCCATCGTCGGGGCCGGCATCGTCGGCTGCGCCACCGCCCATGCGCTGCTCGACGAGGGCCATGAGGTCCTGATCCTCGACAAGGAGGGCCTGGGCTTTGGCCCCTCGCGCGGCAATGCCGGCTGGATGGCCCATACCGACATCCTGCCGATCGCGAGCCCCAAGATCCTGCGGCAGGTGCCGAAGTTTCTGCTCGACCCGCTGGGCCCGCTGGCGATCCGCCCGGCCTATTTTCCAAAACTCCTGCCCTGGCTGCTGCGCTTCGTGCTGGCGGCACGGCCCGATGCCTATGAGCGCTCGATCCAGGGCATCGGCGCCCTGCAGCAGCGCGCTTTACCCGCCTGGCTGGCGCGCGCCAGAAGCGCCGGGCTCGAGAGCCACATCCACCGCAAGGGCGGCCTCTACGCCTTCACCGAGCGCGGCGCCTTCGAGGAGGCACGCGGGATCGCAAAGCGCCAGGCGGAGTTCGGCATCACCGTCGAGATGATCGGCCCCGAGGAACTGCGGCAGTTCGAGCCGGCGCTAAAGGACAAATTCGTCGGCGCAGCCTTCCACCCCGACACCGCCCATATCAGCGACCCGCTGCAACTGACGCTCGCCTTGTTCGAGGCCGCCCTGGCGCGCGGCGCCACCTTCGAGAAGGCCCAGATCACCAACATCTCGACCGGGGACCGCCCGGCCCTGATCGGTGCCGACGGCTTCCAGCGCGTGGTCGATCGTGCGGTCGTCGCCGCCGGCGCCTGGTCGAAGCCGCTCGCGGCGGCGCTCGGCGACACGGTGCCGCTCGACACCGAGCGCGGCTACAATGTCAGCTTCCCCGGCGTGACCGGCCTGACCTCGCGGCCGATCGGCTTCGAAGGCCACGGCTTCGTCATGACGCCGCTGGAGAGCGGCCTGCGCATCGGCGGCGCGGTCGAGTTCGGCGGGCTGGAGGCGCCCCCCAACCATGCCCGCACGAGAATCCTCTACGACAAGGCGAGCCAGTTCGTGGAGGGCTTGCCGGATTTCGACAGCGGCACGCTCTGGATGGGCTTCCGCCCCTCCCTGCCCGACTCGCTGCCGGTGATCGGCAAGGCCAGCCGCAACCCGCACGTCGTCCACGCCTTCGGCCACGGCCATTACGGCATGACGCAGGCGACCGTCACGGCCGACCTCGTGGCGGCGCTGGTGGCGGGCCGCGCACCCGCCATCGACCTCGCCCCTTTCAGCCCGCAGCGCTTTTGAATCAATCCGTCAACCGACCGAGCCAAGCCGATGAGCACCCACACTTTTTTCTGCGTCGACGGCCACACCTGCGGCAATCCGGTGCGCATGGTCGCGGGCGGCGCACCGCCCCTCAAGGGCGCCAACATGGTCGAGAAGCGCGCACACTTCCTGGCGGAATATGACTGGATCCGCACCGGCCTGATGTTCGAGCCGCGTGGCCACGATGTCATGTCCGGCTCGATCCTCTATCCCCCGACGCGCGACGACGCCGACATCGCCTTCCTGTTCATCGAGACCTCGGGCTGCCTGCCGATGTGCGGCCACGGCACCATCGGCACGGTGACGATGGCGCTGGAGCGCGGCCTCGTCACCCCGCGCGAGGAGGGCGTGCTGAAGATCGATACGCCCGCCGGCCTGGTGACGGCGCGCTACGCCCGGAATGGCGACTATGTCGACAATGTCCGCATCACCAACATCGCCTCCTATCTCCATGCGACGGGGCTGACAGCGGAGATCGAGGAGCTCGGCGAGGTGACGGTCGATGTCGCCTATGGCGGCAATTTCTACGCGATCGTCGATCCGCAGGACGCTTTCAGCGACATCGCCGACATCAACCCCTCCGACATCCAGCGCTGGAGCCCGAAGCTGCGCGCCGCGCTCAACGCGAAATACGAGTTCATCCATCCCGAGAACCCGGCGATCAACGGGCTCTCGCACATCCTCTGGACGGGCGCGCCGACCAAGCCCGAGGCCCATGCCCGCAACGCCGTTTTCTATGGCGACAAGGCGATCGACCGCTCGCCCTGCGGCACCGGCACCTCCTCGCGCATGGCGCAATGGGCGGCGCTCGGCAAACTCCAGGTCGGCGACGACTTCGTCCATGAGAGCATCATCGGCACGATGTTCCGCGGCCGGGTCGAGGCCACCGCGCAGGTCGGGCCCTTCGAGGGCATCATCCCCTCGATCGAGGGCTGGGCCCGGATGACCGGCTACAACACGATCTTCATCGACGACCGCGACCCGCTGGCGCATGGTTTCCTTGTGACCGATCGGCCCTGAACGCCGGACCGCCTCAACCCAGCAGCAGGCCCGTCGGCTGCGGACTGCCGCCGACGCCCTGCCCCAAGCACAATCATCTTGCGTGAAATCCCCGCGCTGCCGCACAGGCTGCTGCCCAATTGCGAGGCATTCGGCCGCAGATTGCTTTTGACAGTTTTATGGCCGGGCGCGATTGTCGAAACGGCAAGGCATTGGTAGCTCTGCGTAGCAATCGCATCCCGCATGCGTCGGCGTCATGCCGACACAAGAGAACGGGAGCGGGTTCGAGGGGTCTGCGTCGACGATGGAAGTGTTCCTGCAGCAGCTCATCAACGGGCTGACCCTGGGGTCGATCTACGGCCTCATCGCCATCGGCTACACGATGGTCTTCGGCATCATCGGCATGGTCAACTTCGCCCATGGCGACGTCTTCATGCTGTCGGCCTTCATCGCGCTGATCTTCTTCATGCTGATCGCCTCCTGGTTCGGGGCCGCGCTGATCGTGGTGGCGCTGATCCTCGTGCTCGTGCTGGCGATGTTCTTCACCGCGCTCTGGAGCTGGGCGATCGAGCGTGTCGCCTATCGCCCCTTGCGCGGCTCCTTCAGGCTCGCCCCGCTGATCTCGGCGATCGGCATGTCGATCTTCCTGATGAACTTCGTCCAGGTCGTGCAGGGCCCGCGCAACAAGTCGACGCCGCCCATGCTCAACAAGTCGATCACGCTGATCGAGAGCGCGACCTATTCCGTCCAGATTTCCTACAAGCAGATCGCCATCATCGTGACGACCGCGGTGCTGCTCGCGATCTTCTGGTACATCGTCCAGAAGACGCCGCTCGGCCGCGCCCAGCGCGCCTGCGAGCAGGATCGCAAGATGGCCTCGCTGCTCGGCATCGACGTCGACCGCACGATCTCGATCACCTTCATCATGGGCGCCGCCCTCGCCGCCGTGGCCGGCGTGATGTATCTTGTCCTCTACGGCGTGGTCTCGTTCCATGACGGCTTCGTGCCGGGGGTGAAGGCCTTCACCGCAGCCGTGCTCGGCGGCATCGGCTCGCTGCCCGGCGCCGTCATCGGCGGGCTGCTGATCGGCCTGATCGAGGTGATGTGGTCGGCCTATTTCACCATCGACTACAAGGACGTCGCCGCCTTCTGCATCCTGGCGATCGTGCTGGTCTTCATGCCCTCGGGCCTTCTCGGCCGTCCTGAAGTCGAGAAGGTCTGAAAGCCATGGCCAAGCCCGCGACCTCATCCGCAGCGCCTGCCGCCGCCTCGCAGCGCGACTGGCCGGCCGCCTTCAAGGAGGCGGGCTTCGCCGCCTTCGTCACGCTGGGCCTGTGCATCCCGATCATCGCCTGGGGCACGCGCCAGAACATGGACAATGTCCTGGTGCTCGATCCGCGCTGGGATGCGGTCGCCTGGGCGGTCGCCATCGTCTTCGTCGGGCGCCTGATCATCGTCCTGCGCCAGCAGACCAAGTCACAGCGGCAATCGCTCGGGCGCTTCCTGCCCGCCGGCACGCTCTCGTTCTTCCAGCGGCACTCGCGCAAATTCTCGCTGTTCGGGCTCGGCTTCCTCGTCACCTTCCCGATCATCGCGATCAACCTGGCGGGCTGGGGCGGCGCGCTGAAATGGATCGACAATTTCGGCATCCAGATCCTGATCTACGTCATGCTCGGCTGGGGGCTGAACATCGTCGTCGGCCTCGCCGGCCTGCTCGACCTCGGCTATGTCGCCTTCTATGCGGTGGGCGCCTATTCCTACGCGCTGCTGGCCAAGAATTTCGGCCTGTCGTTCTGGATCCTGCTGCCGCTCTCGGGGATTCTGGCGGCCTTCTGGGGCATGCTGCTCGGCTTCCCGGTCTTACGATTGCGCGGCGATTATCTGGCGATCGTGACGCTCGCCTTCGGCGAGATCATCCGGCTCGTCCTGATCAACTGGGTCGATTTCTCGGGCGGCTATGCCGGCATCTCCGGCATCCCGCGGCCGACCTTCTTCGGCATCCCCTTCAACGCCAGCGACACCGGCTTTGCCGCCGTGTTCGGGCTCGAATTCACCCCGCTCTACCGCACCATCTTCCTGTATTACCTGATCCTGGCGCTCGCCCTGCTCACCGCCTTCGTCACCTTGCGCCTGCGCAGGCTGCCCGTCGGCCGGGCCTGGGAGGCGCTGCGCGAGGACGAGATCGCCTGCCGCTCGCTGGGCATCAACACCACCTCGACCAAGCTCACCGCCTTCTCGATCGGTGCCATGTTCGGCGGTTTCGCCGGCGCCTTCTTCTCGGCCCGCCAGGGCTTCATCTCGCCGGAATCCTTCGTCTTCATGGAATCGGCGGTGATCCTGGCGATCGTCGTGCTCGGCGGCATGGGCTCGCTCTGGGGCTGCGCCATCGCCGCGATCGTGATGATCGGCGGCACCGAACTGCTGCGCGAGCTCGACTGGCTGAAGGCGATCTTCGGCAATGATTTCGACCCGACGAAATACCGCATGCTGATCTTCGGCCTCGCCATGGTGCTGATCATGATCTGGAAGCCGCGCGGCCTGATCTCGACGCGCGAACCGACCGCCTTCCTCAAGGAGAAGAAGACGATCTCGGCCGATATGGTCCAGGAGGGGCACGGCTGATGGCGAGCCCTCTTCACGCGGCCTCTGCCGGCTTGGGCAAGCCCCTGCTCCAGGTCGATCACCTGACCATGCGCTTCGGTGGCCTGACCGCCGTCAACGACCTCTCCTTCGAGGCACGCAAGGGCGACATCACCGCGCTGATCGGCCCCAACGGCGCCGGCAAGACGACGGTCTTCAACTGCATCACCGGCTTCTACAAGCCGACCGAAGGCATGATGACGCTGACGCAGGATTCGGGCGCCGCCTACCTGCTCGAGCGCATGCCGGACTTCCAGATCAGCTGGAAGGCCAAGGTCGCCCGCACCTTCCAGAACATCCGCCTGTTCGGCGGCATGACCGTGCTGGAGAACCTGCTGGTCGCGCAGCACAACCCGCTGATGATCGCCTCGGGCTACACGTTTCTTGGGGTGCTCGGCATCGGCGGCTACAAGGCCCGAGAGAACGAGGCGATCGAGAAGGCCAAGTTCTGGCTCGACAAGATCAACCTGATGGATCGGGCCGACGACCCCGCCGCTGACCTGCCCTATGGCGACCAGCGCCGGCTCGAAATCGCGCGCGCCATGTGCACCGACCCCGTCCTGCTCTGCCTCGACGAGCCCGCCGCCGGCCTCAACCCGCGCGAGAGCCATGATCTGAACGTGCTGCTGCTGTCCATTCGCCAGGAACTCGGCACGGCGCTGCTCCTGATCGAGCACGACATGTCGGTGGTGATGGAGATTTCCGACCATGTCGTGGTGCTCGATTACGGCACCAAGATCGCCGACGGCACGCCGGCCGAAATCCAGGCCGACCCCAGGGTGATCGCAGCCTATCTCGGCGTCGACGACGACGAGGTCGCGGCTGTCGAAGCGGAGGTCGGGATCGCGTGACCCAAACCCATCCGGAGACCCAGACCCTGCCGCAGTCCCAGCCCTCGCCGGCGACGCAGGCGCAGCCGCTTCTCGCGGTCCGTGGCGTCAAGACCTATTACGGCAAGATCATCGCCCTGAAGGGCGTCGACATGGATGTCCGCGAGGGCGAGATCGTCACCATGATCGGCGCCAACGGCGCCGGCAAATCGACGCTGATGATGACGATCTTCGGCAATCCCCAGGCCCGCGAGGGCACGATCACCTATGAGGGGCGCGACATCACGAGGATGCCGAGCCATCTGATCGCACGCCTGGGGATCGCCCAGTCCCCCGAGGGACGGCGCATCTTCCCGCGGATGACCGTGTTTGAGAACCTGCAGATGGGCGCGGCGCTGCGCGACCTCTCCCATTTCGACGAGGACCTGGAAAAGATCTGCACGCTCTTCCCCCGCATTCGGGAGCGCCTGCAGCAGCGCGGCGGCACGCTCTCGGGCGGCGAGCAGCAGATGGTGGCGATCGCGCGCGCGCTGATGGCGCGGCCGAAGCTCCTGCTGCTGGACGAGCCCTCGCTGGGGCTCGCCCCGCTGATCGTGAAGCAGATCTTCGATGCCATCCGCGAACTGAACCGCACGCAGGGCCTCACCGTCTTCCTGGTCGAGCAGAATGCCTTCCATGCGCTCAAGCTCGCCCATCGCGGTTATGTGATGGTCAACGGCGTCGTCACCATGAGCGGCACCGGCCAGGAACTCCTCGCCAACCCGCAGGTCCGCGCCGCCTATCTCGAAGGCGGGAGGCACTGACATGCAGGGCATTCTGTATGAGGAAAAGACCGTCTGGCTGTTCCTGCTGGTGACGGTGGTGATGGGCGGCTGGCTCGCCTGGATGACGGGCCGCGCCATGGCGCTGACCTGGAAGCCGACCGTCCAGCTCGTGGCCTATGTCCTGGTTCTCGGCCTCGTCGTGCGGTTCATCCATTTCGCCCTGTTCGAGGCGACGTTGCTGACGCTGCATTTCTACATCGTCGACACGATCATCCTGATGGGGTTCGGCTTCGCCGGCTGGCGCTACAACCGCGCCGGGCAGATGACGCGGCAGTATCGCTGGCTCTTCGAGCGGACAGGCCCTTTCACCTGGAAACCGCGCGCCGGCGCCCAGATTCCGAAGGAACTCGCCTGAAAAAGGCAACAAGCTTGACGCGTGACAGATTGTGGAAAACACGCAAGACTGCGTTCCACGGTGTCACCACGCGCCGAGACGGGCGGACAATCCAGCCCGTTCATAGTGACAATACAGGGGAGTCGCATCTCATGAAGAAACTGCTGTTGAGCAGCATCGCGCTCGGCGCGGTCCTCGCCTTCTCCGGCGTGGCCAACGCCCAGATCAAGCTCGGCGTCGCCGGCCCGATCACCGGCCCCAACGCCGCCTTCGGCGCCCAGCTCAAGAACGGGACGGAACAAGCCGTCGAGGACATCAACGCCGCCGGCGGCATCCTCGGTCAGAAGCTCGTGCTCTCGGTCGGCGACGACGTCTCCGATCCCAAGCAGGGCGTCTCGGTCGCCAACAAGTTCGTTGGCGACGGCGTCAAATGGGTCGTCGGGCACTTCAACTCCGGCGTCGTCATGCCGGCCTCGGAAGTCTATGCCGAGAACGGCATCCTGATGATCTCGCCTTCGGCCACCAACCCGAAGATCACCGAGCGCGGCCTCTGGAACGTCTTCCGGACCTGCGGCCGTGACGACCAGCAGGGCGAGGTCGCGGCGGCCTACATCGCCAAGAACTTCAAGGACAAGAAGATCGCGGTCATCCACGACAAGACGACCTATGGCCAGGGCCTCGCCGACGAGACCCGCAAGGGGCTGACCAAGGCCGGCATCAAGGACGTGCTCTATGAAGGCGTCAACGCCGGCGAGAAGGACTTCTCGGCGCTCATCTCGAAGATCAAGGCGGTCGGCGCCGACTACGTCTACTGGGGCGGCCTGCACACCGAAGGCGGCCTGATCGTGCGCCAGATGCGCGACCAGGGCGTCAAGGCCGTGATGATCTCCGGCGACGGCATCACCACCGACGAATTCGCCACGATCGGCGGTCCCGGCGTCGAAGGCACGCTGATGACCTTCCCGCCGGACCCGCAGAAGCGTCCGGAAGCCGCCGCGGTGATTCAGAAGTTCGCCGCCAAGAACTTCAAGCCCGAGGCCTACACCCTGTACAGCTACGCCGCCGTGCAGATCATGGCCGAAGGCGCCAAGCGCGCGAACTCGGTCGATCCCAAGAAGGTCGCCGAGGCGCTCCGCGGCGGCGCCGCCGTGAAGACCGTCATCGGCGACATCGCCTTCGACAAGAAGGGCGACATCACCCGCCCCGACTACACCATGTACACCTGGAAGAAGGGCGCCGACGGCAAGATCACCTATGTCGAGAATTGATCTCGACAGCTGATCGCCCGACGGGCTGAAACGAGACCGCCCCGGTGAAAGCCGGGGCGGTTTTGTTTTTGGCGGAAGGACGTCATTCTCGGGCGAAGCGAAGCGCAGACCCGAGAATCTCGGGATGGTAAACCGCTGGAGCCCCTCTCGTTGAGAGATGCTCGGGTCAAGCCCGAGCATGACGCCAGATCAACGGCGCCCGGGCCCTACGACTGAATCGGTTTCTGCGGAACCGCCGTCAAGCTCCTGAGAAACCCCGCGAAACGCAGCAGGCCATCGGGCCAGGGGCCATGCCCGGATTCGCTGTTGAGATGCCCGCTCTCGCCCGCATCGACGAACTCCGAGCCCCAGGCTTCAGCCAGCTCCTTCGCCTCGTCGGGCGTACAATAGGGATCGTCGGTGCTGGCAATCAGCACGCTGCGGAACGGCAGCACCTCGCGCCGGTGCGCCGCAAAGGCCGGAGTCATGCCCGGCAATTCGCGCTTGGCGCGCTCGGCCGCGGGCGCCACCAGGAAGGCCCCTGTCACCTCGCCGGGGTGGAGATGCTCGGCCGCATGCGCGATCGCGCTGACGCCGCAGGAATGCCCGACCAGCACGACCGGCCGCGTCGCCGCCCGCACCGCCGCGACGATGCGCTCCGCCCACAGCCGCGACGGCGCGTGCCAGTCCTCCTGCTCGACCACCCGCGCGGTCGAGAGCTTGGCGACCCAGCGGCTCTGCCAGTGATCGGGACCGGACCCGGACCAGCCGGGAACGATGAGGATGTCGGTGTCGGAGGTTTTCATGGCGGGATCATTCGGGCTTCAGGGCGAGACCGCTCGACAAGGCATGGGCCCAATCGGCGCGACCCCGGGCAAGAGCGAGGTCAGCCGCCGCCCGCCAATCATATCGCAGCGCCAGAAAGGCGAACCGCCAGCCGGACCGATGCCGTTCAGCGATGCCATAACGTGCATGCTGGCTCTCCGCCTGCATGAAGTGCCATGACGGATGATCGTCGTCGTAAGCCGGCAGACCGACGCTGCCGGGATTGAACACGCTGCGCCCATCGGCGAGTTCCATCACGCGCGGAATATGCGAGTGCCCACACAGGATGAGTTCCGCCGTGACACCTTCCAGCGTCGCCCTCACGAGGTCGTCCGACAGCACCTCATGGCCATGCGGGGTCGGCCGTTCCGTCAGGTATTCGTCGTCTCGCCGGGGCTGAGCGTGGAACATGGCGACGCCAGCCGTCGGTGATGCGGAAAAAGGGAGCGTCCTCAGCCAGTCGAGATGCCGAGTCTCCAACTGCTCGGCAGCGGCCCTGTCGGACGGCCCAAGCTGATCGAGCGGCCGCTCGATCAGGTAGCGGTCGTGATTGCCGCGAACGGTCAGCCAGTCCTTCGACATCAACAGATCGGCCGTCTCGCGCGCCTTCAGCGGCCCCGAAAGACAATCGCCGAGATTCACGACCAGGTCGGGCCGCGTCCGCTCCAAATCCTCGACGACCGCTTCGAGCGCGTCGAAATTGCCGTGGATATCCGCAAGGACCGCAATCCGCATCGGCGCTCACCCCTCCCCGAACACCCGCGCGAAGATCGTGTCGACATGCTTGAAATGGTAGCCCTCGTCGAACATTGCCTCGAGCTCGGCGGCGGTCAGCCGGGCCGTGACTTCGGCGTCCTTCTTGAGATTTGTGAGAAAATCCTCGCCATGCTCCCAGGTCCGCATCGCGTTGCGCTGGACCAGAGAATAGCTCTCCTCGCGGCTCGCGCCGGCCTGCGTCAGCGCGAGCAGCACGCGCTGCGAATTGTGCAGTCCACCGAGCTTGTCGAGGTTCTTCCGCATGTTGTCGGGGTAGATCAGCAGCTTGTCGATCACGCCGGTCAGCCGCGCCAACGCGAAATCGAGCGTCACGGTCGCATCGGGGCCGATCATGCGCTCGACCGAGGAGTGCGAGATGTCGCGCTCATGCCAGAGCGCGACGTTCTCCAGCGCCGGTACGACCATGCCGCGCACGAGGCGGGCGAGGCCCGTCAGGTTCTCGGTCAGCACCGGGTTGCGCTTATGCGGCATCGCCGAGGAGCCCTTCTGGCCGGCCGAGAAGAACTCCTCCGCCTCATAGACCTCGGTGCGCTGCAGATGCCGGATCTCGGTCGCCAGCCGCTCCACGCTGGAGGCGACGACGCCGAGCGTCGCAAAATACATCGCATGCCGGTCGCGCGGAATGACCTGCGTCGAGACCGGCTCGACGGAAAGACCCATCTTGTCGGCGACATAGGCCTCCACGCTCGGGTCGATATTGGCAAAGGTGCCGACCGCGCCCGAAATCGCGCAGGTCGCGATCTCGGCGCGGGCCGCCACCAGCCGGGCCCGGCAGCGATCGAACTCGGCATAGGCCTGGGCGAGCTTGAGCCCGAAGGTCACCGGCTCGGCATGGATGCCGTGCGAACGCCCGATCGTCGGGGTGAATTTGTGCTCGAAGGCGCGGCGCTTGATGGCGGCCAGCAGCGCATCGACATCGGCGATGAGGATGTCGGTGGCACGGGCCAGCTGCACCGAGAGCGTGGTGTCGAGGATGTCCGAGGAGGTCATGCCCTGATGGACGAAGCGCGCCTCGGGTCCGACGATCTCGGCCAGATGCGTCAGGAAGGCGATGACGTCATGCTTGGTGACGCGCTCGATCTCGTCGATGCGGGCGACGTCGAAGGTCGCGTCCTTCGCCTTGGCCCAGATCGTCGCGGCCGCCTCCTTCGGCACCACGCCGAGCTCGGCCAGCTTGTCGGTCGCATGCGCCTCGATCTCGAACCAGATCTTGAACCGGGTCTGCGGCTCCCAGATGGCAACCATCTCGGGGCGGGAATAGCGCGGGATCATGCTCGACCTTCCATTACATCCTCGACGTCATCCCGGGCGGAGCGAAGCGCAGACCCGGGATCCATGCCGGAACCGTTCCGGAATGGATCCCGGGTCTCCCTGCGGTCGCCCGGGATGACTCGAACCTTTGAATTCTCAAACCCACTCCCCGCGCGCGGCCTCGGCCGCCCCACGGATCGCGGCAATATTGCCGGCATAGGCGGCCGGACCGCCCTTGAACACGGCGGACCCGGCCACGAACACGTCCGCACCGGCCTTCGCCGCGAGCGGCGCGGTCTCGACCGTCGCCCCGCCGTCGATCTCCAGCGAAATCGGCCGCTCGCCGATCATCGCCCGGACCTGCGCGATCTTCGGCAGCACGGAATGGATGAAGCTCTGCCCGCCGAAGCCGGGATTGACCGTCATCAGCAGGATCAGATCGAGATCGTCGAGCAGCGGCTCGACCATGCAGGCCGGCGTACCGGGATTGAGCACGATGCCGGCCTTTTTCCCCTGCGCCCGGATCGCCTGCAGCGTCCGGTGCGGATGCGGGCCGGCCTCGACATGGAAGGAGATCAGGTCGGCGCCGGCCTTGGCGAAGGCTTCGACATAGGGATCGACCGGCGCGATCATCAGATGCACGTCGAAGAACTTGGTCGTGTGCGGGCGGATCGCCTTCAGCACATCCGGGCCGAAGGTGATGTTGGGCACGAAATGCCCGTCCATCACGTCGCAATGGATCCAGTCGGCACCGGCCGCATCGATCGCGCGCACCTCCTCGCCGAGCTTCGAAAAGTCGGCCGACAGGATCGACGGGGCAATGCGAATGGGGGCGCTCATGCCGCGCGGTTTAAAGCATGGACCCAGCGAAGGGAATTGCGGATTCGAAGCCTCGGACCTGCGACGGTGGAAAGCTCAGCGCATGATGACGGGCACCGACAGCCGCCGGTCGGCCTCGGCGATCTCGGCCACGACCTGCGCGAAGGCCGGCCGCGCGGAGAGCCGCGCAAACCAGCCGGACAGGCCGGGATAGCCGACGAAAGACGGTCCGCCCAGCCGCCGGCCGAAGAGCAGCCCCATGAACAGCGCGATGTCGGCGGCACACAGCATCGGCCCGAAGAACGCCCGCCCCGCCAGCCTCTCCTCCAGACGGACGTGATGGCCGGCGAGCGTCTCCTCCGCGATCAGCGCATCCGCATCCTGCGCCGCTCGCCGCGCCGGGTCGGCGGGGCGCGGGCCGGTGCGGTGCATCAGCGGCCTCAGCGCCTGCAGCAGGATCTCGTCGGCGAAGAGTTCGTCGAGCCGGCAGCGCGCCCGGTCGGCGGCGGACTGCGGATAAAGCGGGATTCCGGGATAGGCCTCGTCGAGATATTCGACGATCACGGTTGAATCGTAGAGCAAGAGCCCGGCGTCGCTGAGCACCGGCACCTGCCCCTTCGGATTGAGCGCCAGCACCTCCGGATGCTTCGGATCATAGCCGGTCGTCTGGTTGAACGGCACCATCACCCGCTCGAAGGGCAGCCCCTTCTCGCCCAGCGCGATCTCGACCTTGCGGGAGAACAGGCTGAGTGGCCCGGAATAGAGAGTGATCATGACGAGGCTCCGCAACTGACGATGCGACCCTCGCAGATGCCGCCGTCAGGCCCCGTCAGCAGCCGCCTCCTCGCGGCGGATGCGGGCTGCAAAACCGCTCAGCAGCCAGGGCATCAGATAGATCGGGAACTGCGCCAGCGCGAAGAACAGGAAGGTCGAGGGCGGCACGCCGGCCCCCAGCGCCGCGACGATCATGCCCATGTTCCGCTGGCCCGCGCCGTAGCCGACCATGAAGCGCTCCGAGCGGCGCAGGAAGCGCAGGGCGAGATAGCTGACGACCAGCCCGATGATCGAGACGGCGAAGGCGCAGGCGAGGAAACCGCTGACCCGCCAAGGGGTGTCGAACGCGGCTTGCGTGACACCGTCCATCGCCGCGATCGCGAAGGTGAAATACATCAGCACGCCGAAGCCATCGAGATTGGCCTTCATCGCCCGGATGCGAACGGTGCCAAGCGCCCAGCGCAGGATCGCGGCCGCCGCCATGCCACCACCGACGAAGACCAAGAGCCGCAGCGTCAGCGCCCAGCGGTCGAGCGGCACGGCGGCGCCCGCCAGCAGCTCCACCAGCATCGGCGCCACGACCGGGCTCGCCACCGTAGTGATGATGACGCCGGCGATGATCAGCGACGGCTCGAAGCCATAGATCAGCGCGACCGCGGGCGAGGACATGATCGGCGGCGCGGCGGCCAGGATGGCGAGCCCAAGCAGCAGGCCGGGATCGATGGCGTCCCGGCCCACGATCAGGAAGGCCCCGCCGATCACCACGACGGGCGCGGCCACCATCCACAGGCAGGTCAGGCTCAGCTTGCCCGGGCTGCGCAGCAGGCCCGCGATGATCGTCACATCCGCGCGCATGAAGACGATGGTGGTGAAGCAGAAGATCGTCACCGGCAGCAGCGGCCGGGCGGCGGCCGAGAATTGCGGCAGCGCCAGCCCCAGGAAGATCGACAGCGCGAAGCCCTGCGTGCCGTAGCGCCCGAGCCAGGCGAGGCCGGCGGCCAGTGAAGCGGCGATGCGCATGAGCATGAGAGGCGTGAGTCTCGAAAAGCGGCCGGAGGGACGCCGACACTGGCCGATCGGGACGCCCGCGTCACCCGCCGCCGCGACAGCCCCGCCCTGCGCCGGCAGAAAATTGCGCGCGCGGCCTGCTTTGCCGGCTCGCACCGGCACAGAGGCAGTCGATGGCGCAAATCTTGCGAAACTTGGGGCGCAACCGCGCAAAAACCCACCGCGACGCTGACACGGCGTCACAAACGGCTATTTTCAAGAGGGTTGTGCGGTCAGGAGCGGGTGATGGCGACGGATACGATCGTTCTCGGGGCAGGCATCGTCGGCATTTCCGTGGCGCTGCACCTGCAGAAGGCAGGCCGCTCGGTCCTGCTCGTCGACAAGCGCGCGCCGGGCGAGGAAACCAGCTACGGCAATGCCGGGCTGATCCAGCGCGAGGGCGTTTACCCCTACGGCTTCCCGCATGATTTCGGCGCGCTGATCCGCTACGCGATGAACAACACCATCGACGCGCACTACCACTGGAGCGCGATCCCCAAGCTCGCGCCCTTCCTCTGGTCCTACTGGATGCATTCGCGCGCCTCCCAGCACGAGGCGATCGCGCACAAATACGCCACCCTGATCGAGCATTGCGTCAGCGAGCACGACGCGCTCGCGGAAGAAGCCGGTGCCACCGGGCTTTTGCGCCGCAAGGGCTGGATGAAGGTGTTCCGCACCGCCGCCCAGCAGGACGAGCGCCTGGCCGAGGCCGCGCGCTGGAACCGCGATTTCGGCCTGAACTACAGGCCACTCGACATGGCGACGCTGAAGGCAGAGGAGCCCCATCTCGACCATGACAGCCTGATCGGCGGCCTGCACTGGACCGATCCAGTGACGGTGATCGACCCGCTCGGCCTGTCCAAGGCCTATGTCGCGCGCTTCGAGGCGCTGGGCGGCAGGCTCGCGCTCGGCGATGCCGGCACGCTCGCGCAGGACGGCGCGGAGTGGCGCGTCACACTCGCCGACGGCACCACGGCCAAGGCGCGCGACGTCGTCGTGGCGCTCGGCCCCTGGGCCGACGTGCTGTCGCGCAGGCTCGGCTACAACCTGCCGCTGGCGGTCAAGCGCGGCTACCACATGCACTACAAGCCGCAGGGCAACGCCGTACTCAATCACCCGGTGCTCGACACCGAGCGCGGCTATTTCCTCGCCCCGATGCAGCAGGGCATCCGCCTCACCACCGGCGCCGAATTCGCCGACCGCGACGCCCCCAAGACGCCGGTCCAGCTCGAGCGGGCCGAGCCGATCGCCCGCACCCTCTTCCCGCTCGGCGAGCGGATCGATCCCGAGCCCTGGCTCGGCCGCCGCCCCTGCACGCCCGACATGATGCCGATCATCGGCCCGGCACCCAAGCACAAGGGCCTCTGGTTCTCCTTCGGCCATGCCCATCACGGGCTGACGCTGGCCGCCGTCACCGGCCGCATGATCGCGGAGATGGTCACGGGCCAGAAGGTCTTCGTCGATCCGACTCCGTTTGCGCCGGCGCGCTTCGCCTGAGGCCCGGCCTCAGCTGACGAGCGGCATCGGCTCGATCAGCACCTCGGCCAGGCCGCGGCCCGCCAGCGCGATGCGCAGCGGGCCGGTCATGCCGGTGCCAGCGGTGAAGACAGCGACAGCGTCGTGCCCGCCCGCCCGTTCGGCCGCGGCATCGGCCCCGAGCAGCTGCAGCACGCGCCGCGCGATCGCCGGCGCCGGGTCGATCCATTCCACCGGCCAGGGCGCGACGCGCCGCATCGGCTCCAGCAGCAGCGGGTAATGCGTGCAGGACAGCGTCACCACATCGGTGCGCCGCCCGTCCCGCTCGACGAAGCAGGGCGCGATCTCGGCGGCGATGGCGTCATCCTCCACCCGCTCGCCCCTCAAGGCGGCCTCGGCCAGCGCTGCGAGCCCCGTCGCGCCGACCAGCGTGACGTCGCAGCCGGCGGCATAGGTCGAGACCAGCCCGCGCGTGTAGTCGCGCGCCACGGTGCCGGGCGTCGCCAGCACCGAGATCAGCCCCGAGCGCGTCGCGGCAGCCGCCGGCTTGATCGCCGGCACGGTGCCGACGAAGGGAATGGCGAAGCGCGCCCGCAGCGCCGGCAGCACCAGCGTCGAGGCGGTGTTGCAGGCGATCACCACGAGATCGGGATGGTGGCGCGCGACCAAGCGCTCCATCACGGCCAGCACGCGGGCGACCAGCGCCCCCTCCTCCAGCCGGCCATAGGGAAAGCCGGCATCGTCGGCGGCATAGACGATATCGGCGCCGCGGCAGGCCTCTCCCACGCGCGCCAGCACGGTCAGCCCGCCCAGCCCGGAATCGAAGACGAGGATGGTCGGCACCGGCCGCGCCAGCACGGCGGGACGATGCGTGGTTCCGGCCAGAAGATCGACCTGCATGCGCGAGCGGCCCGGGAGCGTGACGAAGGCGGCGATTCCGCCAGAGCCCGGTTAAGGGACCGTCAAGAAACCGGAAAGGGCACCCGCCTAATTTAGTTGACTCAGTCCATTATCCTGACAGAGATGAGCGACGGAGGGTGTCGCCATGTCCGATCTTGAAAGCGCCGTCGCGTCACTGCGCCGCTTCAACCGCTTCCACACCCGGCTCGTCGGTGCCCTCAGCGGCAGCCTGCACGGCTCGGGCTTCAGCCTCACCGAAGCGCGCGTGCTCTACGAACTCGCCCGGCGCGACGGCTGGCTGGCGGGGGACCTGGCGAAGGCGCTCGGGCTCGACCCCGCCTATCTCTCACGCATCCTGAAACGCTTCGCTGCGGCTGGCTGGCTGCAGCGCGAGCGCTCGGCCTCGGACGGTCGCGCCCTGAGCTTGCACCTGAGCGCGGCCGGGCGCGCCGTCTTCGCACCCCTCGACGAGGCCTCCCAGGCGGAAGCAGCCGAGCGGCTGCGCGCGCTCGACGAGGCGCAGCGCGCCCGGCTGGTGGCGGCGCTGACCGAGGCCGAGACCCTGCTCTCGGGCGCCTCGACGGCGAAGGCCGCTGCGGCCGTCATCCGCCCTCACCGCCCCGGCGATATCGGCTGGGTGATCGCGGCCCATGGCCGGATCTATGCGGAGGATTATGGCTGGGACATCGAGTTCGAGGCCTTCGTCGCCGAGATCGCGGCGCGCTTCCTGCGCGAATTCCGCCCCGGCCTGGAACAGGGACTGATCGCCGAGCGCGACGGGCAGATCCTCGGCTCGGCCTTCGTGATGCGGGAGAGCGACGAGACCGCGAAGCTGCGCATGGTCATCGTCGACCGGCCGGGACGCGGGCTCGGGCTCGGCAAGGCACTGGTGCGCGAGGCTATTCGCTTCGCGCGGACGGCCGGCTACCGGCGCATGCAGCTCTGGACCAACGACATCCTGCACGCGGCCCGCGCGATCTACATCGCCGAGGGTTTCCGGCTGATCGCAGAGGAGACGCACCAATCCTTCGGCCAAGAACTCGTCGGGCAGAACTGGGAGTTGGTGCTTTAACGAATAACAGCCCTCATCCTGAGGAGCGATCGAAGAGCGCGTCTCGAAGGATGCTCCAGATGGTTTGGGAGCCTCCGGGACCATCCTTCGAGACGCCGCTGCGCAACTCCCCAGGATGAGGGCCGAGACTCCCAACCGCCGGTCACGCCGCCTCTGCCCGTTCAGGCCTTGATCCGCGCCACGGCCGCAGCCGCCGCGCGCCCCGCCAGCGTCGCCCCGCCGACGGTCATGGCGCCGCCGCCGGCGGTGGCCTCCCCGGCGATGAAGAGGCGCCCGCCGATCGGCTCGGCCAGTTGCTGGCGCGCCGCCTCGCGGCCCGGCAGGCAGACCGAATAGGATCCGCGCGAGTAGGGATCGGTCCACCAGGCCGGGAAGGAGATGCCGGTTACCGCCTTGCGGATGTCGGAGCCGATCATCGACGACAGCAGCGTCGTCAGATGGTCGCGGGTCGCGGCGGGCCCCGCGGCGGAGAGTTCGCGCGCGTGGTCGCCGCCGCAGAAGGCGACGATCAGGTCCTTGCCCTCGGGAAACAGGTCGAAGTTCATCAGCCGCTTCGGCGAGCCGGCCTCCAGGAAACTGGTGCCAGGCGAAATGCCGAAACGATCGCCCTCGACCTTCAGCGCGATCTTGGTCAGCGCCCCCATGCCGATCCCGTCGAGCGCGTCGCGGGTGCGAGCCGGCAACGCGGGCGTGAAGCGGATCGCGCCCGCCTTGAGCACGCCGACGGGCACGGTCACGATGCAGGCCTGCGCCCGCAGCGTCCCGGCCGGTGTCGTCACGCTCACGCCCGGCCCGTCCCAGCGGATCTCGCTGACGGGCTGGTTCAGGCGGATGTCGAGCCCGGCCCCGTGCCGCGCGACGAGGTTGCCATAGCCCGAGGGCACGAGGAGATCGTCACCCGCCCACAGCCGCTGATAGTCGCGCGCCGAAATCCGCTCTGATTCCTCGCCGATCGAGAGCAGCAGCCCCGACGAGGCGATCGGCGCCAGGTCGGGGCCGAGATCGCCCAGCAAATCGCGGATCGAGACGTCGCGCTTCGCCAGATCGACCGTCTCGAGCCGCCGGTCGATCTGGCCGAAGGCACCGCGCCGCCGCTGCCGGTCGGCATCGGCCATCGGCTGCCCGCCGGCAAAGACGCGAAATCCGCCGCCCCAGGATTCGTCGGAGGTCGCGACGCCGAGATCGCGGGCGATCTGGACCCAGGGGTTGCGCTCGGCCCAGTGGATGAACATCGCGCCGGCGTCATAGGCCGGCCCGAGCGAGGCGTCGGTGAATGCGCGTCCGCCGACGCGGTCGCGCGCCTCCAGCACAATCGCCCGGCGGCCGGCCGCCTTGAGCTGATGGGCCGCCGCGATTCCGGCGGCCCCGGCCCCGATGACGATCACATCGGCCTCGGCCGCGAGGCCGCTCCCCAGCGGCAGCGCCACCGACGCCGCCATCGCAGCAGATCCTGTCAACATGGTCCGACGGTCGAGCATGGTGTGAGAGCGTTCCGATTCAGGAACTCATGTTGGGACCCTGCCGCCGCGTTGCAACAAGAACATGTCGGCGCCGGCGCCCGGATCGTTCACGAGATCGGGAGCCCGCCGCGCGGCCCGTCGCCGAGACGCATCGCTTCTTTAGAACAATGTAAAATGAAGGTTTAATTGGAGCGATTGCACGAATGTGTCTTCGCCGCATCGGACTATATTCTTCGTTCCGCGAGTGATTGACAGTTTTCGACTCCGCCCATAACCGATGAGAGCCTTATCGAGCGTATAAGGCCTTGTTTATATTCATTTTAAACTCTGTGACGCGGTGGGCTCGGGCCTTCCGCGACAGCAAGGGCGGGTCAAGGCGATGGGGATTCATTCAGGCGGGCTGCGCGAGGGCGTGGCGCTGGGAACTCTGGTGGTGATGCTGCTGGCGACGCCGGCGCTGGCGCAGCAGCAAACACGCAGCCGCACCGCGCCCGTCGCCCCGGCGGCGGAAGCGCCGGTCGTGCTCGACCAGATCACCGTCGAGGACCAGGGCACGCCAGGCCAGGCGCTCGTCGCCGGCCCGACCACGACGCGCACGACGCGAGAGCAGCTCGACCGCCAGCAGGTCCAGAGCCTGACCGACCTCTCGACCCGCGTCGAGGCCGGCATCACCTTCAACCGGCAGAACAACAGCCTCAACATCCGCGGCCTCGACGGCGCGCGCGTGCTGACGACAGTGGACGGCATCCGCCAGCCCTTCCTGATCGATACGCGCCTGAACCGCGGCGGCACCACCGCCTTCGACTTCGATGCGCTCTCGACGCTTGACCTGCTGCGCGGCCCCAGCGGCGGCAGCACGATCGGCGCCGGCTCGCTCGGCGGCGCGCTCGCCGTGCGCACGCTCGACCCCGAGGACATCATCCGCAACGGCCGCAGCTATGGCGCGCTGGCCAAGACCGGCTTCGACAGCACCGACCGCGCCGTCTTCGGCAGTGCGGCGGGCGCCGCACGCTTCAACAACACCTGGGCCCTGATCCAGGGCGGCTTCCGCAACGGCCACGAGACCGACAACCGCGGCAACGTCAAGACCGTCGGCGCCGCCCGCACCGAGCCCAATCCGCGAGATTTCGACCAGTACAGCTTCCTCGCCAAGCTCTACCAGTACTCGAACGACCAAGCGCACCGCTTCGGGCTGACCGCCGAGACCTTCAAGCGCTCGGACCGGATCGACAACCGCGACAATGCGGTCTCGCTGACCGGCAACTACCGTCCCGGCGCCTATCGCACCGGCGAGGACGTCCGGCGCGACCGCGTCTCGCTGAGCTACGACTACAAGCTGCCGGGCTCGTTCTTCGACGAGGCTCATGCCCTGGCCTACTGGCAGAGGCTGAAGCGCAACGACCTCACCAACGCCTATCGCTACACCAGCATCGTCGGCCTCTACGCCCGCGACAACCAGAACGAGGAAGAGGCCTACGGCTTCAACGGCCACGTCATCAAGAACTTCAACACCGGGATGCTGTCGCACAAGGTCATCGCGGGCACGGAACTGCGCATGTCGAGCCTGGAGCAGTACAGCGCCGGCTCCGACGCCTGCCCGGCCCGGCCGGCAAGCGGCATCTACACGGCCCCCTTCACGACCTGCAACAACATCCCCACCAACCAGGCCGAGCAGCCCAAGGTCGATGGGCGCCTCGCCGGCTTCTACATCCAGGACGAGATCGGCCTGCTGGACAACCGCCTGCGCATCACCCCCGGCCTGCGCTACGACTGGTACGAGGAGAAGCCGCAATACACGCCGGCCTATTCCAACAGCGCCTCGCGCCCGACCGGCCTGCCGGCGTCTTCGAGCGACTCGGCCTGGTCGCCGCGCATCCGGCTCGAATACGAGGTTTTGAAGAACACGCCCTGGCTCAAGGACGTCACCGTCTTCGCGCAATGGGCCAAGACCTTCCGCGCGCCGACCGCCAACGAGCTCTATGGCCGCTTCGGCTCGCCGACGACCTATCTGCGCACCGGCAACGCCGATCTGCGCCCCGAGACCGGCAACGGCATCGATGTCGGCGTCCGCTTCGGCGACAAGGCCTTCGGCGGCTCGGTGACCTATTTCCACACCAACTACCGCAACTTCATCGAACAGGTGCAGACCCAGGCGCCCGGCGTCGGTGGCCTCTACCCGCAGGGCGGCATCACCAGCTTCCGCAACATCACGCGGGCCGAGATCCAGGGCTTCGAGGCGAACATGCAATACGCTTTCGCCCAGAACTGGCTGGTGCGCGGCTCCTTCGCCTACACCCGCGGCAAGAACAAGGACGACAACACCTATCTGAACTCGATCCCGCCGATGCAGGGCATCCTCGCCATCGCCTATGGCACCGAGCGCTGGGGCGGCGAGGTCTCGACCAAGCTCGCCTCCGCCCGCAACGACGTCGCCGCCACCACCGGCGCGACCCAGGGCTTCAAGGCGCCGGGCTATGCGATCTTCAACGCCACCGCCTGGTGGAAGCCGATGCCCCAGATCGCCGACCTCGAACTCCAGATCGGCGTCTACAACATCTTCGACCGCAAGTACTGGGACGCCGTCAACGTGCCGACCGGCGCGCTCGCCCAGGCCCGCGACTACTACACCGAGCCCGGCCGCACGGTGAAGGCGACGATGAAGTATCAGTTCTGACGCACCCGCGTCTTGTAAGACCCGGGACACGTCGCCGGCCGGCCCTTCGGGGCCGGCCATTGTCGTTGAAACCCTAAGCCGCCGACCAGAACGCCTGCGCCTCCGGCGGCAGGGCCGCGAGGCAGCGCGCGAAGGCGGCCGCGTCGACATGGCGGCGCAGCACCCGCGCCACATCCGCGATCGCGCTGTCGGGCGAGAAATTGTGGTCGATGCGCAGCCGCCTGACCTCATCGCTCATCGCGGCGCGATCCCAGCCCGCCATGCGCGGCTCCTGCGGGTCCCAGTCCATCACGAAGAGCGCCCGCAGCATCGCCGGCAGCCCCTGCGCGAAGGCGATCGCCTGCGCGAGATCGAGCCGCCGCCGGAAGGCCAGCAGCACGCCCTGCGTCGTCGTATAGGCCTGGTTGCGCGTCGCCAGCCCGGTCGCGTCGGCGACCTCGGCCAGGAAGCGGTCGAAATCCTGCGAGGCGAGGCGGTATTCCATCGGAACAGGCATGTCGTTCTCCTGCGCGCCGCCGCGCGCTACTCCCCCTCGCCCGGCTTCGGCGCGCGCAGCCTCCGAGGCCCCTCGGTCAGCGACTTGAACACGCCGCGAAGCGTGCGCGCCTCCTGCTCGGTCATCGCCAGCCGGTGCAGGATGTCGCGCAGATTGGCGGTCATGATCTGCTTCTTGCCGGGCGGGAAGAAGCCGCAGAGGTCGAGTTCGGATTCCAGATAGTCGAACATCGACAAAACCGTCGCCCGCGTCGCCGGCGGGGAATCGGCGTGCTCGCGGAAGGGCGGCTGCCCGTCGGTCGCCTTGAACCATTCATAGCCCGCCAGCAGCACGGCTTGGGCGAGGTTCAGCGACGCGAAGGCGGGATTGACCGGAAAGGTCAGGATCGCGTCGGAAAACGAGATCTCTTCATTGGTCAGGCCGATGCGCTCGCGCCCAAACAGGATGCCGACGCGCTCGCCGGCTGCGATCCGCGTCGCGATCGGCGGCATCGCCTCGGCCGGTGTCACCACGCGCTTCATCTGGCCGCGCTCGCGCGCCGTCGTCGCCAGCACGAAGTTGAGATCGGCGATCGCCTCCGCCGCGGTGGGGAAGAGCCTTGCGTTCTCCAGGATATGCGTCGCGCCCGAGGCGGCCGCGGTGGCGCCCTTCTTCAGGCCGCCGCCGCTCGGCCAGCCGTCGCGCGGGGCCACGAGCCGCATCTCGGACAGGCCGAAATTCGCCATGGCCCGCGCGCACATGCCGATATTCTCGGCCATCTGCGGCTCGACCAGGATGATGACGGGCGCGGGCGCGGTCGCGGGCGGGCGGGTATGGTCGGTGCCGGAACCGGGCATGTTTTCAGGTCTCGTCAACCCCGCCGAGCGCGGGAGCGACCGGGAAATCGCCCCAAGGAGGCACGGGGTCAAGCCTCAACCGTCATGCTCGCCCTTGTGGCGAGCATCCACGTCTCGAGCACCGCCCTCGCCGCGAGACGACGTGGATGGTCGGGACGAGCCCGACCATGGCGGCTCAGCCCTCAGCCCGCCGCCGCCTCGACCGCCGCCAGCACCCGCAGCGTGTTGCCGCCGGCGAGCTTTTCGAGATGCTCTTCAGACCAGCCGCGCCGGATCAGCTCGGCGATCAGCGCCGGGAAGACGCTGGTGTCCTCGAGCCCGTCGGGGTTGATCCAGCCGAAGAAATCCGAGCCGATGCCGACATGGTCGTGGCCGATGCGCTTCGCCAGATAGTCGAGATGGTCGCAATACTGCGCCAGCGTCGCCTTCGGCCGCGGGCCGGCCTTGGCGGCGATCTCGGCCTCGGCCTTCTCGTGGTCGAGCCCGTCGGGCGTCTTGCCGAACTGGTCCTTGGCCGGGCGGTGCCAGTCCCGCGAGGCCTGGCTGATGAAGTCCGGCACGAAGGTCGCCATCACCACGCCGCCATTGGCGGCGACCCGGTCGAGCACGTCGTCGGGGACGTTGCGCGGGTGGTCGCAGAGCGAAAACGCGTTGGAATGCGACCAGACGACGGGCGCCCGCGTCACGTCGAGCGTATCATGCATCACCTTGGGCGAGACATGGGCGAGGTCGACGACCATGCCCAGCCGGTTCATCCGGCCGATCACCGCCTTGCCGAAACCCGTCAGCCCGTTGTGGCGGGGCATGTCGGTGGCGGAATCGCACCAGTCATGGCTGTCGTTGTGGCACAGCGTCATCAGCCGGATGCCGAGGTCGTGGTAGGCGTCGAGCGCGTCGAGTTCGCCGTCGAGCGCCGTGCCGTTCTCGATCGTCATGAACAGCGCGATGCGTCCTTCAGCCTTCGCCGCCATCACGTCGGCGGCGGAGAGCCCGGGCCGGAAGACGTCGGCGTGGCGCTTCAGGATGTCGCGCATCAGCGCGATCTGGGCGAGCGCGAAGCCCGCCGGCTTGGGGTGCTTGGGCGGGACATAGGCCGCGAAGAACTGCGCTGCGAGCTTGCCGGCCTGCATGCGCGGGATATCGGTGTCGCCCTTCTCATGAACCTTGGTCAGGTCGTAGAGGCCGACATCGCCCTTCGCCGTGCGGTCGAGCCGGATGACATAGGGCAGGTCGTTATGCCCGTCGATCATCGGGGCGCGGTCGAGCAGCGCGAGCGCGGCGGCATAGGCATTGTCCTGGACGGGCGGTTTGGCGAGGGCCATGGCTCTACCTTCAGTCGGAATCGGAAGCAGCGGGATCGTGGCAGGTCGTAAGCCCCCGCGCGAGGCCGCAGCGCGCAGGGGCGCCATGTATAGGGATAGACGGGCCCGCTCCCACCCTCCCCGACCCCGCCCCGTCATCCTGGGCGACCGCAGGTCGACCGGGATCCATCGGAGGCCTCAGCGCCCCCCGATGGATCCCGGCCTTCGCTTACGCGAAGTCCCGGATGACGCGCGAGGGAGGCCGGACATGGCGGGAGACAGGCACCGCCCGCCCCCTCCGGGTTTGACAAACCCCGCCCCGCATGGTTCTAAGCCGGCGTCGCGCGGGCCCAAAAGGCCCGCGTGGCTTTTTCCGCACCCGTGATCCGCTTTCTTCGGAAGCCGGATCTGTCGCTCCCGCCCCATGCGGGAGAGCAGGAGGGCGCGGTCCTCAACTCGCGAACTCACGAGGACACGCGATATGTCGAAGCGCCATGAGGCGAAATACAAGATTGACCGCCGCCTCGGTCAGAACATCTGGGGCCGCCCGAAATCCCCGGTCAACCGCCGCGAATACGGCCCCGGCCAGCACGGCCAGCGCCGCAAGGGCAAGCCGTCCGACTTCGGCACGCAGCTGCGCGCCAAGCAGAAGCTGAAGGGCTATTACGGCTCGATCTCCGAGAAGCAGTTCCGCCGCTACTACGCCGAGGCGATCCGGCTCAAGGGCGATTCGGGCGAGAACCTGATCGGCCTGCTCGAGCGCCGCCTGGACGCCGTGATCTACCGCGCCAAGTTCGTGCCGACGGTCTTCGCTGCCCGTCAGTTCGTCAACCACGGCCACATCACGGTCAACGGCAAGCGCGTCAACATCGCCTCCTACCAGGTCAAGCCGGGTGACGTGATCGCGGTCAAGGAGAGCTCCCGCCAGCTCGCCATCGTCATCGAGTCGGCCCAGCTCGCCGAGCGCGACGTGCCCGATTATCTCGACACCGACCACACCAAGTCGACCGCCACCTTCACCCGCACGCCGACGCTGACGGACGTGCCCTATGCGGTGCAGATGGAACCGAACCTGGTCATCGAGTTCTACTCGCGCTGATCGGACGGAGACGGGCCGCAGGGCCCGTTTGCCGGAGCATTCTGGGGGATGGCGAGCAATCGCCGTCCCCTTTTTCGTTGTCAGGCCTCGTCGATCGCCTGCGCGATGCCGCGCCGCCATCGCCCCACCCTCCCCGTCATTCCGGACAAGCCGCAAGGCGGCACATCTAAGGCCTGAGGCAGTCTAACGACGTGCGAACACGTCCCACCACCTATAAAAGACAGAGTACTGCGGTCGCTAATTTGAGTTCGGATGCCCCAAGCCGTCGGCAAAGCACGCCAAGATCTGTCTGCACGGAACTCCTAGTTTCATGTGCGCTTCGCAAGCTCCGAAAGTTCGCGCATTGCAAAAGAGGAGCCTATCGCACACCCTCAACATTAAAGAGGGAGACCGCGAATTATGCACGGGCAATGGCTGGGGAGGTTCAAGGATGGCGCCGCCGAAGGCTTGATCGTCGTCGATGTTGATGATGCTGGCACGTGTTTTGAGGGGCGAGCCCATCTCTTTTACGACGACAAAAATTACCCCACGGCCCAGTCTTACTTTCGGACGTCGGATCGCCACACACGTCAAAAGAGCTGGCTCGGGGAATCTGAACAGCGGGCATGAGTGGATTTTCGGCCTGAACGCGGCATGATTGTCGTGAACAGGAGCGGATATGACGAGACGTGTGCGCCGGAACCACAGCCCGGCTTTCAA
>JAESGV010000144.1_pt1 | contig 86832 bp, 80 predicted proteins | sample 9269781 | NCBI WGS metagenome assembly JAESGV01 (sample SAMN15741586, study PRJNA653496) | algae metagenome | isolation source: Tildeniella torsiva UHER 1998/13D and co-occurring heterotrophs from... | place: Slovakia: Slovak Paradise National Park, Hrabusice, Kosice Region | collected 2000-01-01
CCGGCCTCCTGCTCCCGCAGGATCCCGATGATCTGCTCTTCCGTGAACCTCGATCGCTTCATTCTGTCCGTCCTTCGTTGGGCGGACTCTAGCTATTCCTGGAGGAGTTTCAGGGGGTCACGTCAGGTCACGTCAAGGATCCTACGGTTACCTCATAGGTGTCGCCTTCGATTACGACGACATTGCTCGGCTCACCGTCTTTGATGATGACGTGGTCCAGCACGAAACCGGGATCATGGTGGGTGTGCTGGCTGCTGAGGGGCATTTCAGCGAGGTTTGATGCGCTGGGCTGGTCGGGCAGAATTCGCAGAGGTTCGGAGCCTCTGGTCCCTCGCCGCCGTGAGACGGGGCGTCGCTTCTCGTCGTCCTGACGTTCCTCCCCGCCTGTCAGCGAGACGACGATCCGCTTCACATCGAAAGGCGCCTCGATCGCGTGTATGCGGGTGATGAGCTTTCGCCATTCGCCCGGTGTGACCCGCGTCCAGCGCCATTCGACATGCCACTTCGTAGGCTGATCATAGGGGTAGATGGTTTCAGGATAGATGCGACCTTTGCCGGCCACCGCAGTCTGAACCGACGCAAAGACGCGTCGGAACGCCGTATGCATTTGCGGGTTGGTGACGATGCGAGCGGCGATCTCGGCCTCGTGCCGAGATAGCGGCCGGTAGGCGGCGATATGGACGGTTGAGGGGTCGTCTGAGGCGCGGCCACTATTGGATGCGTCGAACACCTGCCGGCGGAAGGTTGGCGCGATCTTGTGGCCGCCTTCGACCGTCAGCTTGAGGAACGACGCCGTGCCCCCGAAGACGTATCGGATCAGCTCCATCGCCGGGACATAGTAGCGGTCAACGGGGCCGGACTTTATCTGCCAGACCGGCGCATCGGCAAAGCCGGTGACTGGATAGGGAGGTCGGTCGGTCTTTTCCCATGTCGGGTCGGCATCGCCGAGTTTGTGGGTTGGCAGGCCAGAGATCCTATCGACCTCAATGGTGGCGATCTGCGGTCCCCTTTTATCCGCCACGGGTTCGCCGTTGCGCCAGCGACTTCCAATTGGAAGGCCAGCCACATCGCTCAGAGCCCGGCGCAGCAGGCGCATCTGTGGCAAAGGCTGTGAGCCTTCTCTGAAGCGCCAGCGCCAATCCGCCAGCAGCACCTCACCCATCCAAGCGACAGGGGTGGAATCCACGGCGCCGTACATCACCACTTCCCAGACGGCGTCGTCCTCGGGGAAGTCATCGAACGCATAGGCGGGGCGCCTGCAGGGAGGCTGTGACAACGCTAAACTCGCACTAAGGCCTATTTTCGGAACGGCCGAACATCCAGGGACATCACAACCGGAAGCTTAACGGCTGTGCGATTTCCAGTGGCTGAAATGGGATTGGCCTCTGAAGTAGGGGGGGAGATGCCCCCGCCTTTTGGAAGACAATAGCGGACGAGGCGCCGCTGTCTGTGTGGAGCCAAACAATTGGGCGCCTCTGGTCAGTTCGTGTGGACGGCTTGCGCCAAGCTGGACACGGCATCGGTAAGAGTTGTGGGGCGACAGAGCTATTCAACCAAGCGCCGTCGCCCCACAACGGAACTGACCCGCAGCAATCGGTCTATCTAGAACTAACTGTCGGCTGATGACTCATTTCAGACCTTACCAGGGTCCGCTCTGCGCCCTCAGTCTGACGTAAGCGCCTCCAGAACCGGGCATTCCGGTACTTCCCCGCCCGAGCATTTCGCGGCGGCGTTGGCGAGGATCCGTTCCATCCGCCGCAGATCGGCAATCTTGGCGCGCACATCCTCCAGCTGCACTTCGGTCTTGTGTTTGACCTCGGCACAGGTCTGGGTCCCGGTGTCTGTCAGCGCCAGCAGCGAGCGGGTCTCCTCCATCGAGAAGCCGATATCCCGCGCACGCAGGATGAACCGTAACCGCTGCGTCAGGTCTGGCGAATAGACCCGGTAACCGTTGGCCGAACGAGGCGGCGGGGGCAGCAGTCCGACCTTCTCGTAATAGCGGATGGTTTCGAGGTTGCACCCGGTCAGCTTCGCCAATTGGGCCCGCAACAAGCCCGTCTGAAGCACCATGAAAAAAGCCCTTGTGTCTGTAGCAACTACAGGGATTACGCTGAAATCAGTCAGAAAGAAATCGAGAGAACTTATCGATGTTTTCAGCACCGGAGCCGGAGCCACCGGCATCAACGCCGGACGAGGGCGCGAAGCAGGGCCGATGGATCGCGGGCGGCGCGCTGATCGGCGCGGTGCTGGCGTCGGCCTGCTGCATCGTTCCGCTGGTGCTGGTCATGCTTGGCATTTCAGGGGCGTGGATCGCCAACCTGACGGCGCTTGAGCCGTACAAACCCTATGTCGCCGCCGTCACCCTGGCCCTGCTCGGCTACGGGTTCTGGCACGTCTATTTCAAGCCGAAGCCGCCCTGCGAGGACGGGACCTACTGCGCTCGCCCGCAATCGGCGCGGACCACGAAACTGGCCCTTTGGTTCGGGTTGGCCGTCGTCATCATCGCGCTCACCCTCAACTGGTGGGCTCCCTATTTTTACTGAGAGGAAAGACCCATGAAAAAGACATTTCTGATCGGCCTGGCCGTTGTGGCCGTGGCTGGCGTCGGTGCCGCCGTCGCGTTTGATGGACCGGCACAGAACCGTCCGGCGGCGACCGCCGCTGCCCAGCAGCAGACGACTTTCGCCATTGAGCACATGACCTGCGCCACCTGCCCGATCACGGTGCGCAGGGCGATGGAGAGCGTGCCGGGCGTCAACTCGGTCGAAGTGGACTTCGCCGCAAAGACGGCCCGCGCCACCTACGACCCGGCGCGCGCCACGGCCGCGCAGATCGCGGCCGCCTCGACCAATGCCGGCTATCCCGCCCGCGTCGTACAAAACTAGGCCCCGCAGGCAACAAGACGGCCTTCATCGGCGCCAGAGCTCCCGCCCCCCCGCATGGGGGTGGGACCAGGCCACCAACGCAATGCATCGCGTGCATCCCGGCCTCGGGCTGCAGCCGGGGAAGGCTGCGCGTCTTCAGGATCAAACGGCGTTATGGCTGACAAGGCTGACAAGACGGACGGGACCGACAGCCTGCTGCTGCGGATGGGGGTGATCGGCACCGTCATTGTGGCGCTGTGCTGCTTTGCTCCGGTGCTGGTGGTGCTGCTGGGCGTCGTCGGGCTTTCTGCGCTGACGGGCTGGCTCGATGTTGTGCTGCTGCCCGCGCTGGCCGTGTTCGCCGCGTTGACGGTCTATGCCGTCTGGCGGCGTCGGCGGCGGATGAAGACCACCTGATCGACGGCCCACCGGACAGCGCCGATCGTCAGAGGCTGCAGGCCCCCGAAATGGAGAAGACTGACATGACCGACACATATGACTACGACCTGATCGTGATCGGGGCCGGGACCGGCGGCAACGGCGTCGCCCGGATGACGGCGGCGGCGGGGTGGAAAGTCGCCAGCATCGACAGCCTGCCCTACGGCGGCACCTGTGCGCTGCGGGGCTGTGATCCCAAGAAAATGCTGATTGCCGTCACCGAAGGCGTGGACTGGGCCCACACCATGGCCGGCAAGGGCCTGGAGGCGCGGCCCTCGGTCAACTGGCCCGAGATGATGGCGTTCAAGCGCACCTTCACCGACGCCATGCCGTCGCGCATCGAAGCGGGCTTCCGCAAGGCCGGAATCACCCCGCTGCATGGCGAAGCACGCTTCATCGGGCGCGATACGATCACGCTAAACGGCGAGACCCTGCGCGCGAAGCATTTCCACATCGCCACCGGCGCACGGCCGATGACGCTGAACATTCCCGGCGAGGACCTGCTGACGACCAGCACGGAATTTCTGGAGTTGTCCGAGCGCCCCGACAGGATCGTCTTTGTCGGCGGGGGGTTCATCGCCATGGAGTTCGCCCATATCGCCCAACGCGCCGGAGCCAGCGCCGTCACGGTTCTGGAAATGGCCGGGCGGCCGCTCGGGCCCTTCGACGCCGATCTGGTGGCGATGCTGGTGGAGGCCTCGACCGAACTGGGCATCGACGTGCAGACCGAGGCGAAAGTCCTCAAGGTCGAGAAGCAGGGCGACGAATTCGCCGTGTCCTATGAAACGCCGTCCGGCATCCAGGTGCTGACCTGCGATCTGGTGGTCCATGCGACCGGTCGCGTGCCCAATATCGACCATCTGAACCTGCCGGCTGCAGGGGTGGACGCCGGGAAGCGCGGAATCAAGGTCGACGCCGCCATGCGTACCACCAATCCCGCCATTTTCGCCGCCGGGGATTGTGCCGACAGCGGGCTGAACCTGACCCCGGTCTCGGCCTATGAAGGGCGGATCGCGGGCAAGAACCTTCTGGCCGGGAAGGACGCACGGCTCGTGTCCTATCCGCCGATACCCAGCGTGGTCTTCACCCTGCCGCCGGTCGCGACCGTGGGGCTGTCCGAGACGGCGGCGACGGAAAAGGGTCTGGAGTTCGATACGCATTTCGAGAAGACCTCCGGCTGGTATTCGTCGATGCGGGTCGGGGCGACCACGAGCGGATTCAAGGTGCTGGTGGAACAGAAAACCGGCTTGATCCTCGGCGCGCATCTGATCGGGCCGGGGGCCGAGGAACAGATCAATCTGTTCGCCATGGCCATGGGCGCGGGGCTCACCGCCAACCAGATCAAGGCCATGATTTTTGCCTACCCCAGCTTCGCCTCGGACATCGGATCGATGGTCTGAGGCCACTCACGCGCGCGTCGGCTGAACCCATGACACTACTGGTCCACCCAACAGAACGGACTGCACGATGAACAAGCCCGCAAAGGACCTCGACTGCTGTTCGGGTACCGCGAAAAAATCCGGCCATGCGAGTTTCGACGTCGCCGTCATCGGCGCGGGGTCGGCGGGATTCTCCGCCGCGATCACCGCAGCCGATCTGGGTGCCCGGGTGGCGCTGGTCGGCCATGGGACGATCGGCGGCACCTGCGTCAATGTCGGCTGCGTCCCGTCCAAGACATTGATCCGGGCCGCTGAAGCGGTTCATGCCGGCCAGGCTTCCCGTCGGTTTCCCGGCCTGGGGGGCAGCCTCAAGCTGGAAGACTGGGCTGCGCTCGCGGCCTCGAAGGATGAGCTGGTCGCGGGTCTGCGGCAGAAGAAATATGTCGACCTGCTGCCGGCCTATCCGGGCGTGACCTATGTCGAAGGCCGGGCGCGCTTTGTCGACGGCAGGTTGCTCGTCGATGATGCACCGATGCCGGTCGGCAAGATTATTCTGGCGATGGGCGCGCGCGCCGCCGTTCCCGAAATTCCGGGGCTGGATAGCGTCCCGTGGCTCACTAGCACTTCGGCGCTGGCGCTTGAACGTTTGCCCCGGTCGCTGCTGGTGATCGGCGGTGGGGTAGTCGGTGTTGAACTGGGACAGATGTTCGCCCGGCTTGGCGTGGCCGTCACGATCTGTTGCCGCAGCCGGCTGTTGCCCGACATGGACCCGGAGTTCAGCGTCGCCCTTAAGACCTATCTGGAGGCGGAGGGTATCAGGGTGTGCACCGGGGTCGGCTACCAGCGGATTGTGCACGCGAAGCACGGGATCGAACTCACCTGCGACCGTCCGCCCGGCAAGGGCGCGGCGCGCGACCGGGATGCGGCGGTCGAGGTCATCGCCGCAGAGCAGGTGCTGATCGCGACGGGCCGCCAGCCGAACAGTGACGGCATGGGACTGGAGTCACGGGGCGTCGCATTGTCCCGCCATGGCGGGATCGTCGTCGATGCCCATCTCGAGACCACGGCCCCAGGCGTCTACGCAGCCGGGGACGTCACCGGGCGTGACCAGTTCGTCTATATGGCGGCCTATGCCGCGAAGCTGGCCGCGCGCAACGCCGTCGGCGGCAATGACCATCGCTACGACAACAGCACCATGCCGGCGGTGGTATTCACCGACCCGCAGGTCGCGAGTGTCGGCCTTACTGAAACGGCGGCGAGGGCGCGCGGACTGGATATCAAGGTGTCCTTGCTCGCACTCAATCAGGTGCCCCGGGCACTGGCAGCGCGCGACACACGCGGGCTCATCAAACTGATCGCCGACAAGACGACGGACCGCCTTCTCGGCGGGCAGATCATGGCCCCCGAAGGCGCGGACGCAATTCAGACGATGGTGCTGGCGATCAAACACGGCATGACGGCCGCCGAGCTGGGGGCGACGATCTTCCCCTATCTGACCACGGTCGAAGGTCTGAAACTCGCCGCACAGACCTTCGACATGGATGTAGCAAAGCTCTCCTGCTGTGCGGGGTGAAGCGAGCAATTTGGGCCGCTGCCTCACCCCCGAGCATCAGGTGACGGTCGGGTAGTGCATCGCGGCGGAGAATGTTGTTGTCCGCAATAGAGCGGATTCCCGTGTTTGGCACTCGGAGAGGTCACAGGCATTCGATAGCCCGGAGCCTCGATTGGAATGTCGTCTTGTTGGCGGGCAGTTGGTGTCCGCTCTTGGCGCATCAGCGACGGCGCGCGAGTCGGGAACCTTGATCCGTCGGTCGCGCCGCTCGGCGCGGCGAGCCGCCTATGCCGCCTTATCTTGAGCGTCATTCACTGGCCGCGAGAACGTCGGCGCATGGCGATAGAGAACGGCCAGCCCGCCCGTCATGATAAGACCACCAGCCCCATGGCCCCGCCCCAACGCACGACATCGTCGGGACCCGTCGAGACGAGCGCCGCTGTTAGTGACAGCACCGAAAGCACCAGGAACGTGATGATCGCCGGCCAGTTCGTCCGCCTGCGGAGTCCGCCACTGACCGGCGCGCCTGTCATCGGGTGCCCAGAATTGTGGCCCCCTCTAGCTGTCAGGCTTGTTTGGCTGACAACTGAAAGCCGCCGGCTCCAATAAATCGCTCAGAAGGCAGGCCGATCACATTAAGGAAAGCGCCGCCCATGAACCCGAGAGGGCAGGCAAGCAGATCGAGCCATTCGGCCAGCATGCCCGCCACGGACAAGATCGCGCCCGCGTCGCGAAGAATGAGAGTTTCAGGATTGCGGTAGGCGGCGGAAACCTTGGCGGCGTCGATCACGACGCGAACCGTAACGCCAGGAGCGGAGCCCAAGATCTCCGACACCTCTCTATGATTCAGACCGTACAGGTCGTGATTAGAAACAGCCATCGGCATGAAGGCGTGGGTGGCCGGGTCGTAGAGGAGGGCGCGACGGTCCTCGTCTCCGATGCATAGGAAGCTATAGGGGTGAAGACCTCCGGCGGACGGTGTGATCCTCCGATGGACTGGAATACCCGCGCGGCCGACGAGCCTGTCGTCGGCATCTTTTGTCAGATGGTGAAGAAGGTTGCCGGCGGGGCCAAGGCCAATACTCTCGCCGACGGCTGAGCGGCGGGACCACGCCACATCGGCAAACAGCCGATCAGCGCCGGGCCAGGGCGCCGCGCATGGCTCCGACGGTCCAACGGGCCATTCGAATGGCGACCATTCTCCGGTCGCGTTCGGCTTCGGTTCAGTGGGGTGTCCAGCCAAGGGCTTCCCACGTCTCGAAATGTTTGACGCAGCCTCTGCACTGCCCGCAGGCAAGGTTGCCCGTATGGCATGAGTGAGCCCACGCTAGGACGCTTTGCGGAATCTGGGAGACCTCGACCAACTCAGGTGCGGAGTAGCCGATCGCTGGCGCGCTCACCCTTAGTCCGCCTTCCTGCATTTCCATTAGCGAAGAAATCTTCCCGATGAATTCTGGTCGTCCGTCCGCGTGGTGGCCGTCCGTCCTGAGCGCCCCGATCATGAGTTCGGTTTCACCGAACTGGAGCGCCGCCGTTCCCGCCAGCGTCAGGATCAGCTGGTTGCGGAACGGCCACCACTCGCTCGCCGGTGCCACGGCTGACGCCGGGCGCCCCGCCAAGTCGCCTGAGCCCAAGGCGGAGCAATCCGCCCGAACGACCTCACACCGCAGCCCCATCGCTTCGGCAGCGGCCCGACCAGCAGCCTCTTCGGCCTGGGCGGGCTTCTGTCCGTAATCGACGAAAATCGAGATCGTCGGTCGTTTCCACCAAGCGATGCTGACCGAGTCCATTCCGCCTGAAAGCAGAAGGGCGGCCATCAGGCGGGCAAGGCCCAGATGGCTCTATAGATGGCCGACGCGAAATCGCTGTGTATTTCACACCCGGTACCTTCCATCATTTTCAGGTCTTCGAGGCGGACGTTCTGGGCCAGGCCGACAACGGGGATGCCCTTCTTCACAGCGTACCCGACCTCGAAAATGGTGCCGGGATCCATGCCGTTGAGAATGGCAAACACCACGTCTGATCTCTCCAGGCCTTTAATGTCCTCCGGAGCGACGATGTCCGCCGGGCCAGGCCCCACCTCGTGAACAGGCGAAAACACGTTCGCCCCCATTTCCAAGAGATAGTCGTTTGCCTCTTCGACGAGCCACCGCTGGCCGATGTCGAAGAACGGTCCGGCGAGATAGACGGTGCCCTTGCCTGGCGTCAGAGGCTCGAAGCTCTGTTGACGCAACGCCTCCGGATCGGGCGGAGGCAGGCTGCGGTTTTCGCAATAATAGGCCGTTGCTCGGGAGGCGATGTCTGCTGCCTCGAAGGGGTCGAGTCCCTGAACGCCCCAGAGCGCAGCGAAAGTCGAAGAGAAGACATCCCCAGAACCGATCTTGAAGACGCTGGCTGATTTGTAGAGCGGAACCCGCTGAACCCTGTCGGCTGTCATCACCAGGGCGCCCAGGGGGCCCATCTTCAACACCACCATTTCGACGCCATCGCCGAGCAGCGATTTAGCGGCGATTTCGGGATCTTCGATCCCGGTCATCGACTTCGCTTCCGCCTTGTTGAGGACTATGGCCAGGCGCTCCGCCGTGGAACCGTTCGCGCCGAATGGCTGGGTTCCGAACGAGGATTGAGGGTCGTAGATGGCTTTCTTGGCGTGGACGACGGCGTCGCCTTCGAGCATCCCGTAGCGCAACACCACGTCACCGGAGACGGTGATGGGCTCGTTGGTCACGGTCCCTGGTTGAGGGTTGATCCGGGGCGCGGCCAACGGGTGCAGATAGTCGAAACACACGCTGGCGGGTGTTGGGTGACCTTCGAACGTGGCGCCGCAATCGTCAGCCAGGGCTTGAGCACCGGTCGCCGTGGCGGAATCGACATAGGAAACCAGACGAGCCCCAGGGGCGATTTGCGTGGTCGCGGCCAGCGCTCGGCCTGCCGAACCATATATGGCGTCCCACAGCGGCTCGACGCATCGTTCGCGGTACACGCCGCCGACAATCGTGAACGTGGTCATACGCGGGCAATCCGCACGTCGTAGATGCCGCCGTTGATGGTCATGATGGTGGCTTCATAGTCGAAGCCACGGTCGATGCAGGTGATGACGCTAAGGTAGTTGGCCATTGTCAAAGACCCGGCCCGAACACCAGGTGTTCTCTCCACGACCAGTACGGGGGCGGCGCCTGTCCTATCGACTGCGACCTGCAGGGTATTCCCCGGAACCATGCCTGCAAGAATGGCTGCTTGCGGGCTGTTAATCGGCCCGCGCAGCACGATCATGCATGAATCCGCCGCCCCCCCACCGGCTCCGCCCGCCTGCGCGCCGCCTGTTTGACCCGACCCATAGCTTCTGGAGTCGCTACGCGTTCCGCCACTACCTGACATTGATTCTCCCCCCATTCGAGTAGGGGCAGACGCTCGTCGATCGGCGTTTCACCGTCAATCAGTAGTTTCATCAGTGAGCGGTCCAGTCGCCGCATCGTCCCCCACATGATGGCGTCGATAAGCGATGCCTTGGCGCCGGCACCGATGCAGAAGTCCAGGAAGCGGCGCTCCAGATCCAGGTAATGACGGGCGGGATCGGCCTTGTCCGGGAACACGCCCATGTGGACGCAGGCCCGCACGATATGAACGTCGAGAATGGCGACCGCATCGCTACCGCGCCGGTTCCGAACAATCCACGATGCCGTCTTGGGGCCAATGCCTGGTAGCCCGCACAAGGCGTCTCGCAGCTCCAGATCGCCGAGGTCGTCCTCGTCGATCTCGTTCAGGCCGGCGAGTGTGCCAGCTAGATACTTCGCTCTTTGGGAGGCGAACCGATAGCGGATTTGACGGCCGTGTACGGTCAGGGGCTCTGTCAACAAGCGCTCCGCCCACGCCAGATCGTGCGCGCCTTCCGGATCGGCGTTCAACGCATCGATCACTCGCTCGGAGGCAGCAAGCCCAACTTCCGCCGGGGCGCCATGGCCGCCCAGCAAACACGTCACCACTTCTTCGACCAGCGTGTTGCAGAGCTGGAACCCTTCCGCCGGCGTTCCTTCGAGCCAAGCTTGGCTGACCCAGAACGCCGGGGTTAGGGCGTGTTCGAAAGCGCCCCAGCGGACCCCTGGCATGACCCACTCGTCAGCGTCTGGAAGATCCAGAAAGCGATAATTTCCGTCCGAGCCGCCGATGATGCGTTGCAAGGTCCGAAGCTCCATGTAATGCATACAATTTGTATGCATTACATGGTGTTTGGTCAACCGAAATATGCTCGATACGGACGCTATCAGGCGGAGGATTTCGGAGCTGGGCTTAAGCCAGGCGCAGGTCGCGATCGCCTGCGGAATGACCCAGCCACACCTCAGTAAAATCCTCTCGAACGCCGTCAAGCCGGGGAAGAAGGCCACGTCCGCATTGGAGGCGTGGCTCAGTGGGGAGAAGGCGACATCCACCGTCGATCAGCTCGGGAGGCTCGCTGCACGCCTAGAGGCGACCACGCCTGCAAAACGTATGCATGTCATGCAATTTCTAGCGACGCTTGAGCGCCTTCTCTAGGCGAAAGGCGCCTAGAGAAGGCGGGAGGCAAAGCGGCGGCTTGCCGGCTTCGTTGCCGATGGCGAGATCAGGCAAATACCTTCGACTTAAACCTTGGCGTGCCGATATCCGGGGGTCCTCGATGTTTGGCCATGGCCGAATCCGAAGGCGAGGTCGTCGGTCTGATCGACGAGGTCGTGGCATGGCTGGCTACGGAAGACCCCACGCCGCTGGCGATCCTCGGCGGTTACGGGGCCGGCAAATCGAGTTTCGCCAAACGCCTCGTGACGCAGCAGGCGGCGCAGGCTCTGACGGATCCCAGCGCTCGCCGTCCGATCCTGATCAAGCTCGGCGGGCTGTCCCGCTACAGCGATCTGGAGGGCTTCCTCGGCGCGATGCTGACGAGTCAGCACAATGTCCGGGGATACAACTTCACCCGCTTCCTGGACTTCAACAGCAAGGGCCGTTTCCTGATCGTCCTCGACGGCTTCGACGAGATGAAGCACGCGATGTCCTTCTCGGAGTTCCGCGCGCAGGTCGGTCAGTTCAATCAGCTCATCACACCGGGGGCGAAGGTGGTTCTGCTGGGCCGCCCCTCCGCATTCACCACCGACGCCGAACACCACTATGTACTGAAAGGGCGCATCCCTGCGCAGGATCGCTGGCGCAAGCTGCCGGGCTGGCCCGAGTTCAGGGAGTACCGCCTCGCCGATTTCAGCGACGCGGAGCGCGATCTCTTCATCGCCGGCTTTCTGGCCTATCAGGCCGGAACCTCGGGCGATGGGGGTGCGGATGCGGAGTGGGTCGACAAGCGTCGCCAGGAGGTGTCCGAACTCGCGGCGGCGGACCCTGCGGTTTTCGGACGCCCCGTCCATCTGAAAATCCTCGCCGAAATGGCGGCGGACCGCGAACAGGATCTGACCCGACTGCGCCGAAGCCCGTCGCGCTGGTCGCTTTATGATGAGTTCTTTCAGTCGCTGGCGCGCCGTGAGGCCGAGAAGCCCGCCCGCACCCCCATCGGCGAGAAAGATCGACTTCGTTTCCTGGCCGAACTCGCCTTTTGGCTTTGGAGAGATCGGGCCGCAGCAACGAGCTTCGTCGCGGAGGTCATTCCATCGGACCTTCTCGCGGACTTGCCGGATGGAGACGCGCACGAGGTCGAACACAAGCGTCGGGAGTATCTCGCCGGGGCCTTCCTGGAGCGGAAAGCCGGCGACATCTATTATTTCCCGCACCGGTCGTTCGCCGAATTCCTCGTGGCCTCCCGGATGTTGAGCTGCCCGCCGCAGGCAGGCGACCATGTCCTCTACGGGACCCTCGCGCAGGAGGGCGTTCTGGAGTTTCTCCAGACCCCCGAAAACCAGCCCCGCCTCCGCGCCTGGGCGGAAACCTTCGTCTCGGCGCAGGGCTCGCTCCGGCCGAGTTACATCCGCCTTTTGATCGATGCTTTCGGCGGACCAAACCCGCTCATCCAGCACATTCCTTCAACCTACTGGACATTGCCGATCCGACTGATCGGCGGATCGTTGAAGATCGATCCGTCGAACCTGGCGCCTCTGCGGACCGCGATGATGCAGGCTCGCGTTCCCGAGCTGGCGCTCGCACTGCAGTTGCTCGAGCCTCACGGCGTTCTCGCCTCTGAAGACACTGTCCGTCAGGCGCTGGAGCCGATGATCGCCGGCGTCCTGATCGAACGAACCCTGGGACACGTCCGAGAGCTGCCGCAGAATGATCGGCTCTCGGTCGATGGCGAAGAGGGCGAGCGCATGCGTGCGCTTGCGACCGCGGGGGTAAAGGAAATCGCGGCCGGCCGCACAGGGCGCGTGGTGTCCATGAACTGGCTTGGACTGCTTGAAGGGGCCTGGGCGGCGAGCCAGGCGCACGGCGTCGTCCTCAAGACCCACGCCCCTCAACAAGCCTCGGGTTACCCACCCCTCGAACTGCCTCTCGATGTCGTGCTCTCGACGATCCCGGTGGCATCCCGCCCACGGATTCAAGGGTTTCTGCATAAGCTTTCCGACCTGCGGCACATCATCGTTGTCGCGCGCCGTAACCCGCGCACGATCGCAGCGGATCGGCCAATCCGGAGGCCCTGAATTCCGCTCGCGCGAAGCCCTTCCCGGCGTCGTGCGGCGCGGTTGTGCAGGCGACGCGCGATCATCGGAGAATGGCCGACCGAGGCCGTGGGTGCGTGGTGAGGTGACGTGGGCGCCGAACGTTTGCACCTGATCGACGGACCGGGACCGCCGACAGGAGCGGTGCGCCGCCCAGCCGTCACTCAAAAGGGCGAGAGCGCCAGGTCGACCCTCTCGATCAGGGCCCGAAAGAGTTCAGCCGTTTCGGTCACATAGGCTTTGGTGAAGACCGTCAGCTTCTCGTTGTTCTTGTCGCGGCCGTTTCGATGGACGCAGTCGTGACGATGCTGAATCGCGACAAACAGCTTCTCCCTCTGTGTTTGCTCCTTGAGGAGTTCGACCTCCAGAGCGATCCGGTACAGCGTGTCGACCTTCGCGAGGTTGTGGTAGCGGATGTCGGCCAGATAGGCCCCGACCCTGTCTCGGATCAGGCCGGGATTTTCCTGGATCTCCGCCAGGGTGAACCTTTCCTTCGCCAGTTCCTTGTCGCCGGCGAGAAGCCGCCCCAGACGCTTCTCGTCGCCCAGCACTTCCTTGAGAAGCGTGTCGCCGAGGAAGGCTTCGAGAGCCGCAACGTGCTGAGAGAAGACCATCCGATTGATCAGGGCGCCGCCGTCGTCCGAGCCGTGGGCATCGAGATAGGCCTGCGCCTGCTCGAACGACTCCGCCCAGATTGAGAGCGGGTTTTCCGGGAGAGCGTAGTCGGACCAATCCTCCTCGGGAGAGTAGAAGGCGACATCCGCCGAAACCGCCGTCTCAGGATGGGCGTTGAGCCTGACCTCGCAACTGCCTGCGCTGTTCACGACATAGGCCTCAAAGACGGTTTCGCAGTGGGGGCATTCGACCTCGGTTTCGCCCTCGGAGTTCAGGTCCGACATGCTTTCGGCTGCGCTCCAGTCCGGCTCGGGCACCTCCGCGCTCGTGACCGCCAGGGCGTGGCAATCCGGGCATGTGAACTGGATCTGCGTCTCGAAACGTTGGGTCATGCGGGCGCGGTCCTCTTGAATGGGCGGGGGTCGGCATTGGGCCGACCGCGCGAACGCCAGATATCGCGGAACAGGACCGACTTCGCCCCCCAGTTGCTGTCTCTGGACAGACTATCACACGACCGGAGTAGAACGACGCCCTCCGAAGCTCCCAATACGCAAGAAGTTCGGTGATCGTCCGCAAAAAAGTTGCGGGTCACACGCAATCTATTGGCGGTCAAAATATAACCTTGCATTGCATCAAATATATCTGCACTAACTTGTGTAATCGGATCGGCCTCCCCCCGTTTCCCGGTCCGCCCATTGTTCAGTCGAGGGCGTCATGCAGACTTCCGAACCACGAGACCCCTATGGAGCGGCTCTGGGTGCTCTAAAGCGGTTCGCCGAGGCGGGCCGGTTTGTTCCGGGCGAGCCGATCGTGGTGACGGAGCTGGCGGCGGAGGTGGGATTGAGCGCCACGCCGGTCCGGGAAGCCCTGGCCTGTCTCGCGGGACAAGGGCTCATCGAGCGCAGACGCGGACGCGGCTACTTCTACCCGTCGCTGAGCCCGGCGGAGATCATCGACCTGTTCGAACTCCAGCTCGCCTATCTCCACGCCGCGCTGACCCTCTACCCCCGCGGGCTCACACCTTTGCGCAAGGCGGCCGTTGCGGTCGATCCGCTCGACGGCGTTCAGGCCCTTTTCGACGCGATCATCAACCAGTCGACCAACGCCGCGCTTGTGCTGGCCCATCAACGTGTCGTCGACCGGCTCAAGGCCGTTCTCAAGGCCGAGCGCATCCATGAAGAAACTGACGGCGCGACCGTAAGGACCATGGTGGAGGTGATCGTCGACGGGCGGATCCCGGCGCTCCTGGGTCTGCTGGAATCCTATCACGAGCGCCGCTGCTCACGCACAACGATCCTGGTGATCGAGGCCGCCTGATCCCCTCACTCCGTCCCACTTCGCGCCACCTCTTCCCGAGGCCCGACGCCGGCGAAGACCAGAGCGGCCAGTGCGCCAGCCGCCCCGATGCGCCGGTCATGGTAGCGCCCGACGGTCGCAGCGAACGCGGGCGCGGCCTCCTCATTGTAGGCGGTATAGAGCCCTATCGCCTCGTCACAGAGATCGTCAAACAGGGTCGCCTCATGGCGGCGCACCAGATCGAGCTGTCCGCTCACCTTCTGAAATCCGTCCCACAAGGCCTGATTGCCGGCGCTGCAGACGATGGTCGCGAACAGCCGGTTCACGGCCGCTATGGGACGACCGTGTTCGTAAGCGGGCGCCGGCGGACGCACGGCTCCGAGGGCGCGCAGGTTCACCTCGACGGCGATGCGGACGTAGTGGCCATGCATCGCCCAACGGTCACGGGCTGCGGTGGCGTCCAGCCGCAGGGTGACATAACCGCCGGTCGACGCACGCTCGACCAGTCCTTCTCCGCTCAGCCGAGCAAGAGCCTCTCGGATCGGCGTGGTCGACAGGCGCAGCCGCCGGGCCTCGTCCTGAACAATGACCGGCGACCCGCCGGCCAGGGCTCCCGAATGAATACGCTCACGCAAAGACGACAGCGCCTGGGTGAACGGGTCGCGATTACGCGCCATGTTCAGATTCCGATCTGCTCGGACCCCGGTCCGCCCCCTGATCGTCCACCCAAGCATCGTTCCCCAGACCGGCGAGTTCGTCTGCGAAAATCTTCTTCGGACAGGCCGCCATGCTCTGGCGCGCGCCCCGCCGATTTCTTGCGGGTTCTTCGTCTCGCTCCGGAACCATTCAAAAAAGTCGCACACGCCTGCATTGATTCGACACACCCAACACAGCACCTTCAGTGGTGAAAGGTCGAATCGCCTATGCTTTCCGATCCACCAGAAAAGTTGAGTGATGCACGGCTGATCGGTCTGGCGGCGCGGACGGTGCGGCGTGCCCGAAACATGACCGCCCAGCAGGTGGCGACCGCCATGAACCTGCCGCTTCGCACCTACGAATACTTTGAAGCCGGCGCTGGCCGGGTGAACCTCGACTACGTTCACCGGTTCGCCGTCGCGACGAACTGCGACCCGTGGTCGCTCTTGCTCGGCCCTTCGCTCGGCTCGATCGAGTTCGCGCGTCAGACGGCTGACAGCAAGCTCATGCTGATCTTCCTCATCGCCCTGGGCGAGTTCGTCCGGAAGATGGGAGACCGGCTTTTGACGCTCGATCCCCGCGCCCTGATCGAGGCCTTCACCGAGACCTTCCGCAAGCTGGAGGAAGAGAACCGGGCCAAGAGCGAGGAAACCGAGTCCTGGCTCGACGCGGGCCGCGACCGTCTGGCGGGCAAACCGCCGGAAGATGAGGTCTGAGCCGCAGCAGTTGAAATACACGACAGATATAGATTGCCGCTGGGGTCACCGCGGGCGCTCCATGACCTGCCGCAATCCGCGGCGACTTGCGAATGGAGGCTACCATGACCAGCACCGTTCAGATCCGACTGATCGGCTTCGGACCCGTCACCGCCCTCACCCGGGGCGCCATCGTCGGGCCGCCGCTGGAGATCGAAGAGACGCCGTTCGACGGCGTGGCCTGATCGCCCGGGACGAGCGTCGTTCGCGGCGCTCGTCTTGCCCCACATTGAGGATGACCGGTCGCCCGACAGCCGTCGCGGCGACGTTTGTGCATTCGCTCCTGTCCGATCGACAAGGCTCAAATACACGACAGATATAGATTGCGACCGCCGGCTTCGGAGCGGCTCCATAGGCTGCCGCAATCCTGCGGCCTCACAACCTGGAGGCTCTCATGACTGGCATCGCTCAGATCCGACTGATCGACCTCGGTCCCGTCACTGTTCTGACGAGGGGCGCGGTGATCGGCCCGCCCCTCGAACACGAGGAAATGCCGTACGACGGCGGGGCCTGACGGCCTCGGGGACGAACGCCTTTTGCGGCGCTCGTCCCCAGCCGCCGCGCGCGTGCCTCATGGAGAACCAGACCTTCGATTCCCCCACGCCCTTCGTCGCCGAGCCGGGGAGCGCTCTCGCCCACCTTTGGGAGCATCTGCATTTTGCTGTCGTCGATGAAGACGTCATTGTGCTCGATGAACGGACGGACGCTTACAGCTGCCTGCCCGGCGCCGGAACGGTGATACAAGTCCGTGGCGACCTTATCGTCGCCCCCGAACCCGTGCTGGAGCAACTTCGGGACGGCGGGTTTCTCGGCCCCTCGGGTGAGACCCGGGCCGTCGCGCCGCCGGCGCCGACCCGAGCCCTTCCCCTGCCGCCGTCGCCTGCGATCGATGTGGTTGCGACCACGCGGTTCTGGTGGTCCTGGTGGCGCGAGGGACGGAATTTCGAATCCCGATCCCTCGCGAGTCTGCTCGCCACGCACCGCCGGCGCTCCCCCTCCTCGAGCCTGTCCGAAGAGGAGGTCGCCCGTCTGACGGCGGCCTTCGTGCGCCTCCTGCCTTGGGCGCCGGGACAGGGCGCCTGCCTCTACCGGGCGCACCTGCTGAGGACCTTGATCCGGGACGCAGGCGGAGACGTGCGATGGGTGTTCGGGGTTCGCACCTGGCCATTTTCCGCCCACTGCTGGCTGCAGGTCGGCGACGCGGTGCTCGACGACGAGCCGGACCGGGTCGCCGTCTACACCCCGATCATGGTCGTCTGAGGTGGGGCATTTTCTGCATCTCGCCTGGTCCGACACCAGCAACCTTGCTCTCGCCGAAGGCCTTGTGGCTGAAGCCCAGGCCCGAGGGTTTGTCCCGGTCCAGGTCATGGAGCAGGCGTGGCTCGGCACGAAGGGGCCGAGGCCCCTGGCGGTCCACCATCCCGCCGGCGAGCATCTGCTCGTCCTCGGCGACCTGTTCGATGCCCTCGACGGGGATCGAACCCCTATCCCGACGCACGGCGACGACGCCGACCGCGCACGCGCCCTGATCCGGCGGTACTGGGGGCGGTACATCGGGATGTTCAGGACGCCGCGAGGCCAGGTCCGCCAGATCCTGCGGGACCCTTCCGGCGCCCATGAATGCGCGGCCTGGCGGTACGAAGGTGTCCAGGTCGTCACCTCCGAACTCTCCGACTGGCTGCTGGAAAGCGCCGCGCCGCCGGTCCAGATCGACTGGGACGTGGTGGGCGGTCTGCTGCGCGACCCCATCAATGCGACCGCGGCCAGTCCGTTGATCGGGATCAGGGTCGCCGAGGCCGGCGACCTGACCGATCTCAACGCCCGGCGAACGACTCCGCTGTGGCGTCCGGTAGACTTCACCGCCTCGGTCACCTCCGATCCCCGCGAAGCCGCAGCCTGGCTGAGAGGCCGGATCGACGGCTGCCTCGCCGCCTTCGCCAAGGTCATCGAACGGCCGGGCGTCGAAGTGTCCGGCGGGCTCGATTCTGCGATTGTCGCCGGCGGCTTTCAGGCTGGGGGAGCGACCCCGCACCTCTGGTTCAACATGTTCGGCCCGTTCGCCGAAGGCGACGAGCGTCGGTTCGTTCGAACCCTCGGAGATCGCCTCGGCTTCGAACCGCACTGCGTTCAACGCGCGATCAGGCCGATGACGACGGAAGGGTTCGAGGTCACCGCTCGAGGTCCCAGACCCGGAGTGAATGGAAGAGATTACTCGTTCGACACGGCCGTCGCGGAAGCCTGCCGGGAGGCCGGCGTCGACGCCCTCCTGACCGGGAAGGGTGGCGACGGGGTCTTCTTCCAGATGGGGGTTCCGGACATCTTCACCGACGTCCTTCGCGAGCGGGGTCTCGGCGCTGTGTTCAGCCCCGCACTACCGCAACTGGCGCGGTGGACACGCCGATCGACCTGGTCCCTTCTGCGCACCGCCCTGAGCACACCGCGACGCGCTCCGCTCGACCGGTCGGCACGCAGACTGTCCATCTTCAATCCGGAGAGCGTTTCGCACGATGCAGAAAGGGATCTGCATCCGTGGCTACGCGGGCTGGAAACGGTCCCGCCGGCCAAACGTCTCCAGATCGAATCCGTGGCGGCGGGCCTGGCCTATCAGAGCCAGTGCCGCCGAACGGAGGCTGCCGACCTGATCCATCCGCTTCTGGCTCAGCCCGTTGTCGAACTGGCGCTCGGACTGTCCGTTCCCCTCCTCACCGACGACGGTCGGGCCGATCGAAGGCTGGCGCGCGCGGCCTTCGCCGACAGACTGCCGCCCGAAATCCTGCACAGGCGATCCAAGGGTGAGATGACCGCCTACTTCGGGCGCCAGGCGGCCGCGAGCATTCCGTTCCTGAGAGACCACCTGCTCGGGGGTCGCCTCGCTGCGCGCGGACTTATCGACCGGGGTCGTACGGAAGCCCTCCTCGACCCTGACCGTCTGCTCTGGAAAGGCAGCGTCCCGGACTTCACGATGGCGGCAGTGATGGAGAGCTGGGTCCGGCGCTGGGAGGCGATCGGGGCTGGGGTCTGAGTACCGGCGGGACCTCGCCCGAGCTGAGGGTGCGGTCGAGGAAGGCCACGATCTCCGTGTAAAGATCCCGGATATTGTCCGGGCTCCAGAGGTGATGGCCCTCGCCCCAGTAGGTGAGAAGCCGTGCATCCTTGTTCTGTCGCCAGAGCGCCGAGAACATGATCTCGGACTGGGTGCTCGGCAGAAGATCGCGGTCACCGTGGACGAGAAGAACCGGTGCCGAGATCCGGTCCGCGCCGAACAGGGGACTGTTCCGGACATAGAGGTCAGGCGCGGTCCAGGGCGGCGCGCGCATTCGCCCCTGGCTTTCCTCGGCCCATCCGATGCGCTGGCGCAAGGAGAGTCCGAACTCCGGATTGTCCCGGTTGGCGGGAGAAAACTCGCCCCAGGCGGTCGCAAGATCTGACAGGCCCGCAACGGAGATGATGGCCTTGAACCGGTCCGTCTGCGTGGCGGCGACCAACCCAGCATAGCCGCCGAAACTGTGTCCCCAGTGCGCGACGCGGTCCGGATCCAGATCCGGGTACTGCGCGAGGGCGGCGTCGACCACCGCCAGGACATCCTCAGCGTAGTCCTCCGCGGGCTCCTTCTCCCGGTCGAGAGGCACGATCGGGATCAGCACTGCATATCCGCCGGAGACGACAAGCTGGGGGTTGGCCCAGGCGTTGAGCGCGGCGGGTTCCGACGGCGCGGCCGCAGGGCCGCCTGGGTAGGAGAGAACGACCAGAGGCGTCTTCTCCCCCCGCCACTGCCGGGGGCGATAGAGCCAACTGAACCGCTCTACGCCGTCCGCCCCCCGATGGCGGACCCGTTCGGGCTCGGGGAAGTCGATCTCTCCCATCCATGCGTTGATCATCGACAGTGTCCGGTCGGGGCGACCCGGCTGCTGAAGGCGCAAGGTCTGGACCCCGTTTTCCACGGTGCGGACGATGACGCCGTCGGCGCCGGCGTAGACGCCGGAGACGAAGGCGTCGCCCGTCGCCATCACGTCAGGATCGAGGTCCGGGCGGGCGATCGCACCATCGGACAGGCGCACCGCCATCCAGCCCCGCCGGGGTGGAGAGTTCCGCTGGCGTCGCTGCGACTCCAGATAGCCTGCGCCGTCGAAGCCGGTCACGACGCCGGTCGGAGCGACCATCGGCGCGGCTTCGCCAGAGACGGTCACGGCCCAAGGGCGGCCTCCGGCGACCAGCAATAGCCGCTCCCCGTCGATGGCCCCGATGTCGACGGACGGCGGACTGAGCGCCGCCGTCAGGTTGACGGCGCCCTGGCGTCCGAGCCGGTGCCAGTCGTTGCGCTCGCCCGTCGCGGTGTGGGCGAAGAGGACAGGCCAGTCTCCCAGCCAGTCCGCATAGACGCTGTTGAATGTGGCCACCCCGCCGCCGGTGTAGGGCCTGAGACCGCCGAGATCGTAGCGCTGCACGGCGTCACCGTCCGGGTCGACGCCGAGAAGGTCGCCGGCCTCCCATCCTTCGGCGCCGCGCGCCCACACCAGCAGACGATCCGAGGCCGGCGACCAGGCCAGCAGGCTCGGGGCGATATCGGCGTCGCCCAGCGGCGAGGTCACGGCGCCCGTCCGCAGGTCGGCAATGCGAAGCCTTCGCTCCCGATCAATGGCCTGCGGCTCGAACGCTGTTGTCGGGTCGAAGGTCGCCGCCGTGGCGGTCTCGACCAGCGCCAGGCGATCTCCGTCCGGGGAGAGTTCGAGGTCGTAGAACCAGCCTGCGGCGAGCGGGGTGGCGATGCCTGAACGAACGTCGAGTCTGACCGCCTGGTTCTGCGGAGGCTGGGGCATGTCGCCGGCGAAGGCGCCGCTGCCGAGGGAGGTCCGCTGCGCCGGTCCACCGGCGTCCGTCGCACGCCAGCGCGCCTCGAGCGCTCGCCTGCCTCGCGCACCGCTGGCCAACCATTGCGGCAACGATCCATCGGGTCTCACCAGCAGCAGGAGCTCGTCGTCCGAACGCCATTGCGCCGCCTCCCCGAAGACAGAGAGCTCCGGCGACAGGGAAAACCAGTGGACCGTCCGATCCGACATTTCCACGACCCCGGCCTGCCACCGGTGATCTCTGAGACGGAAGATCAGGAGTCTGCGCCCGGACGGCGACCAGGGCCCCAGGACGTGGCCGTCTCTCTCCTCCGGCCGAAGGAGGCTCTCAGCAGGCCGGCCCGAGGCCAGATCCACCACTTTCAGACGGCTCACGGTCCATGGGTTGCGGAGACCGAACTCGAACGACGTCGCCTGGTCGTAGGGCGCGCGTTGTTCAAACACCGCCCACCGCCCCGTCGGATCGATGGTGGCGTTGCCGAAGGACTCCGCCGCGAGCATGTCATCCGTGCGATAGGGACGACCCGGTGTTGCGGGCGAGGGAGATCCGGTGGCGACCTCAACTCCCGCCGGAGCGTTCTGTGGGATCTGCGCGGCAGCACCCCATCCCGCGCCCGACAGTAGGATGAAGGCCGAGGCGGCGACAAATGCGCGCGAACGCGCGCGGCGTCCTGCGGACGCCGTCTGGCGTACGCTCGAAGCAGCTCGGGGCATGACGGCCTACCAGCGCTTGATCAGCTGGAACGCCGCGACCCGGCCAAGCGGACCCGCCTGCCCCGGATCGAAGCCGAAGCCTTGCGGGGAGTCATAGAAGGGCGGGTCCGCGTCGAAGACGTTCTGGATCGTCAGGGCCACCTCGACGCCCTCGGCCAATCCGGTTCCGACCCCCGCCCAGCGCAGCTGAAGATCGGCGGTCGTGAAGGCGTCGATGGTCCGCCCCGCCGCGTCGCGGTAGTCGGCGGCATGGTTGACGCCGATCCGCGTCGACCAGTCCCCGCGCGTCCAGGTTGCGGCGGCCTGGGCGCGGAGATCGACGGGGAAGCCCACCAACCCGAGAACGTCCTCGCGAACGGCCACCGGGGTCACCCGACGGCTGTAGTCCAGCAGGTAGGATGCCGAGAGGGAGAGACCGAAAGCGTTGTCTCCTACGTCGAAGTCGTAGCTGCCCGCCAGATCGATCCCCTCGACGTTCAGTTCGCCGGTGTTGGCCCATCGGCCGTCGAGGATCACCGAGTAGGACGACGCCGGATAAAGGGTTGGCGAGACGAAGCGCGGGTCGGCGAGGAAAGCCTGGACGCGAGCCAGATCGGCCGCATTCCCGGGCGTGAGACGGGTGACGAACGGCGACAGGCTCGGATCGACGAGGATGCTGGTGATGTTCTCCAGCGCCGGTCGACCGATCTTGTTCTCGAAACGGATGTCAAAATAGCCCGCGCTGAACCGCATGCCGGGCCGGGGCGCCCATTCGACCCCGAGGGTGAGGCTATCGGCCGTTTCCGGTTCGAGGTCGGTATTCCCGCCGGACTGCAGGATCGCCACGCGGCTGACCCCGGAGTCGGACACGGTCAGGGGACCGAGCTGGACCCGATCGAAGACTTCGGTGAGGGCGGGGGCGCGAAAGGACGTCCCCCAGCTGGCGCGAACCGTGAACGGGTCCGAGGGCTGCCAGATCAGGCCGATCTTGGGATTGGAGGTCGTGCCGACGTCGTCATAGTCCTCGGCGCGCCCCGCCAGGGTAAGCTCCAGACGCTTGATCCCGGGCATTGCATTGGCCTCGCCCACCAGCGGCGCCCGCACCTCCATGAAGACGGCGCCGATGTCGCGGACCTGGGGGTCGCCGATGGTGATGACCGGAGCCACGCCCGAAGCGAAGTTCTGGCTGCGACGGTTGAACTCCTCGCGCCGGAACGACGCGCCGATCGCAATCCGGAGGTCCCCGCCCGGCAGTCTCAGGGGTGAGCCGTCCAGCATCAGATTGGCGGAGCTGATACGGCTGCGGTAGCGGGACCAGGTGTAGCCCTGCGAGATAAAATCCAGAACCGCGTCGCCGTTGGCCCCGCCCGACCCGAAGGGATTGAAGTATCCGTCCCGGGCTGCGTTGTAGGAGGTCGCCGGATTGTCGACGGCGTTGCCCAGCGCTTCGGCGAGGAAGGTGCTGTTAAGCTGGTTGTTCGTGCCGCCTTCGCTGAGCTCCTCGGCGAAGGCGCCGTAGGCTTCCAGCGTCCAGTCCCTCGGCAGCGCGATCTCGATCCCGGCGGTCCCGCCGAGGCTGCGCGACATGCCGTAGCTCTCGGTCGGACCGAGGTCGCCGATGAAATTGTAGGCGATCAGGTGGGAGGCCGAACCGGTCGGCGATACGAAGAAGGGGTTGTTGCGTCCGATGGTGAGAATGCTCACGGGCGCGAGGTTGGCGTATTCGAACGTCCGCCGGCTGAAGCGGGCGTCGGCGGACACTTCGATGTGCGAACCGAGGTCTTGGCGGACGCTCGCATAAGCGCTGTGGCGCTCCTGGAGCGGGAGGATGTCGACGTCGGCCCGCCGGTTGCCGAGGTTGGCGCCGCCTGCCTCGAAGTCCGACGGCGTGCGCGCCGTGCCGTCGGGACCGGGTCGGATCGCATAGGTGCTGCGATAGGCGCCGCGAGACGCGTCGAACACAACGATGCTGCCGGGCGGCCCGTAGAAGCTGCGGCGATCCGTGCCGCCCCAGGGCCTCAGATCGCCGGTGGCGGTGTAGTCGCGGTCCGCCGAGTTGAGCGCCGATTGATGCTGATACTCGTAGGACAGGAGCGCCGAGCCGGTCTCCCACCGCGTCCCGAACAGGTGGGACGCCAGCAGGTCCTCGCCCCCGCCTTGCGCCGCAGAGGCGCGCAGCCGGGTTTCCTGACCCTCATAGCTCCGCCGCAGGATGACGTTCACCACGCCGGCCACCGCGTCAGATCCATACAGGGCCGAGGCGCCGTCGAGCAGCACGTCCACGCGCTCGACCGCTCCACCCGGGATCGCCGAGACATCGGCGAACTCCCCCTTCATTCCGGTCCCCGCCAGGCGCCGCCCATTGACCAGAACGAGCGTCGCGTCCGCCCCGAGCCCTCGGAGGTTCACGCCCGTCGCCGTCGAGGTGTTGCTTCCTAGCGAGTCGGCGCCCAGCAGCAGGCTGTTGGGTGTCGCGTTGCCCGAATAGGACTGAGGCAGCCGAACGAGGGCGTCGGCGACCGTGGCGTCGCCGCGCCGGTCGAGGTCCGAGCGCGAGATCACGGTCACGGGGGACGGCGATTCCCCGGGGCCTCTCAAAAGCGTCCCAGTGACGACAACCTCGTCGATGACGGTGGCGTCGTCGGTCGCCGCCTGCTGCGCCGAAGCCCGGCGCAGAACTATCACGCCCGGCCGACTGCGCGACCAGACGACGCCGCTTCCGGCGAGCAGGCGATCCAGCGCCGTGTCCGGCGCATGCCGTCCGCTCAGTCCCGGTGTCCGAAGGCCGGCCACGAGGTCGGCGGTATAGAGCATCTGCACATTGGCCTGCCGGGCGTAGGCGATGAGCGCCGCGTCCAGCGAGCCGCTGGAAATATTGAACTCGCGGGCCTCTTGGGCCTGCACGTCGGTGGCGAAGGCCACGGCGGCGATGGGCACGAGCGCGACGCCGGCAAGCAGGCTTCGGGTGCAGATGGTCATGAGTTAGGTCCTCTCTGACGCAACGGCGCGTCGAACAGGAGACGCAGGGCCGTCATCTCATCTGAGTTGGAGCCTGAAATTTTTATCCGCCGACGGATCGCGCGGTGAGGCGGACGCCGCCGTCGGCCTGCGGCTGGGCGGTCAGACCGAAGAGATCCGAGACGGCCGCGACGAAGGCGTCCCTGTCACCCGTGGCGAAGGAGCCGTTGACCGCGACCTCCGATGCAGGCCCGGCCGCCAGGACAATCTTGTCCGGAAGGTAGCGATTGACCTCGGCGACGGCGTCGCGCAGCGGCGTGCCCCGGAAGACCAGGTGACCCTGCGACCAACTCGTCTCGACCGTCGCATCGACAGCAACCGGCGCAGGGTCACGACGCGATGTCTGGACCTGTTGCCCCGGGGTCAGGCGCCAGTTGCGGGTCTCGGCCTGGACATCGGTGACCGCGACCGATCCCTCGACGAGGGTCACACGCGCCCCGGTGGATTCGCGCCGGACGTCGAAGACGGTGCCCAGGGCCGTGACCTCCGTGCCCCCGGCCTCGACCCTGAAGGGGCGGGTCGCATCGTGGGCGACGGTGAACAACGCCTGACCCTGTTCGAGCACGATCCGCCGTTCGCCAGAGGCGAACCGCACCCTGATCCGCGTGTCCGTATCCAGCCGGACCTGGGTCCCGTCGTCGAGCGCGACGACCCGTTGGCCGCCGATCTCCGTTTCGTACAGGCCTCGCGTGGGCAACCAGAAGACCAGCGCTAGCGCCAGGGCGGCCACGGGGACGAGGACGACCGCGACCGGGAAGAGCCGTCTGGACCATTCGCGTTTCGTCCTTGGCCTTGAGGTCCGCAAGGTGGCCTGGGTCAGGTTCTGGATGTCGCCATCCGACGAGAGGGATCCCGTGCTCCGCCAAAGACGCTCGACCTTGTGATAGGCCTCCACGTTGCCAGCGGTCTCGCGCCACGTCTTGAACGCATGGAGCGTGTCGGCGGACACGGGGCGTTCCCCGAGTCGGACATGCCACTCGACCGCTTCACGGTCCGCAACGCCTGTCGCGCTCTGCGGGTCGCTCATGGCGTTCCCCATCGGCTACAGCCGCAACTGGGCTGCGCAGTACTCGAGCGCCTTGATCATCCGCCATTGGACCGTGGTCACGGGGATGTTCAGCCGCTCGCCTATCTCTTGATACTCCAGATGCGCGAAACGGCTCAAGACGAACACGTCCCTTAGTCGGGGCGGCATCGTCATAACGATCTGCTTGAGAAGGACCATGTCGATCTGAGAGGCGGGATCCACGAGCGGATCAGGGTCCAGCCGATCGTTGGCCCCGAGAGGCGCTGGCCCCCGCCGCCTGGCCTTATCAATGATCAGGTTGTCGACGATCTTCAAAAGCAGCGCCTTGGGATGCTCGATCAGACCCTTGCGACTGTATGGCGCGGCCCGGATCCAGGCCTCCTGGGCGAGGTCCTCGGTTTCGTCGCCGAAGCGCTGCCTCAGCCGCGCCGTGAGCCAACCGGAATAGGCGCGATAGAGATCGTGAAGGCCGTGATCGGCCTCCTTGTCTCCCACACCTCCAGTTCGATCCGACACGGGCTCGCCTCCAGATGATGAGGCGAGCCCGGCCGAAGCACCGGGTGTTGAGACCATGCTTGAGGCATGCGCCGACGCCTTTAGCCCCCAAGTCGTTGTCCGAGGGGCCTGGACATACGCGCCAGCCACACCGCTGCCGCGGAGCGAAGATGTAGAATGATCGTCTCAAGCGAGGTTCTCACGCCTCGGCGCCGCCCGAAGGCGACGCACTCAAAGCTTGAATCATGGCGGCGGGGTTTGCAAGCGGTGGCGCATTGGGTGCGCATGTCATCCACGACAAGCCAGCCGCGCGAGCCTCACCGCGCCTAAGCGCCCCATCGGGACACGCGCGTCTTGTCTGAATTCGCTGTCGCGGTCTTCAGGCGGTGAACGGTCTCATCGATGCGACCTTGCGTATCCGATCGACGACCTCCTTCGCCGCTCGCTTGGCCTCCCCTCGTTTCATGCCCTTTCGGCGCAGCTTCAGGGCGGTGTGGGCGAGGAAGAGCCGGTCCCAGGTCGCCTTGAAGCCCGTGTCCGCCACCTCGACGATGATCTTCGGCTTCTGTGGATCGTCCTTGAGACGATCCCCTGGCCGGCCAGGTTGCACATAGAGGCCGCGATTCTGGAGGATCTGCTCCACGATGACCCCATGGTTCTTGTTGAGATCGAATTCCACCATCACCACTGCTTCCACCGGGCGAAGAAGGGTCAGGATGAGGGTCACCGTCTCCTCACGGTGCGGAAGCCTACCCCACTGGACCCGGACGTCTCCCGGCGGCCCATGGTCGTGAGCTGCGATCGCCGCGTCGATATCGGGACGCTCCGTGGTGTCGAGGATGACCAGGGGAAACATCCGACCGTCGCCCACCCCCACGGTGGCGAGCGATCCGTCGGCGATGATCGGCGCGATCAGCTTCTCGTGGCTATGGTTCAGGGCGATCATCGCCTTGCGGAACGCTCCGATCATCGGAGACTCCAGGTCAGCATGTGGGTCTCGAGCGTCGTCTTCTCCTGATGCGTATCGGTCGCGACCAGCTCGTAGCCCTCGATGGTCGAGCCCTTCAAAAGGTCGGCGGCGACCGCGAACCGCACCCAACCTTCGACGGTGTGATGGGCGTCGATGCGCAACGGCATCAGGAGCATCGGCACGCTCTCGTCGGCATTGGGGATCGCCGGCGCCAACAAGGTCAACGGAATCTCGCGGCGGTGGCGGATGCACAGTTCCAGCCCGGCGACACTGTTGGCTGTGTCGGTTGGGTTGGCGATCTGGAGGTGGATGGCGAACGATCTCTTCCCGTCGATGTCGGAGACCTTGGAGTCGATGAGGCGGAGATCCAGCCGGGGCGCGCGACGGGCTTCCTGCCGCTCCGCCAGTCGCTGAGCGCGGTGCGCAGTGATCCAGCTCATGATCGCAACGACAAAGGCGGCGAGGGAGACGAGACCGGTCGCGATGGCGATCACGTCAGACGAGGTGAGACCTTTCATCCGATCGCCTCGCGCTTGCGGGCGATGCGCACTTCGGCAGCCGCATCCTGTGACGCCCTGAAAGGCCCATAGTCGGCCGAGATTTCCCCGAGGCGAGTGTTGTTCTCCTCATCGCCGACGATCTGGGTGAAGGCGACTCCCAGGGCGATCCCGATCATCAGGATGCGATCGAGCGTGTCGGCGATCCGCTCGGGATCCTCGGGACCGACCAGATAGCCGTTCCAGCTCTCACCGTCGTCAGCCATCCTCATGTGCCGCTGCAGGGACTTGCCGGAGGGGTGAACGGCATCGTCCGACATCACGCGATAAAGGAGGTACAGGTGTCCCAGAGGGCCGAGCTCCGCGAGCTTCGAGATGTTCAGGTTCGACACGGATCCGATGCTGTCCACAACATCCTGAAGCATCGCGGCGTCCGCGGACATACCGCTGCGGAGGATCGTTTTCGCCTGCCCCTTCTTGGCGGCGGCGGCATCCTCGATCATCACCGCGCGCGCCTTGTCCGGATTGTCGTGAAGCGCGGCCATCAGCAGGGTGTTCTCCAGCAGTCCGCGCGCCAGTGTCCGCGCCTCAACATCCATGCCGCGTTCGGCCATCAGCACCGCTCCCTGCAACTGGGCGCAGGACCGATGCAGGAGAAGCAGGGCCATCGGCTCGCGGTCGAACGGCATGCCCCGCACGGTTTCGCAGGCCGCGGTGGCGGCCTTCTGAAGGCAGGCATTGAGGGCTTCGACGAGTTCGAACCCGAGGGCGTTGCCGTTCCGCCTGGCCTGGATGCGGTCCGAGATCGCCGTCGACAGAAAGCCTGCTTCGTTGAAAGTCGTCATGCTGCGGATAACACGGTCGTCCCGTCTTGAAGGCAAGGGTCGTCTCTCCCTACCTAGGATTCACGCCCAGGGCGCACGGGGAGGGACTATTCGGCGGGATGACGCAGCAAGGGTTCAGCGCGAAGGACATGGTCGGGGCCCGCGCCTTGTTGGCGTGGTCGCAAGCTGACCTGGCCAAGGCGGCGAATATTCACCCCAGCGAGGTCGCTGACTTCGAGCTCGATCGGCGTGAGGTCAGGCCTGCCGCCATCGAGGCCATGACTGAGGCGATCGCAGACGCCGGCGTCCGGAACGACGATCAAGGCCTCAGCCTCATTGAAGATCCCGCTGCGCCGACCCCCTTCTCCGGCGGGAACCCGACCCGCTTGATCGAGGCTTCCGACCTCGTCGTCTGGGCCGACAGCCGCGACGGCCAGGCTGGCATGCCCGAGCTTCTGAGCCGTTTGATCCGCGCCGAGCGCGGGGTCGCCGCCAGAGTTCGATTCCCGTCCGGCGACAGCGTCGCTCAACATGGCTGGGACGGCGAGGTCCGCGTTGTCGGCGCGTCGGTCAGGATTCCGGATGGCCAGTCGGGGTGGGAAACCGGGACCGACCAGAACAAGAAGTCAAAAGCCGATGGAGACATAGAGGCCCGAACGACGGATCACGGCGACCTCGACCCGGCGGATACGACGTTCGTCTTCGTAACGCCCCGTCGTTGGGCAAAGCAGAAGGACGTCTGGGCCAAGGCGCAGCGCGCCAAGCGCATCTGGAAGAACGTCCTGGCCTATGACGCCGACGACCTGGTGGACTGGATCGAGTGCCATCCCGGCGTCGGCCAGTGGCTCGCAGTCCGCCTTGGCAAGCGCCCTAGAGATCTGAAGTCACTCGCGGACCTCTGGGCGGACTGGTCGGGCGCGACCCAGGTTCCGTTGAGCGGAGAGCTTACATGCATCGGACGCGACGAGGATGCTGCGGTCGTCCTGCGGTGGCTTTCGGCCCCCGCCTCAGAGCCGCTGTTCGTTCAGGCCGAGTCCGTCGAAGAGGCGGCGGCCTTTTTCCATGCGACGATCGAGATGTTGCCTGATCGGTACTATCGCGCCGTGGAAACCCGCGTCCTGGCGCCGGAAACATCGGCAGCGGCGGCGGAGCTTGCCGACGGCCTGACGCCGCTCATCCTCATCCTCAACGAGACGGAAGCCGGCGTCGCTCAGCGGCTCTCTCGAAAGGGCCATTATATCTACGTCGCCCTGGGCCCGAACTCGGAGGCGCCTGACTCAGCGCGTCGGTTGGCGAAGCCGACCCGGAACCAGCTGCAGCAAGTGTTGGAGCGGATGGGCCTCGAGTACGGCCAGGCGCAGAATCTCTCGCTCGACGCCGGCCGTAGCCTCGCCGTCCTTCGCCGTCTCATGCCTGCGGCACCGGGCAGCCGTCCATCCTGGTCGATCCCGCAGCCGCCTCGTCCGATGCTGGGTGCGCTTCTCGCCGGCGGATGGCTCGAGACGCTGGACGGCGACAAGGCCGTCATCGAACAGCTGGCCGGCGTCCCGTACGAAGAGGCCGTCAGAGCGCTCGGGCCATACGCGACCGCTCTGGACGGGCCTCTGCGCAAGCGCGAAGACGCGTGGCGACTGAAATCGCCTCGCGACGCCTGGACCCTCCTCGCGCATAGTCTGACGGCTCCGGACATCGACCGCTTCCTGTCCGTCTATTGCGAAGTCTGCGCCGAGATCGATCCGACATGGGACATGGCGCCGGACGAGCGCTGGCTGGCTCCCATTCGGAACATCCACCCGCGTTTCTCGTCATTCCTGAAACAGTCGATGACGGAAACGATGGCGCTTCTGTCGTTGTACGGCGACCGGGCGGGTCTGGTGGACGGCGTCGAGGCGAAAGTCGCCAGGTCCCTCACCACAATTCTGGACGGCGCCACGGAGGCGATCTGGTGGTCCCTCGGACCCGTCCTGCCGAAGCTGGCGGAGGTCGCGCCTTCGGCCTTCCTTGGCGGCATCGAACGTGCGCTCGGCCCGACGCCCAGCCCACTGATCGCCTTCTTCGAGCCCGAGACGTCGACCCACACCGTCACGCGGCTTCCCCAGCTGATGTGGGCCTTGGAAAGACTGGCCTGGGATCCGGCTCTTCTGCCTCGGGTCGCCGACGTCCTGGCGCGGCTCGATGCGCTGGATGGGGGCGGCAACAACGTCGCCCGTCCGAAGCAGGTTCTCACCACGATCTTCCTGTCGTGGTCTCCTCAAACCCACGCGACGCTGAAGCAGCGGCTGGCCGTCATCGACGGCCTGCGCAAACGACATGGAGACATCGCCTGGGATCTCATGATCTCACTCCTGCCGCGCTCGCACGCGATCACGATGCCGACGTCGTCTCCGCATTGGCGCAAGGCCGCGCCAACCGACCGCGAGGCGTCGCCTGAGACGGTCGTCCACGACTGCGTCGTAGAGGTCTCAGACCGGCTGATCGAGGATGTCGGCAATCGGCCAAAGCGTTGGAAGGCTCTGCTCAAGGCCATGGAGCTCCTTCTGCCCGACGCTCGGGCTGGGATCGGCCAGAAGTTGCTGGAGGCGGAGCCGACGATCATCGGCGAAGAGGATCGCGACTTCACGCGCACGGCCCTTCGGAAGGTCCTGGCTCGCCACCTGGAATTCCAGGACGCGGACTGGTCGATCCCGGCGGATGAATTGACGGTCTTCCAGACCACCCTCGAGCGGTTCAAACCCGAGGATGTCCTCTGGAGGCATGCCTGGCTGTTTTCCAACGGCACCGGCTGGATGGGTTCCGTGCGCGAGTGGCGTCAGTCGCTGGACGAAGCGACCGCCGCCCGTGCGGCGGCCTTCGAGGAGATCGTCGAGGTGCGCGGAATCGACGGCGCGCTGGCCCTCCTCGACCGATGCGATCAACCCCGGTGGGTGGGAGAGGCGGTAGCGCACTCGCCCGCCGCAGCGTCCTGGCGGTCAGACTTCATCGAACGCGGACTGGCCTCCGATGACGGGCCGCTCTGGCAGGCCGCAGCCGAAGCGATCGGCCTTCTACGCGAGAAGGAAGGCGGCGCCGATTTCGTCACCCGCCTGCTGCCGGCGCCGGCCCCCCAACTTGACGAACGCGTGGTCGGACGCCTGCTCCACTTCCTCCCGGCGCGCCCCGAGACCTGGTCGGCGGTCGCGGCCTACGGCCTCTCGTCAGAAGATCGCTACTGGCGTACTCTCGCGGGGTGGGCGGTGGCTGAGACCAAAGAGGAAACCGAGCACGCGATCCGGCGCTTCAACGTCGTCGATCGCGCTCGTGACTCTCTCCATCTGATCGGAAGCCGCCTTGAAGTCGACCTCGATCCAAAGCTGATCGTCGAGACGCTCCACTTGGCGCTGAAGACGATGAACCAGGCGAGCGAGGACACGAACGAGCCGGTGATGCGGCTCCACTACCTCACGCGGATCCTCGCCCACCTCGAAAACCATCCCGAGGTGTCGGACGAAACCTTGGTCCTGCTCGAGTGGTACTACTTCCACATGCTGCGGTACTCCGAGCGACCCAGCCCGGCTTTACACCGCGAACTGGCGAGGAACCCGGACTTCTTCCTCCAGGTGCTGACCATGGTCTTCCTGCGGGACGACGACGGCGGCGGCGCAGACGAGGACCTCCCGGGCGGACCCGCGACGCCGGAACAGCGGGCCGCCATGGCCCGGCACGGCTACGATGTGCTGGATGCTTGGAACCGCATCCCCGGCGCAGACGACAAGGGGCGGATCGACGGCGCCGAACTCGAGCGGTGGGTCACGGAAGTGCGCCGCCGCGCGTCGGAACTGGGACGCAGCCTGCCGGCTGACCTCCGGATCGGCCGCATCCTCGGGATGAGCGCAAAACCAGCCGGCGAGGTTTGGCCTCCCATCGCCATCCGCGAGATTCTCGAGAGCGCAGGATCAGAGACCCTGGAGGATGCTTTCGTCTCGGGTGCGTATTCATCGCGCGGAGTGATCACCCGTGACCTGAGGGAAGGCGGTCGCAAGGAGCGGACGCTGTCTGACCGCTACAGAGATCACTCGTCGGCGATGGCGTCAGACTACCCCGTCACCGCCCGGCTACTGAATGACATCGCCGATATCTACGACGGGCGGGCGAAGCGCGAAGATGACGAGGTCGAGGAGCGGAGCTGGCACTGAGATGCCAGCCGAGCGTGATCAGCTTGCTGCGCCTCGAAGCTGATTGAGGCGCTCGCGGCAGACTTCGGCGACGACGGCCCCGAGGCGGCGGGCCGAAATCGCCAGCATTTCGAGGTCTTCCCGGCTGACATCGTACTGGTCCGAATAGCGGGCCTCGACATAGGCGCGCTTCAGCGTCTCGAACCGCCGCCGTTCGGCCCGCTGCTCACGCGGCCACGCCTCGACAAGGCGCTTGTCGATGTCCTCGGCCAGCGACCTCAGGAACTTGATGTTGTGGGACCGCGGGAAATAGAACGTGTGGACGAGCAGGAAACAGATGTAAGCCGCCTCCACAGTCTGGTGGAGTTGGAACGCTGCGTTCTTACGCCTCGAAAGCGTCGACTCCTGCGCCAGCAGGTGCGCGACGGTGTCGAGCCAGACTTCAATGTCCGCCTGCTTCGTATCGAAGTACCGCTGCGCCATCTCCAAGGCGTCAGCCGGCGTCATCGGCTTGGGAGTCGCCAACGGATGGCCCGGCAGCTCGTAGAGCATGACCCCGTCGCGGGCGATGTCGGTCCAGAAGTATTCGCCGCGTCCGAGAGCCTGGTTCACCTCGGCGAGGTCGTGCACGATGATGTTGACGATCCGGCCAACCGACGGGTCGTGGAGGATCTTATTCTCGGCCTCCCACCAGTAGTCGGCGATGTCGGTCAGCTTGGGGTGGCTGACGATGACCAGCAGATCAAAGTCCGAGAGGTAGCCGTTGTCCGGTTCGTCCACCCAGTCGGTGCGGGCGTAGCTGCCGAACAGGATGATCTTGAGGACCTTGCCGCCCTTGCGCCAATCCGACGTGCCGCCCGCGCCTTTCCGGAGCGCCGCTTCGAACTCCGTCAGCAGGGTCGCGCGGACGTGCGCCAGCTCCTGCTGCTGACGTTCGGGGAGATGGTCGAGGGTCGTTTTCATCGCGATGACTCTAGCGAGAAATTCGCGTTCTGCCGGATATATTTTGGCCGACCGGCACAGATACCCACGAAGCTAGGCTGGAGGCCGCACAACCGTTAGTCTCACTCCGAGAGCGGCGGTCACGCCGGTGGGATCATCGCTGAAAACCACCCTAGAACCTGCCCCTCGCGCCACAGAGGCCGTCGCCAGGGAGCCGCGCATTCTTCGAGTCTTCGCCCACCTCGCCAACCTCACCCAAGGACTGGCCGCACTTCGAAAGCCGTCGCTCCAGCGGATCACGACACGGCTCCACCGCGAGCATCTCCGGCGGAACGTCGCGTCCGCCGGGCTGCGGCATGGATCGGGCCGTCGCATGCTCGCGTTCGTCCGTCGACACTGGCGGGTGTCGCTCCTTGTGGCGATCGCCCTCTACGGCGTTGTCGGCACGATCACCGCCCTTGTGCCGCCCACCGATTACGGACCGCAAATACCGGGCGATCTGGCCGACTATTTCCGCGATCTCCAGACCATCAACCTGGCCCTGCTGGGCGCGCAGGCGACCTTGCTGGGCCTGGTCTATCCCCTGGTGATCGCCTTGGTCGGAATGCTGTTTGAGACGCGGTCCTCGACCGGCCACCGGCTTCAGATCTATTTCTCCGAGACCGAGGCGGCTTCCGTAGGCGGCCTGGCGCTGACCTACATCGCCTTCGTGGCCCTGCAGTCGCTCCTCTACGCCCAGCTCGAGCTCAAGGTCGTCGGCGCGATCACCGTGCTCAACGTGATCTGGTTCGCCATCAATCTCCTGGGCCTGGCCTTCTTTGTTCTGAGAAGCCTGGATTTCATCCAGCCGACCCGCCGCGTTCGACTGACGCGGAGCTACATCGCCAACATCGCCTGGCGCGATCAGTTGCGCGGCCTGATGCTCGCGAACCGCTGGGTGAACGCCGCGAGGTACAAATATCTGCCCGAGGACGCGGCCGAGTCCGAGTTCACCATCACGCCTTTCATCAGCGACGCCGACCTCGTCGCCCGCGAATTCTCCAGCCCACGCCGGCTGCGTGACATCCGCTTCGGCGTACTGTCCGTGGCCCTCAAAGCCAGAACGAAGCGCGCTTCGGCCGAGGACAAGGAAATCCGCACGACGTTAGCGGGATGGCCCGGTCAGGACTACGCCAGCCGCGCGGTCCTGGTTCGAGGCGTGGGTGAAGCGAGCTGGTCCGAACGCCGGCTATTCCTCGCCGCCTTCCGGTTCGGTCCCGTCTCACACGCGGACCCAATCCCGACGACCGAGGGCCTTCTGGCGGAGGGCGCCGCCGATCTCGTCTCGCTGTTCGATGCTGGTCGGCTCGATGATTTCAAGGCGCGCCTGAGGGAACTGCTCGAACAGCACGCGCTCTACTATCAGCTGGCGCAAACGCCCCAGAACCCCGGCGACCCACCCTTCAACTACGGCGCCATGGACGCCGGTTTCCAATCGCTCGCGATGGAATGGGTGCGCGCCTACATCCCCTTGCTGGACCGTCTTGCGGAACGGCTGAGCAGCGACCCCAAGTTTCTGGAGAGCGCGGCCTCGCTTGCCGCCCGGCTTCAGCACCGTGTTGGGAGCGCTCCGCACGAAGCGACCCGCGCATTGTTCTTCCCGACCATGTATCTGGTGCGCGGCCTGCTCCTCACCGCGACGCGCAGTCGAACCCTGTCGCCAGGGACGACGCCCGAGCCGACCTTCGCGTTCTCGGGTCCGAAGGCGGACGCCTATACCCGCGCCTGGCAAGATGTTGTCGGGGGCTGGGAGACCTTCGCCGAAGCTCTCGCTCCGCTCGGGACCAGCAAGCCGGCGCCAGGATGGCCCCAGATCCGGGCCCTGGCGCCGGGTTTGGCGCGACATCTGCGCGACACGGCGATGATGGTCGCCGTGGCGGCTCAATCCGGCGAGACCATCGCCATCCGCTGGACCATCGATCTCATGCTCAAATGGGACGAGCGCAATCGGCGGATCTGGCCGACGTCAAGCCAGGGTTGGGCCGTCGGGCGCGCACTGCCTACTCTGGAGCTGACGTCCCGGGAATGGGAGGCCGTGCCCGCCTCTCTCTACCGTCACGACGATCGCCCCGCAGAACCGATCGATGTCTTCGACGCGGCGATCGAGAACGCCTGGCGAGACACCCTTCTGGTGCTCGTCTGCAGCCTGATCGGACGCTCCGTTTCTCCCGCTCCCGGCGTGGTGAATGACGGCGCGGCCATGGCCGCCTGCGCCCTGTTCCAGAATCGGGAGTTCGACGCCGGCGCCTCCTATCACCCGCGTTCCGCCCCGCTGGTCACGGAGGAAATCCTGCGCTCGATCCTCCGCCTCGTCGGCGAGTCCGGTCGTGACGACGCAGCCTACGGGCGGTCCATCGAGGAGCTCGCCGAGCAAATCAGCCGCCTGGAGGGGCCGAACTACATCTCCGGTCGGGTCTATGGGTGGTCGGGAGAGGCGTCTCTCTGGGGTCAGAACACGACCCATGGCCTGCTGATCGCCGCCAGCCTGAATACACTGCCCGCCGGAAGAACGGGCAAGATCGGCGTGTCGGGCACGATCAGAACCCTTCTTCTGCCAGCCTCCGATGAAGCGCGACGAGCGATCATCCGGCATCTGGAGGGAATCCGCGATGCATTGCCCGGGATCGATCGTGTCCACGGAGCGGGGATAGCGTCCGCACTGACCGCATCCGTGATCGATGTGCCCGAGCTCGAGACACGTCTGGACCGGGTGCGGGAGTGGTTGGAGGAATGCCTTTCGCTCATCCACGTCGCGCGTGAGCAGGTCCTGTTGTCCGCTCCAGTCGACACCGCCGCGCTGAGGGCGATTTCCGACGCCGCCCAAACCAAGGGCTTCTCCAAGGCAGAAGGGGCCTTCCCGGTATCGGCCTTCGCCGTGATCGATCAATCCTCCGACGCTCTGAAGCCTAGGGTCTATCGCCAGACGCACGTCCGCCGAGGAAGCTACGTCTTGCCCCCGATGGACGACCGGATGGGCAGCGAGGGAGAGTGGTGGGCGCACGAACTCGTGGGTCGCGTGGGCGAGATCGTGCTTCTCGATGTGCTCGAGGCCTCCACCCCGTCGCGACGATCCCCGCGCAGCGCAGCGACCTATTGGAAGGCTCTGTCCGAAGCGCTCGAGGCCGTGCGCGCGACCGGGCAATCACCCGTGGTGATCCGGCCTCATCGGCAGGACCCTAAATGTCTCTGGGACTGGACCCACGGCAGCGGCGATCGCCCATCGGACTTCGCCTTCGTGCGCCAGCCGAATGAAGACGACAGCTACGACTTCCATCTCAACGGTACGCCCGTCTACTCGTCGAGAGCCGCGAACGGAGCCACATGGGTGTTCGGCGTGGAGCGGCTGGATCGGCTGACGTTCCAATCCTTCGGCGAAGAGGGTCTGACGAAACTGACGCTGGAGCCGGATGCGGCGAATCCGTGGTCGGCCTCCCTGCGTCTTGAGTGGGCACGCAGGGTCCGCCTGTCCGACGGCCCGGCGTTCCGCATCTCGCACCCCAAGCCATCGTCGTGACAGCCCGGCGATCGCGTTCCCGCCATGGACGGCGCTCGGCCGTGTTCCTACAGTTGCCCCACCTGAATGTTCGGAAGGTCACGCAGTGACAGAGGCGCTCCTCAATCAACTGGTCGAAACGGTAGAGGCGCACTACGCCGCCCCCGAGGCGCCGCCGCTGCTCGCATCGCGCTTTGGGCATAGCAACAAGGCCCTCCTGAACGACCTGAAGGGCGCCTATGGCGGACTGCTGGCTGCCGTCCGGGCCGCCGGCGAGGACCGCCTCAGGATCGCCGACACCCGCCCCGGGCGGGAGGTCATCGCGCCGGCGGACCGGGCCGCCGATATCGGCAATGAGGTGCAGCAACTGTCTGCGACGGCGCGGGCGGCCGGCTCCAGTTTCGACAGTCTTCCGAAGTCCGTTCAGATCGCCTTCTGTGTTCGGACCGAGGCCGGGGAAGTCGTCACCCTTCGTGTGACCTCGCCCTACGACTACAAACGCATCAAGGCCGGTGAAATGGTTCGGCCCGGCTTCCGCATCATCGCGGAAGAATATCGCAAGCCCGGTCTCGCCCTCGCTTCAGCCACCGTCCAGGACAAGCAGGCTTTGTGGCGACAGTTCCTCGCCTGGGCCCAGCAGGAGCAGCTCGACCCTGCGACCTTCCAGGCCGCCAAGAAAGACAGCAACGCCCTGGCCCGGTTCCTCGCCGCCCAGCCTTCGGACATTATCGGCCGCATCGTCATTCCGGCCGATATCGCAGAGATGCTTCTTCGGCGGAGCTAGGCGTGGCGGGGAAGGTCAAGACCAAGGCGAAGCCTGTTTCGCGAGCGAAGACACGCGGCGTCGCCGGCCGAGCGCCGCTGCTTGTGCTCGCGGGCTTGCCGCAAGCCAGCGCCGCCGCCGCCGCGAACACGATCAACAACGACGGAAGGACGCCGTGGCGGGCGACTACGGTCGCCTTCCCGGATCGCGACCCCGTTTACGACGTCGCAGCCGTCGAGGAGCTCGCTGCTCAGGTTCTCGCCTATGCCAGGGAGAACTATCAGGGCGAAGAGAACCCGGTGAACCCGACCCGCATCGTTCTCGCCTATGTCGACGATGAGTGGACCCAACCGTTATGGGAGGTCTTCGGCAGCGCCGTCTTCCCGATACGCATGGCGGACCCTGGCTGGGAGTGGCCGGACGGTCGCCCATGGCGTTTTGACGCTGATGCCGTGCATGCAGCCGTGAACCGCGCACGCGTCACCGCCGAAAGTGAGGAGGTGAACGGCACCCGGCGAAGGCTCGAAGCCCATCGTCGCGACGATCCGTTGCTTCTGCCGGCCCGAAACTTCGAGCTGGCCCGAAATGCGGTGTTTCATGACCGCTTCCTCGCCCTGCTGGAGAGCGGGATCGCACCTGCGGACATCGCCGCGATCGACGAGGACGTCGAGCGCCGCAAGTTCCCGTTCAAGCATCTGCCGAAATTCTACGCCAAGACAGGCGGGCAGAATAAGAGCTTCGCAATCGACCGACGCGACCTCGTCTTTGCGAAGGCTCATGTGGGCCAGGACGGAGGGGTCCACGATATCCCTGCGGACGCCGAAGAGGACCTGACCGCGGCCAGGCTGCGTCGGGAACTTGAAAGCCGCTTCCGGTTCGGGACCCCGCTTCAGCCCCCCGGCTTTCAGCACGATGTTCAGAGGGAGTTCGGCACCCCTCTGGTCCGGGAGCGCATGTTCTGCATCGATCGCGGCCCGGTGCATGTGTTTGGGGATCACGCCAACGTCTTCGGCAGCGACATGATCACCGCACACCGGATCGAAGACGCCCAGAATGAGTAAAGGGCGGGTGCTGGTGCACCCGCCCGATACATAGTCGCGTTATCTTCGTTTACCGCCGATTCAGTTGAGGTCTCAACTGCGTCGGCCCCAAAGCTCCAAGGCCCTATGTCCCCAGTGCCCGGTTTCAACGGATCCAAGATCCTCGGCGACGGCGAGAGAGGTGTTATCCCCTCGTCAGTCCCGTGCACTTCCACCAAAAATGGCTCAGGTGCGAATTAGGATAACGCAAAAACCTGCGTACTATTTAGGCGCAAACCGCCTTCACGACAAGCCGCACGCTTTAAAGCGCGCTGTGGAGGTGCGCCGGGCGTTGAGAACATGTGAGATTCGCATGCGCTCACGCCTTTAGCCGAAGCCTGTACATACGCGTGAGCCGCACCGGGCGGCGCCATTCTAACGTAGAGACAGGCCGACAGGTAGGTCGCGGCGATCGTGAACCGTCGTCAGGCCAAGAGCACAGCGGCAGCCTCGGCCGGCGTATGGACCATGTAGTCCGGCACGGCGGCGCTGAGAGCCGAGGCCGCTCCGTATCCCCAGGACACGGCCATGGCGGCCACATGAACGTGGTGCGCCGCTTCGATGTCCCGCACCTCGTCGCCGACGGCGCAGACGCGGGCCGGTTCGACATCCAGTTTACGGATCAGGGAAGAGAAGCGCGCCCCCTTGCCGAACAGCGACGCGCCGCAGCTAAAGGCGGAGATCAACGCCGCCGATGGCCCGAGCACCGCGCGGACGTTCTCTTCGCTGTTGGAGCTGACCACGGCAGACCGGACGCCGCCGTCATGCAGCCGCCGCAGAAGATCGGGGACGCCTTCGAACAGCGCGATCTGGTGCGCCTCATCGGCCATTCGCTTGCGCAAATCGGCGGCGATCCCCGGCAGGCGGAGCGGCGACACGCCCAACGCCTTGACGACGTCTCGGGTCGGCAGGCCCCGAAGACGTTCGATCTCCGCCACATCGGGAGACCGGAAACGATGAGCCTCGGCGAGGCTCGGCAGCTGGGCGATGAACCATGCCGCGCTGTCGGCGAGCACGCCGTCGAAGTCGAACAGGACGAGTTTGTATTGGGCCATTCGGATCGCCATAGCGGGAATACGGTCGGCGGGCACGGGGTCCCGCCCCGCTACGTCCCGCTGGCGATAAGAAACAGGGTGAATGGGGCCGTTAACGGCGACGCTTAAACGAGCCTTCAGCGCCTCGCACTAGGTGTCGGGAATGAGCTTCCCCGTCGCCAGACCCGATCGCCGCATTCTCGCGCGCCGCCGGTGCGCCGAACAGTGCGTCATCGAGTACGGCCAGGGAGAGACAGCGCCCGGGGTGCTGCGCCAGCTCGATCTGCACGGCGCTCGCGTCAGATTGCTCCAACGGGGCGCCTCGCTCTCGGGCGATGTCCGCATCCTCACGCAGGCCGGCGACGAGGTTTTCGGCGCGACGGCCTGGCGCATCGGCGACGTGCTCGGCGTGCGGCGGCACTCCCGATCCGAAGCCAGGATCAGGGCGCTCGGGGCAAGCTGAACCCCGCACTAGACCCAAGGCGCTAGAAGTCGAAGCCAAGCTGACCCTCTGCAATGACAGGGCCGCTCCGACGCCGGGGGCGCGACTTCGGCTTGCTTCCTCGCGGTGACGGCGACGGGTTCGGCTTTGCCGTCGGCGTCGCGATGACGCGGTCTTCGCGAGGACGGGGCGGCGTCGGCCTGATCGGTCGTGTCGCCGGCTGGGGTTCCGGTGCCGTGGAACCGCGGCTCTCGTTCCAGCGGGCGATATCGCGCTCGCGCCAGGCCACCCGTCCGGGCGAGATCGACACCGGCTCCGGAAAGTCTCCGGCCTGACGCATGCGCCAGGCGGTCGTGCGGCCGAGGCCCGTCAGGTCCCGGACCTGCCGCCAGCCCAGGAACCGCTCGAGCCCGTCGTCATGGGCCATGACGCTGCTCCAGAAGCGCCGTCGCGCGATCCCCCATGACCGAGGCGAGCGCCGCCGCATCGTTGGCCGCGTCCAGGGGATCCCGGCTCCACCAGACCAGCAGCACGGCCTTGAGCGGATAGCTGACCGTCGGATCGTTCATCAGGGTCTCGAGACTGGGGCGGGTGGTCGTCATGGGGTCGCCTCCCGACGCCGGGCCTCCCGCCGCAGCCGCTGGCGCTCGCTGGATGAGGCGGCGGGCGCCGTGATCTGGGCCTCGGCCCAGGTCTCCAGCAAGTCCAGCGGGTAGTAGGGCTTGTTTCGGATGTGCCGGCACGGCGGGCCGCCCGACCCGGTCGAATAGGCGCGCGCCAGGGTCGTCGGCTTCATCCGGATGCCTTTGCCCTCCAGGAATACGGACGCCTCCGCGCGGGTCAGGAGCGTCTCCCGGGGCGACGACGCGGCCGCCTCCGCGCCGTCATGAGGGGCCGTCGCGAAGGTCACAGCCCGGCCTCCGCCGGGACGCATTCCCGCGACGATCGCACCCCGCGCCCCGCCGTGAGCGCCAGGTAGCAGTTGATCACCGAGACGACGTAATTCTGGGTCTCGGTGATGTTCGGGATCCGGCCCAGCCGGGCGACCCGATCCGGTCCCGAATTATAGGCCGCGAGGGCAAGGCGGAGGTCGCCGAAGCGGAGGATCTGCCGGGCCAGATAGTCGGCCCCTCCCCGCAGATTCTCATAGGGATCGAAACGGTCGCGCACGTCGAGATCCGCGGCGGTGCCCGGCATCAGCTGGGTCAGGCCGCAGGCGCCGGCGTGAGAGCAGGCCTGGGCGCGATAGGCGCTTTCCACCACGACCAGGGCATGGAGCAGCTTGCGATCCAGACCATGCCGGTCGGCCGCTTCGGCGATGGCGTCGGCGAAGGGCTGGTCAAGGTCCGCCAGACGAACGGCCTCGAGGCCAGCGGCCTCCGGTGCGGGTGCTTCCGGAACGACGCCCACGAACAGGTCGCCGCCGGCCGGACGCCAGTCGACGCGGGTCTGGGCCGCGACCGGCGTCGCCGCCATGGCGATGACGGCGGCAAGAGGAAGAAGGTGGCTCACCATGTCAGGGTCTCCCGATAGACGCCCTCGATCTGGGCGGTCCTCACCGGCCCGAAGTACCGGCTGTCCAGGCTGGACGGCGTATCGCCGAGCAGAAGTCGTTCGTCGGCGGCGAGCCTGCGACAGCCTCGCCAGGCCGGAAGCGCGACGCCCGCGCTATCCCGGGCGTGGATGCGGACGGTGCGCATCGGCGCGATCAGCCACCGGCCGTCCGAACACACCATCTCGCCGCCCGTCGCCGCCACCCGTTTGATCAGCCGCACCTCGCCGGGCATCCCCTGGCGCGAGAGATAGGGCCGCACGATCTCGGGCTGACGAATGGCGACCACCGCGCCGCGCTCGATGTCCCGGGCGTCGGCGCGGACATAGACGCCCCGAGGCAGGCTCGGGCTCTCATTGATCAGGGCGACGGCGGGCCGCTGCGCCGCGACCCCGCCGACGGCGAAGAGGCCGACGGCGGGCGCGACGGCCGCCACGAGAAGACAACGAAGACGGGTCATCGGCGGTACGGCTCCAGAATGAGGTCGCGGGTGATCATCACCCGAACCGGAGCCCCCGCCCGGACCCTTATGGACGGCTGGACGCCGAGCTCGCGATCGACGAGCCGTCCGCCGACCTGGGAGGCCTCGATCGAGGCTGCGCTCCCCGCACTGGCGGCGAACGAGCGGTCCTCGGATCCGCCGCGCGCCAGTTCGCCCAGGGTCGTGATGGCGCCCGCGAACAGGGTCGCCACGCCGAGCGGCAGAAGCCTTCGATCCACCTCTCCCCGCACGCCGACCGCGCCCTGCGCGTCCACGCCCGGTTCTTCGGACAGGATCAGGCTCTTGCCGTTGGGAAGGATCAGCCGATCCCAGACCAGGAAGGCCCGACGGTCGCCGTGGGCGCTCTCGCCTTCGTGGCGTCCGATCAGGCGCGTCCCCTGCGGGACGACGAGATGGCGACCGGTGATGGAGTCGAACACATTCTGGCTGACCGTGGCCACGACCGGGCCGGGACGCGAGGTGTCCACGGCCGTCAGCAGCACGCCCGGGATGATGGCGCCGGCCTTCAGCTCATAGGGGGAAACCGGCGCCAGGAGGCCGTGGGGACTGTAGATCGCGCCATAGTCCCGCATCGCCGGGGACGGCGGCGCATCCGATCGCCCGCCTCCGGCCGGAGCGGCGGCCCCGCTCGACGGGCCTCCGAAGAACAGCCCGGACGCCGCCGCCTGCTCCACCGGTCGCGGCCCTCTGGGCGTCGCGGCGTATGAGGGCGCCGGCACGCGAGCGGGCGGCGGCGAGGCGACGGGAGGTTCATCTTCCGGCGTGGCGCCCCGGCGCTCCGGCAAGGCGTCCGCCCGGGCGAGCCGGTCATAGCTCGCGGGCTGGTCGGTCACCCGCTCCGAGGGTCGAACGCTGCCCCGGGCCTCGCCCGCGCCACCGGCCTCGGCGGCGTCCCGGGCCTGACGCGTCATCTGCGGCTGGACGACGAAGGCCCAGGCGAGCGAGCCGGACACAAGCAGGGCGGCGACCATCACCGCGCCCTGGACGACGAGCTTGCGGATGCGGACGGCGCCCGGCCGCGGCGCCCGGCCCATCAGGGGCGGCGGAGGCGCCTTGGGCGTCGCTGTCGGGGTGGACGGAGGCGGGGCGACGTCGTCGCGAGGGGTGTCTGGAGAGAGATTGGGATCGGTCATCGGGCGGCTCCCGGAATGCGACGGATGCGGACGATTTGCGGACGACGGTCTCCGAGCCGGAGCTCGGCTTCGTCGAACAGCCTGTCGACGATCAGGACGCCGTCTGCCTGCCGGTAGTTGACCAGCTGGAGTTCCTCGCCGGCCCGGACGAAGAGGGCCGGCGCCTCATCGATCGAGGCTCCCGGCGACAGGGTGATGAAGGTCCGTGCGCCGTCATTGAAGACGGCGGTCGGAGCCCAGCGCGGGGAGCGGCCTCGCGCCTCGATCCTGTAGCGGGCGTCGAGGGGCCCCTGAGGCGTCGCCGCCTGCACATCGACCGGCGGCAGGCCCGACAGCGGGTCGGCGACCGGGCGGCTCGAGGCGGCGAAGCCATAATCCCAGGCGATGGCGGCGTTGAAGGCGTCGGCGGCGCCGCTGCGCAAGGTCAGGAGATAGACCCGCTGGCTGGTGGTCAGGACGAGGTTGGTCTCCAGACCCGCCTGCAGGGGTTTGATCAGGACATGGGTCCGGGCGGAGGCGCCGGCGCCCGACTGGCTCTCGCCGATCTGCCAGCGCACCGTATCCCCGGCCGCCTTGGCCGTGACCGTCTCGCCCGGCGCCAGGGTGAGGGTCGTGACCCGCAGGGGGGCGGTCCAGACCTCGTAGACCCGACCGTCGGACCAGCCGAACACCTGGACTCCGCCCACGAAGCCGTCGGCGCTGGAGGCGGCGCGAGCGGATCGATTGGCTTGTGCGATCGCGGCGCGTCCGGACGGCGTCTCCGGCGGCGGCGTCTCGGCACGACGTCGACGCGGCGGCTCCGCCTGGGCGACCGCCTCGAGGTAGGGTCGTGCGGTGGAGTCCGGCTCTACGGGAGGCGGAGCCGGGTCCGCCTCAGACGAAAGGACGGGCTCGGGCGCGACTTCGGGGGTCGGGACCTCGGGCGTGATCGCCTCGGCCAAAATGACGGGGTCGGCGTCCGGCCCTCGCAGCAGGGCGCAGCCGGAGAGCGCGATAGCGGCGAACGCCGAAAGGGCGGTCACGCTCAGGAAGCGTCGGGGGTCCATGAGACATCCTCGATCTTGAGGCCAAGGGGATTGCGCATCAGCTCGGCCTCGTTGCGCGGCGGCTGATGGGCGACGGTGATCAGGGCGCGCCAACGCTCGGCCCCGGCCTGCTGGCCGTTCACGAACCGGGTCTCACGCCATTGCAGGTCGAAGGTGCGGTCGCTGCGGCGGACCACGTTCAGCACCTCGACATTGACCGCCTCGCGGCCGGCCTCCGCGAACGGATCATTGGCCTGGGCCCAGTCGTTCAGAAAGGCCGAGGCCTTCGGCGTGAGGAGGTCGTAGGCGCGCAGCCAGTTCTGCCGGATCACGATCGGATCGATCGATTTCGACCGAACGTCCCGGATCCATTGCGCGAGGGCATAACCGGTCTGGGCCTCGGTCGGTTCGTACCGGCCGTCCAGGGCCGTGATCCTCTGGGTCTGCCCCCAGTCGGACACCTCCACGACGAAGGGCCGCACCACCGCCCGATCGGCCTGGACCCACCAGCCGGCGCCGAGAAAGGCCGCCAGCGCGAGGTTGGCCAGGGCGATACGGCGCCAGTTGCGGGCATGGGCGATGGAGAGCCCCATCCGGTCGTCCCAGACCTGGCCTGCCCTCTGGTAGGGAGTGGCCTCGGGCGACGCAGTCAGGGCGCGCTTGGGCTTGAAGAAGGGATGCATGCTCAATCCTCGGATCTGACGGTGGGCTTGAGGGCGCCGCTGTTCTCGCCGGCCGGCATCAGGGCGCGACCGGAGTTGGCGATAAAGAAGGCCTGGAGGGCGGCGGATCGGCCGGCGGCGCGTCCCCCCTTCGCGCCCCCGCCCAACGACCGGTCCTCGGACAGGGACGGCCGGGAACGGGTCTCAGCCTGGGGCCCGGCCTGGCCCGGAGGCGGCCCGGACGAATCCGGCTGAGGGGGCGGCGCCTCCGACGGCGCCGGGGTGGGAGAACTCGGGGCCGCCGCAGCGCCCGAGGTCGGCGCGGCGCCGCCGGTGGAGGGCGCCGGATCTCGCGTGCGCCCGGCGGGCCCCAATCCGGGTCCAGGGCCCGGTGATGGCCGCGGTCCGCCGCCCGAGGGCGCGCCTCCCGAGGAAGGGCCGGGTCCCGATGGTCGCGCCGCGGACGCGGCCCCGGCGGCGGATCGCGACGACCCGCCGATCGCCGCGGCCCGTCCGGCCATGGCGCCGACGCCCGCGACCCCGCCGGCGACGAGGGCTCCCGCCCCGGCGACGGCGAGCCCGCTGGTCAGGGCCGCGCCCGCCCCGAGGGCGGGGCCGCCGGTCACCAGGGCCGAGGCCAGGTTGGGGATGAAGATCGCCAACATCGCCAGCAGCAGGGCAGCGACCAGGATCGTGAGGGCTTCATAGATGTCGGGATTGGCGGAGGGCTGAAGCTGGTCGAAGATCGTCCGCGCGCCGGAGACGACGATGGCCAGGGCCAGCACCTTGAGCCCCGAGGAGACGACATAGCCGAGCGGTCGTTCGGCCAGGAAGGCGGTCTTGTTCCAGATGCCGAACGGCAGGAGGACGAAGCCGCCCAGGGTGACGATCTTGAACTCGAGCAGGGAGACGATGATCTGCAGGGCCAGGATGGCGAAGGCCAGCATGATGCCGATCATCGCCAGACCGAGAATCAGGGCGTCGGCCATATTGCCCATGACGTCGAGCGGGTTCTCGACCGGGGCCGGCGTCTCTCCCAGGGCCTTCACGATCTCCCAGCCCTGCTGAAGGATGGCTCCAGGGTTGAGGAACTCCTCGCGCGACAGCGAGCCTCCCCCGGCCGTCAGACCCAGCTCCAGAAACCCGGCGTAGAGGGTCTCGGACAGGGCCTGCCAGTCGTTGATGATCCAGGCGAAGGTGCCGATCAGCAGGACCTTTCCGAAGCCGGACGCCAGGACCTCCCTGTTGGGCGAGAGCGCCCACTGGATCCCTGTCAGGGCCACGACGAGCGCGATCAGCAGACCGAAGACACCGTTGACCGACCCGGACAGGGCGTCGAAGCCGGCGGTGACGGTGTTGGAAAACACCACCATCAGCTCGTTCGGGGTCTCCATTCCGGGGCCGGCCATGACAGCGCTCCTCAGTCCCGGGCGTGGGGCAAGGGGTTGAAGGACGGAGCGGCCGGCGTGGCGGTCCCCCGTTCCCAGAAGCGGCGGCGCGCCTCGATCGCGGCTTCGCGGTCGGCGGCCTGACGCGCCGCGCCCTCGGCCATCAGCCGGGACTGGGCCAGAAGCACGGTCCGCATGCTGGCCAGATCCTCGGCCAGAACGGACAGCATCTGGGTCGAGGACTGGATCGCGGCCGTCTCGCCCTCCGCCGCCTCGCTCGCGGCCATGGCCCCGCGCAGGCGGCCGTCGCGGCTCTGGGCCAGTCGCTCCAGCTCGGCCGCCGTGCGCGCCAGGTCCTCGGCGGTCCGGCGCGCGGTCGTGGACCGATCGGCGCCGAGGGCCGTGAGGTCCGAGAGGGAGAGATCGTCCGGATACAGATCCGCGAACTGCCGCTGAACGCCATCGAGGGTCGAGGCCGTCCCCCGGACCGTGCGCGCCAGCTCGCCGATGTCGCGCAGGGTCTCAGACGATCCCGCGAGATGGCTGTAGGGCGAAGCGGCGAGGCTGCGGGCCTGATTGGCCAGAGTGCGAGCCTCATTGGCGAGGCTCTCGATCTGCCTGGCGGCCGAGAGCATCGCCTCGACATCGGCCTTGGCGTCATACACCGCCCATTGCGCGCTCGCCGGCTGGGGCGCCGCCGCAAGGGTCAGCGAAAGCGCTGCAAGCCCGCAGAGCCAGCGTCGGCTATTCGGCCGCGAGACGATGGGCGACGGCCGGATCGAAGCTGTCGAAGACGTTGTCGACATGATGGACTCCCTTGGCTTTGAGGAATTCGCGGGCGAAGCGGTCAGGCCGCGGATCGGCCGGATCGAGAGCCGCCAGCACGCTCTCGATGAGAGTCTGGTCCTCGGGAGACGAGGCGCCGCAGAGGGCGAGCCCGGCTCCGCTGAGCTTGAGGTCGAAAAGCCGCCGCCCTTCGGGCTGACGCAGGTAGTAGGTGCGCTTGGGGGTGGCCCAGGCGATCAGCTCCAGCTGGCGGCGGTTGAGACCGAACATCCGGTAGAGGTCCGCCGAGGCCGGCTCGAGCGCGCGGGGGTTGGGCAGGAAGATCTGGGTCGGGCAGCTTTCGATCAGGGCCGAGGCGATCGACGAGCGCACGACGTCGTCGAGCGACTGGGTGGCGAAGACCACCGCCACGCCCTTCTTGCGGAGCGTCTTCAGCCACTCGCGGATACGGGCGGCGAACGCCGTCTCGCCGAGGAACAGCCAGGCCTCGTCGAGGATCAACAGGGTCGGCCGGCCGTCGAAGCCGCGCTCGATCTCGTGGAACAGCGCCGCGAGTACAGGCGCGACCGCCGACGGGGTCGCCATCAGGCTCTCGAGCTCGAAGCATTCGAAGGCGGCGAGCGTCTCGTCTTCCGGAGCGACGCCGTCGATCAGGGCGCCATGAGGCCCCTTGAGCGTCAGGGGCTCGAGAGCCGCGGCCACGGCCTTGTCCTGGACCAGGGCCGTGAAGACGGTCAGCGTCCGCTGCGCCACGGGGGCCTGGGCCAGGGCGCCGAGCGCGGCCCAGATCTCCTCGCGAATGCGCGGCGTCGGCTCGAGGCCCGCGAGCCGGACGGCATCCGCCAGCCACTCCGAGGCCCAGGCCCGTTCGCCGTCATCCTCGATGCGCGCCAGGGGCTGGAGGGTGAACGCGCCGCCGGGCTGGAGCGGATGCCAGCGCCCGCCGACCGCCAGGGCCGCGGCCCGCGCGCTGCGGCCCTTGTCGAAAACCACGACCCGCCCCTCGGGATAGCGGAACCATTGAAGGGCGAGGAAGGCGAGCAGCGCGCTCTTGCCCGAGCCGGTCGGCCCAACGACCATCGCATGGCCGACGTCGCCCACATGCAGGGCCAGCCGGAACGGCGTCGATCCACTGGTCCTCGCGACCGCGAGCGGCGGCCCCTGCAGGCGCGGGTCCGATGTCGGTCCGGCCCAGACCGCCGAGACCGGCAGGAGGTCGGCGAGGTTCAGGGTGGAGACCAGAGGCCGACGCACATCCGCATAGGGCTCGCCCGGCAGGGAGCCCAGCCAGGCCTCCACGGCGTTCAGGTCCTCGGTGCGGGCGACGAAACCCTGGGCGTTGAGCGTCGCCTCGATCGCCCGGGCCTGTTCCGCCGCCCGTTCGGGATCGCGCGCCATCACCGTGATCGTCGTGGTCAGATAGCCGTAGGCGCAGGCGTCCGAGCCGAGGGCTTCGAGCGCGCCGTCGCACTCGTCGGTCTTGGCCGCCGCATCCGTATCGAGGAGCGGGACCTCCTCCTTGGTGATGGCCTCGCGCAGGAGAACCCCGACCCCCTTGCGCTTGGCGAACCAGCGCTTGCGCAACTTGACGAGCTCCACCTCGGCGTCCGCCTTGTCCAGACCGATCCAGCGCGCGCTCCAGCGATAGGGGAAGGGCAAGGCCCCGAGGGCGTCGAGCAGTCCCGGCCGCGTGCTCGCCGGAAGCCCCCGCACCGAGACCACCTTGAGCGTCTGGCCGTCCAGTGTCGGAGACACGCCGCCGAGCAGGGGCGCGTCCGCCAGCCAGGCGTCGAGGAACATCGGCGTCGCGGGCAGCGCGAGCCGGACCGACCTCGGAGACACGCAGTCGTGCAGCCAGGTCAGGATCTCCACGTCGTCGAGCATCGCGACTTCCGGAAGGGCGTCGGCCAGAAGGTCGACGATCTGCGCGGTCTCGCGGGCGAAGGCGTCCAGGGCGGTGCGCCAGTCCCGGCTCGCCGGATCTGCGCCGTCGAACAGGACGCGCTCCACCCGGCGGGTCTGGTCCGCCGGCGGAAGCCAGGTCAGGGCCGCCCGATAGTCGGTCTCGTAGGCCGGCTCGCTGGTCTCGAAGAGGGAGCGGCGCTCGGCGTCGACCAGCCAGGCCGCGGCGATCTCGAACTCACTCGTGGGATAGGGCTGGGCGGGGCGGCGACGGGCCTCGACATGGAGGCACCATCCGCTGCCCAGACGCTTCAGGGCGTTGTTGAGCCGCGCTCGAACCGACATCAGCTCCAGGTCGGAGGCTGACTCCAGATCCGGCCCCCGGAACCGCAGGCCGCAGGTGAAGGAGCCGTCCTTGTTCAGCACCACCCCGGGAGCGACCATGGCCGCCCAGGGCAGATGATCGGCCAGAAGCGCGGGCCGGCGGCGATGTTCATCCAGAAAGCGCATGCTCAGGTCTCACGCATCGAGATGGCCCGGCAGGGCCAGATGGCGGCGAAGGACGTCGAAGAACCGCTTGTCAGCCCGTGCGGCGTAGAGTCCGATCGCGTGGGCGACCGCCCACCACAGGAGGCCCAGCCACCAGATCCGCAGCGCCAGCCCCAACACAACCGCCACGGTGCCCATCAGGATGGCGTAGTCGCGAGGCATCCCCGCCAGGGTGACCGGCTCGGTCAGGGCTGCCGCGACCGGAAGATCCCAGCCTGGCGGGCGGTGATCGGACGACGTCTCGGACATCAGGCGATCTCCGCCCCGCCGGCGAAGCCGAAGAACTGCAGGAAGAAGGTCGAGGCGGCGAAGGCGATCGAGAGGCCGAAGAGTATCCCGAGCCCTCGCCGCATGGACGATCCGTTCTCGCTCATGGCGACCCCGGCGCCGAACAACACCACCGCCACGACGGCGGCGGCCTGGACGACCGGCCCGGTGATCGATTCCACGATCTGCTGGAGCGGTCCCTCCCAGGGCATCCCGGATCCGCCCGCCAGGGCCTGTCCGGCAAAGAACAGGCCGCAAGTCACCGTCGCGGCCGAAAGGCCACGTTGAAGTAAACGTCGCATGGTTTGAGTTCCTGTGGTCGGGCCGGAAGGTCGGCTTTGACGATCCACAGCAAGCAAAACCATCCACAGCCTGTCAACGCGGCCTGTGAATATATTTTTACGGCGGAGTCTTGCTTCTAGATCGCCCTCGAAATCCAGCGACCGTCCATCAAAGTCTTGCAACGGCGCAAGTCGTCCGCGACTTTCTTCGATTCACCCGGAGGGCCCGTCATCATTGACTTCAGACCTCAATGCGTCCGGATTTCGCCGGAATGCGCGACAGGGCGCCGACGAGAGAATCGGATCGACGCCAGGCCTCCCGAAAGCGCGAAGCGCATGACGTCAGAAGCTTGTCGGACCGCCGAATATTGTCGGGCGTGGCCTGCGACGGATCAGCATGGGACCGGCGGATGCCGGCGGCCCCTTAAACAGGGGCCCGCCAAGACGTCCGCGACCGCCTGGAAGACGGCGGACACGCGGTCGAGGCGGTCGTCCATCGATGTCGACGATCGCGCCGACAGTCTCTGAGCCGAGTCAGGCGGTCTCGCGCAGGAAGTCGTCCTCGTCCTCGACCTGCGCCTCCTCCCCCTGTCGGTTGGGACGGAACTGACGCCCCATGCTTCGACGGGCGCTCTGGATGGAGTCGTAGAAATCGTCGGCCGCCAGGCTCAGGCTTTCCGGCGCGAGGGCGTGACGCACGGCGTCGGGATCCCATTCCTTGTTGAGCTGCTTGGCCAGGGCGAACACCACCGCCCGACCGACGCGCAGGACCATGCTCTTCTCCGCCTGTCTAACGGCGGCTTCACGCATGGTGTCGAGGTCGGCGACGGTCGCATAGGATGCCTCGAGCGCATCCTTCATCTCGCCGATCGACGGATAGAGCATGTTGAGAAACAGCTGGCCGTTCTCATAATACCGACCGGCCCGCCCCTTCAGCTGCTTCTCCTCGATCTCCTCGGCTGTCCTCAGCAGGACGATCTCGGGCGCGCGTTCGCGGTCTTTCCAGAGATCGGCCGCCTTCGACCCCTGCGGGGCAAGGTTCAGATCGATATGCTTTGTCTTCGGCCTGGAGGCCCCGCCGGCTCCGCCCTCGCCGTCACGCTGGGGTTGGGCGCCCACGCCGCTCGCTGTATCGACCAGACGGATTCCCGTGGTCGTCGGCCTCGGGGAGACCCGGCGAACCCGCAGGTCGTAGAGCAGCTTCTGAAGTTCGTCACGGATGTCGTCGCTGGAGGTGCTCTCCGGCGCGAACGACCGAATGACGTCGATGAGCCACTGGGGGCGATGCTGGGCGACGAGGTCGCCGAAATGGGCGGCTTGAACGGTGTCCTGCTCACCAGCCTGGTATCGCAGGAACTGACGGTAGGCCTCCGGCAGCACGTCTGCGTCGTCCGGCAGTTCGATATGGACAGAGATGTGCTTCGATCCGAAGGGGATGCCGAACAGGGGGGCGTTGATGGACCAGCCGCGCCCGGTTTTCACATCATAAAGCTCGTCGCGATAGACGACGCCGGCGAGACTCAGGGCCGACTGGATGGCGCCGCTGATCGAGCGGTTATGGCTCGGCGACTTCTCATAGGGCGGGTCGTAGAAATAGTGAATCTTCACGCCGCCCGGCGCCTCGACCGTCTCGGTCCGCTCAAAGGCTCCGGCGGCGGCGCGTCGCGGCAGGGGCTCGAAAGCCCGGGTCCCGTCTCCGAGCTTGTGCGTTCCAGCCAGCAGGGTCACGCGCACGCCTTCAGGCAGGCGGTAGAACCGGTGATACAAGTAGGTGGCCAGCCACTGCGCATCGACCACCGGATCGCCGTTGTAAGGCGCACGGGCGGTCTCCTGATCCGCCTCGTTCCCCAGCAGGCGAACTTCCGTCCAGTCCTCCGTCAGGTCGTATCCTTCCTCGGCGGCCAGCTCGGTCACATCGATGACCTCGACGAGGTCGCCGTTCTCCAGCGTTCGCCGAAGACGCCCGTACCGCCCGTCGCGCTCGCAGAGGATCACCTCATTGACCGCGCCGGATTTGCAGGAGCGATAGACCATCCCCAGTCGGTTGGACGGCAGGGACGCCACCTTCGCGCCCATCCCGAAGTTCGCGTCCAGGCCCTTCTGCTTGCGGATGGACGAGGCTAGATCGCACATCCGGTAGAGCTCGGCGGCGTCCATCCCCGGTCCGGTGTTCCAGATCGCAAGCTTGGGCGTGTCGTTGAACGTCACAGTGCGGAAGATGACCTGACGACTGCCTTCGGGCGCGAGGGACGCGGCCTCCATTGCGTTCTTGGCCAACTCCCGCACCATCATGGTGCGCGGGCAACGCTCGATGGTGGTCGAGACGAGGAAATCGACATCGTCGATAAGGATCGGGGTGATGCTGGACTGGGTCATGGCGGCCTACAGCTTGAAGCCGGACTTGCGGGTCCGGGGAGCCTCGAAGCGGGCCTCGACCTCCGCGACGGCGTCACGCAGCGCCCGCATGATCTTCTTCACCTCCACGTCCTCGTACTCATAGACCTGCCGGTTCGACAGGTTGCCGATCCGGGCGATCGCATCGAGCGCCTTGGTGGTGCGACCTTCCGCCAGTTCACGGAATTTTTCGCGTTTCTGAGTCACGAATGAGCATCCTTGTGATCGTATTCGTCGATATTTTCGTCGAATACGAACCACACATCCGCACGATTTGCAATCACGCGGATATTTCAGGCCTATGGGGGAGCTGCCTCTCAGCTCCAGCGCGCGGTACCCTCGTCAGCTTTCAAGGGGCAGCAGGTCATCGACGACCCGGCCCGTCCGGGTCCGGCGGATGTGGACGATGATGTCGATGGACTGGGTGATCATACGGTGCGGGATCGCTGGCCCGACCTCGGCGATCAGATCCTCGATCCGGGACACAGCCTCGCGGGCGGAATTCGCGTGGATCGTCGAAAGGCCGCCCGGATGCCCGGTGTTCCAGGCCTTGAGGGTTTCGAGCGCCGCCGACCCTTCGCGCATTTCTCCAACGACGATCCGATCAGGTCGCATGCGCAAAGCGTCACGGACCAGGTCGACGACCCCGATCGGCACAGGGTGGCGGCGTGTGAGGGTGGCGACGAGATCCCACGCGGAACATTGAAGTTCGGGCGTATCTTCAATCAGGAAGACACGGTCGTTCGCAAACGCCGGCTCTGCGAGCAGCGCATTGGCCAGCGTCGTCTTCCCCGAACCCGTACCGCCCGAGATCAGCAGATTCCGGCGATCCCGCACCGCGGCGCGCAGGACCTCGGCCTGCCCCTCCGTCACCACGCCGTCACGGACATAGTCATCCAGGGTCCAGATCACGGCGGGTCGTTTCCGGATCGAAAAGGCAGGCGCGGCGGTTACCGGCGGGAGAAACCCCTGGAACCGCTCCCCGGTGACCGGAAGTACCCCTGCCAGACGTGGATTCTCCCGGGTGACCGGATCCCCGACATAGTCCGCGATCAACCGGATGACCCGTTCCCGGGCTTCTGACTCCAACTCGTGGCCGGTATCGGCGCGCCCGGTCCCGACGCGATCCAGGACCAGGCGCCCATCCGGGTTGACGAGGACTTCGACCACAAGCGGATCGGTGAGCGCCTCCAGGATGTCGGGCCCCAGCGCGTGGCGAAGCGCCTCCAGCTTCCGTTCGCCGACGATAGGATGGACGCTCATTCGGCCGTCCCGCGCTGCGGCCTGCCGCCCGAGATCAACCGGGCGGCCGTGTCATCGAGAAGCTGTTCGATCCGGCGGTCCACTGCGGCGCGGGCGACAGGATCCTGATCCGTGACGGCGTCCGGCAAACGCATGAAGAAGGCGCGGGCGACCTCGATGACCAGCTCCTGGATGATTTGCACGTCTCGCGCCGTCGACCGCATGTGGTCTCTTAGCGCGCGGTCGAGCTGAAGCAGACGGTCGTCCGGATCGGCGGGGAGGCTTCTGGCCAGGCCCTTCGCAAGCGAGCGTCCGGCGGCCTGGCTGATCGGAATATTGGCCGAGCGCGCTTCCCGCTGCAGGGCGGCGACCACGCGGGGGTCGGTGAGATAGACCTGAACCCGCGTCGCCCCGGTCTCACGCCCGCCCATCCCCGCCTCCCTGCAACCCGTCAAGCACCGCCTGTTCCGCCGCGAAGGCGGTCGAAATCCGCTCGTAGGTCTCGGCCGCCCTGGCGGCGACGCGTCGGTCATGGATCGCCGCCTCCACCTCTTTGAACAGCGGCAGGGCCGCCTCCGGATCCTCGCCCAGCCCCCGTCGTCCCGCCCATGGGTGAACCGGTGCGCCAGGCGTGTCGACGCCAGCCGCCTGATCCGGCGGCGGCAGGTCCGCGCGCGTCCGGAAGGGCCGCTCCCTGTCGTAGAGGACCTTGCGTGTCCGCAGCGGTCTGTGCCCTGCCGCAAAGGTCAGCTGCACCTCGTCCGGCAGCGCCCGGACTTCGCCCGGCTCCAGCAGGGGCCGTTCGATCTCGGAGCGGGACACCGAGCTCCGGCCGGCGCCCAGCCCCGCCGGACCGCTGCGGCTGGTCTTCCGCTCCAGCACGGTGCCGGTGAGCTTGGACACCTTGTCCTGTGTTAGCGGATCGAGAGCGCTGAAGGCGGTGTAGACATGGCAGTTGTCGAGGATGGTGTTGTTGGCCCCATAGGTCTCGACGATGTCGTTCAGGGACTGGGCGACGAACATTGTCTTGATGCCGTAGCCGCTCATCAGGCGCAGGGACTTCTCGAAGAAGGCCAGTCGGCCCAGCAGCGGGAACTCGTCCATGAGCATCAAAAGGCGCCGGCGCTTCTCGCGGCCCGCGTCGTCGGCGTGCTCTGCGGCGGTCAGGGCCTGGGCCGCCGCGTAGAAGAGAAGCCGGATCACCGGTCGCAAGGCGACGGCGTCGGCCGGAGCGACCTGCACATAGAGGGAGACCGGCGCCTCGGCGCACATCAGATCGCCGAGCGCGAAATCCGATGCCGACATCGCCCGAACCAGATCGTCGCCGGCCAGCCATTTGAGATAGCTGCGCGCCGTGCCCTGCACCGAGGTGCGAAAGCGGTCGTGCATCGCCGCGTAGCCCTTCACCGCCGTGGAGATGAACGGATGGACCTCGGGGACGCCCTCGGGACCCAGACGATGAAGGGTCCGGACCATGACGTCGGCGGCGGCGTCCAGATCGGCGAGGATCGTTCTCACCGTCAACAACGTCTTGTCCGCGTCCGGCGCCGTGTAGAGGACGTGCAGGATCACGGCTTCGAGAATCTCGGACGCCGCCTTGTCCCAGATGGCCTCGTCGTCCCGTGCGCCTCCCGGATCGCTGAGGATGGCGACCAGCCGCTGGACCTGCGCCAGTTCCTGGGGCCCCGGTCTGATCTCCGCCAGAGGATTGAAGCGCGCGGACGCCGGGTCTCGCGGGTTGAAGTAGAGCGCATGACTGTGCTGGGCGCGCCAACCGGCGGTCACCCGCCACAGCTCCCCCTTGGGATCATGGACCAGGACGCTGTCGGTCCAGCTCAACAGGGTGGGGACGACATGGCCCCGTCCCTTCCCCGCGCGGGTCCCGCCCGTCACGAGCGTCGGGCGCAGGTCGGTCGTCGCCAGAAGACGGCCCTGCAACCGCCCGAGGACGCACCCCGCGTCGTGCCTCAGGCCCGCACGGCGAGCCTCCGCCAGGCCGCCCCACCCGCGCGTTCGCTTCACGGCGCCGCCGTCGAACAGAAGCAGGCCCCCGGCGCCCGCGGCCATCACGAGCATGAAGACCGAGAGCGGCAGGGCGAAGGCGTCCCCCTCCGCCGCCCCGAACCTCTGGCGCCAGACGAGGATCATCCAGGGCCAGTAGACGCCTGTCTCGTCCAGCCGGAGCGCCGGCCCCAGCGTCACATGATAGCGATAAAGCCAGGCGAAGGTCTGGGTGGACGCCTGAAGCGCGACTAGTAGTGCGGCGACAAGACCGGCGAGGCGTGCTGGCGGCATGACGACCATCCGTTCGAAGACCATCGAGACTTCGAGGGAGAGGGCCGTTTGAGGCGACTTTCTGGCCGCAAATCCGGTCCTCGGGCGCCGTCGACGCCGATATAGAGGCGTGTCACGCGGGTGAGCCGTTTTGCCCGATCCGGCCGGACCGCAATATATTCTCGCTGTCGGCTCGTCTCCGAGCCGTGACGGGTCAGTTGCCGCCTTCGCGCACCCCGGCGGCCCTCAGGAGGTCGCCGACACGACGACCGTCGAGCCGGCAGGTCGCGATCACCCGATCATAGACGATCACCCGGCCGCTACGTCCTCGCGTCGCCACGCATTCGAGGCGTCGGCCCATCACCAGACGGCGCAACTGGTCCCGGGCGGCGCGTCCGCCCGGTGCGTTGAGCTCCGGGGCATTGAAGTCCGCGAGCCTCACCTCGATCCAGGTGGAGGGGTTCGTGCTGTCGCCGACGCAGAGCCCGTCGCCATCGCCGACATAGCGGGTTTGCCCCGAGAAAACCTGTCCGGCGCGATCTGGCAGTCGCCCCTCGCACGGATCGGCATGGGCGATCGCGGGCGCGGCGAGGAGCGGGAGGATGAGCCACCATTTCATCGGATCAACCTGGGCCGATCCGGTCGGATCGAAAAGCGCGATCGGGAAGAAAGGAAGGGCGGCCGGGAATGCTCCGCTTGGGAGCCTTGCTGGAGACCGCCATGCGCCCGCTTCCTGACCTCGAACCCGCGATCGCCGCGGCTGGGCGTTCGCCCGACACGAGTTCCCTCGCCAACCTCGACGACCGCGCCCTCCTCGCGCTTCTGCTGGGCCGCAGCATGCGACAGACATCAATGCCCGCCGTGGACGCCCTGTTCGACCGGTTCGGCGACATCGCCGCCATTGCTTCCGCCGATGTGCCGGAACTGGCGCGCGCCAGCGGACTGGGACCAGCGGCTCTCACCGACCTGAAACTGCTTCGTGTGCTCAGCGAACGGCTGGTCCGCGCCGAGGCTTCGAGACGGCCCGTCATCACCAGCTGGACGGCCTTGCTCGCCTATGTTCGGGTCGCATTGGCCGAGGAACCCCGCGAGCAGTTCCGGGCCCTGTTCCTCGACAAGCGCAACCGGCTCCTGAGCGACGAACTGGTCGCCCAGGGCACGATCGACCATGCCCCCGTCTATCCGCGCGAGGTCGTGCGGCGGGCGCTGGAGGGGTCGGCCGCGTCCATCATCCTCGTGCACAATCACCCTTCGGGCGATCCCGAGCCGTCCCGCGCCGACATCGAGATGACGCGGAAGATCGTCGACGCCGCCAAGGTCTTCGACATCCAGGTTCACGATCATCTGGTCGTCGGGAGGGACGGTACGGCCAGCCTGCGCACCCTCGGGCACTTCCGGTGAGCCTGCGCCAGATCGTGGCGATCCTCGGCGGAGACCTCTACCAGAACGGCTTGCGCGCCAATGTGCCGGCGCCCGGCCATGGGAAGGCGGACCGTTCCGTCTCGCTCCTGCTCGATGGCGGCCGTGTCGTCATCCACACCTTCGGCGCGGCCGATTGGCGGGAGGTGCGCGACGACCTGCGGCGTCGCGGACTGGTCGATCACGGCGGTCGGCTCATGGGTGTCGCGGACACGCCGGACAGGCCCGTGATCGACCACCCCCGACGGCGGGCGGTCGCGGGTGCGCTCTGGCAGGATGGGGTAAGGCCCGCCCGGACCGGCGTGGTCGCACGTCACCTCGCCGTGCGCGGCGTCGCTTGGCGGGAAGACCTCGACGACCTGCTCGAACATCCCCGCGCGCCCCTCTCGGTCTACCGGCCGGGGCGGCGCGTCGGACGCGCGATGATGACCGGGATCCGGTCGCCCTCGGGGGATCTCACGGCCGTCGAGCTCACCTATCTCGCGACCAACGGGCAGGTCGCATCGGGTCTGAGCGTTCCCCGCAAGACCGTGGGCCAAGTCCCGCCGGGATCGGCCGTACGGCTGCGTCCCGCGGCGGCGCGGATGCTGGTGGCCGAAGGCGTCGTCACCACCCTGTCCGCCATGGTCCGCTTCGACCTGCCGGGCTGGGCGCTCATGTCAGCCGGAAACCTCTCGCGGTGGCATGCACCCCACCATGTTTCGACGGTTCTAATCGCCGGAGACCGGGGCGAAGCCGGGGAGATCGCCGCGATGCGGCTGGCCAGGCGGCTCGAGCGCGATGGCGTGGAAGCGATCGTCGCCTTTCCCCCAGCCCCGTTCGGCGACTGGAACGAGGCCGCTCGAGACCATCAGAAAGCGGGAAAGGAAGAGCGCGGACGGGCGCCGTAAAGGCGGGGATGGACCTCGCCTACGGCAGGAGAGCCCTCATGTCCCGTTCCACCGCCGTCGCCGTCGTCGCCACCCCCTTCCAGGTCGCGTCGACCCGTAACCGCCCGCTGGTCCATCTCCGTGATCTCGACATCGCCCCGGAGAACCTTCGCTTCGGCGAGCCCTCCGACGATGACATTCCGCTGCTTGCCGAGACTCTGTTCGCCGCCGGTCAGCTGCAGCCCCTGACCGTCCGGCCCGGTCGAAAGAAGGAAGCCGCCAACATGGCGCTCGACGGCAGGCGGCGCTTGCTGGCGCTTCGTCTTCTGGTCGAACAGGGACGTATCGACGACAGCTTCCTCGTCGATGTCTTCGTCGAGACGGATCCCGCCCGCCAGGCCGCGGCCGTCCTGCTCACCAACACGGCCGTGCCGGTCCATGTCGCCGACATCATCGCGGCGATCGGCCGGATGCTGAAACGCAAGCTCGGCGTGCCCACGATCGCCAAGGCGCTGGGATACGCGGAAATCGACATCAAACGTCTCGCGGCCCTTGCCGCCCTGCCGGATGTCGCGCTGCAGGCGCTGCGGCTCGGCCGGCTGAACCTGCGCCAGGCGCGCCTGCTCGCCAGGCTCTCCGACCCCGACGAGCAGGCGGAGCTGGCCCGGATGACCCTCGACGGTCACGGTTTCCAGGATTGGCGCGTGACCGAAAAGCTCGACGAGGCTCGCGTCACCGCGCGCGACCCTCGCTGCGCCCTCATCGGCCCGGAGCGATACGCCGAGGCCGGCGGCCGCTCCGAGACCGATCTGTTCGGCGAGCTGCCGCCGGTGCTGCTGGACCCGGCCATTCTCACGGAGGCCTGGACCCGACGTGCACGGGAGATCGCCCTGATCTACGAGGCCGAGGGCCTGGCGGTCCACGTCACGGCGGGCCCCGAACCGGACCTGCCGGACGATCTGGAAGCCGCCGGTTACGTCTACGGCGGCATGCTTCCGGCCACGGAGATGGCGGCCTACCGCGACAAGCGAGACGCCTTCAACGCCGCCGTCGAAGGGGTCGAGGCGGTCCTGACGGAGACGACCGACGCCGAGGCGGTGGACGCCGCGCTCGACGTCATGATCCGCGACCGCCTGGCCATGGATCAGGCGGGATGGAGCGGCCGGGCAGCCACGACCCTGGTCCTGCGTCCTGCACTACGCACCGGGATCGAAGTCCGGTGCTTCACGCCCGTGGAACCGGAAGTCGAGGACGAGACCGACGATGAGGCGCCCGCCTCCGCGGGGGGCATCGCTGCCGCTCCCGTCTACCGGCCGCCCGAGGTCGATACGCCGGAACCCGAGACCGAGGGCGTCAACCACGCCCTTCACGCCGTGCGCACCGACGTGGCCACCCGCGGTCTGATCCGCGCCCTCGCCGACGATCCCGGCGTCGCCTTCACGGCGCTGATCGCCCGCCTGTTCAATCAGCTGGCCGTCAGGACCTCCGGCCAGAGGTCCGAGTCCGCCCTCGCCCTGACCGCGTCCGCCTTCAAGCCGACCGGCGGTCGCGTCATCGAGGCGTTGGACGGCGAGGTCCGCCAGAGGCTCGACGATCGACGCGCCGCGTGGGAGGCGTCGGGCCAGACGGTGATCGCCTGGGTGCATGGTCTCGCCCATGGCGACAAGATGGGTTTGCTGGCCGAGCTCACCGCCCTCTCCCTGGATGTTCGGGAGGAGCGGACCACACTGATCCGCAAGTCGGCCCGGGCCGAAGCCGCTGAACTCGCCGAGCTTTGCGGCGCGGACATCAGTCTGCACTGGACCCCGGACGCCGAGTTCCTGAAGCCGCATTCCAAAACCCTGCTGCTGAAGATGCTGGAAGAGATGGACCGGGCCGATGTGAGAGCGGCCCTGCTGAAGAAGGCCGATCTGATCCCCTGGGTCGAGGAGAATGCGGCCGAGAAGGGATGGGCGCCGGCCAGCCTGTCCTGGACCACACCGCCCGACGTCGACGAGGTCGCGGCGTCGGACGCTGACGGTCCGGAGAGCGATACGGCGGAAGAGAGCGAAGGCGATGCTGACGACGGCGTCGGCGCCTTCGAGGTCACCGCTGAAGGCGAGGCGGCGCTCGACGACGCCGCCTGATCCAGGCGTGAAGACGACGAGGCCCGTCGCGACATCGTCGCGGCGGGCCTTCGTCATGGAAGGCGGGAGGAAGGGCGGCTGGGCGCGAGCCTGGAGGACCGGAGGGATGAGCCCGCCGCTCCAGGCGACGGAGCCCTTCCCATGACCGCCGCGCAGACACCGCCTCAGACCGCCAGCCTCTCGCTCTTCAGCGCACCACGCCCGTGCGACCGCGCCGCCAACCTCATGGCCGCAGCCCGGGTGCTCGCCACCCACCTGGCCCGGTCCCGCCCGCTGCACCGCAAACTGGTCTCCAGCGTCATGACCACCGGCTTCGGCGGGTCGGACGCCGAGGGCTTGTGGAACTGGCGGGACGCCTATGAGGCCATCGAGGCGGCGACCGTTTTGCAGATCCGCCGGCTGGCGCCCCAGGTGTCGCGGCTCGAGGACGCGCCGGCCGCCATCGCCGTCCTTCTGGCGACGGTCGGCGCCCTGGGTCTGACCCACAGCCGACGCAGCGAAGATCAGATCGCGCTGGACCAGTTCTCCACGCCGCCGGAACTGGCGGCGCTCGTGGTGCTGGCCGGTCAGGTTCGCCCGGGTGACCAAGTGCTGGAGCCTTCGGCGGGCACCGGGCTGATCGCTATCGTGGCCGAGGCCTGCGGCGGAGTTCTGACGCTGAACGAACTGGCCGAGGGTCGCGCCGTCCTGCTCGACGGCCTCTTCGTTTCGGCGACGCGGTCACGTCTTGATGGACGACGCGTCCAGAACCTGTTGCCGGGCGCGGGCGGGTTCGACGTCGCGGTCTGCAATCCGCCCTTCACCGATCTGGAGGCGCATCTGACCGGGGCCTTCTCGGCCCTGGCCGATGGCGGGCGCCTGGCCGCCGTCGTGCCGATCACCGCCCTCATCGACGAGGGTCTGATGCGTCGGTTGAGCGCCAGGGGGCGTGTCGTCGCCCGGATCGGCTTTCCGCCACGCGCCTTCTCCAGGCACGGCACCAGCGTGGAGACCGGGTTGCTGGTTCTGGACCGGCTCGAGGGCGGCGCCGCGGTCGCTGCGCTCGCGAACGGTGAAGATCTCGCCGCCTGTGCCGCCCTGGCCTCGGCTGTGCCCGAGCGCGTCAAGGCGAGGCCGAGGGTTCGCCTCGAACTCGGGGCGCAGACCTTGCTGGCGCCCCGGGACCGGTCACTCGCCCTGCCGTCCGGGCGTCTCGGCTTCCTCGCGGGAGCGTCCCCCATCACCTATCAGACCCTCGCCTGGACGGGCGAGGGCCGCGATGTCGGCCTCTACCAGGCGCACCGGCTGGCGCGGATCGCCCTGACGGCGCAGACGCCCCACCCGTCAGCCCTGGTCGAGTCCGGTCCGATGGCCTCGGTCGCCCCGCCCGCCCCGTCATACCGGCCGGTCCTTCCGGCGGCGGTGCGTCTCGACGGCCGGATCTCCGACGCCCAGCTGGAGACGGTCATCTACGCCGGCGAGGCTCACGCCGGCATGCTGCCCGCCTGGTGGACGCCGGGAGAGTCGGCTCGTCAGCTCAGGTTGTCGCGGGAGGAGGATGAGGGTTCCGTCCAGCTCCGGCGCGGCTTCTTCCTTGGCGACGGCACCGGCTGCGGCAAGGGCCGGGAGATCGCCGCCGTCATCGCCGACAACATGGCCCAGGGGCGGACCAAGGCCCTGTGGTTGTCGAAGAACGACTCCCTGCTGGACGACGCCCGGCGCGATTGGGCCGCCATCGGCGGCGGGGCCCACGACATCGTGCCGCTCAACAGCTGGAAGTTGGGAGATGGCGTGCGGCTGGATCGCGGGATTGTCTTCACCACCTACGCCACCCTGCGTCAGCCTGCGCGCGGCCAGAAGATGTCGCGGCTCGACCAGATCGTCGCCTGGCTGGGCGAGGATTTCGACGGGGTCATCGCCTTCGACGAGGCCCACGCCATGGCCAACGCCGCGGGGGGCGGCAAGGGGGCGCGGGGAACGAAGAAGGCCTCCCTGCAGGGGATGGCCGGCCTGGCGCTTCAGAACCGGCTGCCGAACGCCCGGGTGCTCTATGTCTCGGCGACCGGCGCCACCACCGCGGAGAATCTGGCTTACGCGGCCCGTCTGGGTCTTTGGGGCGGGCCGGAGGCGCCCTTCGTCACCCGCGACGACTTCCTCGACGCCATGGACAAGGGCGGGGTCGCCGCCATGGAGCTCGTCGCGCGCGAGCTCAAGGCGCTCGGCCTCTATGTGGCGCGGTCGTTGTCGTTCGAGGGCGTCGAGTACGAGCCGCTCTTCCACGCCCTGACCGAGGACGACATCAGCATCTGGGACGCCTGGGCCGACGCCTTCCAGCTGATCCACGCCAATCTGGGCGAGGCGCTGAAAGCGACCGGCTTCAATGATGAGGAAGGCAAGGCCAAGAGCGGCCTGGCCGCCTCAGCCGTCCATTCCGCGTTTGAAGGCGCCAAGCTGCGCTTCTTCGGCCACCTCCTCGCGGGATTGAAGGCGCCGACGCTTGCGGCGTCGATCCGGGCGGACCTGACCGAAGGGCGTTCCGCCGTGATCCAGATCGTTTCGACGAACGAGGCGGTGATGGAGCGAAGACTGGCGTCCATCCCGCCGGAGGAATGGAACAACCTCTCCATTGACCTGACGCCGCGCGAATATGTCCTCGACTATCTGCGCGAGGCTTTCCCGGTGAATCTCATGGAGGCGATCGAGGGTGACGACGGCTCGGTGACGCTGGTCCCGGTCATGGTCGACGGCCGGCCCGCCGTGAGCCAGGAGGCGTTGCGCCGGCGCGAAGACCTGATCGAGAAGATGGCGCTCCTGCCCGCCGTGCCCGGCGTTCTGGACGCCCTTCTGGACACCTTCGGAACAGAGGCGGTCGCAGAGATCACGGGACGGTCGCGTCGCGTCGTCGCGCGCGACGGACGCCGGCTCGTCGAGCGCCGCGGCGCCTCGGCCGCGCGGTCGGAGACCGACGCCTTCATGTCCGGCCGCAAGCGTATCCTGGTCTTCTCGGACGCAGGCGGCACAGGACGCAGCTACCACTCCGACCTCTCGGCGCCGAACCAGCAGCGCCGCTCGCACTACCTGGTCGAACCGGGCTGGCGGGCGGATGCCGCCATCCAGGGTCTGGGGCGCAGTCATCGCACCCATCAGGCCTGTCCGCCGCTGTTCCGCCCGGTCACCACCGACATCCACGGCGAGAAGCGGTTCACCTCGACCATCGCTCGACGGCTGGATTCGCTGGGAGCCCTGACGCGCGGCGAACGCCGAACGGCCGGGGCCGGTCTGTTCCGGGCCGAGGACAATCTGGAAAGCCCGTGGGCGCGACGCGCCTTGCTCGTCTTCTATGGCGCGCTCGGCTTTGGCGAGCTGTCGTCCATGACGCTGGAGGACTTCGAGACCAGGACCGGCCTGAAGCTGCGCGACGCCGACGGGGGGCTCAAGCTCTCCGACGACCTGCCGCCGATCCACACCTTCCTGAACCGGCTGCTGGCGTTGCGCATCGCCGACCAGAACGCCCTGTTCGCCGACTTCGACGGCATCCTTTCAGGCATTCTCGAAAGGGCCGCCGCCTCGGCCGACCTGGACCGCGGGCTGGAGGACATCGAGGCTGAGGAGTTGGCCGTGGTGGAGGAGGAGACCATCCGGACCGACGTCTCGACCGGGGCGGAAACCGCACTCGTCACCTTCGAACTCAAGGTGCGGCGTGAACTCGTCAGCTCGGACGCGGCGTTGGCAGGCGCTGAAGGCTCGGCCTTCCGCCTGGTCGTCAACGACCGTTCCGGCCGCGCCGCCCTGGCCGAGTTCGGGTTGACCACCACGACCGATGACGACCGGCTTGTTCCGGCGGTGCGCCTCTTGCGGCCTGACCAGCATCAGGTCACGCCGGAGAAGACGTTCGAGGAGTCGGCCTGGGCCCAGACCGATGAGGCGGCGTGGCGGGCGGTCTGGGACGCCGAAGTCGCCGCGACCGATCCGTGGCGGACGCGCCGCCTGACCCTGGCGACCGGCCTTCTGTTGCCAATCTGGGGAAGGCTGCCGTCCAAGGGCTGTTCGGTTCGCCGCGTACGCGCGCCGGACGGTCGGCGTTGGCTGGGCCGCGTGCTGGACGAGGTTCAGGCCGCCAGCCTGAAGACGGCGCTGGGCCTGACCGAGGTCGGCGACGCCTGGGCCGATGGCGGGCGCACCGCTGCGGCCGTACTCGACCGCAATGTCCAGCTCGCCCTTTCGGGCGGCCTGTGGCTCAAGCGATCGCGGGTCATGGACCGCTGGCGGCTGGAAGTGGTCGGGGGCCGCACCGACCGTGACGCCCTGGTCTCGCTCGGCTGCTTCGTCGAGATCATCGCCTATGCCCCACGGGTCTTCGTTCCGGTGGACCGGCCCGATGTCGTGGAGGGGGTGCTGCGCCGCCATCCGGTCCAGTCGATCCTGGAGGGTGCCGCAGCCTAGCGAAACAGCGACTTACGCTTGCCGGCTCACTGCGGGTCGCCGGGCGCGATACCGACAAGTCCGGCGACTGGAATCAACAGCGGCAGCGCGCCGACGATTACCAAATGGGAAGAGCGACACCGTCCCGCGAAACCCAGACCGGCTGCGGCCTGGCGGTCTGCGCTGCAGTCTCAAGGCCGTGCCGCTTCGGCCACTCCGGGGTGATCGTGATGACGCGGACCGAACTGCAACTGATCTCGCGTCAGAACAAGAAGGCCGAACCCCAAGAGACATACAGTCGCCATGGCGGCGGTCATGACCCGTCCAGCCTGCCCCTTCCGCCCGAGACGATAGGTCATGATCGCCAGGAGCGACATGAGAACGCCGAAGGACACGAACACCGGGATGCGGTAGGTCGCCGCCAGCGGTACGGCGAGACAGACGACGATCGCGCCGGCGACGAGGCTCGCGCCAATCGCGATCAGTGTGTCCTGCACCGGCCGGAACGGCTCTGGCCTCCCGTATAGCTTGGACCGGCCGCGCCCCTTGTAGCGCCCTGGACGCCATCGAGGAGCCTTGCTCCGGATCGGGGATCGCTTGCCCCCCATGGCTTCAGCCCTGCGCGTCCGCCGGGCGAGCCGCGCGGTTGGCCAGCCACACCCGCATACGGACAATTTCAGCTTCCTGAGTCCGAATGATCTCCTCCGCGAGGCCCTTGACCTCGGGATCCGAACCTTGGTCGAGCGCAATCCTTGCCATGGCGACCGCCCCCTCGTGGTGGGCGATCATCCCGCGCATGAAGTCGACATCGGCGTCGCCGCTGTAGTCGATGTTCATAGCGGCGTGCATCCGCTCGTTCGCCTCCTTGTAGGAACGGGTGGCGGGATTATCCGAGGCGGCATCGCCGTGCCCGGCATGCTGGTCGATCGGGCGTGCATCGACTGCCGTCGGCTCCGGCGCCGGGCGACCCTGCCACGAGAGCATCCCGAAGCCGAAGACCGAGATCAGGAGAAAGGCGGCGATGACGCCAACCCAGCCGAGACGTTTCATTGGACTATCCTTTGCTTTCCTGAAGGCGGGTCATTCGACGCCGCGCGGACCGCGCCACGCCAGAAGGCGAAGCGCGTTGAAGACGACCAGCAGGGTGGAACCCTCGTGGAGGGCGACGGCAGGGCCGATGCCGAGACCGAGGATCGTCGCCGGGACGAGGAACGCCACGACCCCGAGGCTGACGAACAGGTTCTGGCGGATGATGCGGCGGGTTTGACGGCTGAGACCCACGGTGAAGGGCAACTTCGACAAATCATCCGCCATCAAGGCTACGTCGGCGGTCTCCAGGGCGACGTCCGATCCCGCCGCACCCATGGCGACGCCGACCGTCGCGGTGGCCATCGCCGGAGCATCGTTGACGCCATCGCCGACCATGGCGACCTTGGTCTCCGCCCGGAGTTTCTTGATGGCGTCGACCTTGTCCTCCGGCATCAGGTCGCCCCACGCCTCGGTCAGCCCGACCTGACCGGCCACCGCCTGGGCCGCCTTCTGGTGGTCGCCCGAGATCATGATCATGCGGCGAATGCCGAGCGCGCGGAGCGCGGTAAGGGTCTCGCGCGCCTTGGCCCGAGGCGTGTCGAGAAGGCCGATGACCCCGAGATCCTTTGTCCCGCGGCGAACCACCATGAGCGTCCGTCCCTGGTTTCGAAGGCCCGCGACGGCGATCTCGGTGTCCGGTGCGAGCGGAGCGATGGCGTCCGAACCGAACATCTCCGGTTTGCCGATCCAAACATCCTGGTCGTCCAGGCGTGCCGTGACGCCCTTGCCAGTCAGGCTACGCAAATCCGTTGCGGTTCGAACGGGGGCGGCGACCAACCGCTGGCTTCCGTCGCGGACGATCGCTTCCGCCAAGGGGTGATCGCTGAGCCGTTCGACCGCGACAGCAATCTCCAGGAGCTCGCTCTCTGTCGTCTGGCCGAACGGAACGACATCGGTGATCCGCGGCCGCCCCTCGGTCAGCGTCCCGGTCTTGTCAAACGCGATGGCGTCGAGCGCTCCCAGGTTTTCGAGCGGCGCGCCACCCTTGACGAGAACCCCGGCGCGGGCCGCCCGGGCGACCCCGGACAACACCGCGCTCGGCGTGGCGATCGCGAGAGCGCACGGACTGGCGGCCACCAGCACGGCCATCGCCCGATAGAAGCTGTCGCGGAACGGCTCGTCGACGACAACCCATGCAAACAGGAGGACGAAGGCCAGACCGAGCACGAGGGGCACGAAGACGCGCTCGAAGCGATCGGTGAAGCGCTGGGTCGGCGACTTTTGGGTCTCGGCCTCACTCACCATCCGGACGACCTTGGCCAAGGTGGTGTCGTTGGATCGACGCGTCGTTTCGATCTCGATGGCGCCGCCGCCGTTAATGGTGCCGGCGAAGACCACCGACGCCGCCGAGACATTCGCCGGCTTGGCGCGGGCCTCCTCGGGGTTCAGGACAGGCTGCTTGTCCACCGGAATGCTCTCCCCTGTCACGGGAGCCTGGTTCACGCTGGATGTTCCCTTCACGACGAAGCCGTCGGCCGGGAGACGCTCGTTCGGCCGGACGACGACGAGGTCGCCGACTTCCAGCTCTTCGACCGGAAGTTCGACGACGGCCTCTCCTCGCCGCACATGAGCGGTGCGCGGGGCCAAGGCGGCCAGAGCCTCGATCGCCTTCTTGGCGCGACCCATCGCGAAGTGTTCGAGGGCGTGCCCGAGGCTGAACAGGAACAGTAGCAGCGCCCCTTCCGCCCAGGCTCCGAGCGCCGCGGCGCCGGCTGCGGCCACCAGCATCAGGGTGTCGATCTCGAAACGCTTGCGCCGCAGATTCCCGACAGCCTCGCCGACCGTGAACCAGCCGCCCAAGGCATAGGCGATCAGGAAAAGGCCGAAGGGCAGCCATCCCGGCACGCCCGGAATGAATTTCTCGATCAGCCAACCAATCGTGAGCGCGACACCGCTGCCGACCGCGAAAATGAGCTCCGTGTTGGGTCCGAGGAAGCCGCCATGACCATGGTCGTGCCCGTCGCCTTCGGAATGTCCGTGGTCATGGCCATCGCCATCGAAGTGGCCATGGCCGTGACCGTCATCGGGCGTATGACTGGCCTCGTCATCGGATGGCGCAGTCGGCTGCGCATCAGGGCGCTTTGCAGTGGCTGAAGCAGCGTCCTCCGTCGCTCCGACCAGTGCGAGGCCGTGGCTCGCAAGGCGATCGACAAGCGTCTCACGGTTCGTGATCTGCCGGTCGAACTCCAGGCGCAGAGCGCCAGCCGGATCCAGCACCGCCTCGATCACGCCGGCTTCTTCGCCGAGCGCGGCCGCGAGCGTGCGGGCGTGCCGGGCGTGGCGGACACCCTCCACTCGCCCGACGAGATGCCCGAAACGCTCACTGACCTCGGCTCCGGCCTGACGCGCACGGCGACGGACCTGAGCCAGCGACAGCTGGTCGGGGTCGTAATGGATGCAAAGCTCTGGGCCTCCCTCGCCTTCGGCGACATGCGCCTCAGAGACGCCGGGTTCGGCCCGCAACAGCGCGATCAGCCGTCCAACGCAGCCGTCCTGCACATCGGGCGCATGAGGCAGGAGGACGGGAATGTTGAGGCGGAGGGTCTTGGGCATGATCGGGCTCCTCAGGAGACATCACGGGTAGGGATCGAGCGGTCAGGCACGAACATCCCGGCGCGCTGGGCGACGGCTCCAGCGACGAAGGCGGCGATCGCCAAAGCCGCACTCAGGAGGATGACCAGTCGCTTGCGGTTCATCTCGACCTCACGGTAGGGCGATGAGAGCGTCGAGCCAGCCGAGGTTCTGGAGGTGCTCCAGTCCCTCGAACACGGGCAACGCCAGAAGGAAGACAAGGCCGTCGCGGACAGTCCGGAGGAAGAAGGCCGGCCGGACGGACAGTTCCGCCTCATCACGCCAGAGGCGCAGGTTCGGAACGAAGCGGGGGGTGCGCACGACGTAGCTGCGGTAGGTGTCGCCGAAGGCCGACGTCAGGAAGCTTTCCTCTCGGCTCGCGACGATGCGGAACACGATCCAGCAGGCGACGGCGAAGGTGGCGCCGACGGTCAGGCTGCCCGTCTGTGCGCCGATCCCGAATGCGCCGATGAAGCTGAAAACATAAAGCGGGTTTCGACACAGCGAATAAGGCCCGCTGGTGACGATCTCCTGCTTCTTTCGGCCGCCGATGTAGAGCGAGCACCAGGCGCGCCCCAAGACGCAAACCATGATGGCGATCAGCCCGAGATGTTCGACGGGATGCTCGAGCTGTGGCTGGGCCTTCACGAGAGCGGTCCAGGCCAGCAGGGCGAACAACCCGGCGGCGATGAAGAGTTTGCGCCAGCGCTGGACGGAGGCGATGTCGATCAACGGCGGGCTCATGTCACCGAGCTCTCCGCGTCGCGTCGCGCAAGGCGCGCATCGCGTAGAATGTCGAAGCCGCCCTTGGCGGCTATGGCGGCGACCAGCACCCCCACCAGCAGGTCGGGCCACGACTGGTCCAACCACATCACCAGGCCGCCTGCGACGAGGATGCCGCCGTTCGAGGCGAAATCGTTCAGGCTGAATGTCTCGGCCGCCTTCATGTTGACGTCGCTGCTCTGCTGACGACGGATCAACAGCAGGCAGATCAGATTGATAACCGCCGCTACGACAGCGAGCACCATCATGGTCGGTCCGACCGGCTCGGTTCCCGTCAGCGTCCGGCGCAGGGCGTCGAGCAGGACGAGGACCGAGAAGATCAGCAGCATCACGCCGGAGACCTGAGCCGCCCGCGTCTTCCAGATCAGCGCGCGCCCGACGGCGAGGAAGCTGATCAGATAGACGGCCGCGTCGGAGCCGTTGTCGACGGCGTTCGCGAGCAGAGCGCTGGAGTCGGCGGCGAGGCCGCCGACTCCCAGGCCCACGAACAGCAGAGCGTTCAGGAACAGCACCACCAGGAGGGTGCGGCGCTGGACCTGCTCTGTTTCGTGGGCCCCGCTCATTCCTCGATCCCTTCCGCCTTCCGGTGTTTCACGGCCTTGGCCGCGAAGGTCGGAAGGACAAGGAGCGTCAGCGCGGTGGCCGTGAGCAGGCCTCCGATGACCACGGTGGCCAGCGGCTTCTGCACTTCGGCGCCGGCGCCGTGAGCGAATGCCATCGGGATAAACCCGACGATGGCGACGAGAGCCGTCGTCAGGACGGCGCGAAGCCGGCTTGTCGCGCCTTCGATGGCGGCAAGACGCGGCGCCGCTCCGCCCGTGAGACGCTCCCGAATGGCCTGCATCAGCACGAGACCGTTCAAGGTCGCGACGCCGGACACGGCGATGAAGCCGACCGCTGCGGAAACCGAGAACGGCATCCCCCTGAGGACAAGCGCCAGGGCGCCGCCGACCAGAGCCAACGGAACGCACGCGAACACCAGGCCCGCCTCGGCGAAGGATCCCAGAGCCATGAAAAGCAAGACCCCGATCAGGATGAAGACGATCGGAATGACCAGCCCCAGACGCTGTTCGGCCCGCTTCAGGTTCTCGAACTGGCCACCCCAGGTCAGGGAGTAGCCGGTCGGAAGATCGACGTCGGCCTCCACCTTGGCCTGGGCCTCGGTGACGAAGCCGCCCAGGTCGCGCCCGCGAACGTTGGCCTGCACCACCATCCGCCGGCTGCCGTCATTGCGGCTGATCTGGTTCTGTCCTTCCGCGACCTGAATCCGGGCGACGGAGGAGAGCGGCACGGTCACGCCTGTGGCGGTCGTTACCGGCAGAGCCGCAAGGGCCGCCGGATCATTCCGTGCATCATCCGCGAGACGGACGACGACGCTGAAGCGACGATCGCCTTCGAAGATTTGCCCGGCCTCGGCGCCGCCGACCGCGGCCGAAACCGCCTCGGAGACATCGGCGGCCGACAAGCCGTAGTTGGCGGCCGCGAAACGATCCACGCTGACGGTCAGGGTGGGCAGCCCGGACGCCTGTTCGACGCGAACGTCGGCAGATCCGGGCGTTGCGCGCAGGGCGGCGGCGACCCGGTCCGCAGTGGCCTGCAGCTGGGTGAAGTCGTCGCCATAGACCATCACGGCGAGGTCGGTCCGAACCCCCGAGATCAGCTCGTTGAAGCGCAGCTCGATGGGCTGGCTGAACTCGAAGCTGTTGCCGAGTTGTCCGGCGGCGAGCTCTTCGAACCGTTCGATCAGCTCCTCTTTCGGAAGGTTCGGATCGGGCCACTCCTTGCGGTCTTTCAGGACGATGACCGCGTCCGAAATGTTCGGCGGCATCGGGTCCACCGCCGCCTCCGCCGTCCCGGTCCGGGCGAAGACAGTCTTCACCTCGGGCTGGGCCTTGATGACGCGTTCGAGGGCCATCTGCATCGCCAGCGATTGTTCCAGCGAGGCGGACGGCACGCGCAACGCCTGCATGGCGATATCGCCTTCATCCAGGGTCGGAATGAACTCCCGCCCCAAAGAACTGAAGGCGATGCCGCCAATGACGAGGGCGCCGAGCGCGGACGCCAGGACGACTTTGGGCCGGTCGACGGCGGCGCGGATCGCCGGTTCGATCCAGCGCCGCGCGTATCGGAGGATGAAGGTCTCGTGCTCGTGGGCGTGGCCGTGCTCATCGACCTCGACCTTCTTCGGATCCCGGACCAGCAGGGCCGTCATCGCCGGCACGAAGGTGAAGGAGAAGATGAAGGCGCCGACGAGGGCCAGCATCACCGTTGCGCCCATGGGGATGAAGGTCTTGCCCTCCACGCCCTCAAGCATCAGCAGCGGCGTGAAGACCAGGAGGATGATCAGCTGGCCAAAAGCAGCCGGTTTGACCATCTGACGCGCCGCGGCTCCAGCAACCTCGAGCCGCTCCCGGCGTGTCAGCATTCGACCGGCTTCGGCCCGCCGCTGGCTGAGCATCAGCAGGGTATTCTCGACCACCACGACCGCGCCGTCGACCAGAAGGCCGAAGTCCAGCGCGCCGAGGCTCATCAGGTTTCCGCTGATGCCAAAGCGGTTCATGCCGATGACCGCGAACAGGAAGCTGATCGGGATCATCAGGGCGGTGATCGAGGCCGCACGGATGTTGCCGAGCAGCAGGAACAGCACCACGATCACCAGCAGAGCGCCTTCGATCAGGTTCTTGGCGACGGTTGAGATGGTCTTGTTGACCAGCGAGCTGCGGTTCAGGACCGGTTCGGCGACAACGCTCGGCGGCAGGCTCGCGGAAACCTCCTCGAGACGTTCGGCTGCGGCTTGGGCCACCGTCCGGCTGTTGCCGCCGGCCAGCATCAGCGCCGTACCAACCACGGCCTCGTGGCCGTCGCGGCTGGCGCCGCCGAGACGCGGCGCCTGGCCAATCTCGACGGTGGCGACGTCGGCGACCCGGACGACCAGTCCGTTGCGGTTGACGACGGGGGCCTGGGCGAGATCCGGGATGGTCTGCGCCAAGGCGTCGGTCCGCACGGTCAAGGCTTCGCCGGACCGCTGGACATAGCCAGCGCCAGCCTGGGTGTTAGCCCGTTCCAGCGCGACGACGAGATCGTTCAGGCTCAGACCGTAACCCGCCAGACGCGCGGCGTCGGGTCGGACCGCATACTCCTTCACATAGCCGCCGTTCACATCAACGCCGGCCAGTCCCTTCGCGGTCCGCATGCGCGGGGCGATGATCCAGTCCTGAACCGTGCGGAGATAGGTTGCGCGGGCCTGGGGCGTGGTCAGGAGTTCGCCTTCGGGCGTCAGATAGGCGCCGCCCGCCTGCCAGCCGGGCTCACCCGGTTTGGCGAGGTTGGCGCTGTTGAACGGCTTGAAGTCGACCGTCCACATCAGCACCTCGCCCAGTCCCGTGGTGATGGGCGCAAGCGCCGGCTCCACGCCTTCGGGCAACCGTTCGCGCGCCTGGGCCATCCGTTCGGCCACCTGCTGGCGGGCGAAGTAGATGTCCGTGTTGTCGGAGAAGATGACCGTGACCTGGCTGAAGCCGTTTCGGCTCAGCGACCGCGTGGTCTGGATGCCAGGAATACCCGCCATCGCGGTTTCGAGCGGATAGGTGACCTGACGTTCCATCTGCTCGGGCGCGAGCGCTGGCGCGATGGTGTTGATCTGAACCTGCCGGTTGGTGATGTCCGGCACGGCGTCGATGGGTAGCTGCGTCAGGTTGTAGAGGCCGAAGGCGGCGACGATCGCCGTCGCCAGGACCACGAACCATCGGAAGCGGACCGAGGCTTCGATAAGTGCTTTGAACATGACGCCCCCTAGTGCCCGTGCTCGGCTTCGCCCTTGGCCATTTCGGCCTTGAGCAGGAAGGCGTTGGCGGACGCCACGCGTTCAGATCCGGTGAGCCCGCGCAGGATCTCGGTGCGGCCCGCGGCCTGGCGGCCTGCGAGCACTTGCACGGCTTGGAAGCCGCCCTCGACCTGCACGAAGACCACGGTGTTTCCATCGACGGTCTGGACCGCCTCGGTGGGCACGGTCATCCCGCCAGTCGCCTCGCCGGTCACGATGGCGCCAGTGACGGCCGAACCGGCTGGCGGCAGAGACGCGCCAGAGGGTCGGGCCCGGATCACGGTCGCGCCGCTTTCGCTGAGACCGGCGTCGGCGGCGACGCCGGTGACGACGGCGTCGAACTCGCCGTTCGGCCCGGTCACGCGCATTGGCGCACCGGCACGCACATTGGCCGCAAGGGCAGGCGGTGCGTTGAAGACCATCTCGACACGAGCAGGATTGCTGACTTCCGCCACCACGCCGCCCTGGGCGACGAACCCGCCCGGACCGACCTGGACGCTGCTGACCACGCCCGAGATCGGACTGGTCACGCTGAGCCTGCCCGAAGCGTTCGGAGAGCCAGCGGCCGCCGAGCGGGCGCGAGCGGCGCGGGTCGCCGCCTCGGCGCTCAGGAACTGGGCGCGTGACGCTTCGACCTCCTGCCGCGCGACGATGCCCTGATCCGCCAGACTGCGATTTCGCTCATAGGCCTGGCGCGCCGCTTCAGCGGATGCCCCGGCCGCGTCGGCGTCCGCGCGGAAGGTCGCCGCCTCGCCGCTGACAAGGCTCACAAGCGGCTGACCGGCGCGGACCGACTGACCCGGCGCGACGAGAACGCGCTCGACGCGACCTCCGACGGCAGCGCCCACGGCAGCGCGAGAATCGACCATCGGCTCTACGCGGCCGGCGAGCCGGGTCTCCCCTCCTCCTCCGCCGCCGACGCCGACGACCGTGATGCCCGCTGCCTGGATCTCTGCTGTGGTGAGTTCAATCCGACCTTCGGTCTCTGCCCCGGCGGCCTCCCCCTCGGCGTGTCCCCCCTCTTCCTCGGCATGGCCGGCTTCGCCTTCGGCGGCAGCCGGCGCGGCGGGTTCGGAGGACCGGGTGGCCAACCAGAGGCCGCCGCCTCCGAGAATGACCAGGGCGGCGACGCCGCCGATCAGCAGGGTCTTGTTCGATGTGCGCTTGCGCATCACTGGGCTCCTTCGAAGGGGGCGCGGCCATCAAGGCGCGCGAGATCGATCTCGGCTCGGACGCGCGCGAGACGCGCGTCGACCGCTGCAGACCGGGCGTTGACGAGGGCGGTGCGGGTCACCCGCAGTTCGACCTGGGAAATGCGGCCGGACTCAAAGCCGATGCGGGACAGGCGATAGGCTTCCTCTGCGGCGGTGACGCCGCCGTCAGCAGCGTTGACGCGACTGACCGAGGCCGAAAGGCGAGCGACCGCGGCAGCGCGGTCCGCCTGGGCTTCCTGCCGCGCACTCATCAGCCGGGCGTCGGCAGCGCGAAACTCGGCTTGCGCCGCTTCGATGTTTCCCCGGTTCCGGTCGAACAACGGCAGCGGCATGCTGACGCCGAAAGTCAGCGCCGTCGCATCTTCCGCCTCGAAGCGGCGGATGCCGATACTGGCGTTGATGTCGGGGCGGGCCTGAACCCGTTGAACATCGATGCGTCGTTCGGCGGCGGACCGTTGGGCTTCGGCGACGCGGACCGTCGGCGCATCCTCGATCACGGATCCGATCGTCGTCGGCGCCTCGTCGAGAAGGCTGTCTTCGATCTGCGTGACCGGAACCGGGATCATGGCGACAGCCGTGAGACGGGCATAGGCCGCGTCGCGTTCCGCGACAGCTTCATCCCGCGTCGCGCGCGCCGAGGCAGCCTCGGCCTCCCCCTGAATGCCGCGGAGGAGAGGTTCGCGACCTTCCTCCACGAGGGTCAGGGCCGCGCGGGCATCCGCGACGGTCAGCGTGAGGGTTTCTTCCGCGAGCGTGGCTCGCCTCTGCGCGGCCTCCGCTTCGGCATAGATCAGGGCCAGGCGGCCTGCGGCGTCGATGACCGCAAGGTCTCGTTGAAGGCCCACTGCGCCGGCCTCGGCGCGAGCGGCGGCGATGCGCGTCGAACGACGTCCCCACAGCTCGAGATCCTGACTGATCGCCAGGGTCATGTCCGCGTTGTTCAGACCCGAATAGGGGCCTGAGCCATAGGCGTTCTCGACATCGAAGCCGAGGACAGGGTTGGGACGCACCCGTGCCTGACGGACACGGGCTTCCGCTGCGTCGTAGTTGGCGCCCGCCTCAAGGGTCGCAGGCGCATTCCCGAGTTGAGCGAGGAGTTGGGCATAGGTCGGAGCTGGGTCAGCCCATACGGGACTGGCCAGGGTCGCCGCGATCGCAGCGAGGGCGCAGCCGACCGCGTAACGCGGCCGCCTGCGAGATGTGGGAGACATGATTCATTTCCAGAGTTTCTGAGGACGAAGAGGCGCGCTAAGGCGCAGGTCTTCGGTCAGACTCTGGGAGGACGCTTCAGGCCGTCAGGCGTGATGGACGCCCGGAAGTCATCCTGTCGGCCGCTTTGCAGAGGAGGCTCGCCGAACGACGGAGCAAAGGCGTCCACGGCAGGACCGCGCGCCGTTGAGGTGTGGTGGCAGTGGCCGTGCGAGCAGATCCCGTGACCGCCGCTCTTGCCGCTGTGGTCGCCCTCGCTTTGATCATGATCGACGACCGCGTGAGCCGCAGGCGGTTCCGGCAGACAGGTCGCGGCGTCGACGGCGGGCGCAAAGAAGAAGGCGGCGAAGACAAGAGTCATCGCCACGATCAGCTTCGCCCATGTCGTCATCGACCAGGTCATCGCGCGCTGCATACTTTCGTTCTCGAAGTTAGGCAATGCGTTACAAAGTCCGAACAGCGGCGTGGGCTGCGCGGCTCTCCGCCCTAGCCTGCACCAAGATCGAAATGGCGGACTGGAGGAAGACGCCGCCCAGCAGAAGGCCCGCCAGCAAGTCCGGCCACCGGGATCCAGTCAGCCAGACCAGCCCGCCGGCCGCGGCGACGCCCAGGCTGTGGATCAGATCGTTCCGTGTGCAAAGCCAGACGGAGCGCACGTTGGCGTCACCGTCACGGAAACGCACGAGCAGCAGGGCGGCGATTAGATTCGCGGCGAAGCCGACCAGTCCCAGACCGGTGATGACGACGCCTTCGGGCGGCTGCCCCGTGACCGCTCTCCAGACGGCGTAGCCGAGAATGCTCACGGCCATGACGAGGAGGCTTGCGCTTTTGAAGACTGCGGCACCGGACCGCACCCGCACGGACTTGCCGATGGCCCAGAGGCTGACGGCGTAGGTGGCGCTGTCGGCCAGGAAGTCCATCGCATTGGCGGCGAGAGCCGCCGATCCCTGCATGAGACCGCCCGCGGCGACCGCGAAGAACCCACCCAGATTAAGGGCGATGACGGCCATCAGCACGCGCCGATAGGCGGGCGAGGCCCCGTCGAACCGGACCTGATGGCCGCAGCAGCCTCGGGCCGGGGCGCAGGATTCTGTCGGAGCGGGCGTCGTCATGCACCCTTCATGCATCCTCTAGCCACTAGAGGATCAAGCCCTATATTTCGAGCATGGCCAGAGACCCATCCCCTCCCCCGCTCCGGACGATCGGGCGCCTTTCGGCCGAGACCGGCGTGAAGGTTCCGACGATCCGGTTCTACGAGAAGATCGGACTGCTGGAGGAGCCGCCCCGCACCGCGAGCGACCGACGCCTTTACGACGGCGCTGCGACGCGGCGGCTCGCCTTCATTCGCCACGCGCGGCAGCTGGGGTTCGAGATCGACGACATCCGCGCCCTGCTGGCGCTGTCCGACGAACCCGACCAGCCCTGCACGGAGGTCAACCGGATCGCCGAACGCCAGCTTGCGGCGGTTGAGACTCGCATCGCCGGGCTTCAGGCGCTGCACGCCGAACTCACCCGTATTCAGGCGGCGAGTTGCTCAGGTGGGCGGATTTCCGACTGCCGAGTGATTGAGGCGCTTGGAAACCATGCGCACTGTGACGGTCTCCACGCATGACGACGGCCCTTCGCGTTCCGTCACTCCAAACAACCTTGGCCGTATCGGTCAGGTGAACGACCCGGCGGAGCACCAGTGGTTCCGAAAGTCGAGCGTACTCTTCGTCGCGGTTGCCGGCCGCCACGAGCGGCCAGTCCGGGTGGATATCCCAGGCGAGGGTGAGAACGCACATGCCCCAGCATCGCGCGAAAGCGGATCGATAGCGACAGTCCAGGCGGTCACGCCCGGGGCGAAAGCGCCCGGCCGGGAGCTGAGGAGGAAGGGAGGTCTCGGGCGAAGCGGGATTGGGGAGATCGGCTCCCCGGCGGCTTCGCATCAACAGGAGACTGATATGCAGACCATGGTGTTCACGGGCCGCCTCGCGGCCGACCCCCAGATCAGCGACGACTTCGGCAAGGCGGTCTTCCGCCTGCTCGAACAGCGCGGGACCGACAATGCCGGCAAGGCCCGGCTGGTCGGCGTCAACTGCGTCAGCTGGTCGAAGGGCCTCAACGAGAAGGTCATCGCGCGCGGGCTGGCGCAAGGGTGCGAGGCCGTCGTGATCGGCGCCTTCATCGACACCGCCTACACCGCCCGCGACGGGTCGGAGCGGACGGCCAAGGAGCTGGTGATCAATCGGCTCACCGTCCTCGACTGGGCGGAAGACCGCCAGGCCGATGCGAGCGCAGACGCGGCGGACGACCGCGCCGCCGCCTGATCCTCAACCGCTCATCCTGATTTCAAGGAGACTGACCATGCAAACCCTGACCCTCGAAGGCTACCTGGCCGCAGACCCTTCCATCCTGTCGGCGCAAGGCTCCGGCAAGAAGCGCGCGAGCTTCCGCGTGGTGGAAACCACCCGCTTCCGGCGCGCCAACGGTGAACCCGGCGAGCGGACCACCGGCTTCAACTGTATCTGCTTCAACGAGGCGACGGCTGAAAACTACATCCAGCCCTATGCCCGAAAGGGCAGCCGCGTCGTGATCCAGGGCCATGTCGAAAACGACACCTGGACCGGCAAGGACGGGGTGGAGCACTACGACCTTCGCCTCGTCGTCAGCGACATCCGGTTGAAGAACCGGCGCGTCGTCGGCGAACCGTCCGAAGACCGCTCCGGCGTCGCCGATCGCGGCGTCGAGGCGGGCGGCGGCTACGATCTCAACGACGACATCCCGTTCTGATCCGAAGGGGAGATTTGAAGGGCCCGGGCGCGCTGCGCCTCGGGCCCTTCTTCGTGCTGGCGACGGAAAGGCCGGAGGAAGGGCGCGGTCGGACGAGCCATCGGGGCTCGCCGAAGGAGACCGCCATGTCCGCATGGACCCAAGCCCGTATCAATCTGCTGAAGCGCCTGTGGCCCGAAGGGCGGAGCGCCGAGACCATCGCCCTGGAACTCGGCGGCGGCCTCACCCGCAACGCCGTCCTCGGCAAGGTCGCTCGCCTCGGCCTCTCGGAGGGGCGCACAGGCGCCCGGACTCGTCGCGAGGCGGCGCATCACGTGGCGCCCGAGCCGCCGCCCGATGGCGTTGCGACCATTCTGTCGGTGAGGCGGATGGATTGCCGTTGGCCGTATGGCGAACCGGGCGACGCCGCCTTCAGCCTCTGCGGTCGTCCGTCTGAACGCGGCGCCTTCTGCGCCGCCCATGCAGCGATCGCCTATCGGCCCACACCGCTGTCGGTGGAGGGCCTTATGCGCCTCGCGGGCGTGGCGCCTTGAGGACGGCTCGCTCGCCTGGGGATGCGCCGCCGGCCCGCCGGCGTCGAGGGACGAGAAGATCGACGCCTTCTCGTCCGTATCGGCGCGACGGCGCCGAATGGAGTCGTCGTCGCGAAGGGCGACGACGACTTGCCCCCACACAACGCCCTCCGACTTTGTCACGGCACCCCGGAAGTCAACGGCTGCGCCGTTCCCCTCCACGGAGGGCAAGCGGCCCTCCGCTCCGGTGACTGCCGAGGACCCCGCCGTGGCCAAAGCCGGGGTCGTTGCGCATGGGGCGCTTCGACAGTCTCTTTTCAAAGGAATGGTTCGATGACCCACTTCAACACCGCCTTCTCCGCCTCTTCGAAGACCGACTCCGCCTTCGACGACCTGACCGCGTCCTTGGGGGATGCGCGTCCGCACCCCACCGAGGACGCCCTGATCCAGCTGGGGCGCGCGCTCATGACCGAGCTCGTGGACGTGATCTCCGACACCGCTCTGGAGGACTATCAGACGATCCTCGGCGAAGCGCTTATCGGCGCCTTCCACTCGGCCGCGGGACGGATTGAACGGGACGCCGACCGCGCCCGTGACGCGATGCGCGCCCTGGATCGGGATTTCGACGGATCGGAAGCGGCCGATGTCGAACTTCAGGACGCAACGGCGAAAGCGAGATCCGGAGATGCGGCGACGCAGGCCTGCGAACTGATCCGGGATGCGGCCTCCGAAACCTGGACGATCGCGACCGGGGAGGTCTGGACCGCCTGGCGGGGATCACGGCGCGGCACCCATCTGACGGCGGCGCAGCTGGAGGCGAAACAGGCGATCCGGGCGATCCGGAATCGTCGGTCCGGAGAGGCCGATCCGGGCGGTCCGGTCGTCGCCTTCCGGGGCGCGCCGATGGCGGACACGGCCGAGGACGCCGGGCGGATCTTCGACGCCCTCAACTGGGCTAAGGGGGAGTGGCCGGACATGGCTCTGGCGACGACCGGGGCGAAAGGCTCCGAGAAGCTGGCGATCAAATGGGCCCAGCAGAAGGGGGTGAAGCTGATCCTCGCCCGGGCGGATTTCGACAGGAACGGAAAGGCGGCTCCCTTCCGGGCGAACGACGAGTTGATCGCGCTGGAGCCGGAGGTCTGCCTGACCCTGGTCCATTCGCTGGCCGGGGTGCGGGAGGATCAGCGGCCGTTCGGACCGGCGCTCAACCTCGGCCAGAAGGCGATGGAGAACGGGCTGCGGCACGTGCCCATCAAGGCCCGGGCCGCCTGAGACATCACGATCTGGATCAATGACCCGCTCGGCTTCGGCCGGGCGGGATTTTTCTTGTCATCCGGCGGACCCGAAGCGGTCTGAACGCCGGGGTCGCCTGGGTCTTGCCGAGGTTTGATCGGCTGTGTTCACTGTTGGAGAGGCTGGTTGGAAATCGTCAGATTGAGGGCTTAGGGCAAGATAAAAGAGGGGTTTTGGCCTTCTGTTTTCCTGAGCCCGGGCAGACACTTGCGAGGATTGCGGAGACCGACGTCGACTTGCGCTGAGTTGACGCCTGATTCCGCGACGACGACAGGCCGGAGCCCCGATCATGCAGGTCCGAACCGCCATTGAGGTACGCCTCGCCCAAGCGTCAAAGGATGACGTCTCGACCTTGAAAGTGCGCCTTCCGCAGAGGTTGAAGTCGGACAAGACCAGCGTCCGGATCGCCATGTTCCAGAGGCTCGCGGCCTCGCGCCTGTTCGCCTACGGGGACCGCGCCGGGTGTCTGCGCGCGGCCCAGAACCGCTCGGGTCGTCCCTTCCGTCTCGACGTCCGGCAGCGCGTCACGGTCAAGGCGCTGGTGTCCCGGCACATGGGCAAGGGGTTCGCCCGGGGCGCGGCGCTCGCCGCCCATATCGCCTATCTCGGCCGCATGGGCGCGGGCGAGGACGGCGAGCGCGCGGCCTTTTTCGGACCGGTGCGTGAGAGGGTCGATCCGACCGGCGCCACGGAGTGCTGGGCGAAGGACAGGCACCATTTTCGCTTCATCATTTCACCCGAGCACGGCGATCGGATTTCGGACCTCCAGGGCTTCGCCAGGGAGGTCATGTCGAGGGTCGCCGACGACCTTGGAGAACCGGGTCTGAACTGGATCGCCGTCTGCCATTTCGACACCGACCAGCCGCACGCCCATGTGCTTGTGCGCGGCCGGAGAAGCGACGGCCGGGACCTCGTGATTCCGCGCGACTACATCGGCTACGGCTTTCGCGCCCGGGCCCAGGAAGTGGCCCAGGAGCGGCTCGGCGACCTCAGCCGTCAGGACGCCGAACGGCGGGTCTGGCGTGAGACCGAGGCCGACCGGTTCACCGCCTTCGACCGCCGTCTCCTGGCAGCTGCGGACAACAACGGCTGTGTCGATGACGGGATCGGGGGCACTGACGCCTGGACGGCGCTGACCCGGGGACGGTTGCGCCATCTGGAGACCCTGGGCCTCGCCGAACGAACAGGGCGGCGCTTCCGGCTGGCCCCGGATATGGAAGCCCGACTTCGGAGGCTGCAGCTCTCGAAGGACGTCATTCGCACCCTCAACCAACGGCGTCTTGACGGCGCGCGGTCGGCGGAACAGCTGGGCAAGGCGCCGGTCCAGGGCAAGGTCGTGAAGACCGGCTTCCACGACGAACTGGGCGGCTCCGCCTATGTGGTGGTGCGCGCCGCTGACGGCTCCGAACACTATGGGCGGCTGGGTGTCGGCGAGACCCCGCCAACCGTGGGAAAAGCGGTCACGCTTTCGCTCGATGCGCGCGGCTTCGCCCAGGTCCTCAGCGGCAAGCATCTGGGTCAGGATCTGGGTCGGTGACGATTTGCCGAACTCATGCCGCTTCCGGGAAGACCTTCTCGACAGACAGGCTGCCTTCCGGCAGGGGGCGCAGCAGCTCGGCCTCGGGTTTGCGCAGGTCCAGCCAATCGAGGGCCGCATCGGGTCTCAGCAGGACGATCTGGCGGTCGTGGTAGGGGGCGATGTCCGGTCCCGGCTCGGTGGTCAGCATGGCGAAGGCGCCGTCTCGAACCAGGCCGGCGACCCAGAAGATCGGCGCGTCGGCCATGGTGAACCGCCACTTGGTCTTGCGCTTCTGACCCGGCTCGGCATCGGTGAACTCGAAGAAGCCGTCGGTGGGGATCAGGCAGCGGGTGACGCCGTCGAAGGATCGACCGTCGGATCGGAAGTTGAACACGGGTCTTCCCTGTGGCGACTTCCAGGCCCAGGGCGACACGATCAGCTGCGAGCCATCGGGGCCTCGCGTGATGATGGGCGCCCGGTCGCCGATACGGATCGAGGCCATGGGTCCGAAGTTGGGCATGCCGCCGGGAAAGACGAGACGGTCGCCGGTTCGGTTGAAGGTCTCGATCACCTCGTCGAACGGCAGGATGAGCTGATACTCGTTGCACATGCGGACCTCCGTCTACCGCCCCATTGATCGCCGACTTCGCTGAAAAAGCCAGCGGCGACCGTCCCTGGCCGTCCTGGCGCGCGGTCCACAGGTCGTCCGGCGAAGGGGATAAGAGATGAGCGAAGGTTGACTCTTCGCATCATACAGAACCAGAACATTACAGGAACATTCATCAGCCTTGGGAACAGGAGGCTTCTCATGCGCGCCCGCCTGCCTGCCGGGCTCGACATCCTGCGCGATCGGATCCGCGCCCTTGAACAGGGCGGCCGGAACACCACCGGGGTGTTGCCCTTCGGCGTGAAAGATCTCGATCGCCATCTCCCCAGCGGCGGTCTTTCACTGGGCGCCGTTCATGAGATCGCAGGCGGCGGCGAGGAGGCCGTGGACGGCGCCGCAGCCGCCCTGTTCGCCGCAGGCATCGCCGCCCGGCGGCCCGGCCAGGTGTTGTGGTGCGTAACCCGCCCCGACCTCTTCGCACCGGCCCTGCGTCAGGCCGGTCTGGGGCCGGACCGGGTGATCTATGTCGAGGCCGGGGACGAGCCTTCCCTTCTCGCCTGTTTCGAGGAAGGCCTTCGTCATCCCGGTCTGGCCGCCGTCGTGGCCGAGACCGCCCGCCTCAGTCTCGTCGCGTCCCGACGGCTGCAACTGGCCGCCGAAGACTCGGGCGGCCTGGGTCTGGCGGTGCGCCGATGGCGACGGGCTTCGGAAGCCGCCGACTTCGGTCAGCACACCGCCTCCGCCACGCGCTGGCGCATCAGCCCGGCCCCCTCCTCGCCCTTGCCCGTGCCCGGCGTGGGGCGGGCGCGCTGGTTCGTCGAACTCATCCGTTGTCGCGGCGCCGAGGCCGCGGATTTCACCTTGGAAGCCTGTGATGAGACGGGTCGTCTCGCTCTACCTGCCGAACTGGTCCGTCGATCGTCTGCGACGCGGACTGGCGGACGTCGCGCCGCCGCCTGAGCTTCCCCTGATCCTCGCGGGTCGGTCCGGGCGCCGTCGGATCGTGCTCGCCGCCAACACGGCGGCGCTGGCCCAGGGCGCACGCGTCGGCATGGCGGCGACCCAGGCTCAGGCCCTCATCCCCGGCCTCGACGTTCGGGTGGCGGATCCGGCGGGCGACGAGGCCGCGCTCGGTCGTCTCGCCGTCTGGGCCATGCGCCGGTACGCCCCCGTCTGCCAGCCCGATCCGCCGGATGGCCTCGCCATCGACGCCACCGGGGCCGCCCACCTTCAGGGCGGGGAGGCCGCCATGCTGGCGGACATGATCCTACGCCTGAAGGAGGAAGGCATTGAAGCCGACGCCGCGATCGGTCCGACCTATGGCTCCGCCCATGCCGTGGTCCGCTTCCGACGCGCGCACCGTATGATCGCGCCCGACGCCGTCGACGCCGCCATCGCAGGATTGCCGCTGGCGGCGCTGCGGCTTCCGGAGGCGTTGATCGCGCATCTGCACCGGATGGGCTTCGACCGGATCGCCGACGTCGCACATCGGCCTCGCGCGCCTCTCACGCTCCGGTTCGGTCATGACCTCGGCCGTCGCATCGACCAGGCCTACGGGCGTGTGGACGAGCCGCTCGTCCCGGTCGAGGCGCCGGAGATCCCGACGGTGTCGCGGGTGTTCGGGGAGCCGATCGGCGCGCCGGAGACCCTCGAGCGCCATGTCACGGCGCTCGCCTCGGAACTGTGCGCGGCGTTGGAGATCCTGAGCCTGGGAGCCAGACGGCTGGACTGGTTGTGCGTCCGTGTCGACAACCGGGTCGAGGCGCAGAGGGTGGGCCTGGCCCGACCGACCCGGGATGCGGCCCGGCTGTCGCGCCTGCTGACCGACCGGATCGAAAAGATCGATCCGGGGTTCGGCATCGAGCGCATGACCCTGTCCGCAGTCCAGGCCGAACCCCTCGATTGGCGGTGGGGCAAGAGCGCCTTGGGCGAGACCGAGGGGCCAGACCTGTCGGATCTCGTCGATATGCTGTCCAACCGCATCGGCGCCCAGCGCCTGTATCGACTGGTCCCGGTCGAGAGCGACGTGCCCGAGCGCTCCGTCGGCAAGGCGCCGCCCCTTTCTGTCGCTCCGGTTCTGGACTGGACGCCGGATTGGCCGCGTCCCGCACGCCTGTTGAAGCGGCCCGAGCCCGTCGAGACCATGGCCCTGCTGCCCGACAATCCCCCGACCCACTTCACATGGCGAGGCGTACGGCGTCGGGTAGTCCGCGCGGACGGCCCTGAAAGGATATTCGGAGAATGGCGACGGCGGGACGCCGAGGTCTGGGCCGTTCGTGACTACTTCCAGGTTGAGGATGAGGTGGGGCGGCGGTTCTGGTTGTTCCGGGCTGGCGACGGCGAAGATGGTCGGACGGGGTCGCAAGCCTGGTTTATCCATGGACTGTTCGGGTGATCGATTGTCGCGTCAATCCGGGGTCACCTCGTTGGGCGCGTCGGGAGCGGCCTCGTCGGCCAACCAGTGCGAGGGGATGAGGAAATCGGCCTCGCCGCGCCAGTTGGCCACCTCTTTGACGCCCTCGATGTCGCCCCATGCATGATGGTCCGCATGATCCAGCACGATGATCTGCAGGCGGGAGTTGAACGACCCGTGCGCGCGAGCGAGGCTCGCGAAAATCTTGCGCGTACTCTCCAGATCGCCGAGCCGACCTTTGCGCCCACGAGCGGCGCCAATCGACTCTCCAGGCTCGTCAAGATCGGCTTCGCCGGTGACGATCTGTTCGAAGGTGTCGCTCGGGAAATAGACCTGGCTCGGCTGATCTATGACGAGGAAGGTCGGCACCGGATTGTTCTGGAGACGATTGAGGAAGACCCCGTGAAGCGCGAGCAGGGCGGCGAGATGGTAGGCCATCCAGTTCTCGCCGCTGCCGATTTCCCAGAGAAAATCCGCGCCCTTGGCGCCCTCGCGTTCGAACCGGAGATTCAGCTCGCGCTCATCGAGCATGGGCCGGCCTTCGGCGCCTTCGATCCCGAGATGCTCGATGAAGCGGACGATGTAGCTTGAGATACGGGCATGGACGTCCGAAGCGCGGCGGCGGCGTTCTTCGTCGTTGCCTTGCCGCTCGATATCCCGGATGTCGCCGCGAAGTTTGGCGACCTGGGCCTCCAGACCCTCGTCACCCTGGATATCCCCGAGCATGCGCAAGGCCTGTTCGGTCGATCCGATAAATCTGAAGATGTTCTCCAGGCTCTGCGACTGGCCGCGTTCCTTATCGACCTGCGCCTCGAACTCGCGTCGGGTGCGTTGCAGGGCCTGAAGATCGTTTTCCGCCTGAAGCAGGGAGCCCTGAACAGCGATAAGGTCACGATCAACCATAGGCCGAGCGGTCGTCGCGCCAGTCGAGAGGCTCTGCAGCTCAGCGATCGGGTCGTTCAGTTCCTCCAGGGCGTCTTTCGCCGCTTCGGTGTCCGATCCACACAGAACGCAGGACTCTCCCGCGACATGAGCCTTGAACCAGCCGACACCTTTCACGCTCGCCGACTGCTCAGCCAGCACATCGGCATAGTCGACCACCGCTCGGGAAAGGCTGCGCAGCTTGCGTAGGCGACGCCGTTCGGCGCCGATCTTCTGGTCGAGCGCCTGCTCCTGACGACGAATGTCGTCCAGCCGGGTCACCGCAGCCGTGACCCGGCCAGGAGCGGCGACAGATTGACCGCCGGCGGCGACCACCTCGGCGAGCACCGAGAGCAGCCCGCGCAGGTCTCCGGGCGGCTCTCCGGGCGGCACGAGACTGAGCTCCTGGTCGCGGAAGAAGGCGCCGCGTGCGTTTGCGCTCCAGTTGTCGATGGCGTTGCGCCGGGTCCGCAGCTCTGTCTCGACCTTGCGTAATTCGTCACGCAGCAGCCGAAGGCGATGGAGTCTCACCAAGTCTTCGTTGGTCACGATCCCCAAAGCGAGAGGCAGCACGTGGCGCAAGGTCTCGCGATGCTCCGAAGAGTCCGCCTTGAAGAAGAGCGTGTAGGGATTGGCCACGACATGTTGTGGCAGAAGGTTGAAGGCCGCCAGATCGCGTGACGTGACCCCCGTTTCTCATCCAGCCATAACGAGAGTCCTAGGTTGATCTGAGCTGTGATCGGCTGGGTTGGCAAGAGGCCGGTCTGCGCAGCCATCAACCAGCGCAGCAGGCCGGCCGATG